>Ga0209930_1005237_pt1 | contig 10740 bp, 8 predicted proteins | sample ThiBiot_500_biof_2_FD_183948 | JGI IMG/M metagenome (GOLD analysis project Ga0209930, IMG submission 183948) | Wastewater bioreactor microbial communities from Cape Town, South Africa - Thiocy_cont_500_biof (SPAdes) | ecosystem: Engineered > Bioreactor > Thiocyanate-remediating >... | reverse complement strand
ATGTTCCATCGGATGTTTTAACGTTGATCGGAACTTTTTCGAGAAGAAGAACGTCTTTACCGAATTCTTTGAGTTTAATTGTATTTGCTTCGACATCGCGAAGTATTCGATTGAAATCGTCTTTATCAACACGAAGAAAATGCGTATTATCCTCGTTTAAAATAATCGTTGCAGTTCTAGACGACAATCAGAGTTTTTTTTTAAATGTTCTGTTTCGAAAGACAAACCTCGGAGAATTATTCACGAGACTTAATTTGCCGAAATCATCGCCCTCGTGAAATGTTCCGACGATGCCTTTGCCGTAAACGGCACATTGAACCGAACCTTTCAAGATAATATACCAAGATTTGCCCTCGTCGCCTTGAGTGAATACTAATTCGGCGAGAAAATGTTTTTTTTCTTTTGTTGTTGGGTGTTGAATTCAAATCAAATCAAACTCACAAACTTCGCCTTTGAACGGCCGAGCTTCGAAGATGAGAACACCGGCTAATTCTCGTTTGACAAGCGAGGATAGATGAGATAAAGCTTTGACATGTAATAATTCATCGTAGATAATTTCGAGATCATCAATTGTGCGTTCGTGTGGTCTGAAAAGAGTATTGTTCGATAATTTTAATAAAACGTCATTTCGCCTACGGTTTTCGTAGAATCATACGAAGCATTGCATCAGGTCCGACTTGTGTCAAGGTCATGATGACATCATTCAACTGTTCTTCACATTCATTCGATTGATAAGAACTATCCGGTCGACTTAATGTTCCATTTTCATCTCCGAGAAAACGATAGAAGAGATACTTATCTTTGAAATAATGTTCTTGAGAAACTAGACAACATGTTCGCAGTTAGAAGAAAAAAAAAGAAGAAATCAAACAAATATTCGATTTGTCTCACCATGAGCAATAGCTCCCTCTTCGAGCAATGCTTGCCACATGCCAACGGCTTGACTTCGAGAATGAACGACTAAATCAAAATCAATTTGAGTTGAAAAACAATTTCTCGTTTTCGATGAAACGAACTTGGACTTTGGTGGATCAACCAATCGACCATTTCCGAGCCGACTAAACAACTTTTATGCATTTTTAAATGATATTTTCTATCGCGAATCATCTGCGGTGCTTTGAGAAGAATGCATGTTCGTAAGACAAAAGCAGCATGTTGAATACGAACGGATGTCAACTGAAAAAACAACGCGAGAGAGAGAGAGGGAGGTTTTATTTACTCAAATAAAAACAGAGCAAATACGATGATCGTACCGGTACAATTGGCAATGCCGGATTTCGAGCTAGATTAAATATGATTTTCGTAGAGATTCAAAAGAAATTGAACGAGTATGCAGATTTTTACTTGGATCATCTTTGAAAAACTTTGAACTTGCAACTTGTGGAATCAATGATGGATCGAATTCTGACGCTCGTCGTTTAGGGTCTTAACACATCAATAGAACGACTCTATTATCTTTCTTTGCTTTTGTTTTTCTCACCTAATGTATTCGTTATTTGACTAAGACTCGTAATAACTCCATGTAAATATTGTTTATTCCTCTAGAAAGCAATGACATGACTTAAACTTAAGTTTTGAGTTCAGTTCATCTTGCCTCCCAAAGAATCTTGAAATCCTTTTGTTCAACACGTAAGAGCATTACAGCTGATGACGTTATAATTGTCGCATTGCGCGGTGTATCGTAAAGAATAGATTCACCAAAGGCAGCGCCTGCTCCCAAAGTACAAATTAACGTGTGTCCCTAAACAGAAAATTAATTAGATTCCTTTGAACGTAAATACACCGAATCAGTCTCCAACTTTGCCATTTTCTGACGGTACACAAACATCAACATTTCCACTGAGAATCGCAAACCAATTGGCACCAAGATCACCAGTTCGAAAGACTTTGAAAAGAAAACAAAAACATCGAAGAATTCATTTGTAGACAAAATAATTACGTGTAACTCCTTTTTCTAAATTTTCGAAATAACTGTAATAGCAAAGTTGTTGAATTAATAATGGATGAAATTTTTCGAAGGCTTTCACATCTTTTAATTTCGAAAAAATCGTGTCTAAATCATCACTTGTCCGGTCCGTTGGCCTGCAAACAGAATTCGACACATCAATAGAATTTTAAAAAAACAACAACAACAACAACAACAAATTTACCGTTTATCTAAACACTCGGTCCAATCTAATTGTATTACAATTGTTTGTGATTTATCTCCTAGTGGTGATCCACTCAAGAGTTTCATGACAAATGAAATCTCTATTCAAAATAAATTGACATGCAACGAGATAAATTCTTTTCTTCTCTAAGCAAAAAAGAAAAAAAGAAAAACGGTTTAATTACAAAGCAAATCGGCACAACGAGCAAATGCACAATCCCTGATGAGTTAGCTCACAAAACAGCGAAGCTTTGGCTTCCGTTTCTTCTCATTTCTCTTTTCATTCTTCACTCTCCACCTCTTTTGTTATATATTTAGCAGTCTTATTCATTCCGCTTATTTGATCTTCAAATTATAGAAATGTGTTAGATGTTCTTTCTTTCTTTCGATGAAAAACAACGGCTAATTATTTACATAGAAGATCTCTAAATAAAAGAATTACCTTGGAATGTGACAACAATAAAACAAAAAGAATAAGAAGAAGAGTTGACTGCTTTTAAGAATATGTTAGTGGTTCGTGCGGTTCGTTTTGGAAAATATCTTTTTAAACTAACGGATAAGACATGTTGTTAAATCGGAAGGAAGTAGAAAATGGCGGAAGAGAATTTTTCCGTTTCTCTTTCGACGATGTTCAACATGAATTTAACGAATAAATCAATCGATAAACACCAATGCAAAAAAGAAAAGAAACAAGTCGGTCCTTTATTTAAAATCAACTCAATGTTTTGTTCTCTTGATTGATTTTTTCGTTGTCGAATAAAATCCGAACGTATTTGTCCTACGAAGAAAAAGAAATTCACTACTTAAATAATCGATAATTACCCAAGGAAAAGTAGGTAATATGTTTTGATAGAGTATAATTATTATGATTAATATGCATCGGGGAATCGAAAAAGGAAAAACTAGACGAAGAAAAAAAAACACGCTTGATTCTATGGAGATTTTTTCCTGCTGACAAATAACTTGCAAATAAATTGAGTTTCTCGTCGATCTGATGAGAAAATAATGAGTTCTTAATTCGGTTGCTTTTCCTCCTGCGATCATAAATGTTGATCTTTGCTCCAAGCAAAGAAAAAAGATTAATTTTTTCTTTAAATTAAAATTTAAAATTTGTCTATAAATCTTTTCGACATACGTCATCAAACACATCCGTAATATAATTTATTCATGCACTTAAATAGAAAATTTAATTTATTTAGATGACTTTTGTATTTCATTCATTTCTTTGAAAAAGATTCTTCTTAAGTAAAAAGAACAAAAGGTGATATACAGTACATTGGTGCCACTTGAGAACACGATATCAATAGTAATTAAATTTCAGCCAGAAATAAAAAGAAATTTGCGTCTGTTATTCATTGTTAATGTAAACATTAACTTTAATTTTTTTTTGGCTTTATTAAATTACAGTTTATGAAATGTTCAATAAAAGAAATTTGACGATGTGCATCTTATAGAACTGTCGCTTATACGAGATCTTGTCTGCTCCTCTATTCTCTTTGTTTTGTAGATACGTATCTACGATTGATTTATTCTTTCTTTCGGCAAATTGAGATTACTTATTTCTTTTCCTTGGAAAGAAAGAAAAACATTTGATAGGTGTACTCTTATTTATCTCTTCTATCCTGAGAAAAAACTATTCCCGTTATTTATTCGTCTGAATATACCTCCTGCTTATCCATTTTTTTTCTTTATTTTTCGAGGGTGAATGAATAGAAATGAAAGATAATGAACGTTCTCGATAGCATACATATCCGGCTGCTTTCTTTCTCATTGTAGACATACGAGAAAAACAAATCAGTAGCTCGAAATCAATGATACTAAACTCGTCGATTTATAACGAGAGTCATTGCTCGCAATTGACTCGTCAAATTCACGAACGAACGTTCTATCATTGGCTTGCATTTGGCTACGGTCTTTTATTTCTTCTTGCTCTCACAGCTAATCTACGTGTTCTATTTAAATTATTTCAATATTCTCGACGTCGATTTCGTGATCATATACTTCTGTTAAATCTTTGTGCAGCTGATTTATTTGTCACACTTGTTTACATTCCAAGTGAAATCTATGCTCATACAATTGGTCGTTGGCATAACAATGAAATTTGCAAGATCATCGCGGCACTGAAAGGTCTGGGAATCTATGTTTCATCGATGACAATCATCGGCATATCATTAGACCGATATTTATCAATTGTACATCCGCTCACTGTTTATCAATCGAATATAAGAAATAAACTATTCGTTATTGGCTCGTGGGCAATCTCAGCTGTAGCTTGTATACCTCAAGTAGGTTTGTTTTTCTGTAAAAATCGATTTGATTTCAAGAGAAAAATTTAGTTGGTTATTTTTAAACGTTATACGGACGCGAAATTGTGCCGTGAAATGTGTGCTGATATTCTATCATCCGATCCTGTCAAACGTTTGATTTACAATATCGGTGTTGGTTTATTTGCGTACATTACACCTTTAGTAACAATCTTCTATTCATATTTTCGCATAATCTACGTTCTACATAAACGTTCCGATGGGAAAACGTTTCGATTTGTTAAATGTCCAAATCATTCGACGATTCGCTCGCGATTCAATTCCTCGAGTCATTTTCAAAGTTCATCTTTAGTTCAAGAAGAAATCAATTCACATTCATTGCGAACAATCGCACGAGCGAAATACAAAACATTAAAACTCACTGTTCTAATCGGTAGATTATCGATTTTCTATTTGAGAAAAGAGAATCATCTTCTGTTTTTAGTTATTTGTTTTGTTCTTTGCTGGACGCCTTATTATTGCATCGTGTTTTTTCTGCTTTTAACCGATCCGCAAATCGATCATGAGAAAGTCTTAACAGGTTCGTTGGATTTGTCATCAAACGAACAACCGTCGAATAGCGAACGTTCGTTACTCATTTTCATGATGCTCGCTGTTTCGAATTCCGTTTTCGATCCGTTAATCTACGGTAAGACGAGTCGAATTCGATTTGATTTGACATTGAGCTTTATTCAGGATGTTTTATGGTTCGACCGATTAATTTTCATTGTTGTTGCCGGCGGCTTCATCGCATTCCTACTGAACGAGCAACATTCAAACTTGTTCGTCAACCGTTAACAAATGAAAAAGAATCGAAATTAACTGTTATTAAAAGTCATTTTAAAAACGAGAATCAGCAACGTGATGCTGCGATTGATTGTCAACTTTGAAACACAAACTGTTTTCCGTAGGAAATAGTCGAGCGCGCGCGAGAGAGAGATTTTTTTCTTTATTTTAAAAAACCACACAACTATTTCTTGGACGTTTTTGTTTTTCTGTCATCAACGAAATACAACAAGTTTATTTGAACCTAGAAGAAAAGACGGACATATCCGCAGATTTAACGTCCACGACCGCCACCTGGACCACCACGACCACGTCCACGACCTCGGCCACGACCTCGACCGCCTCTTGCTCCGCCAGCTGCACCTAAACATAGATTTCAAAATGTTCTTCAGTCATTTCGCTTCACTGATTTCTACGAACTCGGTCTTTCACGTTTAGCTTTAGCCTTCGGTGTATCATCAACAAGTAATGTGTCCAACGGAAGACTATCGGGCAAAACAAAATATCGAATATTATTGCCTAAACACAAAAACGAATCGAAAAACAAAAGAAATCAAACGACGAATTGAATTTACCAACCTCGAATAGTTATAAAATCAAGTGAAATCGGTTCGCCATTTTTCGGTGTTAATTTCGCCGATTTTAAATGCGTATTCATTGACATATCGACACCGACGACTGTACCGAATACATTTGAACCATTTTTAAGTGCAATTGTAACACTCTCATGAGTTAATTTCATTAAAAATCGAACGAGTTTCATTTTCTATCTCGATGAATCTTTGTCAAAAAGTAATAATAAAATAGACGAACACAATACCAGTTGTATTCTTCACACAGACACGCCGAGCAAAGAAGAAAGTAACGCGTGTTCAATGGAGAAAATTCAACTAATCGGATGAGATTTTTATTTGGTACCTCTATGGATGTTTAACAAAACAAAGGAAAATCAAAAACACTCGAGCGGCATCTAGTTTTCGTTCTCTGATATTTTTATTCTTTATTTCAATGAATTTTTTGTATGTCGAAGTTTAGTTTTTGAATGTAATCTTTCGAATCGGTCATATGTTCGTGGAGATAATTAATTCGATCGGCTTGTTCAGTTAATTGGTCGTTCATTACATAAGCTTTATCTTTTAAACTATGCAACAGCGAACCGATTTCGCAAAGAGCATCACCGATTTGACCGTCCATCGATGAGTCGACGGCATGAAGATCCGGTGCACTCGATCGAATATCAACTTCTCTCTTAAAACAACAAACACAAAATCTTTATTTCAAAAAAACGATTCTGCATAAACATACTCGTCGAATGTTTGTCGGCGGTGTTGGACTACTTTTTCTGTTAATTAATTGAATAAATTTCGAGATTTTCTTTCGTTGAAAACCAACTCGAAGCGTATCGATAACTTGCTGTTGTACACCTTTCAAACGACTGATATTTCCTCGGGCACCATGTACTGTTCTGTCGATACGATTCAATGTTACTTCGATGTTTTTCAATTGATCACCTTGATCAGCTAAATCGGTTAATGTTTCGTTTGCTTTTGCATCTGCATCTCGACATGATGATATCATATTATTGATTCTTTCGAGAAAATCGTCTTGTATTTTATCCATAGTTGGTCAAATCTTGATGATAGATGAAAGAAGTAAAAGTGAACGAGTTCATTGGCATATAAATATAGTCTATTGACGTCAATCATGTTTAGAATTGAACGTGACGCTGAATATTTGAGTTTTATCTTTCTTCATCTGTTTATTGGATATTTATTTATTATAGATAACGGATCAAATACAAAAGACAATATTAAATTTTGTTTTTCTTCGACGTTTTTTATTTTTTATTTTTTACTTTATATTAGTCATACTTGACAGTAACAATAGAGCAGAAAGAGAACATGAAGTTAGATTATGTAAATCAATCGATAGACATGTTATTTGTATGTAAAAAAAAAAGAGGAAAAAAACCTGTATGATTGATCTATAAATAACAAAAATCACTAAAGTGTAACGAATGAGCACGTATATATGTACTTTCGAATCGAATAAATCATCGGTCTTGATTGTAAGATACGATCATAAACGTATTTTTTTCTTTCATTTTTTTCGTACAAAACGAATTGAACATTTGATAAGTCGTAGTCAGAGTTATTATCTAATAAAAAAAAAGCAAACTAACTCGAAAGATCAATTCAATAGTTCATTTAGTTGAGTGAAATAAAAATCTCTTCTCAATCATGACAGAAAGTCATCAAAGTGGTAAGAATCGATACACGTATTGAACACAATCAAAATATCAATATGAGAATTTTTGTTAAGCCCGATCTCAAACAAGCTCAGACAGTGACAGTGATAGTACGTCACAGATCAGCGAAACACAACAAAATACGACCAATGTTTCTCGAGCAAATAATCAAGCATTAAATGTTCCTGGTGGCGTGCAAACAACAAGTTCGTTTCATTCGGTTTCAAGTATGGATTCATCAGCTGAAATGGCGAGATATTTTCCTGAAACCACTTCGCCAAGAGAATCAGCATATAAGTAAATACAAAAATAATTATCATTTTGTTAATTTTATTGTTTTTTTTTCAATAAAAGAGAAGAAAACAACGCTGCAAATCAACAAGTGGCTCAATATCCGACCGTGCCTGCACCGACTACAAACGTTCAACAACCTACTCACGCACCAGCTGTCATACAACAACAACAACAACAAGTTAGACCAGCTGCTCCAGCAGCACCTGTTCAACAAGGTATTCCAGCTTATTCGTCTCAAGTCGAAGGATTATCTGTTGCACAAGTGGTAGTTAATGATGTTATTATTGATCTTCAAGCGAAAGTTATTAATGAAACTCAACAGAATTATTATGACGAGTCATCGAATGGAAATTATTTAGGTAGGAAAGCGAAATATGATTTGTATTTTGTAAAAAATAGATTTTTTATAGAACAACTTCCACCAATTTATATTCGAGCACCTAATCCATCGATTATTCTTCGTTCGGATATGCAACGTCTTCGTGCTCAACTTGCTGCCAAACCACCAGGTAATCCACATTCGTAATTAAATATTTTTAATTGAAATATTTTCGATGTTTAGTTGTCAATGCTCCTCGTGGTTTCAATCAATTTCAAGGACCTAGTTTTCCACCTCCAAATCCATACGCTTCATCAAGTCTTAGTTTCTTAAAAAGTCATTGATTATTTTCTATTTGTTTTCTTTTTCAAGGTCCATACGGTGGTTATTAACTGATAAACTGTATAAACATCGATTGATTCAACTGCTCAATTCGAAATTTCATATAAATAACGTTCTTTTTTCTCGTTCGCTCTCTTTTCTTTTCATTTACCTTTTTTTTGGCGTAGATATTTATGTTATCAGTTCTTATTCATCACATACAAATAAATTAGTAGTCGATTGATCTATAGAATCAGAAAAAAAGACGTATATATTGCCTTGAATATATTTCGAAATCCATTGTGTATTTTTTCCTTGAAATGATCGCATTAAATTATGTTTACTGAATCATATTAGACATCATCGACAGGTGAAGAACATCTAGTGATTGAGAAAAGAAAACGAAATGAACCAAAGAAAAAGGATTTTCGCCAATCATTGTATAGTCAATGACAACGTTAACAGTCGCCGCACATCGAATAGATAATGTTCAAGGTTTAAATAAATATCGCATCATTGGATTGCTACGCCTGGATAATATCGTCTTCTGATTTATTTCTTTTCTTGTAATCGAATAATACAAACAGTCTTAATAGCGAGGTAAGAAGAAGACGAAGAAGATTGCATCGGTAATATCGTTTCAAAGTTGAAAAGAATCAAAAACGATAAGCAATATTTGAACTATGGCATCAAGACCTCCAAATACGACCGATGAAGAAACATCGAGTTCATTACAGGAATGTATCGATCAATGTTTTGAAGTTCATCATCAACGAGTTGAACAACGACGTGCTCAACGAAAAGCTCGACATGCAGCACGACGAGGTCAACAACATCAAACATTAACTGCGTCAGTCAATTTGCAACCTGAACAAACAACAGCCACCACCACCACGGTCGAAGAACATCATCAATTGCAAGAAGGTCATGATAATATTGGTTCTATTGGACAAACTAGTGGTACATCAATTCCGACTGGCACAGTTGAATATACAACAGAATCGTATCATATTCAACAACCTCTAGCAAATCAAACAGATACAATTACACATGTACAAGGTTCTGATGACAATTCAACAATTGCATCTCAGACATTAAATTATTCTCAAATTGAAAAGCCATCATCACCTCAGCCAAGCGACTCAGGAAGTGATGATACTCGCGAAGATCAAGAATTAACTGACTTAAGAGTTTGTGTTCTTAATTGTTATTCAAAGTTTCAAGGCCAAATCTGCAAACAAAACATACAACCATGTCCAGAACTATCACAAGAAATTCACTCACAAACCTACCAACAGAATATTCAACCGCAATCATATCAGCAGCAAACTCTAACAACAACAGCGGAACAATGCATTGAAGAAACACGAAAACCATATCAGGAACTTCGACAGCCAGCTGTAACAACAGCACCAACACACGTTCAAGAAACATATCAACAGCAGCCGGATGTACAACAACAATCAATTGTAACCACAACGGAACAATGCATTGAAGAAGCAAGGCAACCATATCAGGAACTTCGACAGCCAGCTGTACCAACAACAGGAACAACACATGTTGAAGAAACACAGCAGTTATATAAAGAACTCCGACAGCCAACTGTGCCAGTAACAGAACAATATGTTCCTCAAACACATCAACAACAACCGGATATACAACAAACCTATCGACAGTCCACTGTGTCAACAACAGAACAATATGTTCCTCAAACACAGCAGCCAACCAAATCAACAGCTGATACAGCTATTCAACAAACAGAGCAATCTGTCTCAACTTATCTACCACCAGAAGCCGAAACAACACATTACACAACCACGACTACAGTTGCACAACCTTCTCAAACTCAACAGTACACACGATATCCACCATGTCCGCCGTGTCCACCATGTCCTCCATGTCCACCATGTCCACCAACTCAACCATACGTTACTGAATACTATCCGCCAGAACCAGTGTATCCTGAAGTGACACTACCACCACCCGAAATTCCAAAACCGTACATTCCACCTCCAGTTCAACCACCTACACGATATCCACCGTGTCCACCTTGTCCGCCATGTCCACCAACTCAGCCATATGTGCCAGAACCATACGTCCCTCAATATCAACCACCAGAACCAGTGTATCGTGAAGTACGAATACCACCACCCGAAATTCCAGCACCCTATATTCCACCTCCAGTTCAACCACCTACACGATATCCACCGTGTCCACCTTGTCCGCCATGTCCACCAACTCAGCCATATGTACCAGAACCATACGTCCCTCAATATCAACCACCAGAACCAGTGTATCGTGAAGTACGAATACCACCACC
>Ga0209930_1005228_pt1 | contig 10763 bp, 11 predicted proteins | sample ThiBiot_500_biof_2_FD_183948 | JGI IMG/M metagenome (GOLD analysis project Ga0209930, IMG submission 183948) | Wastewater bioreactor microbial communities from Cape Town, South Africa - Thiocy_cont_500_biof (SPAdes) | ecosystem: Engineered > Bioreactor > Thiocyanate-remediating >... | reverse complement strand
AGAGTCAGAGAGAGCGAGCGAACGAACACAGCGCTCGCTGCACCTACCGATGGCACGGCGAAAGTTCTCCATCAACACCTCGGTCTTCTTGACCTCGGTCGAGTAGACCTCGGAGCCCACCATGGGACAGAAGGGCACTTTGGGGCCGAGCTCGTGCGAGAGCGCGAGAGCCAGAGCGGTCTTGCCAGTGCCCGGCGGGCCGGCGAGCAGCAGCGCACGACCGGCCATCTTCTTGGAGCGGATCAAGTCGGCAACGATGCCTGCAGCCTGAAGAGAGTGCATAACGGTTGCACAAAGGAGAGGTAGCATCATCGTCATCGTAATCGTCGTCATCGTAGTCGTGTGTGGTTGGTTCGAGCGAGGATATCAGCATCGATCATCGATCGAGCAAGCAAAGAGACACGCACCTCGCGAGCATCCTTTTGACCCACACCAACCCACCACCGACATCGAGAGCGACGCCATCGTCGGCCAATCCGAGTCCCTTCACGTGGCTATGCGTAGCGATACGCTTGGTCTTGGTCGAGCTCTGAACCTCAGTGAGCTTCATGGTGGCGTGTGTCGCTGTGTGTGAGGAGGAGAGAGATCGCGCCTGAGGAAAGAAGATCGACAAAAACCACGTCGGTTAAGGCCGCCCCGAGAGCCTACGTTTCCGCTATCACTGCGTGTAAGGGTGCTCCGCGAGCTCGAGGTTGCGCTATGCATGCTTGCCCTGAGCATCGAACTTTGTCGATCTGCCTTCCTCTTCCTCTTCCTCTTCCCCACCCACCACCGCAGCATCGCTCGCCTTATCGCCTGCGTTGCGTCATCGTGTGTGTGTGTGCTCGCTCGCTCGCTACTCCTTCATCTGCAGCTCGCCCAGAACTCGGTTATTCGTCGTCGTCATGCAAGTGGTGCGCGTGCTCTGTATCGTGGCGCTTCTTGCGGTGGCCGTCACGGCATCGGGCATCGAAGTGCGCTCGGCGTCGCGTACGCTCTCGCTCACGAGCTCGCTCGCCAAGGAGACCACCGAGTTCGTGTACCACAACTCGGGCTCTTCGAGCATCTCGACCGCAGAGATCGCCGTGCTGGGTGAGAATCTCGCGTATCTCGTCGTGTCGCGTGATGGCAAGGAGTTGGTGGCGACGTATGCGCGCGACCACATGCACAATGGAGTCACGTACGTGGCGCGCACTCACTCGAGCTCTCCTTGCTCTCTTGGCACACACACACAATCGACGAACTAATGATTTGTGAGAACACCCAATGATCGATGATGACGACTCGGCGAGCAGTTTCAAGATCTACACCGTTCGCTTGAAGACCACGGTATCGGCCAACAGCTCGGTGTCGCTCAAGGTGCACGCAGTGTACGGCCGCGCCTTCTCGCCCAAGCCCGACGAGATCACGCAGTCGCAACGGCAGCTGGTAGTGTACCACGGCAGCCACTTTGTCGCGTCGCCGTACAAGGTCGACTCGCAGACCACCAAGATCAAGACGCCGTCGTCGAACGTGTTGTCGATCTCGCAGCGCAAGCCGGTCTCGCGCTCGGGCGACACGACCGAGCTCGGTCCGTACAAGAACGTGCAGGCGTTCGGCTTCTCGTCGCTCCAGATGCACTTTGAGAGCTCGGCGGCCTTCCTGGTCGTGAGCGAGCAGCTACGCGAGGTCGAGATCTCGCACTGGGGCAACGTCGCCGTCGAGGAGCACTACACGCTGCACCACACGGGCTCGGCGCTCAAGGGCGCCTTCTCGCGCCTCGACTACATGCACGGCGTTCGCGGCAACAGCATCGAGGAGTTCACGCAGTTCCTGCCGGGCGACGCGATCGACATTTACTACCGCGACGTCATTGGCAACATCTCGACCTCGCACGTCTCGCGCACCGACGACAACCGCGTCAAGTTCGAGCTCAAGCCGCGCTTCGTCATGTTCGGCGGCTGGAAGACCGTCTACTACACGGGCTACAACCTGCCGGCCTCGCGCTACCTCTCGGTCGACGATGCCTCGTCGCGCTACACGCTCTCCATCAACCTCATCAACGATCTTGGCGAGGTGTTGACCGAGCAGCTCGAGACGCGCTTCATCCTGCCCGAGGGAGCCACGTACGTCTTGCCGCCGCCTCGTAGTGGACTCACTCACTCACTCACTAACTCGCTCGCTCGCTCGTCGTGTGCTGGTGCACAGTGACATCAAGATCGAGGCCGATGTTCCGATCTCGGAGCCCGAGCACTCGCTGCGCCACACCTACCTCGACACCACCGGCCGTCCGGTCCTGTCGGTACGAGCCTCGAACCTCATCAAGGAGCACAGCACCAAGACCATCCGTGTGTCGTACACCTTCCCGTCGACGCAATTTTTGCACGAGCCGCTGTTGGTCATCAGCGCCTACTTTTCGCTGTTCCTCGTGGCGATCGCGTTGCTGCGCTTGGACTTGCGAATCTCGCCTGCCACCACGGCATAAACCTCGTCTGCGCTATGCTTGTACCTTACCAGCCACGAACCGAACCGCGGACCAACACGGATGGAGGGGGGGAGGACAATGAGAGGGTTGGCGTGCCGCAGCAGCATGACGAGCTCCACATGTATTGAGAGGCGTGGGAGCAGTAGCAGGTCTGGGTGGCGCTTCTTCACACGACGTTGGGCGACCGCTGTTGTTGTTGGTGTTGGTGGTGCCGACGAGTGCGGCGCTTGGACGACGACGAGGACGACGAAGTATTCGTCTCGCTCTCGTCTTCCGCGCGCATGTCCTCCTCGTCCTGCTGCTGCTGCGTCGTTGTCGTCGCCGCTGCCGTCGCTGTTGTCGTTGTCGGCTTCGCCTTTGGCACTGGCCAGTCGGCTTGTTCGGGGTCGCTTGCCTCCGGTGTCGAGCGGCGCTTCTTGAACAATGAGCGCGTGGGCGTCGTGACGAGCGTGCGCCTGCGTGCCGCGAGCACGAGATCCTCGTGTTGCGCGTAGAAGCGCTCGTACTGCACCGTGCCCATGATGCGCTTCAGCATGAGCAGGATCGACTCGTTCCATGCCGAGTCCGAGCGCAGATACTCGAGAGCCCAGCGCTCGGCGGCACGCGCGTCGCGACATGCGCCGCACACGAACATCATGGCCATGTAGGAGCACGCGTACGGCACCAAGTGGCGCGAGCGCATCTCGTTGAACATGCGCTCGGCGCTGCGTACCGACCGCTGATACTTGATCAACGGATTGTACGTGATGGTGTCGGGCAGGAAGCCGCTGCCGATCATCTCGTCCAGTACCTTCTCGGCACGATCGAGCTCGTGCGCTATTCACACACAGCCAGCCGATGATGCAGGCGTTAGTCACACACCATCCCGTGTCTCTCTCTCACTTGCCGCTCACGGTACCTTGTGCCATCGCGTTGATCAACGACGAGTATGCCATAGCATCTGGTCGAAAGCCGAGTCGGCGCATGGTGGCGAACACGGCGGCCGCACGCGCGACATCTTGCACCTTGGCGTGTGCGTTGATGAGCGACGAGTACGTGAAGCTGTCGGGCGTGATGCCGTGCTCGATCATGAGCTCGAACACGCCCTCGGCCTTGCGGTTCTCCTTGGCGATGGCGTACGCATGGATGAGGCTGTTGCAGCTCACGAGGTCGACGCCGAAGCGCGGATCGTGCCGCAGCTGCTCAAAGATCTCGCGCGCCTTGTCGGGCATGCTCGCGCGTGCCATGGCGTCGATCAACGACGAGAACGTGACGCGATCGGGCTCGACCGCGTACTTGGCCATGTCGTGGTAGACGCGCAGCGCCGCGTCGCCCATCTTGGCCTTCGAGAATCCGTGGATCAGCACGTTGCACATGAGCCGGTCGGGCGCCACGCCCACGGCCGCCATGTGCTGCACGAGCCGCTCGGCGCGTATCGGCTCGCCGTTGCGTGCCAGCGCCTGCACCACGTGCGTGTACGCGCTGCGAGACGCCGCACGACCCGTGCGTTCGGCGTACTGGCGCAGCACGCTCTCGGCCGCCGCCGCTTGCTCGTGGCTCACGAGGAACGCCACCACTTGCTCGATCACGCCGCCGCCGCCGTCGCTGCTGCGCTCGAAAGCCACACGCCCGTCACGTAGCATGCTCTCGACCGTCGTGCGCACTTGCTGTACACGCTCGAGTTGCATGTAGGTCGTGAGTGCCAGCGTGTAGAACGAGCTCCCGACGAGCTCGCCACACGAGCGACTCTGCAGTTGCTGCACCACCTTGCTGGCTGCCTCCCATTGCTTGCTGCTCACGAGGCGCTTCAGACGCTCGAGTTCGTCGTCGATGCTCGAGACGGTGCTCACTTTTGCTGTCGGTACTTCTATCGAAGACGGTCGTGGCACCACTGCTGCATCGTCGGTCGTCTTGGCCGCGGTACCCGGCGTCAGTAGCGATGGCGGCATGTATGGCGATGGCGGCGGTGAGTACCGATCGGTACTCGTCGAGGAGGAGGAGGACACGTCGGAACGCGCCGATTGAGGGCTGACCGAAGATGGCCATGACGTCAATGTAGAGTGCAGCGATGAATGCAATGACGATGCTGACGACGCCATTGATGTCGGCGACGACGCAGTCACTGGCGTGAGCGTCAGAATGCTGCCGTCATGTTCGTCGTCATCGTCATCATCATCGTCGAGCTGATTGCGCTGCATCGATGCTGGCGACGCCGACGTGATGGTAATGTACGGCGGCGATACTGCATCGGCTCTCAAGCCTCCAAGGCTTGGCAACGACGACAACGACAGTGGCAGTGGCGCAGCAACTGCAACTGCCGCTCGATGGCTTGCTTCTTGGCGCTTGGCTGGCGATTCGCGAGGCGTTGGCGTCGAAGCGCGGCCCGCGCCTGCTCCAGCTCCAGCTCCTGCTGTTCCGCTCCCGCCACCGCACCGAATCGGCACGCTGAGCAAGCGCTTGGCTCGCGCCAGTGCCTCGCGAATCGCTCGCGACTCTCCGGAACAATCGTCGCCGAGTACGTCGTTCGACAGCGCACGCAACAAGAAGGTGCGCGTGGCCTCGAGGCGAGCCTCGTACGCCGTGCCGGGTGCCAGCTCCGAGAGCGCCTTCATGATGGCGGGCCCGGTGGAAAAGTGCTCGAACCTCATCGACCAACTTCCGAGGCTGGCATCGTTGGCGTACATGACGATGCCCTGTGCCAGCAGCTGCTGCAGCGACTGATCAAAGACCGCGCGGCTACGCAGGCACAGCGGCTTGCTGGCGTGCTTCTCGCTCGTGCCGCTCGTTGCTGCCTCGATATCGAGCTGCTCGCTGATGGCGACGATCGCGATGCGCGGCACGATGTTGATCGTGAGCATCGCGAGCATGACGAGCACGTGCAACGAGTTCTGCTCCACCATCTCGAGCGACGACTTGATGGCGCTCAGATTCTGGTGCATCAGCGCGACCGTGATCGGCGACACGCCAATGTTGCCCGAGTTGCTGCCCGGCGGAATCGTGGCAGCGAGACCGCTCGCCGTCTGCCCGGCGGTGGTCGTGGTGGTGTTGCTGTCGCCATGATTGCTTGCTCCTCCGGCAGCACCGGCCGGAATGGCGTTGGCGGCACCCGACAATGCTCGAGCGCTCTGCGCAATGACGTGCGCGAGTGTCGAGCGTAATTGCGCCAGCAGGCGCGTGGCCTCGAAGCACACCGAGCGACGAAAGAGCTTCAAGGCCTCGATCGGGCTCTCGCGCTCGTCCGAGAGCTTGAGCGAGCTCGCCACTTGCAGCGCCAGCTGGCGCAGCAGCCGTGCTACGATGCGCACGCTGTATGGCAGGTTGTCGAGCTGTTGGTGGAGGATGAACAACACCTGGCTGCGCAACTCGGCCGACAGCACCTGCGCCACGTTCTGCAGCGAGCTCCCGCCGCCGCCACCGAGCTGCACGCGCACCACCGACTGCGCCTCGAGCATGGCCTCGGCCTCGGCGTTGCTCGGGCTGCCGACCGGAAACAGCACGAGGTCGTTGCTGCGCAGACCGTGTGCGGCGCTCGCCGTCACCGGCAGCTTGGCAATGTCGGCCAGCTCGATCGTGCGCTGTGCGTACTTGGCGGCCGACTTGAGGAACGACGGCACGTCGGCCTTCGCCAGCGTCACCATGATGCAGCCGTGCTTGATTTGCGCCAGCACTTGGAGCACCAGCGACGGGTTGCGTGCACCGTGAATGTACATCATCCACTGTGGCGCGCACTCGCTCGACAGCCACTCGTACAGACGCTGCAACAGAGAGCCCTGTGATGCGAATTGCGTCGCGTGTGCCTGGCGTGCCATTGCGTTTGGAGGAGAAGGAGGTGACGGCGTGCTACCACCGTCACTCGGCTCGTTGCTTGTGTGCGGTTCGATACCGGCGACTTGCTGTTGCTGCTGCTGCTGCTGTTGCTGCTCGGCCATGAGGCGCTCTTGTTGCTGAAGTGCCTTGTGCTCCCGAATGGCAGCGCGTACCCATGGGATCGACAAGGCCAGCATCTCGAGCTCCGACAAGAGAGTGGTTCGTGTGTAGCCGACGAGCCGAACGCGCAATGGATATTCGTGCGGCGCGTAGTGGTCGAGAATCTGCTGTGCCACGGCACTCTTGCCGGCGCCCGCCTCGCCATACAGCAGAATTCGCTTCTCGTCGGCCACAAGCTCCTGCAGCTGCTCCTGCAGCGCCGGACGCGGAACGAATTCGGGCCGAAGCGCCCGGCCGGCTGGCGGAGCCGCGATGCTGATCGTGACACGCGGCTGCACGACGAGGTTCGGCAGTGCTCGTGCTTGTTGCAGCAATGCCGCCAGACGTACGATGGCCTTGTCGATGCGGCTACCGCGACTACCCCCACTGCCGCCCCCGACGGCCGCCGTCGTCGTTGCCGTCATCGTCGACGCCATGGCCGCCGTAGATGCAAGCACGGTCGATACGTGTTGCAAGCGCAGTTGCTCGACCATCGCATGCAAGCCGGCGACGATGATCTGCGTCGGGACGCGCTTGAGCACGCAATGCGTCGGTCGACGAGACGAGTGCTCGCGGGCGTACTGCTTCACGGCATCGATTCTTGCTGCGGCACTCACGCTATCGATTCCCGAGAGGCGTGGCGGCTGTGGCATCGGTGTGGCCGGGAGCGGTGTCAATGGCGACGGCGAGGTCGATAAGGTCGCCGACGTATTGGCGGCGAGGGTCGCGACTCGGTGGTCGTGCCAGATGCACAGCGCGCGCCAGCACAAGAGCTTGGCGTACTCGCCCGGCGCGATTTGCATCTCTCGGTCCTTTCGGAGCTCGAACTGCTGCGAGCAGGCAGATTGCGTCTGTGGCGGCGGCTGCAGTAGCGGCTGATGGAGCGATTGCAAGTGGCCAGCGGTGGCGAACGCCTGCTGCGAGATCGAGTCAGCCAGCTGCGTGGCGGTCGAGAGCTCGAGTGCACGGCAACGCGCCAGGATCGTGAGCAGGCGAATGGCGTTCAGCGACGCGATACGCAGCTCGACGGCACTCGGGAGCCTGTACTCCTCGAGCCACCAGCGGTAGCTCTCGTGCAAGTCGCGGCACAGCGTCGGCAGGTGCTCGATCAGCGGCTGGTGGAATGGCTCAGGGCTGCTTGGCAGCGGCATTTGTGCGAGTAGCGACGTTGCGCTGTCGCTGCGCTGCTGCGCTCGAAGCACCCGCATCGAGATTGGATGTTGCAAAGCGAGCAGCAGCGACTCGATCGAGCCGTGTGCGCGGTACTGCTGTACCAACGCACGTACAGGCGCCGCCGAGCCATGAAGGCCACCGCTGCCGCCGCTGCTCTGACTTTGCTTGCTCGTCATGGTGCAAGACGAGGTTTGGATCGATGGGCGTTCGGCTTCGACATCGATCGGTCGATCCAAGTGGTTGTCGTCGTCATCGGCTGCAGAGTTGGTCAGCTGCTCAACCCAAGAGTACTCTTCGGCGAGAATCTGTTCGTTACGCAGTACGCATCGGTCGTCAATCAACAGAGAGAGAGAGAGAGAGAGAGAGCGGGATGGGAGATGATACCAATGCTGCTGTGGTTGCTTGCTCGAGTGCAGCCTCGAGGAGATCGAACAATCGGCGTAACAGGACGCTGAGGATATCCTCGCGAGTCAGCTCATCGCCAAAGATTCGAGAGTGGCAAGCGATGGCGTTCTGTTCGACATGAGGCAAATCGAGCCGTGATGGCAGCATCGTGGTGAGCCAGCCGACCATCGTCGGGCGCAGCGGGGGGAAAGGTATGTTTACGCGCGCCGGGGCGGTAAAAGAATGTGTAAGCGAGGCAGGCCCACAACCACAAGCAAAGGCGCTCGCTCTCTCGCTCGCCCTCGCCCGTCCGTACCAGCCAACGCAGATACCACTCGTTGAAATTGCGCAGCACGCAGCAGTACTCGAATGGCACCTGGTGTGGCGACACGCGCCATGTGTCGGGCTGCTCGTGGTTGATCACGTGAGACACGAGGCAGGCCATGTCTGTGTGCCGCCGCCATTCCGCTGCGTGCGTAAGCAAGCCGCAGTAAAATCTCGCTCCCCATATGAGCATCCCCGATACACAGACACACACAAAGACAGTGACAGGATGCCGTGGTGGTGTTTGCGAGCAGCAGCAGCAGCAATCGAGAGGGGCAGCAATCGAGCAGCAACGAGATCGCGTGCGTAACGGGACTCAAGTTCGTACCTGCGACAGAAACGCCTGGCAAACGAATCGTCAGCACCAGACACAGCCTCGAGGCATCGAAGCGCTTCAGAATGCTGGCTGCGAAGGTGCGCGACAGGTGGTGCACTGCGTGAGGCGTGCCGGCGAGCTCGGGTCAGCGACGAAGCAAGGTCGAGCGAGCAACATGTGTAACAGCCGGCTGCCACGAGCGAGCGAGCGAGGGACGACGCGAACCTTGGAGAATCCGCTCGCCGACACACTCCCACGCGTAGGCGTACACGTGGTACTCGTGCTCGAGCAGCGGGTCGAGCGCCACGGGTGGAGTGAGTGACAGCGCCTCCATCGAGCGAACGGGAGGCCGACGGCACCACCGAGCAGAGAGGGAGGGACGAGGGAGGGAGAGTGGTGAGCGGGAGCGGGCGACGAAACAATAAGCGCGAACGAACATCAACAATGACTGGCCGCACAAGAAGAGAAGAGAAACCGAAAAAAGCTTTGATTGGATTGATTGATGCGATGGCAGCAGCAGAGCAGAGCCGCCTCCACAACAGAAGAGAAGAACGAATACCTGCAAACCACCATCACCATCACCATCACCATCGTCATCATCGTCGTAATCATCATCGTCACAATCGAATCGCCTCTGCGCCGTTCCGGCCACTACTGGCTTTTATTACTACGAGGGTTCAGGAGTGCTGCTGTGGCGCTTGTGTCGGCGGGCGAAGCATCTCCGGCGGCACCTTTCGGACGTGGAGCAGATGCTGGCGTTCCGAGGTGATGCTGTCGGTTCCTTGCTCGAAGCGCAGCAGGTGTTGCTTGTGCACGGCCGAAGCCTCCGGCGTGCGCAGCGACACCGAGTGGTTCTCGGCGTCGATCTCGAACACCTCGGCCTCCTTCCACAACGACAGCCGCGGCTGCATGTTGGGCCCGATCTCGAGCATCTTGAATGCAATCACGTCGCCCACCTAACAAGTCGCCGTCGGCATGTGAGAGTGTGTGTGTGCGCCGCGACTTGTGAGCGAGACGACACCGGCGTACTTGGATGTCCTGGCCGTCCGGTAGCGGCTCGATGGCGTCGTAGTCGCGCTTGATCCACGTGAACTTCTTTGAGCCAGCGGTTCGCGGCGGTGCTTCAGATTCCACGGAGGGTCTTCCAGCAGCAGCAGCAGCAGGAGCAGGAGGAACAGCGACGGCACTGGCGGGTCGCTCAGGCTCGTCGGCATGGCTCGCGTCAATGTGGGAGATCGGCTCGCTTGCCGTCGTGGTCGATGATGCGTCGGTTGTGGTGGCATTCTGGCATCGCGCGCGAGAGTGAGTGCTGTTACCGATCACACGCCAGCACGCAACACCTCACGAACCTTGCCTCGCCGGCCGCGCTTGCCTCGGACGCGCTTGGGCTTTGTGACTGGTGTCGATTGTTTCACGGCCTCGAAGATGTGGCGTATCGTGCGCGGAAAGCGGAGGGGCTGCTGTTGCTGTTGTTGCGCAGCACTCGTGGCCTTGATTGGGGCAGGGGCAGCCTTCGATGCAGCTGGTGCTGCTGGCGCCTTGGTGGGCACGATGACAGCCTTTTTGTGTCTCTTGGGTTGTGGCGAAGCGTCAGACGAAGAGCTGCTCGAACTCGATGATGACGACGATGATGATGACGACGAACTCGATGATGACGAACTCGAACTCGAACTCGATGACGAACTCGAACTCGAACTCGATGATGACGATGACGATGATGAACTCGAACTCGAACTCGATGATGATGACTTCTTGCGCTTGGCTGCTGCCTTCTTGCGCTTGTTGGTGCTCTTGCGTCGCACTATGGCCAAAGTGTCGGCAGCAGCGCATTCGTCCTCGACAGCAGGAGCAGGTTTGTGACGCTTGGCGGCGCGTGTCGTTGTTGTATTGTCATCATCGTCATTGTCGTTGTCGTCGTTTGTCACCGATAACCGGCGCTTCTTGTGCTGCGATGGAGGCGCGCTGCGCACGACCCTTATCGTGTCGCCTGGCTGCAGAATCGAGATGTACTGCGACGGCGGCAGCACGGCGTCTTCGACAAACAGCTCGATGCCGTGCTCGCCATCGTCTGGCAGCAGCGAAAACGAGCGCACAATGTCGTATTCGAGATCGCTGACGAAGCGCAAGTGTGTGCCGACCACGAACCAGTCTGCACATGCACACGCCAGCGACAGCCAG
>Ga0209930_1005222_pt1 | contig 10772 bp, 17 predicted proteins | sample ThiBiot_500_biof_2_FD_183948 | JGI IMG/M metagenome (GOLD analysis project Ga0209930, IMG submission 183948) | Wastewater bioreactor microbial communities from Cape Town, South Africa - Thiocy_cont_500_biof (SPAdes) | ecosystem: Engineered > Bioreactor > Thiocyanate-remediating >... | reverse complement strand
ATGGACGACCGTGGGAGCCAACGTGGTGCCAGGCAAGCGATTCTTCATCGACTTTGTGATCTTTGACGGAGGCGACCATGTGCGAGACTCGTTCGTGTTCGTGGATCAAGTGTTTTACGTTGTCGAGGCAGCGAGCAGCCCGACGTACGGACCTCGATCGTTCAGCGACATGACGATCTCGTCGATCAAGGGACCGAGCTTCGTGCTGAGCTCGCTCACGAACTCGACGGCAGTGATTCAGTACTCGATCCGCAACAACGGACCCGAGCCAGCACAAGACTTGTTCTTGTCGCTGACACCTCCTCGAGGAACGTTCTTGGTGTCTGCGTCGCAGAGCAGCGTCGCACTTCAATGCACCACAGTTGGCAGCGGAGTGGCGGCATTGAAGAAGTGTGCGATTCAACAGAGCTTGCAAGCTCGAGGAGTACGTTCCATCTCCATCTCGTTGGTGTTGTTGAGGAGGAGATGATTGGATTGAGATGGCTGACAATGATGGCACTCGAACTGGATTGGAAATTGGTTGGGGTCGAGCAGACGTTGAGCGGACAAGTTGTGCTTGGAGTGGTGGGAGGCTTCCATGGCTCGGTGATCGTTCGATTGACAGTGTCGAGCTCGAGTGTCGATCAAGATCTCGGCAACAACTCTCGCTCAGTGACGGTGAATGTTCGATCGTGATCGATTCGATGATGACGACGACTGGTTCGATCTCAAGACGAACCAACGGTACCTTGCTCTTTTGTCTCTTGGTGTGTTTGTGTCGATCAGCAATGGGAGTGAGCTCTCTCACGATAGAGCACTTTCTCTCGGCAGATGCATCAAGGAACATATCTCGTTATGACTCTCTCTCTCTCTCTCTCTCTCTCTCTCTGAATGTCCCGTGAGTCGACTCTTATATTCGCACGCACAATCTCGTGGCGACTGAGATATCGTTGAATACTGCCGAGAGCTTTGTTGGCTGCTGGCACTCTTGTCGTGTTGGATGGCCCAAGTCTCGCCTTGATACAAGTATATCACCTCACATGTTGCTCCAGACACTGTACTGCATTTTTCCTTTGGAATGAGGACAGCTCGCAGCACAACGGAGCGTTCACCGACTAAGCGGAGAGCTAGCGGGAGATAGATGGAGAAAGAGAGAGACCGAGTTGTAGCGATACAGAAACTGCTAGCCTTCGTAGCTGTCAACGGAATATTCCGTGTTCGCGAACACTCCTCGGAAGGTTCTCTCGTTTGGCCGTGCTTGCTATTTGAAGGAGGCTCTCTGCTCACCTGCTCACCTTGCTAGCTCCGTCCACCATGCGCTCTACGTTTGTGCTCGTCCTTCTCGCCCTCGTTGGCCTTGCTTGTTCGCAGTCCGTTCCTCCGGCTGTGCCGGCACTCAACCAAGTTTGCAACTTTGAGGTGTGTGTTACGCTTCGTCGTGTCGCAACTCCATGAGGACCGTTGTGTACTCGGTTCTCTGCTCTAACCGCTCGTGTGTGTGTGTGTCACAACGCCCCAGTTCCTTTGGACCTACAGCTGTCCTCCAACGCCCTTCAACCACAACTACACTGGGGCAGCCTTGTTCTTGAGCCAACATGTACCGATACGATGCGCGCACTTGCGTCGCTTCGTGGCGACTGGTTGTCTCATTCTTCTTCTTCTATGGCGCAGGCACTCAAGTCCAACACGCCTGATCTTCTTTACAACGGCGGTGGCTGCTCGAACCCCAGCAACCCTCCTGCTGGCCCGAACTACTTTGAGACCCAGACCGTCACGAACGGTGTTGGCGTACGCCATCCGCCTCACTTTGTGCACGGACGTGCTGTGTGGCTGATCTGTGTGCTTTGGTGCTACTGCAGCTGATTGCTGACGTTACGGTCTTCAACTGGAGCCTCACGAACTTTACTCTCGATTACCTTTGGAACGCCAAGGGCGTCAACTTCTCTAACGCGGCGCTTGTGGTCCCTGGCCATACCTACGCTATCATTCACTCGGGTATGTGTATCTTGTCACGCGTCCTCCTCCGACGCCGCAACGCTGGCGGCTGGCGTCGTCGTCGTCGTCTCACGAGATCCCTTGCTTGCTACGCTATCGATCTACAGAACTTGGCGTCTTCTCTGGAATGGTCTCCTCCAGCTCGGTCTTCCTCGTGAATGTGGTGTCGTGCGACTCGAACGGCCGCAACTGCAAGACCATGGTCTCAATCAAATCGTGGAACACCAACGTCGCTGCCGCTGTCTCTCCTGGATACGGCTACACCACTCCGAGCGTCCCCAGCTGCAGCTCGAACAACATCCAGCTCAAGGCGCCGCGTCAGTAGATGCCACCATCTTTGGAGGGCCTCGATTCTCGATACCCTTGAGTCATTGACTCTCCCACGCGCTCTCTCGCTATCTCCTACGATAACAACCTTCCCAACCCTTCTAAAGTGCCGTAGGAGATTCTCAACTCATTCGCCTTTGACTCTCGCATGTGCCTGTCAGTTCAAGCTCTGCTGCTTCATTGACTGAGCGATCGACTCGGTCTATTGCATCGCGATACGTTGCTCGGTCGTTGCCGCTTGTTGGCTCTTCTCGTGGATGACAACGTTCAACCAACGATTGATAATGTCGCGCTCTTGTAAACGAGCTTGTCTTACGGCTGGTGGGTCGGCTGGATCGCTACCACGCAGGTCGAGATGGTGCGCTGCGCCGGCAATCTTGATGGCAATAATGTCGTGCGCCTGAGTCTTGAGGATACAGCCGGGCCACCACGGATCGAGCATGCCAGAAGAAACACTACCATCGAGCAAGAGACTCTCCAATGTCAGACGCTCCGACTCAGCAGCTGTGCATACGTGTGGCGGCGGGCTACGCACATGATTCGCGAGCCAGTGGAGATGTTGTACTTGGTGGGAATGTAGAGCGGGTCGGGAGTCGCGTTCCAACGCTGCGCGCAGTACTCGACCAAAGCCGTGTAGTTGTATGGCGCCGGCGGGAACATGTCGGTCTGGTTGTTGGTATCTGCTCATTTTTCGCCCACGATAATATGAGTACACTACGGCCACGACTGGGCAACGACGATAGAAGGCAGCTTTTCGTACCCGGGTTCGAGACGATCTCGGTGCAACTCTGCCAATCCCACGAGAGAGCGTTGGGGTTGTTGTCGCCGCCGCCGCACCCGGTAATGTCGGCACACGGGTAGTACTCGCGGCTAATGTTGAAGCACTGCAAGTTCTTGGAGGCGTTGTAGTTCACTCCAACAGCCTGGCCGAGGTTGTAGATCTATGCAGCGAGTCGCTCGGTGTACGGCGTCAGTCGATAGCACGAGTCGAGGCTGCGACAAGAGCGCGGCGGCATACCAGGTTGTCGGGCGTGGCATTCGTGCGCATGACATCGCACGCGGCCTGCATAGGATTCGCCGGGAACGGAGACACGGCGTACGGATACTGCAGCGGCACGAACAACGATCAGCTACAGTCGAGCGCACCTGCACGAGCGGCTCGTGTCAAGGCGTACGTTCTCCATGCCCAAGCCTGCAAAGGCATTCTCGATCCAGAGGTTCAGAACGCGCAGCTGCTGCGCGGCGTTCTTGCCTTCCGGCGGAGCGCACACGCGAAGCGAATCGAGCACCTGCGCTCGCTGGGAGCTGCCAGCGTTCCAGCCCGAGATGATCTGCGAGAAGGCCTGACGAACGAGGTTCGGGCACGAGGGATCGAGCACGGCAAAGTCGCGCGTCACGACGCCATAGAAGGCGCCGCTCGGCGTCGCATCAGGCAGGCCTGGGTGATAGCGCACGGGTGCGCTCGATGCCAACGCTCCATCGATCAACTACAGGCAGGGCAGAGCGTGCATATCATGATGAGGTGCTTGATCGAGAGATTCGTCGCAGAGATCGCTCGCGATCGTACGTACGTTCGGGAACGAGAGGCGCATGAAGGCCGCGAGCTCGCCAGGGTACGAGCCGCCAAAGGCGATGATGGGCGTCGTCGAGGGAATGTTCCACTGCGCCATGACGGCCTTGATGATGGTGTAGTAGTCCTGGAGTGCCTGCTCGATCGTGAGGTAGCGAATGTTCTGCTGCTCGTAGGCCTTGACCGGGCCGAACGGGATCGATTCGCCATAGTAGCGATGCTCGGGGAACAGCAGGAAGGCGCCGAGCGTGATGCCATACTCGAACATGAAGCCATTGTGCTGGTAGCCACCCATGGCATTGGCCTCGCCACCGGGACAGAAGAAGATGGGCTTGTTGGCACGCGTCGAGTTCATGTAGTAGTCCGAGTACACCAAGTAGCGCTGATGGAAGGTTCGAGTGTCGGACGAGTTGAAGTGATCGAGCGTCTGGTTGAACCAGTGGATGCTCGGGTCCGGAGGGATGTAGCCGGCATCGACGCCGCCCATCAACCACGAGCAGCTCACAAGCATCAAGCAGGAGAGTAGTAGTACTACTCCACACCGTGACATCGTGTCTCAAGGTCCTTCAATCAGATAGTGAGATGGAGAGAAGACCAGGTGCGTGTGCGCGAGCAGCAACAACGAAGTGAGACCCAACTTGCACAATATATTTCTCTGATTTTATCATTATTTACGCGCCAAAACGCCCTCATTACTTTCGCCACCCAACGCTGCCACTACGCACCGCTAGAGCGCCTCGCAGATCACGGGGCGCAGGCGCAACGCAGAAACAGCGGCCCTCCTTGCTGCGCCCCAGTATTCTGGTACTCATGAGATTCACGTCCATGGAGAATGACGCCGCCAATCACTATGACGAGGAGGGGGGGATGTGGAGAGGAGGACGGCCACGAAGCAGCGCGGCATGTCGCAACGGAAAGGAGGAGCGTATCCAAAATATCTCGGCGTAGGATAGTCCATTTCTCACGGGACCACGACCAATCGACTCGCCGCAACGAGGCGCGTCGGGCAAAGCACAAAAAGTGGACTGGTGAAAAAGTCGAAAAAATGCGAAAATCAGAGAAATATATTGTGCAAGTTGGGTCTCAAGTGATCGACATCAAGATCTAGTTCATATCAATCTTGGCCCTGCATCATCAACATCAACATCAACAACAACAAACTGATCGACGAGCATCTCAACATCGATACTCCTTGTCCCATGAGAGTATCTATTTATTCAATGATATTGTGAGTGAGGAGGCACAACTGATATCGTCGTCATTCGGCTCGGCAATCAATCAATCAATCAATCAATCAATCAATCAATCAATCAATCAATCAATCAATCAATCAATCAATCAATCAATCAATCAATCAATCAATCAATCAATCAATCAATCAATCAATCAATCATTCAACTGATCGAACTTTGACAATGGCTCTCGTTGCACGAAGTACACTGGTGTTATACATACTGTTGGCCGCGAACCTCACCATGTTCGTGGCGCTCTCGATCGTGTTCACTCGATTGGCACCTCATGAAGATCTCGATACGACAACAACAACCGGCACCAGTGCTGGTGGCACCTCGGTTCGTGTGGGTACTCGAGGAGCACACTCTGTGGCATCGGCAACAGCAGCCCTCGATGCAGCCAAGCGCAAGGTGACTCGACGCACGGCCACGATCGTGTACTCGGTGACGGCGTACCACAAGCTCGATCATCTGCAATGGCTTCTCGAGCAGATCTACGAGCCGCAGCACTTTTACGTGCTCAACGTCGATCGCAAGTCGAGCGACGAGTTCTACGAGCAAGTGTGCGAGTTGGCTCGTAGTCTGGGGCCCAACGTCGTGATGAGCGAACGTCGCTACGACATTATCTACTACGGCTGGTCGGCCATGTACGTCGAGCTGCAAGCATGGTTCCAGGCCATTCGGATGGGTCAGGCGCGCGACTACTTTATCAACATGTCGGGTCAAGAGTATCCGATCAAGACGCGCTGCGAGCTGACGTCGTTCTTGACCGAGCACATGGGTCTGAACTTCATCTCGACCATTCCGACCGAGCTACAGCCGTGGCTTCGCGTTCCTGTACGATGTCGTGGTGCAATGCTGCCACTCTACCGTGCCTTGCTAACGAACAAGGGTCGACCGATCGTCTCGGGTTTCGTGGTTTGAGTAGTGGGTGTACGAGACCTGGGGTGAGGTCGGCAGCGAGTCGATCAAGCTCAGTGAGACCAAGCGCAACGTGCCGCACGACACCAAGATCGTGTACGCGTACCGCTACGGCATGTACCACCGCAACTTTGTCGAGCATCTCTACAATGACCCCAAGATGCTCGAGCTACTCGCATGGAGTCACTCGACTCAATCGCCCGACGAGTTCTTCTATGCCACGGCACTCGCGTCCTCGCCCTACAACGCCACGCTGTGGCACAACAACTACAAGTACGCCTCGTGGGGCCACTGCTGCACCAAGTACATCAAGACCGGCGGCCATCCGTGCATCCTCGGTACGTGCGACATGCCGCTCTTTGAGCGCATCGAGCACTTCTTCGTCAACAAGATCGATGCCGCGATCGACCCCGAATTCGTGCCCAAGATGTCGGCCATCCTACACGAGCGCGAACGTATCGAACGCGAGACTGGCAAGTGTCGTCGAGTGCCACTGGTCGAGACTCGAATCTGGAAGCAACCCGATTCTCGAGGCTGGCTGACCGTCGATCGATCTCACGTACCATGAATCAATCAAACAATCAATCCCCATCCCTCTCTCTCTCTCTCGATCTTACAGTCGTTGTTTCATGTGGACGTGCGGTGTGGGTTTGTATTCTAAACTAAACAAGACGAGACGAGACGAGAGAGCTGTCACGTCTGAGGCACCAGAGCTCGCGTGGTGCTCGCGGTGCCTTCGAGGAATGCGCACCACCATACGGCCACGTCACACGAACACTGGCAACCACACAACCACACAACCCTCATCCCACCAATCAACCAATCCAACCCCACCATTCAATGGACCCATTCGACCTCTTCCGACAAGCGCAGGTCGCTACCGAACGACTCCTGCGCGGCAGCATGCTCGGATTCGACGAGGACTACGAGTGCTCGGCCTACCATCTGAACTGGACTCCGTCGGTCGACGTGATCGAGCGCCCCGATCGCTTCGTGATCCAAGCCGAGCTCCCGGGCACCAGGCGCGAGGACATTGAGCTCCAGCTCGCGTCACCGACGATGTTGCACCTGAGCGGCGAGCGCAAGCTGCTGACGCCCCGCGCTCCCGACGAGCGCATGCGCGTGTGCGAGCAGCGATGGGGCCGCTTCTTCCGCTCGGTGCAGCTGCCGCCCACCGCCGACACGGCCTCGATCTCGGCCACGCATGACAATGGCGTGCTGGAGGTCACGGTGCCCAAGAAGGAGGTGCCCGAGCGTCCTGCTGGCGTCCGCATTCCGATCCGTACAACGTGAGCCGAGCCGCGAACGCTACCATCTGTGGATCGGTGTCGCTCGCTGCACGGCACGCTGGCTCCAATAGACACACGCATTCGCATGAGCCGAGACACACGGAGATGGTTGGAGTACGAGCGACTCTCTAGTGTGAGCTCGCAGAAACACGGGTGATGTTGTGAGGGCATAGAGATTCATTGGGATGGGAGGAGAGGGACATGAGCGGGTCGCGCGATCCAGCGGCCGACACGTACGGTGCTGGAGACGACGATAGAGAGTGCGAGCGAGCATGAGCGCGAGAGGGCGCGCGTGTGAGACTGCTACGTAACGTGTACGATCAAGAACAGGAACAAGAAGAATAAGAGCATGGTAACGACGACGATAACGAGGAAGATACGACGAGGTCAACAAATGGACGATGACGACGACGATGATGATGATGACGGCAGCGATGGTCGCGAGGTAGTGGGAGGCACAGCGACCGATGTTGCGCGGTTTAGCGTCCTCCGACAGACTCGTACGGTCGCTCACCTAAGATACAAAGACCATCCAACGACAACGATGAGACAAGCTCGCACGATCGAGCGGCAGCAATCGACAACCACCTTGAACGAACGAATGAACGAGCGAGAGCGAGCCAGAGTGCGGCACATGCTCGCCCGGCTAGTCTCGCTGTTGGATGATGCCACTCGACGATGACGACGATGACGACGAGTAGAACGACGTGCCTTTCTCTTCCTTGTACATGTAGAAGGCGACGAACGATTGCAGTCCCTGCAGGAACGACGACGACGACGGCACGCGGGCGGACGGACCGACGGACGCAGCAATCACGACGTGGTTACGCGGCGTCCATCATCTATCTCACGGGACGCGAGGCCGACGCGAGGTACGTACCAGCACGGCAATCAGCGTGAAGACCACGACGCGCATGAACGACTGGTAGCCGTAGCAGAGGCCGTTCTGGTCCATGGCAGACAAGCCAAAGTAGCTGCGTATCGCATCCGATCGGATCAGCGCATCAGACCAGCAATGCACCATCGCGACTCTCTCCCTCTCTGGGTCGAGCGTACTTGTTGCAGACAGTCGGCGCCGCTCCATCGAAGCTCGTGTACAACGAGCCATAGCCGAGGAAGCTCATGTAGCCCAAGACCGCCAAGAAGTAGAACAACGAGAAGATCGAGTGCTGCGGTCGAGCGAGTGCCGTCAGTATCTCGCTCGCGCCAACGAGTCGTTCACGACGACGGCGTACCAATCGCAAGAAGTCACGCTTGCAGGTGAAGGCCGAGAAGAGACCGAACAGTCCAAAGAACGCCAGCTGGATGCCCATGCCCCATTGGTAGGTCAAGAGCAACAGGACGCCCGAGAGCTTCGCGGCAGCAACGACGACCATAACACGTATCACAACCAATAAGTATCTCGCTCGCGCTCTCTATCGCTACGAGCGTCGAGAGGGATCGAGCGCAGGCTCTCACGAGCACGGTACCACTTGGAAGATACTGCCAGCTGCCAAGAGCAGGCTCAAGCGAGGCTCGATCTTCTCGGGCTCGCGCAGCAGGAAGAAGAGCAGTATCAAGAGACCGCCGATGATCAAGGCGCCGTAGATCGTCACCATGTATCGGTGCATGTTGGTCACCTGCGTGCCGAACGACGACGCGGCATCGAGCAATGTAGGAGAGAGCATCTTGCGCGTGGGTGTTGGCTGTTGGCTGTTGGCTGTTGGGTGGTCTACGCGAGCGAGCGGTGCGTTGGCGGCAGAGGAACGAGGCGACTGCCTCTGCTGCTGCGAACGAGCGAACGACACCAGCGCGAAGAGGCCTCGGAGCTTTCCACACGAGCCAGCCTCCTCTTCTTGAGATCGATGCTGGCTGGCTGGCTGCCTCCTTCCAATCGACATGGCGAGAGAGATGTTTCGGTCTCTGATCCATGCAACGCGAGCCCCTCAATCAACAACCTTGAGCCCAAGATCGAAATGAAGATTCGTGTTTGTATTGATGAGAGAGAGAGAGAGAGAGACAGCAAGAGATGTCACATGCTCGCAAGATGTGTTTGTGCGCTTTCGTGAGTCGATATCAATCGTTCGAGATGGCTCGTGATATCGCGAGATTCGTCATCATCTCCATCGCCAGCACCACCATCGACATCACGAGCATCAAAGATGCGAGAAGATCTCGAACAAGAGCTCGTTCGGAATCATCGACATCGCCGACTCATCGACCAGCGATCGAATCATCGTCATCGTCGAAACTGTGCGCCTCATCCATGATGGAGCATGTCGATGACGATCTGGTCGCCACGTGAACGCCGTGTCGGCAAGCCATTGGTTGGCTCCAATCACATGCACTCGATTCCCTGCCGTGAAGACGATGAGACCTCGATGCTCGTCGAACGCAACTCCATATGGGAACTCGCTGCCACAATCGAACGTTGAGATGTGATGACCTTCGTGAGTGAATGCTTGCAATCGATTGTTGTCGAAGTCGGCGACGATGATTCGGCCTTGGTTGGCGACGCACAAGCCTTGAGGGTGATTGAGCTGGCCTGGCTGATCTCCTTCCTCGCCGAACTCGAGCAAGAACGAGCCATCGATCGACGACAGTACTTGCACTCGTTGATTGTCACGATCAGCGACGATGATTCGATGTCGATCATCATCGATCGCAATATACGATGGACATTGGAGATATCCAGCCTGATTATCTTGCTTGTCGCCGACCGAGAACAAGAACGAGAGATCGATCGACGACAAGAACACCAATCGATGGTTGTTGGTATCGGCGATGATGATGCGACGATGATGCTTGTCGATCGCGATACCTTGAGGACCACGAAACTTAATATCTCGTGAGCTCTTCTGGCCGATGCACGACAAGAACGATTGCTCGCTCAATGACCAAGATTGTACTTTTTTGTTGCCGAAATCAACGATGAGGATGCGATCATGATCGTGATCGATCGCAATGGCCCATGGATACGCGAACCGGCTTGGGTGGTAGCCTCGAGTGCCGAACTTGGACACGAACGAGCCGGCATCATCACCATCACACGAGAATACTTGCACTCGACTGTTATTGCTATCAGCGACGAGCAAGAGACCTCGATGATGGTCGAACGCCAAGCCTCGAGGGAGATCGAACTGGCCATCTGCATGCCCTGGTTGCTTGGTGCCGATCGAGAGCTTGATTCGAGCATCACGATCAAGAGGATAGTCGTCCATCTCTTCCACTTCAATCTCACACTCTCACACAACGACAAAGGGATGTTCCAAGCTCCCAAGAGATGATGATATGAAGCTCCCACGCACACGAGAGACTCCAAGCAAGTAAGCAACAAAGAACAGCAACCACTCACACACACACACTCTCTCTCGCTCACTCACTCACAAGCGCATCGATGGATACCGCCACGGCATTGGCCTTCATTCATGATCCAACCGTCTTCGCCATCAACAAAGTGATCCCGCGATCGATCGATCC
>Ga0209930_1005218_pt1 | contig 10786 bp, 11 predicted proteins | sample ThiBiot_500_biof_2_FD_183948 | JGI IMG/M metagenome (GOLD analysis project Ga0209930, IMG submission 183948) | Wastewater bioreactor microbial communities from Cape Town, South Africa - Thiocy_cont_500_biof (SPAdes) | ecosystem: Engineered > Bioreactor > Thiocyanate-remediating >... | reverse complement strand
AATGGTCGCTGAAGCTCGCCTGGGTCGGCTCCAACCCCGGCAATCTCAACGGCTTCCTGACCAGCTGGATGAAGACCCGCCTCGAGACGACGCCGTTCCTCGACGTCACCACCTCGATGCTGCCCTACGGCATCCCGTTCCCGGCGCTGCCGGAATCGCCCGAGATCATGAACATCATCGTTCCGGACATGCTGCAGAACGCATTGACCGGCGCGATGACTGTCGACCAGGCCGCCGACGACGCGGCCAAGAAGGTCGAGGATCTCATGGCGGGCGGCGGGCTCTAGGCGCCGTCACCAAAGCATGATCGACCGGCCACGCCCGCACGGTGTGGCCGGGACATCCCCATCCTGCAGAGGTGTGCCACAGTGACCACCGCGTCCGGCCGGGCCGAGCCGTCCCGCACCAGCAAACCAGCCGAGCCGGGTGCGCTGCGGCTGATCTGGCAGCATCGCATCGACTACGCCTATGTGCTGCCGTCGATCGTCGTGATGCTGATCGTCATCGCCTATCCGATCTACTACACGATCGACCTGTCCTTCTTTAAAACGCCGCCCAGCCTGCAGCTCCGCGACAAGATCTTCGTGGGGATGGAGAATTACGGCGCCATTCTCCAGAGCGACGTCTTCTGGCGCGTCACATGGAACACGGTCGTCTGGACCGTCGCCTCGACGATCATCGCCTTCGTGCTCGGCTTCGGCGCGGCGCTGGCGCTGCATCGCGATTTCGTCGGCCGCGGCGTGCTGAGGGCGATCCTGATCGTCCCCTGGGTGATCAGCGCCGTCGCCGCCTCCTATATCTGGAAGTGGATCTACCACTCCGATTTCGGCGTCATCGGCGCCGTCCTCGTCGAACTCGGCATCACGGACCGGCCGCCCAACTTCATCGACAACGTCAACACCGTCCTGCCGGCGCTGATCGTCGTGAACATCTGGCGCGAATTCCCCTTCGCCATGATCATGCTGATGGCAGGCCTGCAGACCGTCCCGGACCAATTGCTGCGCGCCGCCAAGGTCGACGGCGCCAATGCCTGGCAGCGGTTCTGGCACGTGACCTTCCCGCATCTGAGCAATGTCTCGACCGTGACGATCCTTCTGCTCGCGGTCGCGAACTTCAACTCCTTCATCATTCCCTGGATCATGACCGGCGGCGGGCCGTCCAACGCCTCGCATATCTGGATCACCCACATCTACGAGCTCGCCTTCGGGCGGCAGCGCTGGGGCGTCGCATCGGCCTATTCGGTGCTGCTGTTCCTCATCCTGATGACGCTCGGCTATTTCTATGTCCGCGCGCTCGGCGGCAACGAATCGAAGGATCGGGGCACATGAGCACGACAAGCGAGACCCTCGCGCCGCGCCGCGGCCGCAGGCGCATCGACGGCTGGCGCTGGGCCGGCCGCGTCTTCCTGCTCCTGATGATCATCTACACCGCGGCGCCCATGGCCTGGATGCTGCTGACCTCGATCAAGTCCGGCTTCGCGGCCATGCAGTTCCCGCCGCAATGGTGGCCGGAGGAGCCGACGCTGGCGAGCTACGCCAAGCTGCTCGATCCGCAGAACAGCGTCGGGGCCGATTTCCTGCGCTTCTTTTGGAACAGCCTGTTCGTCTCGACCATGACGACGATCCTCGCCGTGGTCGTCGCGGTGCCGGCGGCCTATGCCTTCTCGCGCTTCAGCTTTCCCGGCCGCAAGTTCCTGTTCTTCGCCGTGCTGCTGCGCAACATGTTTCCGGCGGTCATCTTCCTGGTGCCGCTCTTCATCCTGATGCGCGTGCTCGGCCTCGTGAACACGCATGGATCGCTGATCCTGACCTATTTGACCTTCGGCCTGCCGCTGGCGATCTGGCTGCTCAAGGGCTTCTACGACAATATCCCTGTGCAGCTCGAACAGGCGGCGCGCATCGACGGCGCCACGCGGTTCCAGGCGTTCCTGCTCATCGTGATGCCGCTCTCGGTCCCGGGCATCATCGCGACGGCGATCTACAGCTTCATCGCCGCCTGGAACGAATATATCTACGCCTATACGTTCCTCAGCAAGAACGACCAGCTGACGCTGCCCGTCGGCATCCAGCGCTTCTTCTCCGAGAACACGACGGATTTCCCCGGTCTCATGGCGGCGAGTTTCCTCATGAGCGTGCCGGTAGTCGTGCTTTTCCTCGTTCTCCAGCGTTATTTCGTCCGCGCGCTCACCGAAGGCGCCGTCAAGCATTAGTTGAGGGAGTGACCGATGGCCCACGTGGTCCTCAAAGATCTCGTCAAGACCTACGGCAGCTTCCATGCGGTCAATCATGTGTCGCTGACGGTGAATGACGGCGAGTTCGTCGCGCTGGTCGGGCCGTCCGGCTGCGGCAAGACGACGACGCTCAACCTCGTCGCCGGCCTGATCCCGGTCACCTCCGGCGACATCATGATCGGCGACCGCATCGTGAACGATCTCGATCCCAAGGATCGCGACATCGCGATGGTCTTCCAGAACTACGCGCTCTATCCGCAGAAGTCGGTCTACAAGAACCTCGCCTTTCCCTTGCAGATGCGGAAGCTCACGAAGGAGGAGATCGACCGCAAGGTGCGCGACGCCGCCCGCGTTCTCGACATGACGCATCTTCTGGAACGGAAGCCGCGCGAGCTCTCCGGTGGCCAGCAGCAGCGCGTGGCGCTCGGCCGCGCCCTCGTCCGCGATCCGGCCGTCTTCCTCATGGACGAACCGCTCTCCAATCTCGACGCGAAGCTGCGCGTGCAGATGCGCTCCGAGATCAAGCGCTTCCACCAGGATCTCAACGCCACCATCATCTATGTGACGCATGACCAGCTCGAAGCCGTCACCATGGCCGACCGCATGGCGGTCATGAATGGCGGCTTCCTGCAGCAATATGATGCCCCGGCCGAGGTCTTCGCCAATCCGGTCAACATGTTCGTCGCGAGCTTCGTCGGCAGCCCGGCGATGAGCCTCGTGCCGCTGGAGGCCTCGGGATCGGGCGATACGGCGGCGCTCACCAGCGCGGAAGGCTGGACGCTGCCGCTCTCGGCTGAAAACGCCCGCAAGGTCGCGCGCGCCACGAGCCGCAAGATCGTGCTCGGCGCCCGCCATTCCACGATCCGGCTGCACAAGTCGGCCGAGCCGGGCGCGATCCCGGCCAAGGTCTATACGGTGGAGCCGACCGGCGACATCACCTTCGTGCAAGCCTTCCTCTCCGGCTCGATCGTCAATATCAGCGTGCCGGCCAGCGTCCATGTTTCGCCCGACGAGATGATCTGGCTCGAGTTCGACCAGGCCCGCATCCATCTCTTCGACGGCGAGACGGAAATGGCCCTGAAGGCGGCGTGAGATTCAGCGCCGGCGCAGCGACAGCGGCAGGCCGAGATCGTCGAAGAGGCCCGGCGTCTCGCCGACCCGTGCGCGCTCGCGCGTCAGGATCTCGAGCTTGGTCACGACGCCGCCCGGCGCCGAGAAGCCGCCGGTGCGCCCGCCGGCGGCGAGGACGCGGTGGCAGGGAACGATGATCGGAAACGGGTTGCGCCCGAGCGCCACGCCGACGGCGCGCGCGGCGCTTGGCGCCCCTGCCCGCTCGGCCAGCGCGCCATAGGTGATCGTCTGGCCGGGGCCGACGGCGCGCAGCACCTGGTAGACCGCGACGGAGAAGCGGTCGAGCCCCGTCATGTCGAGCGGCGCGTCGCGGAGATCCTCGCGCCCGCCTTCGAGCAGCGAGCGCATGCCGTCCGCCGCCGCGGCGATCGGGCCGTCCGGCTCGGCGATCACCGCGTCCGGGAACATCCGCTGCACGAGCTGCAGCGTCGTCGCGGCATCGCGCTCCGGCAGCAGCGTCCTCTGGATGGCATCCTCCCGCCAGACGATGGCGGAGCGGCCGAGCGGCGTGTCGAACAGGGCAAATCGGTTGGTCATCGCTGCGATCCTAACACGATCGGACAGTTTGGCGGCGCATCTTGCACTGCGAGATCAGGCGGTTGCGTTTGGCCGGGCGGCTCTTCATCATGGCACGCGTTCGGCCGAAGCGTCTTCAGGGCGCGGCCGGCGCAGGGCCAACCGCGGGAGGGAACGGATGGTGCATGCGATCAGGGCTCGGGTCAGCCGCCCGGCGCGCCGGCAATTGAGCTTCGCGGCGGTCCTCGGCGCTGCGGCGGTGCTCGCCGCCTGCACGTCGGAAAATGCCATCGAGAGCGCGGCGGTTCCCGCTGCGCCCGCCGTTCCGATGATCACCTCCGATGAGCTGGTCGGCAAATGGGGTCTCGGCTCGTTCCGCAACGAGGCCGACCTCGCGCGCACCGCCAACGAGGCGCGCCGCTACTGCTCCAATCCCTATGTCATCACCAAGGGGCCGAATGGCGGCGTGATGATGTATCTCGCCGACCAGACGCAGCCCTCCGAAGTCTTCGTGAAGAGCGCCGGCGGCCGCATCTATATCGGACCGCCCGGCCCCGCCGGCACGGCCAAGGACCGGCAGGTCACATCCTTCCAGAACGGCGTCATGGTCGCGGCCTGGGTCGATCCCACGGTCACGGCCCGCTATGGCACGATGGTCTTCGTGCGCTGCGACGCGCCGGCCGCCCCGCTCGCTCCGACCGCGTCCGCCGCACCGGCGGGCGCCTCGGCTCTCACGCTGCCGCCCGGCCCGGCGACCACGCCCCGCTGACCCGGCACCGCATAAAGGCATCCCACGAGGCACGCATGCGAAAGACGAAACGACCTTCCTCGACCGGATCGCTCGCCAGGGCGCTGATCGCCGCCGTCATCGGCACGATCGCCGCGACCGCGTCGGCGCAGTCGGCGACCACCAGTTCCCGGGCGCCGCTGCAGATCGGCGATCAGCCCGGCCTGGTGCCGACCGCCGAGCAGTCGCTGCTGCCGCCGGAGTTCCGGATGCAGCCGGTCTATTTCCGCACGACGGAGAAGCCCGGCACGATCATCATCAACACCGACGAGCGCTATCTCTATCTCGTGCAGGGCGACAACCGCGCGCTGCGCTATGGCGTCGGCGTCGGCCGCGACGGCTTCCAGTGGTCGGGCCTGCTCAAGGTCTCGCGCAAGACCGAGTGGCCCGATTGGCGGCCGCCGCCGGAGATGATCCAGCGCCAGCCCTATCTGCCGCGCTTCATGGCCGGCGGCGAGGGCAATCCGATGGGCGCGCGCGCTCTCTATCTCGGCGACACCGTCTATCGCATCCACGGCACCAACCAGCCGCAGACCATCGGCCATGCGCTGTCCTCCGGCTGCTTCCGCATGGTGAATGCCGATGTGATGGATCTCTACGAGCGCGTCCCGGTCGGCACCAAGGTCGTCGTGCTGCAGCGCGCGAAGCTCTGAGCCACGCGGTAAGGACGGGCGCGCGCCGCTGGTGCGCGCCTCAGGCTGGCGCGCCGCGCCCGCCGCAGCAGACAAGGGCCGCCGACAAGGCGGCGCCGCCAAACGGGGAGCCGACATGTCCATCCGATCCGCCCTCACCCTCTGCGCCGCCGCCGCCGCGCTCGCAGCCGCAACAGCCGCGGCCGGCGCCGCGACGCTCGACGACGTCAAGGCGCGCGGCACGCTCAATTGCGGCGTCAATACCGGCCTGCTCGGCTTCGGCCAGAAGGACGCGAGCGGCGCCTGGTCCGGCTTCGACGTCGATTTCTGCAAGGCGGTCGCGGCGGCGATCTTCGGCGATCCCGCCAAGGTCACCTATGTGCCGCTCTCCGCCACCGACCGTTTCGAGGCGCTGAAATCGGGCAAGATCGATCTCCTCTCGCGCAACTCGACATGGACGCTCGGCCGCGAGGCCGACCTCGACATCGCCTTTGCCGGCGTCACCTATTATGACGGCCAGGGCTTCATGGTGAAGCGCGCGAGCGGCAAGACCTCGGCGCTGGAACTCGACGGTGCGACCGTCTGCGTGCAGACCGGCACGACGACGGAGCCGAACTTCGTCGAGTTCTTCACCACCAACAACATGAAATACACCGTCGTGCCGGCGGCGAGTCCCGAAGAGGCGCTCGAGGCCTACAAGGCCGGCAAATGCGACACGATCACCTCGGACGTCTCGCAGCTCTATGCCGAGAAGGCGAGCCTCGATGCCCCCGGCGACAGCATCATCCTGCCCGACGTCATCTCGAAGGAGCCGCTCGGGCCGGCGGTGCGCGAGGCCGATCCGGCCTGGCGCCTCCTCATCCAGTGGGTGAACTTCGCCCTCATCAACGCTGAAGAGATTGGACTTTCCTCCGATCGCATCGAGGAGGCCAAGGCATCCACCAAGCCGGAGGTGAAGCGCCTCATCGGCGCCGAGGGCGATTTCGGCCAGAAGCTCGGCGTCCCGAACGACTTCGTGGTGGCGATGGTCAAGGCCGTCGGCAACTATGGCGAAATCTACGAGCGCAATCTCGGCGTCGATTCCAAGCTCGCCATCCCGCGCGGTCTCAACCAGATCTGGAGCAAGGGCGGCATCCAGTACGCGCCGCCGGTCCGCTGAGGCGCGCGGCGGACCATCGCCGCCGAAAACCCGGCCGCTCCTCTGTGCACTAACGCACGGTGCTTGCGGAACATCAGGAGAACGGATAGGTTGTTCGTGTTTTGTACCGGATGATTCTGGCGCGCGGACAGCGAAATGCTCACAAGAAAACAATATGAGCTTCTCCTCTTCATTCAGGAGCGTCTGAAGGAAGCGGGCGTTCCCCCCTCCTTCGACGAGATGAAGGACGCTCTCGACCTCAAGTCGAAGTCGGGCATCCACCGCCTGATCAAGGCGCTGGAGGAGCGTGGCTTCATCCGCCGCCTGCCGAACCGGGCGCGCGCGCTGGAGGTCGTCCGCCTGCCGGAGGCGATGTCGCCGGGCCTCGCCCGTCCCAAGAAGGCCGGCTTCGCGCCGAGCGTCATCGAGGGCAGCCTCGGGCGCATGCGCAATGTCGAGACCCCGGAAGCCGCCAACGATCCCGTCATCGTGCCGGTCATGGGCCGCATCGCCGCCGGCGTGCCGATTTCCGCGATCCAGACCCAGAGCCACGCGATCACCGTTCCGCCGGAGATGCTGGGACCGGGCGAGCATTTCGCGCTCGAGGTGCGCGGCGATTCGATGATCGAGGCCGGCATCCTCGACGGCGACACGGTGCTGATCCGCAAGACCGACAACGCCGACAGCGGCGACATCATCGTCGCGCTGGTCGACGAGGAAGAGGCGACGCTGAAGCGGCTGCGCCGGCGCGGCGCCTCGGTCGCGCTCGAAGCCGCCAATCCGGCCTATGAGACACGCATCTTCGGCCCCGACCGCGTCCGCATCCAGGGCCGCCTCATCGGCCTCATGCGCCGGTATTGAGCAGGCGGGGCTTAGGCGTTTCGATCAGCGAGCCTGGCCTTTGTCCGCGTAGCATGGCCGGCCGTTGGGACTGATCGACATTCACGCTTTGGCTCTGCCGATCAGGCTCAGAGCTGTCGTTGCCGGGCTTGACCCGGCAACCAAGACTTCTCTTCAACTTACCTGCAGCGATTGATCCAGGAGAGGCTGGATTGCCGGGTCAAGCCCGGCAATGACATGCGGGAGCCACCGATCAAAATGGCGCCGCCAAATGTCGATTCGTGCTGGTGCCGATTGTTGATCCGTCCTGACGAACCCGCCGCGAGCAACGCGCGCAGCGGCCGCGTCAGACCCGCCGCCCCTGCCCTTCACCGGCAGGTCTTCGCCGCCACCTTGGTCGGGCTGAGATCGAGCTGCACGAGCTTTCCCCTGAGCGCGAAGTCGCCATAGTCGAGCTTCATGCGCCGCGTGATGCCGTTCTCGTAGATGATGAACGACAGCTCGTAGGACGGCTTCTGCTCGCCGTCGGGCGTCTCGTCGGTGAAATAGCTGATCGTCACCGGCCAGGAGCGGATATTGGCGAGGCCGGCGCCGCGCGCCGTCGCCTCGTCGCCGAGATCGTCGGTGCCGGCATTCTCCGCGCCGATCACGGCCGAGGTCGCATAGGACTTCTTGCCCTGATCCGAGCCGTCATAGAGATCGACCTGGACGAAATGCTTGCCCGCCCGCGCCGCGTCGATGATCGCGGCGAGATGCTGGTTGGGGAAGCTGAAATTCTTCGGGATCGTGAAATGCGCCGCCTTCGGCTTGGCGATGGTGACCTCGACATCGCCCGCGCCGCGCTCTGCCGAGCCAGAGCTGTCCTCCGAGATCGTGCCGTCGACGAAGCTCTTGGTCGAGAAGTTGAACACCTTGCCGGCGACATCCTCGAAGGTCGTCGTCGCGACATCGGTGAGCCGCGCATTGCCGTCCTCGTCGCTGATGCGCGTCACGAAGCGCAGCCGCGTCGTATAGCCGTCGCAGGCCGAGCCGGCGAAATCATAGACCATTCGCCCTTCGGCATCGCTCACGGTGTCGGAGGAGCTGTCCTGGTCGAGCGTCAGGTCATAGACGGCGCGGTGGGCGACCATGGCGGTGACGCTGCCCGTCGCGCCGGCCGCCGTGCCGGTCGCGCCGGCGAGGATCGCGAAGAGCCCGGCGCAGGCGAGCGTCCGGGCCGTCATGCGCTGAAGCACCGAAGCGGGCATCGTTGGGGGCACTCCTCCGTCGTCACCGCGACATCATCCCATTTCAATCTCGAAAGCGAGCAAAGTCCACGACGATTCGCGACACCGCCCGAGATGATGAACCGCTTATTGCCTTGCAGCACGGCCGAAATCGGGCGAAACCAGCGAGCTTCCCTCTTCATCCGTCCGTCCCGGAGTTCGTGCTCATGAGCGCCATCGAAGCCCGCCTCGCCTCGCTCGGCATCACGCTGCCGCAGCCCGCCGCGCCGGCCGCCAATTACGTGCCCTACGTCGAGAGCCGCGGCATGCTGTACATCTCCGGCCAGATTCCGGTCGGTCCGAACGGCGTCGACTATGTCGGCAAACTCGGCGAGGAGTTCGGCATCGAGGAAGGCCGCGCCGCGGCCCGGCTCTGCGCGATCAATATCCTGGCGCAGGCGCGCGCCGCGCTCGGCGATCTCGACCGCGTGGCGCGGATCGTGAAGCTCACCGGCTTCGTGAACGGCACGCCTGCCTTCACCGATCAGCCCAAGGTCGTCAACGGCGCCTCCGATTTCATGGTCGAGATCTTCGACGAGAAGGGCCGCCATGCCCGCTCGGCCGTCGGCGTCGGCGGCCTTCCCTTCGGCGTCGCCGTCGAGGTCGAGGCGATCATCGAGATTGCCTGACAGGGAGGTTCCCGATGGCCCCCGCCTGGCTGACCGCGCGTCCGATCGCCCATCGCGGCTATCACGATACCGCCGCGGGCCGCGTCGAGAACACGCTCTCGGCCGTCCGCGCAGCGGTCGAGCATCGCTTCGCGATCGAAGTCGACCTGCAACTCTCTGCCGATGGCGCGGTGGTGGTCTTCCATGACGACACGGTCGACCGCGTCCTCGATGGCAGCGGCCGGGTCGACGGCTTCAGCCTCTCGGCGCTGAAGGCGCTCGATTTCCGGATCGGCAGCGACCGCGTGCCGACGCTCGCGGAACTGCTCGCGACGGTCGCCGGCGCGGTGCCTCTGGTGATCGAACTGAAGAGCGACTTTTCCGGCAGCCGCAAGCTCGAGGAGGCCGTGGCGCCGATCCTCGCGGCGTATGCCGGCCCGGCGGTCGTCATGTCCTTCGATCCCGATTCGATGGCCGCCATGCAGCGGCTCGCACCGGCAATCCCGCGCGGCATCGTGGCGGACCGCTATACCGATCTCAACGACTGGGGCTTCCTGCCGGCCACGAAGCGGCGGCGGCTGCGCCATGTGCTCGACGTGCCGCGCGTCGGCGCCGCCTTCGTCTCCTACGATATCCACGGCCTGCCGACGCTTGCGACCTCCATTCTGCGGGCGATCGGACGGCCTCTGATCACCTGGACGGTGCGCACGCCGGCCGACCGCGAGAAGGCGCGTCGCGTCGCCGACCAGATCACCTTCGAGGGCTTCGATCCCGACGCCTGACGGCGGCCCTTCCAAAAGGCGTCCCGACGCCTAGATTTGCAGTCGGCCTTCCGCCGACAGGATCACCTTTGCCGATGAGCGCTAGCCCCGCGCGCCTCACCGTCCTCTCATCGCTGACCGAGATCGAGCGCGCCGCCTGGGACGGCTGCGCCAATCCGGGCTGGGATTCCGTGCGCCCGCTCGGCGAGGATGTGGGCGCGACGCTACGCGCGCTTCATGCCCACGGCGGCAGCGAGGCGGATGACGAGCGCGCGCCCTACAACCCCTTCATCGCGCATGATTTCCTGCGCGCTCTCGAAGAGGCCGGCTGCGCGGTCGCCCGCACCGGCTGGCGCTCGCGCCATCTCGTTCTCGAGGACGCGGCTGGCCGCCCCGAGGCGATCGTTCCCTGCTACGAGAAGACCCATTCCATGGGTGAATATGTGTTCGACCAGGGCTGGGCGGACGCCTATGAGCGCGCGGGCGGCAGCTATTATCCGAAGCTGCAGGTCTCGGTGCCGTTCACGCCGGCGACCGGTCGCCGCCTGCTGACCCGGCCCGATGCCAGCCCGATGGCGCGCGAGACGCTGGCCGCGGGTCTCCTGGAACTCGCCCGCCGCGCCGGGGCCTCGTCGGTCCATGCGACCTTTCTCGAAGACGAGGACGCGGCGATCCTCGAAGGCGCCGGCTTCCTCGCGCGCGCCGACCAGCAGTTCCAGTTCGACAATCCGGGCTATCGCGATTTCCAGGATTTCCTCGACGCGCTCACCTCGCAGAAGCGCAAGACCATACGCCGCGAGCGCCGCGACGCGCTCATCGGCGGCATCGAGGTGGAGATCGTCACCGGCCGCGATATCGACGAGACGGCCTGGGACGCC
>Ga0209930_1005216_pt1 | contig 10791 bp, 10 predicted proteins | sample ThiBiot_500_biof_2_FD_183948 | JGI IMG/M metagenome (GOLD analysis project Ga0209930, IMG submission 183948) | Wastewater bioreactor microbial communities from Cape Town, South Africa - Thiocy_cont_500_biof (SPAdes) | ecosystem: Engineered > Bioreactor > Thiocyanate-remediating >... | reverse complement strand
GGCTCTGGCAGCTTCGCCCGCGCCGCTTCAACGAGATCGCCTTCGGCTTCGGCCAGCTCAACCTGGAACGCGCCCTCGACATCTTCATGCCGGAGGGAATGCCGGCGACCTTCGCGGAGCTGCGGACGCCGCTCCGGGTGGTGGCCACCGACTACTATGCCGGCGATGCCGCGACGATCGACGAGGGACCGCTCTTTCCGGCGCTCGCCGCCTCGGCGGCGATCCCGATCCTGTTCCGCCCGGTGACGGTCGGCGGCCGGGTCATGGTCGATGGCGGCATATGCAACCCGGTGCCCTTCGACCAGTTGCACGACTGCGGCATCGTGATCGCCGTGGACGTGCTCGGCAATGTCGTCGGTGGCGACGGGACCCGCACCCCCGGCGCGTTCGAATCGGCCTTCGGCGCGGTGCAGCTCTTCCAGTGCTCGCTCTTCCGCGAGAGGCTGAAGGGGCCGCGGCCGCCGGAAATCCTCATCCGTCCGCCGACCGGCCGCTTCGGCATGCTCGATTTCACCAAGGCGGCGGCGATCATGGCGGCGAGCGAGCCGGTGAAGGACGAGGTGAAGCGGAAGCTCCACCATGCCCTCGCCGCGGCAGGATGAAGACTTGCCCGTGGCCCGCATCGACCATAGATCAGGGCCCTGACACGGGCGCCGGAAGCCGCGAAGAGAGCCGATGAACCAGATTCTCGACCAGTCCGACCTCACCGACCGCGCCGCGCGGCTGGTGGAGGCCGCGCGCCGGGCCGGCGCCGATTCCGCCGACGCCGTCTGCATCCGCGGCATTTCGCTGTCGGTCGACGTCCGCCTCGGCAAAGTCGAGGAGACGCAGCGCTCGGAGGGCGATTCCTTTACGCTGAGGGCCTTCGTCGGAAAGCGCTCGGCCTCGGTCTCCGCCAACATCCTCACCGACCCGGCGGCGCTCGCCGAGCGTGCCGTCGCCATGGCGCGGGTTGCGCCCGAGAACCCTTATGCCGGGCTCGCCGATCCGGCGCAGCTGGCGCACAACCTCGCCGACTACGACCTCCTCGATCCCGCCGTCGTCTCCGCCGCCGAGCTGACCGAGGCCGCGCGGGAGGCCGAGGATGCGGCGCGCGCGGTGAAGGGCGTCACCAATTCCGGCGGCGCTTCCGCCAGCTGGGGCCTCGGCGGCCTGGTGCTCGCCACGTCCACCGGCTTCGCCGGCGCCTATCTCGGCTCGCGCTCGAGCCTGTCGGCCTCGGCGATCGCCGGCGAAGGGACCGGCATGGAGCGCGACTACGATGCCGAGAGCAAGGCCTGGCGCGCCGACCTGCCGCCGCCGGCGAGCATCGGGCGGAAGGCCGGCGAGCGCGCCGTGCGCCGGCTGAACCCGAAGCAGGTGCCGACCGGCCGCGCCACCGTCATCTATGATCCGCGCGTCTCGGTGACGCTGGTCGGGCACCTCTCCTCGGCGATCAACGGCGCGGCGATCGCGCGGAAGACCAGCTTCCTCCGCGACAGGCTCGGTACGCGCATCTTCGCCGAAGGCATCGAGATCGACGACGACCCGACCCGCAGGCGCGCACCCGCTTCGCGCCCCTTCGACGGCGAGGGCCTCGCGCCGGCGCCGCTGAAGGTGATCGAGGGCGGCGTGCTGAAGACCTGGTTCCTCGATTCGGCGAGCGCCCGCGAGCTCGGCCTCGTCTCCAATGCCCGCGCCATGCGCGGCGGCGGCGACCCGTCGCCCGGCTCGACCAACCTGACGCTCAGGCCGGGCATGCGCACGCCGGAGGAGCTCATCGCGGCGGCGGGCAACGGCATCTACGTCACCGAGCTGATCGGCCATGGCGTCAACGGCCTCACCGGCGACTACAGCCGCGGCGCCGCCGGCTTCGCCATCCGCGACGGCGAGCTGGCGGAAGCGGTGAGCGAGATCACCATCGCCGGCAACCTCCTCGACATGTTCCAGCGGCTCGAGCCGGCGAGCGACCTGACCTTCCGCTTCGCCCTCAACGCGCCGACGGTGGCCATCGAGGGCATGACCGTCGCAGGACGCTGAATGGCGTCCGCGGACGACGAAGCCGACCTCCGGCTCCTCCTGGCGGCGGCGGAGGAGGCGGGCGCGCTCGCCATGCGCTGGTTCGGCCACGACCCGCAGACCTGGCCGAAGGGCGACACCTCCATCGTCAGCGAGGCCGACCTCGCGGTCGACCGCCTGCTCGCGGAGCGGCTCCGCGGCGCCCGGCCCGGCTATGGCTGGCTGTCCGAGGAGACCGCCGACACCGACGAGCGCCTGTCGCGCCGTCGCGTCTTCGTCGTCGATCCGATCGACGGCACCCGCGCCTTCCTCGCCGGCGAGAAGGAATGGACCGTGGCCCTCGCCGTCGTCGAGGACGGCCGGCCGCAGGTCGCCGTGCTCGCCGCGCCGGCGCTGGCGGAGGTGTTCTCCGCGGCACGGGGCAGGGGCGCCTTCCTCGGCGGGCGGCGGCTGCAGGTCGGCACCCGCGAGAGCCTCGGCGGTGCCCGCCTTGCCGGACCGAAGCGGGCGGTGCGCATGATCGCCGAAACCCTTGGCGTGCCGGCGCCCGCGGCGCGCTTCGTGCCCTCGCTCGCCTATCGCCTGGCGCTGGTCGCGGCCGACCGGGTGGATGTTGCCATTGCCGGGCCGAACGCCCATGACTGGGACCTCGCCGCGGCCGACCTCATCGTCGAGGAGGCCGGCGGGCGGCTTGCCGGCTTCGACGGCGCCGCGCCCGCCTATAACGGCAGGACGACGACCCATCCGGCGCTGGTCGCGGCCAATCCGGCGATTGGCGCGGGCGTTGCACGGGGCATGGCCGAATGGCAGCGGAGACAGGAAGAAGAGGCCTCATGACCGGTAGCGAGAAATCGCCGCAGCTCCTCCACCTGGTTTTCGGGGGCGAGCTCGAGAACGTCGACAGGTTGCGCTTCGCCGACCTGGCCGATCTCGATATCGTGGGGATTTTCCCCAATTATCGCGCCGCCTATGACGCCTGGAAGGCCAAGGCCCAGGCGACCGTCGACAATGCCCGCATCCGCTATTTCATCGTCCACCTGCATCGGCTCCTCGACCCCGAAGCGACTGCTGGAGGAGATCGGGCCCCGACCGGGTGACGGCGGGCGCGCGCACGGCTAAGAAGTCGCTGATGACCAAGAAGCCAGCCAGCCGCGGGCGGAGGCGCAAGCCGTCGCTCGGCACCCGGCTCCTGCGCTCGCCCCGCATCCAGGGGGCGATCGCGGGCACGGCCGCCTCGTACCTGCGCTTCGTCCACCGCACGAGCCGCTTCGCCTTCGATCCGCCCGCTCCTTACGAGAAGTACATCCACCTCGCCCCGGTGATCTTCACCATGTGGCACGGTCAGCATTTCATGCTGCCCTTCGCGCGCATCTTCGAGTTCGACGTGCGCGTGCTGATTTCCCGCCACAGCGACGGCGAGATCAACGCGCTGGTCGCCGAGAAGCTCGGCGTCGGCACCATCCGCGGCTCGACCGCGCGCAATCCGGCGCGCATGATCGAGAAGGGCGGCATGGCCGGCTTCCTCGAGATGAAGGCGGCGCTGGAGGAGGGCGCCTGCGTGACCATGACCGCCGACATCTCCAACCTCGCGCCGCGCCGGGCAGGCCTCGGCGTCGTCTCGCTCGCCAAGGTCACCGGCCGCGCCATCGTGCCGGTCGCCTATGCCTCCAGCCGGCGCATCGACGTGAAGAGCTGGGACCAGGCGACCGTCAACCTGCCCTTCAGCCGGGCGGTCTGCGCGGTCGCCGAGCCGGTGCTGGTGCCCGCCGACGCCGATGACGCGGCGCTGGAAGCCAAGCGGCGGGAAGTCGAGGACCGGCTGAACGAAGCCACGGACCGCGCCTATGGCATCGTCGACCGGCGCGCCGGCTGATCCGCCGGCAGCCGCGGCGGCGCTGGCGGCCTACCGGGCCGCCGGCCAGGTCCTGCGGCCGGTCCTGCCGCTGGCGCTCGCCCGCCGCGCGCGGCGCGGCAAGGAGGACCCGGCGCGCATGGCCGAGCGCTACGGCATCGCTTCGCGGCCGCGGCCGCAGGGCCGCGTCGTCTGGGTCCATGCGGCGAGCGTCGGCGAGACCAATGCGGTGATCGGCCTCGTCGAGCGCATCGTCGCGACGGGCATCGCGGTGGTGTTCACGAGCGTGACGGTGACTTCCGCCGCGCTCGCCGCGCGCCGCCTGCCGGCGGGCGCCGTGCACCAGTTCTCGCCGCTCGACGTCGGCACCTATGTCGGCCGCTTCCTCGACCATTGGCGGCCCGACCTCGCGCTCTTCGTCGAATCCGAGATCTGGCCGGTGACCATCCTGCAGCTCGCCGCCCGCCGCATCCCGCAGGTCCGCCTCAACGCCCACATGTCCGAACGCTCGGCAAGGGGCTGGAGCCGATTCGGCGGCGTCGCCGGCGCGCTGTTCGGCCGCTTCAGCCTCTGCCTCGCCCAGTCGGAGGCCGACGGCGCCCGCTACCGCGCGCTCGGCGCCCGCGACGTCACCGTGACCGGCAACCTGAAGTTCGACGAGCCGCCGCCGAAGGTCGATCCGGCGGCGCTTGCCGCGTTCCGCACGGCGGTGGGGTCGCGCCCCCTCTGGGTCGCCGCGAGCACCCACGAAGGCGAGGAGGCGATGGCCGCGGAGGCGCACGCGATGCTCGCGCCGCGCATCCCCGGCCTCCTCACCGTGATCGTGCCGCGCCATCCGGCGCGCGGCGGCGAGATACGCGCGATGCTCGCGGCGCGCGGCCTGAAGGTCGCACAGCGGAGCCTCGGCGAGCCCCTGACGGCGGAGAACGACGTCCATCTCGCCGATACGCTCGGCGAGCTCGGGCTCTTCTATCAGGCAGCGCCGGTCGCCTTCGTCGGCGCGACGCTGGTCGACATAGGCGGGCACAATCCGATCGAGCCGGTGCAGCTCGACGCCGCGATAGTCCACGGACCGCATACCCAGAACGCGGCCGAGATCTATGCCGCGCTCGACGAAGGCGGCGGCGCTGTCCGCGTCGCGGACGGGGCCGGCCTCGCCGCGGCGGTGGAGAGGCTGCTCACCGATCCGGCCGAGCGCGATCGCCGGTGCCAGGCGGCAGCGGCCATGCTGCAGCCTTTCACCGGCGCGCAGGCGCGCAGCTTCGCGGCGCTGGCGCCCTGGCTGGACGCGGGGAAGGCGGGATGAAGGCGCCCGCCTTCTGGTGGCGGAGCGGGGCGAGCCCGGCAGCCCTCGCGCTCTGGCCGCTGTCGCGCCTGTGGGGCGCGCGCTCGACGCGGCGCATGAGCCGCGAGCCGCGCTTCCGGCCTCCCGTGCCGGTGGTCTGCGTCGGCAACTTCGTCCTTGGCGGCGCCGGCAAGACGCCGACCGCGCTCGCCATCGCGCGCCTCGCGCGGGGCCGCGGCATGAAGCCCGGCTTCCTCGCCTCGGGCTATGGCGGCAAGGCGAGCGGCGTTCTCCTCGTCAGGCCCGGCGACGGCGCCAGCCTCGTCGGCGACGAGCCGCTGCTCCTTGCCGCAGCGGCGCCGACCGTGATCGGCCGCGACCGTGCAGCGGCGGCGAAGCGCCTCATTGAGGAAGGCGTCGACCTGATCGTCATGGACGACGGCTTCCAGAATCCGCTGCTTGCCAAGGACCTGTCGCTCGCCGTGGTGGACGCCGCGGTCGGCATCGGCAACGGCATGGTGTTCCCTTCGGGACCGCTGCGCGCGCCGCTCGGGCCGCAGCTCGCCCGCGCCGATGCCCTGGCGCCGGCGACGCCGCCGAGCCACTCATCCGCGCCGCCGCGCGGGCCGGGCGCCAGACCCAGCGCGCGCGGCTGAAGCCGGCGCGCATGCGCGAATGGCAGGTGGGCGGGCCGATCCTCGCCTTTGCCGGCATCGCCCGGCCGGAGAAGTTCTTCGCCAGCCTCGAAGAGGTGAAGGCGGCGGTCAGCGTGAGGAAGAGCTTTCCCGACCACCACTACTACAGCGAGGCCGAGGCGGAGGCCCTGCTCGCCGAGGCGGAGGCCGGCGGGCTGCGGCTGGTGACCACCGAGAAGGACCGCGTCCGACTCGCCGGGTCCGGCGGCGCGCGCGGCCGCCTCCACGAGCGCGCCGAGGTGCTGGAAGTGACGCTGGAATTCGAGAACCAGACGGCGATCATCGAGATGATCGCCGAGACGGCGTATCGGGTCGCGGTGAGAGGGTAGGGGGGCGTTGGAGGCAAACCTCTCCACTCGACCTCGCCCCGGTGGGGAGAGGTCGAGCGGAGAGCGCGGCGCCAGGGAGCATCTCCCTGATGTAGCCTACATCCGGCCGGTTTCCTGGTAGCGCTTCAGCGCCGCGGCGGCATCGGCATAGGCCTCCTGCCGCGCCACGCTCCAGTACTTCAATTCATCGAGTGGAATCTCGGCGCCGGTGACCGCGCAGCGGGTGAACGAGCCCGGCGACATGACCTGGAAATCGCCGTCGAGGAACCGGACGCGCGCCTCGCCCCCGCCGCGGCCAAATCTCTCGATGCGGTTCATCATCTGCCGGTCACCATTTTCAAGCGAGCGGCAGGATAGCCGGGCGCATGCCGTTGCCGCAATCACCATGGGCCGACCCGATCACCGCCGGCCGAACAGGCGCTCGATGTCGGCGAGCTTCAGCTCGATATAGGTGGGCCGGCCGTGATTGCACTGGCTGGCATTGGGCGTGACCTCCATCTCGCGGAGAAGGGCGTCCATCTCGGCGGGCTTGAGGCGGCGCCCGGCGCGCACCGAGCCGTGGCACGCCATGCGCGAGGCGACGCGGTCGAGCCGGTCGCGGAGCGTCGGGCCCGCCTCCCACTCGGCGAATTCCTCGGCGAGGTCGCGGACGAGCGCCGCGGCATCGACGTGCCCGAGCATGGACGGCGTCTCGCGCACCGCGATGGCGCCGGGGCCGAAGCGCTCGACGACGAGGCCGAGGGCGGCGAGCTCGTCCGCGCGCTCGGCGACGCGCTCGACGTCGCCGGCGGAGAGGTCGACCACGTCAGGGATGAGGAGAATCTGGCGCGCGACGCCACGATCGATGTTGGCCTTCATGCGCTCATAGACGAGGCGCTCGTGGGCGGCGTGCTGGTCTACGATGACGAGGCCGTCCGGCGTCTGCGCGACGACATAGGTGTCGTGCACCTGGGCGACCGCCGCGCCGAGCGGATGGGTGGCATTGGGTGCCGGCGTCGCCGTCTCGCGTGGGCGAATGTCGGCCGAGGGCGCGGCGAGGAAGGGCGATTGCCCGGGTTCGGCGAGCCCGGCGGGGTAGGGCATCTCACGCGCCCCCTCCACCGGCTTCGCCGGTCCCCCTCCCCCGTCGCTTCGCGACAGGGGAGGATAAGGCGTCGCGGTTCGCGTGCCTTCCGGCCGGAAGGCGGCGACGGTGGCGTCGGCGGCGAGCGTCGAGGCGCGCGGGCCGGAGCCGGCAAAGGCCTGGCGGAGCGCGCCGACGATGAGGCCGCGGACGAGGCCCGGGTCGCGGAAGCGCACCTCCGCCTTGGTCGGATGGACGTTGACGTCGACCTGGCTGGGATCGAGCGCGAGGAAGAGGGCGACGACCGGGTGCCGGTCGCGCTTGAGGAGGTCGGAATAGGCAGCGCGCACCGCGCCGGTGAGCTGCTTGTCGCGCACCGGGCGGCCGTTGACGAAGAGGAACTGGGAGAGGCCGTTGGCGCGGTTATAGGTGGGCAGCCCGGCGAAGCCGGTGAGCCGCACATCCTCCCGGAGCGCGTCGATGGCGACCGCATTGTCGCGGAAGTCGGGACCGATGACCGCGGCGAGGCGCCGGAGCTCGGCATCGTCGCCGGTCGCCGGGGCGAAATCCTGCGCCGTGCGGTCGGCGCCGGCGAGCGAGAAGCGGATCCCGGGATGGGCCATGGCGAGGCGCTTCACCATGTCGGTGATGGCAGAGGATTCCGCGCGCTCGGACTTCAGGAACTTCAGCCGCGCCGGCGTCGCGAAGAAGAGGTCGCGCACCTCGACGCGGGTGCCGGCGCCGAGCGCGGCGGGATGGACCGGCGTGATCCGGCCGCCCTCGACCTCGATGGCGAAGGCATCCGCCGCGCCGCGCTTCCGCGAGGCGACCGAGAGGCGGGCGGCGGAGCCGATGGCCGCCAGCGCCTCGCCACGGAAGCCGAGGCTGCGGATGTCGTCGAGGCCGCCGTCGAGCTTGGACGTGCAATGGCGCTCGACCGCGAGCGGCAGCTCGTCCGGCCCCATGCCGCCGCCATCGTCGGTGACCCGGATGAGGGCGGCCCCGCCGGCCGCGGTCACTACCTCGATGCGCGTCGCGCCGGCGTCGATGGCGTTCTCGACCAGCTCCTTCACCACGCTCGCCGGACGCTCCACCACCTCGCCGGCGGCGATGCGGTTGACCATGTCCTCGCTGAGGCGGCGGATCGGCATGAGCGGGGGTGATTCCTTTGACACTGGATTGTAGTCGGGATGGGATGTGGGGGCGACGACGACGAAAAGAAGTCGTGGATGGCCGGCACAAGGCCGGCCATCCACGACTTTCTTCTTACCCCGCCACCACACGCCCGATCGCGCGCCAGCCGATGTCGCGGCGGTAGAAGCCTTCGGGCCAGACGATCTTGGCCGCTGCCTCATAGGCGCGCTCCTGTGCCTGGGCGATCGAATCCCCGCGTGCGGTGACGTTGAGGACGCGGCCGCCATGGGCGACGAGCCGACCGTCGCGGAGCGCCGTGCCGGCCTGGAAGACGGTCGCGCCGTGGATCGTGGCGGCGGCATCGAGGCCGCCAATCGGCGAGCCCTTCGCATGGCTGCCGGGATAGCCCTCCGCCGCCATGACCACGGTGAGCGCGGCATCATCGCTCCAGCGCGGGGACATTTCCGCGAGGCGTCCGTCGGCGACGGCGGCGAGCAGCGCCAGCAGGTCGCTGTCGAGGCGCGGCATGAGCACCTGCGTCTCCGGGTCGCCGAAGCGGACGTTGTACTCGATGAGCTTCGGCCCCTCGGCGGTGATCATGAGGCCGGCATAGAGGACGCCGCGGAAGGGCGCGTCGCGCTTGGCCATCGTGGAGACGGTGGGGCGGATGATTTCGTCCATGACGCGCGCGGCGAGCGCCGGCGTGACGATCGGCGCCGGCGAATAGGCGCCCATGCCGCCGGTATTCGGGCCGGTATCGCCCTCGCCGACGCGCTTGTGGTCCTGCGCCGTGCCGAAAGGGATGACGGTGACGCCGTCGGAAAGGGCGAAGAAGCTCGCCTCCTCGCCGGCGAGGAATTCCTCGACCACGACCTCGGCCCCGGCGGTGCCGAGCGCGCCCTCGAAACAGGCATCGATGGCGGCGTGCGCCTCGTCGACGGTCTCGGCGACGGTGACACCCTTGCCGGCGGCGAGCCCGTCGGCCTTGACGACGATGGGCGCGCCGCGATCGCCGACATAGGCCTTGGCTGGGCCGGCGGACGTGAAGCGGCGATAGGCGGCGGTCGGGATACGGGCCTCGGCGCAGAGGTCCTTGGTATAGCCCTTGGAGCCTTCGAGCTGCGCCGCCGCCCGGCTCGGGCCGAAGACGCGGATGCCGGCCGCGGCGAGGTCGTCGGCGATGCCGGCGACCAGAGGCACTTCCGGTCCGACGACGACGAGGTCGATGGATTCGCTCGTACAGAAAGCGATGACGGCAGCGTGATCGGCGGGATCGAGTGCGACGAGCTCTGCCACCGTGCCGATGCCCGGATTGCCGGGCGCGGCGAAGAGCCGGGTGAGCAGCGGCGACTGGGCGAGCTTCCAGGCAAGCGCGTGCTCGCGTCCGCCCGATCCGATGAGGAGCACTTTCATGGCCGCGCGCTTAGCAAGGGGAGGGGGTGGAGGCAATGGGTTCGCCGCACTCTCGTCCGTCGTTCCGGGCGCCGCGCAGCACGAACTGATGCGCTGCAGACCCGGAACCTCGTTGCTGGGCTGAACGAGGTTCCGCATCTGCGCTGCACCGCTCCGCGCCGCATCGCGTGCGGAACGACGTTGTGAGAGGGGAATGCGAGGGCTAAAACCCCGCCATGGCCAATATCGTCACCCCCGACGCCGTCCGCGGACACTGGGTCGATCGCCTGTTGCCGGAGGGTGCGCGGCCCTATGCGCGGCTGGCGCGCTACGACCGGCCGATCGGCTGGTGGCTGCTGCTCTGGCCCTGCTGGTGGTCGGCGGCGCTCGCCGCCGACGCGGCCGGGCGGAGCTGGCCCGACCCGTGGCACCTGCTCCTCTTCCTCGTCGGCGCCATCGCCATGCGCGGCGCCGGCTGCACCTATAACGACATCGTCGACCGCGACATCGACATGAGCGTGGCGCGGACGCGCGCGCGCCCGATCCCGAGCGGGCAGGTGACGGTCGGGCAGGCGAAGGCGTTCCTGCTGGCGCAGGCGCTCCTCGGGCTGGTGGTGCTGCTGATGTTCAACCGCTTCACGATCCTGCTCGGCATCCTGTCGCTGGCGACGGTGGCGATCTATCCCTTCATGAAGCGGATCACCGACTGGCCGCAGGTCTCCCTCGGACTGGCGTTTTCCTGGGGCGCGCTGATGGGCTGGGCGGCGGTCTTCGGCGCGCTCGATTGGGCGCCGATCCTCCTCTACGTCGGCGCGATCCTGTGGACCATCGGCTACGACACGATCTACGCGCACCAGGACAAGGAGGACGACGCCATCGTCGGCGTGCGCTCGACCGCGCTCCTCTTCGGTGAGCGGACGAAGCCGTGGCTCGCCGGCTTCTATGCCGGCGCCACCGTCCTGTTCGCCCTGGCCTTTCGGCTGGCGGGGACCGGGTGGCTTGCTTATCTCGGGCTGGCGCTTGGCGCGCTGCATCTCGCCTGG
>Ga0209930_1005210_pt1 | contig 10803 bp, 8 predicted proteins | sample ThiBiot_500_biof_2_FD_183948 | JGI IMG/M metagenome (GOLD analysis project Ga0209930, IMG submission 183948) | Wastewater bioreactor microbial communities from Cape Town, South Africa - Thiocy_cont_500_biof (SPAdes) | ecosystem: Engineered > Bioreactor > Thiocyanate-remediating >... | reverse complement strand
GTCCGCTCCGTGACAGACCGAGAACAGGGTTCCGATCAGGCCACTTAAGGAAGCGGGATATTCCGCACACGGTTTCTCTCATGCCGTGCGGACTTGGCCGGTCGCCTTGTCCGCATCACGCGCGTGACGTGAGCGGGTCGGGCTGCCCCACCCGAGCCTCGCGCGACGCCTCACACGCTGCCCTTACCGGATGGGTGAGGGGATTATGGGGTAGCTAGCAACGCCGGGGATTACTTTTTCTGCGGGGGTGATGGCCTCCGAGGAGCGGAGTGGCGAAGCGCAATGAAAGGTGGAGCGGGCATAAGATCTATTGGTGCCGAAGCTTGTCCCGCGGAGACCGAAGTTGAGTAGGGTCGTGCCGGCCTGAGGAAAATCCAATCTCAGAACGCAGGCCAGACCCTTGCGATTTCCGACGCTAATTCTGCGTTTCTCTCAATTATTTCCGGCTTTCCCCATTTCTCGATATCGCAAAGCTTCTGAGTCATCTTAACCGCAGACTTCTTATAATAATTGTCGCGCTTGATCAGGAATACTTTGTTTTGTGCTCCACTGTTTAGCTTTTCGCCTAGGATCGTCAGGTTTCCTATTTGCCAAGTGAAAGGCTTGAGGTCTGATGTGTCGCCCCATTCTTTGGAGGGGTTGATGGGCAGAATGTGCTCAAGGTTCGCGTTTGCCATCGCTAACTCTTTGGTGCTGCTTTGTAGTGCGTTCGCTAATTGCGTCAAAATCCATTGAGCTGGGCTTCGCTCCAGTTCTAAGTTGGCACCAGCTTTCTTCACATCTTCGTTTGTCACCTGTAGTGGCTTTAAACGTTCGCGCACTTTCTGCAGAGATTTCGCACTAGTATCGTTATCATTGTAAGATCTGCGGACCGATTTGGCCGCATCGTAGAATGCAGTTTCCAGCTCGAGGGGGTTCTTATTGAGAACGAGAGAGTGTCTGATATATGTCGACAGAACCAGTCTCAATAATTTCGAGAAGTCATTTTCGCTTAAGCAAAGTAACCCCGACATCAAAAGTGGCATGGCGTTGCCTATATCGAGGTACTTAATTATGCCTTCTAGATTTGTTCGCGTCGATGCGTCGATCTTCAGATTAAGATCCAGCAGCGCGACATAGTTGTCGCACTCTTCTGAGCAGCGCTCCGCAAATGCAACGCTATCCATATCCTCCTGTTCAAGCTTGTTTTTGATTTCTGAGAACAAGCTCTGGCTTTTAACGTCGCCGTAGAGAGACACCCAATAATGGCGCAGAAATTTTGCAACATCTCGGCGCTCCATCGTCCGTATCATTTCGTTCCAATGATCTCGTACTTTTCGGCGGTTTTCCGCCGTTTTTGCACGCTTCATTAGCAGATTTAAAACGAGATCCGGCACCGAGAGGCGCATGCCTCGATCGTTCAACGTTTCAAATATTTGAACCGCATCGTCTTCGGTCGGAACTTGAATTTCAATTAGGGCCATGCCGTTGACGAGCGAATCGCGAATTGATTTCAATCGTCGTAGCGTGGCCTCGGGACTTAGGCCTGAGACTGCATTCGCAACTTGCTCAAGCAATATTGATCGCGCACTGTCAATCGACTGATGTGATCTGAGTTTGGCATCGTGTGGGATTGGAGCATCGCTCTGAATAGTTTTCCTAAAGTGCTCTTCGTCTAGTTCCCCAAGCGTTAGAGAGTATGCGATGGGATCATCTGTTTTTTCGATAAGTTCCCGCTGTATGTCGCGAGCAAGATCGCTTCCCTTTTGGTGGCCCGACTTGCCCAGATCGCGCGCCTTGTCGCGCAACGCAGACAAAAGGATTGTAGCTGTGGCCAATCTCTGTTGGCCGTCGAGAAGTAATAGCTTCTCGTCGCTGTCGATGACAACGATAGCTCCCAGATAATAGCTTGCGGTCAGCGGCGCCGACTCAAAACTAGGTCGAAACTGGGCAAGATCATTCCAGAACGCCAGAACTTTGCTCTTATCCCAGCTATAGGGGCGTTGAAATTGCGGTAAGATAACGGGCCTTCTTTCGTACTGCCCGAATATTTGGCCAATGCTTTTGTTGCTTGCGTTTATTTTTTTGCTCATGTTCCCCCTCATAGCCAAAATGGAGTGCTGAGAACAGAAACCTGATCATTATCCCCGTTCTTCGTCTACTACTCCGCAGCTATTTTCTTTGTGGCGGACTTCAGCTTTCTCGCCAATACCGGCTTGAGATGCTGTCCCGTGTGTCTTTCCTTGATCTTGGGCAACATAGAGCGACCATGGCGTTCGCGATCAAGGCTGAGGTTGTCGATCCGCGCGCACGGACGTTCGTGTTCACCGCGCAGAAGACGATATACGGCGGGAAGTTCATCGCGGAGGGCGACACGATTTTCGTGTTTGCGAGCGAGAACGAGGGCGGTCAGGGCCTCGTCGCGCGCGGCGTCGTCACGTCGGCTGAGGCGACTGCCAGGAAGCCCGGGATCGAGCGGCAAACGCCGCGCGTAAGCGTCACGATCCGGCGCACCGCGCTCGCGAAGCAGAAGTTGGGGCGCAGCAAGCTAAAGGGTTTCGGCGATTGGGACGACGGAAGTCCCGAGACCGAGCTCAATTTCAAATTCTACCGGCAGGCAACGAACAAGATCGTCGGCATCTCAGATGAAGCTGCGGCGTTTCTAAATAGATTTTTCTAGTTGGCGCACGGCGACACGCGTTCCGCGCGCCGGCCGCCGAGCGGGATCACCCCTTCCTTGCCTTCTCAATCGCCGCAACATCGATCTTCCGCATCGTCATCATGGCTTCGAACGCGCGGCGGCCTTCGTCGCCGCCGATGGCCAGCGCTTCGGTGAGCACGCGCGGCGTGATCTGCCAGTTGACGCCCCACTTGTCCTTGCACCACCCGCATTCGCTCTCGCGGCCGCCGTTGCCGACGATGGCATTCCAGTAGCGGTCGGTCTCGGCCTGGTCCTCGGTCGAAATCTGGAACGAGAACGCCTCGCTGTGCTGGAACGCCGGGCCGCCGTTAAGTCCGATGCACGGGATGCCTATAACCGTGAAGTTGACGACGATCACGTCGCCCGCCTTGCCTGACGGGAAGTCGCTCGGCGCGCGGTGGATGGAGCCGACGGAGCTGTCGGGAAACGTCTCGGCGTAGAAACGCGCTGCCTCTTCGGCGTCCTTGTTGTACCAGACGCAGATCGTGTTCTTGGCCATAAGTGCTCTCCCTTTTTGTAAGCGCTTTCCGACTCGCCTCCGGCGAGCCGGCCGGAAAGCGCGTTTTTTGTTTGCGCCCGGCGACTCCTCTGCGAGGAGCCGGCCGCCGGGCGCGATGGCGTGCGCATGTCTTACTAAGACGGCCGCGCACCTCCGGTTCCGACACGCGTGACGACTTTATTTTCGGGGTGGCTCTGCTTCGCGGGCTGCCCGGACCCGTCATCCTCGAACGGTCGAGCCTGCGAGGCCGTTCGGGGATCCAGCACAAGACGCGCCGTAGGCTCGATAGTGCGTCTTCGACGAGTCTTGCGCTGGATCCCCGGCCTTCGCATTGCTCGGCCGAGGATGACGAATTCCCTCGTGCTTTCTCTCACTGGTGGCAAGTGGAGTGAAGTTACTCCGCTGCTTGCCGCTTGCTCTTTTTGGCTGTGCCTTCCGACTCGCTCTTTTGATGCGCGTCGCGACTCTCCTTGGTCGAGGCGGCCGCGACGCGGCGTGCCAGCACGGGTTTCAGATATTGTCCCGTGTAGCTCTCTTTCACCTTCACGACGTCCTCGGGCGTGCCCGCCGCGACGATGGTGCCGCCGCCGTCGCCGCCTTCGGGGCCAAGATCGACGATCCAGTCGGCCGTCTTGATGACCTCGAGATTGTGCTCGATGACGACGACAGTGTTGCCCGCATCCGCAAGCTCGTGCAGCACCTCGAGCAGCTTCGCGACGTCGTGGAAATGCAGGCCCGTCGTCGGCTCGTCGAGAATGTACAGCGTACGTCCCGTTGCGCGCCGTGACAGTTCCTTCGACAGCTTGATGCGCTGTGCCTCGCCGCCCGACAGCGTCGTCGCCTGCTGCCCGATCTTGATGTAGCCGAGCCCGACGCGCGCCAGCGTTTCGAGCTTGTCGCGGATCGACGGCACCGCCTTGAAGAATTCCGCGCCTTCCTCGACCGTCATGTCGAGCACGTCGGCGATCGACTTCTCCTTGAACGTGACGGCGAGCGTTTCTCGATTGTAGCGCTTGCCCTTGCATTCCTCGCAAGTCACGTAGACATCGGGCAGGAAGTGCATCTCGATCTTGATGACGCCGTCGCCCTGACAAACCTCGCAGCGCCCGCCTTTGACGTTGAACGAGAAGCGGCCCGGCTCGTAGCCGCGCGTTTTCGCTTCCGGCAGCCCCGCAAACCATTCGCGGATCGGCGTGAACGCGCCCGTATACGTCGCCGGGTTCGAACGCGGCGTGCGCCCGATCGGCGACTGATCGATGTCGATGATCTTGTCGAAATTCTCGATGCCGGTGATCTTGTCGTGCTCGCCCGGATGATCCTTCGCGTTGTTGAGCTTGCGCGCCACGGCCTTGAAGATCGTATCGATCAGCAGCGTCGATTTTCCGCCGCCCGACACGCCGGTGATGCAGGTCAGCAGCCCGACGGGGATCGACGCCGTGACATCCTTGAGGTTGTTCGAGCGCGCGCCGATGACGGTCAGCATCTTTTTCGGATCGGGCGCGCGGCGCTTCTTCGGGATCGGCACGTAGCGCACGCCGGAGAGATATTCGCCGGTGAGACTCTCGGCCGACTCCATGATGTCGCTCGGCGAACCCTGCGCAATGACGCGCCCGCCATGAATGCCCGCGCCCGGACCGATGTCGACGATATGGTCGGCCGTCATGATCGCATCTTCGTCATGCTCGACGACGATGACGGTGTTACCGATGTCGCGCAGGTGCTTGAGCGTACCAAGCAGGCGGTCGTTGTCTTTTTGGTGCAAGCCGATCGACGGCTCGTCGAGCACGTAGAGCACGCCCGTCAACCCCGAACCGATTTGCGAAGCAAGACGGATGCGCTGGGATTCGCCGCCCGACAGCGTGCCGGACGAGCGCGATAGCGTCAGATATTGCAATCCGACGTCGTTCAGGAACTTCAGCCGGTCGCGGATTTCCTTCAGGATGCGCGTCGCGATTTCCGACTGTTGCTTCGTGAACGTCTTCGGAATTTCGGCGAACCATTCGTTTGCGGCCTTGATCGAGAGATCACCGACCTCGCCGATGTGCTTGCCGCCGATTTTGACCGCGAGCGCCTGCGGCTTCAGACGATAGCCGCCGCACGCGTCGCACGGATGCGCCGCCTGATAGCGCGAGAGTTCTTCGCGGACCCAATCGCTATCCGTTTCCTTGAAGCGCCGCGTGATATTGCCGATGACGCCTTCGAACGGCTTCTCGGTCGAATAATTGCGCGTGCCGTCCCAGTACGTGAAGACGATATCCTCGTCGCCCGAGCCGTAGAGGAGCGCGAGCTGCACATGCTTCGGCAGCCGCTCCCACGGCGTCTTCATCGACACCTTGTAATGCTTGGCGAGGCTTTCGAGCGTCTGCTCATAGTAGGGCGACGACACGCCGGTCTTCGCCCATGGATAGATCGCGCCTTTTTCAAGCGAGAGCGTTGAATCCGGCACGACGAGATCAGGCTCGAAGCGCAGTTCCGAACCGAGGCCGTCGCACGTCGGGCAGGCGCCCGCCGGCGCGTTGAACGAAAACAGCCGCGGCTCGATCTCGTCGATCGTGAAGCCCGACACCGGACACGCAAACCGCTGCGAGAACATGATCCGCTCATGCGTCTCGTTCTTGTTTTGCAGCACGGATCGTTCTTCGGATTTCGCGCCTTCGCCCCTCCCCCTCGCGGGGAGGGGTTGGGGGTGGGGGGACGATCCGGGCGATCCGCTTGCGGCTTCACCCCACCCCTCGCCTTCGGCTCGACCCTCCCCGTCAAGGGGAGGGCTTTTCTTTCCTGTCGCGCGCGGGCTTTTTTCTGCGCCGGGCGACAGAGGCCTATCGACAAATTCCGTGATCGCGAGACCATCGGACAACTTCAGCGCTTGCTCGAAGCTATCTGCGAGCCGCGTGCCCAAGTCCTTCTTCACGACGATGCGATCGACGACGACGTCGATGTCGTGCTTGTATTTTTTATCGAGCTTCGGGGCGTCGCCGATGTCGTAAACGGTCCCGTTGATCTTGAGACGCTGATAGCCCTTCTTCTGCCACTCGGCGATTTCCTTGCGATACTCGCCCTTGCGCCCCCGCACGACGGGCGAAAGCAGCAGCAGCCGCGTGCCTTCGGGCAGCGCGAGCACACGATCGACCATCTGCGAAATGGTCTGGCTTTCGATCGGCAGCCCTGTCGCCGGCGAATAGGGAACGCCGACGCGCGCGAACAGCAAACGCAGGTAGTCGTAAATCTCGGTAACCGTGCCGACCGTCGAACGCGGGTTCTTCGACGTCGTCTTCTGCTCGATCGAGATGGCGGGCGACAGACCGTCGATATGATCGACGTCCGGCTTCTGCATCATCTCGAGGAACTGCCGCGCGTAGGCCGAAAGACTTTCGACATAGCGGCGCTGGCCCTCGGCGTAGATCGTATCGAAGGCGAGCGACGATTTCCCCGAACCCGAGAGCCCGGTGAACACGACCAGCGCGTCCCGCGGAATTTCGAGATCGACGTTTTTCAGATTGTGCTCACGCGCGCCGCGCACGTGAATGGTCTTCATCAATTCGGAGCCGGGACGGGCGGCCAGCTTTTTTGTCGGTGATTTCATGGGGCAACGGTCTAGCCGAAGGGTGGGGGGCGCCGCAATGCGACCCCACGCGAGCGACCGAAAATGATGCCGGGATGCCCCATTTTCAAGGGTTCGCGTCAACGGTCGCCACAGACGCAATCCGCCGGGAAGACGGGAAAGCCACAGCGCCTGCTGTTTCCTCCCGCCAAGTCGCGGAACCGCCGCGCCTTTCCCTCTCCCGCCCTTCCCGGGGGAAGCTCAGGGCTAGGCGCAGCCGTTGCACTGCGGCTTTTTACAAGTCTGCCGGTTGCTTCACTGCCTTCACGGGCAGCGATGGAAGCGCCCATTAAGGGGAGCGGAGAAGTGGCAGAAGATCATCGCAGGCAATCCCCTCTCCCCGTCCTTCACGAGGAGAGGGTTAGGGTGAGGGGCAGCTCGAGGCACCGCAGGTTGCATCCGGGTTTCGCCACGCAACAAGGCAGAGCGAACCGCCGCTAATTCCCCTCCCCCTTGCGGGGAGGGGTTAGGGGTGGGGGTAACGCGCCAGGCGTTATGCGTTGGAACGACCGCGACACCTTCCGCCGCCCCGGACGACTACCTCCACGCGCTGCCCGCGAATTTCGCCAACAATCCGCCAACCTTCCACCCCACCCCCAACCCCTCCCCGTGAAGGGGAGGGGAGAAGGGCGGAAGTCTCTCTGCCTGCGGACTGCCCGCGAACTGCTTCAAAGTTCCAAGGGGAGCGAGAAAAGCGACGGCCAAATCCGCAGCATTGAAGTGAGAGGAACAAGCGAAATCCGAAGCATCAAGCGCGTGGAAAAAGCGGAGGGCCAATCCGCCACATCGGCCCCCACACAACTCATGCGCAATCCACACGCGCCATCACGAACGGCGTTCGCTCCGGCACCCGTTCACACGGCTGTCAGCAAAACGACGCCATTCAGCCTTGACGCCATCCTATGGGTTTCGGAAACTTTTGCGGGCTTGTTATCAATGAGGGCACTGGAATGAGCGACGCTCCGTCTCTGCTGAACATTTCGCACCCCGCGCATCCGGTGAACCGCACGCTGACGCTCGTCAAGCTGCTCGTGCTTGCCGTCTCAGTCGCGGCCGCCGTCCCGACGGCGCGCAATCTCTACTTCTCCTGGAAGAACGACGTGCCGTTCAACCAGGTCGATCATCGCCTTGCGCAGGCGGCGCTGCTGGAGAAGAATTTCGGCTGCAAGATCGATTATCGCGCGCTCGTTACGCAAGGCTCCGCGCGCGTCGAGGTCGGAAGCTGCCCGAAGACCGGCGACATCTCGATCCGCGTGAATGGACCTCGGGGTCAGGTCAATTACGAATGGATCGCGTTCGATCGCCTTCCCAAACCATTGACCTTGAACACCGCGAGCCTGCTCGACCTGATCGTGCCACGCGCTCTCGCCGCAGAAAATACGGCCGACGATCAGCAGTCGTTTGAGGTGGCGCAAGACATGTCTGTTCTTTGCCAGGCAAAATCCGGCGACAACATTATCCGCGTCGTGCAGTCGGGCGGACAATGCGTGCGTGAAACGGTGTCGATTTTCCGCGGCTCTGTCGAGAAGAGCGAAAACGTGCCGTGCGATAAGGCGTGCCCGATCAAATAGTGTCGGCTTGGCGCACGGCGGCGCGCGATTTGAATTCGCATCGCTGTGCGCCTCACCATTCGTCCTTCTGCGGAAGACCGTCAGTCAGATCGTAGTAATCCGATTTCGACGCAACGAAGATGTGCTCGCTGATTTTGAGGCCGGTCGGCGTATCAAGCGTGCCTGCGGTGATGTAGATATCGCCGCTCCCGGTTTGCTTCCAAAACAGATTGCCGCCGCAGCGATTGCAGAAACCGCGCTCGACTGTTTCCGAGGATCGGAACCAGCGCAGTGTCTCGTCAGAAAGAATTTTCAAGTTCTCGCGCGCGCAGGAAGTCATTGCAGCGAAGTTTCCGCTTGTTTTCGCACATTGCGAGCAATGACACGCGAGCACCGGACGGAGCGTGCCGGCAACTTCGAAAATCACACCCCTGCAAAGGCAACTGCCAGTCGCATGCAATTCGCTCATTGAATGCTCGCGTTTCGAACGTTGTCTATTCTCGGTTCCGGAAAGTTAAATGCACCGTATACAAACGATGTGCGACCGTTAAATATTTTTGATCGCATTCTCGCATATGACGTCTTGACGACACCGCATTTGAGGCACAGATTTAAGTGGTGACGGTGCTGCTGTCGCCAATGATCGCAAAGGCATCTCGGCCGATGGGGTCGATGAGCAGCGTTCGTGATGGCGAGTTGTTCGGCGCATGTGGTTTGTAAAGTCCCGTGCGCAGGATGAAAAAGGCGGTAAGCGTGACACGGCGAAACAATCGAGGAGGGAGATGACTCCACCGGATCATTCAACGGGACCTCGAGGATTGACGTTCACGAGGTCAGCAGCTTGACGGGCGCTCTCGAGACTTTGGCCGCGCTCATGACAGCTGTCACGTTCACAATTTGGATCTATCGCACGAGGGCGGCAGCCGTAAAGGTGAGCCAGAGCCTCGCTTCAAAAGCCCGGTTTTAGTCTGGGCACACCATCGAAGGTAAAAACGAACCCCGCGCGCATCCGAGGATGCGGCGGGGTTTAATTTTGGGCGATGCCGGTTGAACTGGCCGAAGAGAGATGCACGAGACGCGCGTCTGAGCGCGGTCACTTTGAAAAATCTTCTCGCGCGTCGACGCACGAGCGACCGGGAACGTCACTGCGCCGGTTGATATTCGCTAACGGTCCAGAGATTGCCCTCTGGATCTTCGAGATCAAATCCCAACACTCCGTCGGGAAACGCAGGCGATGTGCTGCGCCTTAGCGGCCTGAGGATGCGTCCGCCTGCATCGACAGCTTGTCGATAGTGCGCTTCGACGGCGTGCGAATTCGCAACAAGGCAGATGCAGGTTTTGCCGACCTTTGCCCAAGGTCCGGTGCGCGGCGTCCTCGAAACGAAAATCATTCCATTGCCCCAGGCGAGCTCCGCGAACTCGGGCTCGCCACTCGGTCCGTTGTAGGAAGCCTTGGTTTGGAAGCCGAGCGTGGAGATCAGCCAATCGACGCCAGACTGCAGATTGTCGTAATAGACGCCGGGGATCAGAGACGGGCCGATGGCTGGAGCATTCATCATCGTCTCCTGCAAAACAGGTCAGGCCGGGCCGCCGGCTCGATGAAGCGCAGTCCCCTTAGCGCAAAACCGACACTCAATCCTTGTGATTGGTGATGGCGACGAATGTGTCGTCGTTCTGGCAGCGGCGCTCGTGCATCAGGAAGTCATAGTAGCCGCAGCGCCCGTGGCCCGGATACTCGCGGCAGGCGCGCGGGCGCCCATGATAAATCGTGCAGCGGCGCTCTTTCGTGTCGAAGAATTGGCAGATGCGGCCGTAATGCTTGTCGCCCTTGCGGCGCATCAAATATTTGTGCCCGTGGCCTTCGCGCGTATAGCGCTTCTTCGCTGTATTGAACGTCACGTTGAAATATTTCGCGAGGCGTTCGACGTCGCGTTTGTTGAGCGCGATGACCGGATACGAGCAGCAATATCCCGGGCATTTCAGACAATTATAGTAAGCCATCTGCGGCTTTGGTGCTCCGGTCGTGCGCGGCGGCCGCGCGTGAAAAACAAACCATCGCCTTAGACCATGGCATCCGCCAGTCAAGCGGCACCAAGGCAACGGGCGCCGCTCGGTTCGGATTTTCCCTTGCGCTGTTGCAGCTGCCTCCCTATATTAGAACATAAAGAGAACATGATCAGCATGGAAAGCGTGGACAACGGTAAATGATCTGAGGAAGCCCGAAGTCCTAGCCTCTAATGTCGGTTGAAGATTCTGCGGTGATGCCGCCGATACAACTAAGATGCCGCCGCGTTCATTTCAGATCAGTCCGAGATGAACCGGCCGATGACGCAATCCGCGTCTGAAGTTCAAACATGTTTCAAGGAGACTGCGAATGGCAGGTTCGGTCAATAAGGTCATTCTCGTCGGCAACGTCGGCAAGGACCCCGAAATTCGCCGCACGCAGGACGGGCGTCCGATCGCCAACCTCAGC
>Ga0209930_1005204_pt1 | contig 10814 bp, 5 predicted proteins | sample ThiBiot_500_biof_2_FD_183948 | JGI IMG/M metagenome (GOLD analysis project Ga0209930, IMG submission 183948) | Wastewater bioreactor microbial communities from Cape Town, South Africa - Thiocy_cont_500_biof (SPAdes) | ecosystem: Engineered > Bioreactor > Thiocyanate-remediating >... | reverse complement strand
CAGGTTGAGTACGACGATTATCGGTTAATCACCACCGGAACCGAGCCAATTATGGCCCAGCCCTGTCTGGTGTTTGAGAAAATCGACGCCGATCAGTCGCTCTATGTACGGGTGACCCAGCAGCTACCGAACACCGATGCCGGTTTTCTGGATGAGTTCGATCTGTATCGCTATGCCGATGTTAACCCGCTCGAACGTACCATTTCCGTTCGGATTGTAGAGCGCCAGCCACTGGCCCGGTTAATTGACGAGGTAAGCCAGTTGATTGAGAAACACACGGTTAAAGAGAAAGGACGGCGAAAATCGCAGGGGCAGTATATCGTAGAAGGTAACCTGTTTGTGTTGCCACAGGAAATAGCCGGTGCGTTTATTTATCAGGAACTGCCCCGGTTGCTCGAAACCTTCCAACTGTTTGGAGCCGAAAAGCTGAAGCAGTATCGCATTAGTACCCATCCACCCCGATTGAACCTCAGCCTGAGTCATGGAATCGACTTTCTGGAAGGTGAAGCCACGGTAAGTTTCGGCGAACAAAAGCTTGGTTTACTCGATGTGATTCGGCAGTATAACCAGCAACGCTATATTCAGTTGTCGGACGGGAGCCATGCGCTGGTCAATGAAACCTATATCCGCAAACTCGAACGGCTGTTTCAGAAGAGTAAAAAAGATACCGTCAAACTGTCGTTTTTCGATTTACCACTGGCCGAAGATCTGCTGGACGAGGCCGTTGCCGGAGCAGCTTTTCAGAAATCACGGGCTTTCTTTACCGGCTTCAACGAACTGGCCAGCCAGAAACCGCGACTGCCATCGGTCGATGCGACACTCCGACCGTATCAGAAACGAGGTGTGCAATGGCTCGAACATCTGCATGAATATAGCCTCAACGGTTGCCTGGCCGACGACATGGGTTTGGGTAAAACTCTGCAAACGATTACATTACTGTCGCGCTTTTATCCGGGCGAAACCTTGCCTACGCTGATCGTGATGCCCAAAAGTTTGCTGTTCAACTGGCAGAAGGAAGTGGAGCGGTTTAACCCCCGGCTGACGACTTATACCTACTACGCCGACAATCGGGATCTGGATGCGGCCTGCCAGTGCTCACTCATTTTTACGACCTATGCTTTGCTCCGAAACGACATCGAGAAATTTCGGGAACGGCCATACTTCTACGTGATTCTGGACGAGTCGCAGAATATCAAAAATAGCCAGTCGCAGGCTAGCCGGGCGGTTGTGTTGCTCAATGCCCAGCATCGGTTGGCCTTGAGTGGCACGCCCATCGAAAACAACCTGTCGGAACTCTATTCGCTATTCAGGTTTCTGAATCCGGCTATGTTTGGGTCGATTGAGCAATTTGGTCATAACTACCTGACTCCCATTCAGAAACATAATGATCCCGATGCCATTGCTGAGCTTCGGAAGAAAATTTATCCGTTTGTACTACGTCGGTTGAAGAAAAATGTGCTGACCGAACTGCCCGACAAAATTGAGCAGGTATTCTACGTAGATATGTCGGACGAACAACGGCGTTTTTATGAGCAGCGACGCTTGTTCTATAAAGAAGCCATTGAACGTCAGATTGCCGACAAGGGTGTGGAGCAAAGCCAGTTTTTTATTTTTCAGGCCTTTAATGAGCTTCGTCAGATTGCCAGCATTCCCGAAGCAAAATCGGGCGGGGCTATTGAGTCGCCCAAAGTCGAAACATTGGTGGAGCAACTCATCGACGCAGCCGCCAATGGCCACAAAATGCTGGTGTTCGTCAACTACCTGGCCGCTCTCGAACAAATTGGCGATCAATTGGATGCACAAGGTATCGACTACGTAAGCATGAGCGGCTCCACCCGCGACCGCCAACGGCTGGTTGAGCGGTTCCAGACCGACCCCGCCTGTAAAGTTTTTTTGATGACGCTGAAAACGGGCGGTACCGGACTGAACCTGACGGCTGCCGATATGGTCTTTATTTTTGACCCCTGGTGGAACAAAGCTGCCGAAAATCAGGCCATCGACCGAAGCCACCGAATTGGGCAAAGCCGAAAGGTAATGGCGTATAAGATGATAACCCAGGGCACCATCGAAGAGAAAATTCTGCAATTGCAGGAAAAGAAAGCCGAACTCTTCAATGCCGTAATCAGCGCCGATGCGTCGGCCCTGAAGTCGTTTAGTGAGTCGGACATTGCTTTCCTGTTAGGGTAAACTGTATGGAGCAAATCGAATTAATTACCAGGCTGGATGCGCTCATCAAAAGCAATACCAATAGTGAGCGAAACCGAAACAACATTGCCAGCGAAATTGCCAAAGTATATATTAAGCAAACAGGGGCTGCTATTTCGCCAGCACTGATTCGGGATATTGACCAGAACTACAACAAAGATGGATTGCAGTCGCTGGCCAAATACGCCCGTAAAGTGGTCGAAACTTGTCAGGATTTGCTGGATGGGTTGTCGCTTAATTTGCCCTATACGCTCCTGAAAACAATGGACCTCAGTACGGCCAACAAAGCCCGGTTGATTTGGAGTGTAGCGTTTGTTTTTAGTGATGCCGATGTGTATCGACTGTTTCATAACTTCTTGCCGACCGATATTCAGAAGGCCGCCGAGCAACTGACCTGGCTCCCGAGAGTATCGGCCGACGTGTTGGGGCCACTGATTGGTACCAAAATGACCCTTAAGGAGCGAGATAACCATTATTATAGTGGTGGTACGGTGAAATTGATCAGTCAGTTCAAACTGTTGCCACACAAGGGCGAAGGCTGGGAGGGAAATGTAATTCTGGAATGGCCTCCACACATTCGGAAATTTCTGCAAACGGCCTATCCACAGCCCGAAAACTACCATATTCGAACTTCATCCGAACCTCCTGCCGGTCTGTTACGGTGGGAAGATGGCGAAACAATCATTTTTGAAGACATTCAGAAGTTGATTGCGTATCGGATGCAGGACAGTATTCCGATCAATAACTCCGGGAAAGTAGCGGCCAATGGCTTGAAAAAAATGCGTAAGCTTCTGGGACTACGTGAATTTTTTCCTGACAATGCGGACTTCCCACTGGTTCGTACTGCTTGCCTGGCACAGATACTAGCCCCTTATCAGCCGAAGAAGAACCAACTAGCCCCCGATTCGCTCGAAGCCCTGATCCAACTCCGCAAAACGTTCGAAAAACATGCTACGGTCTTGTTTTTATTGAACGACCTGAAAAATCATGGGTTTGTGAGTCTGTACCAGTATAAGCAGGATGCCGAATTGGCCTTGCTGGAGTGGATGAACCGGCTGCCCGTGGGCGAGTGGGTATCCGTAACAAATATACTGGCGTATGGACAGATTCATGATTTGTCTGTACGGCCCTGCCATGCTGGCGAATACCCGTCTCTAGTCTACGAAACTGAAGCCGAAGTGTCGTGGCGAGCGGGATCAATGGATCGCCGGAATGTGAGTTCGGGAAATGCCTATCTGTTTGTTGAGCGACCTGCGCTCTTGGGCAGTTTTTTTCTATTTGCCTCGCTGGGCTGGCTCGACATTGCCTACGAAGCGCCCACCGGCAAATTTGCCAGCGATTACTACTCGGCTTACGATGGCTTGCGCTACGTTCGGCTCAATGCCCTGGGGGCCTCTATTTTTGGGCGGACAAAAGCGCCTTACGTTCCTAAAGTGAACACAGCCACTCAGGAGCTTCGTTTCGACGAGCAATCGTTGCTGATTTTCTGCGATCCTGAACATGTAGTAGCCGAGACCATCCTGGCCAATTATGCCGAGCGGGTAAGTCCAACCCGTTTTCGCGTAACACCCGAGACATTTTTGAAAGACTGTAAAACCAAACAGCAGCTTCGAGCCAAGGTTGACCTGTTCTGTAAATCGGTTGCCCCGAATCTGCCCGCCAATTGGCTAACGTTTTTCGATGAACTCATGAGTAAGGCCGATCCCTTGACATCCATTACGGACATGACGGCCTACTCCATTGCTTCCACCAATCAACCGCTCATTCGCTTGCTGGCTCAGGACCCGGTGCTCAAATCGATTGTGGTAAAAGCCGAAGGCTTTCGGATTCTGATTGCTACTGATAACCTGCCCCGGTTTCGGAGCCGTCTGCGCGAATTGGGCTACCTGATATGAAAACAATTCTTCCCGGTCTTCTCTTTGCGGCTTTGTGGGCGTCGGCTTCGGTAGCGACCAAGTTTGGGGTACAGTCGGCGCATCCACTGATTCTGGCGAATATTCGGTTTTTAATTGCGGGTAGTGGAATGCTCCTGTTTGCGTATAGTGTGCAACGTATGCCAAACGCCTGGCCTACGCGTACCGAATGGGGACGGTTACTAATCTTCTCCCTCCTGAATACCACAATTTACCTGGGTGCTTTTGTATTGGCCATAAAACAGGTATCAGCCGGGATTGGAAGCCTGTCTACCGCTACGAATCCATTGTTTATTGCCCTACTATCGGCTCTATGGTTGCGTCGGAAACCGGGCTGGAACGAAATCGGCGGGTTATTGCTGGGCCTGGTTGGGGTAGGGGTTGCTACCTATCCGCTTCTGCAAAACAGCTATGCCACGGTAGAAGGGTTATTGATTTTGCTGGTGGGCATGATTTCGGTGTCGGCGGCAACGGTCTATTATGCCCGTTTCGAATGGCGGCTACCGAACCTGGTTATCAATGGATGGCAGGTATTTCTGGGTGGGTTACAATTGGTCCCTTTTACACTGCTGTTTGCCGATTTCTCGTCGTCTCATTACGACATGCGATTTTGGGTATCGCTATTTTGGCTCATTCTGCCCGTATCTGTAGCGGCTTTGCAATTGTGGTTTTATCTGGTTCGGCAAGATCCAATCCGGGCCTCACTCTGGCTTTTTCTTTGCCCGATTTTCGGTTTCGCTTACTCGTATCTACTTATGGACGAACCCATCACAGGGTACACACTGGCAGGTACGGCGCTCGTAATAGTCGGGTTGTGGCTAGGCCGAAAAGCGTAGAGACGCATCCTTGCGTCTCCTGACCAGGTGGTTTTCAGTTAATCTGGATTATTGCTGACGCGTAGGAGACGCGAGGTATCGCGTCTCTACGGTTTTAATACTGTCATTTCGACCCGGCGGTTAAGCTTCCGTGTCGCTTCTGAATTGTTGCTGGCAATGGGACGCGTTGGTCCAAAGCCACGGGTGGTAATCCGATTGGCTGCAACGCCGTTCTTCACCAGATAGTCCTTCACTACATCGACACGCTGCTTGGAAAGGCGGAGGTTCTCATCGAAATCGCCCTGATTGTCGGTATGGCCCGCCAGTTCGATTTCGGCGGTAGGATGTTCCTGCATGAACCCCAGAAGCTGATCTAAAGTTGGCTGGGCTTCGGGCAGGAGTTCGGCTTTGCTCTGGACAAATTGAAGGGCTTTAAGCTGAGTCGTTGTTCCAGCGGCAGCAACCAGTGGAGGAGGGGTATAAACTACTTTGGCATCCAGCGTTTTGGGAGGAGTTATACGCGAACGATCAGCGGTTGTACTGTTGCTGGCTGCTGGTTGCTCCGAAATGGGGGGCGTGGTCGCTGGAGTTTTTACAGGAGGTACCGTAACCGTTGAGGTGGTTGTATGAACAGGGGGAGGGTTGTTGGGTCTGACAGGATTTGAGCTTGCGCGATAAAGTAACGTTGGGTTCCTGGATCGATCCATGCTAGTGGCTGTTGGCGAAGAGAAATAAAGCTGTTCGTCAAGCGTACTATAGCCTTCTGCTTTTGCCGTAAAAATGTACGATTGCTTTGGATCAAGCTTGAGTTGATAGGCACCCTGAGTATTGGTGGTCTGTTGGTCCCGAATGGCTCCAGCCTGATTTTTGGCGATGACCGTAGCTCCAGCAATAGGTACTTTGGTCTGACCATCCAGAACAAATCCCTGAACAACAGCAGAACCATTCGTGGGAGCTACCTGATGGGTAGGTGTGGTTTGGGCCCATACGACAGATGCCATGCTGCTACTGAAGATACACCCGGCAATTACTATATATTGAAAACACATCATGGTTTAAAGGCAACGTTGAAACGTCCCTCAAAAGTACGTTAAATGCCTAAGAAATGGGCTATCGGCTATGTTCTGTTGGTCTGTTTTAAGAGTAGTTTTTGGGGTGAAAAATTGCTATTTAAATAACTGATTATCAATGGTTTAATTATTGAAAATAATGATACGAAAATGAACGGGAAAAAGTCTTTTTTCGTTACTATTGTATGACACAGAAAACCAACGCAACGATGCATTCCCCGAACGCTCAGGCATCCCTTACACCCGCTTCAACGGGCAATTTGCCGCTCGACGATAGCTGGCGGAAATCTATTCCAGCGCAAGTGTTTCTGAACCATTTTTTCTCGATGGATTATCATATTCATCACCAGAACGACCTCTTCGACCTCGCTAAATTTCCCATTTTTCAGCAGTTTTATGGGCGCGTGACGGACGAGAGCCGGAAAGCTTTGGAAAAACTATTACTCAATAGCTGGAGTGCCGAATACGCCTTGCGGATTACGCCAGTTGTTAACGACGAACAGTATCTGCAAAGCTCCCTGCACTGGACATTTCCTCAGGCCTATTACAGTGCGTTGTTTAGCGCACGGGCGTTTCTGGCCGTTCAGGGCATCAATGTGAGCAATGAAGAGTTAATTCGGAAGCGGATTGGAAACATGGTCGTACGTGGCTATTACCCCGCTTCGATTGGTTATTACGCCCTTGGGCCAATCAATAACTACCGTATTCAACGGCTACCAATGGCCAAACGGTTTAGTGTAGCGGCTAAATCGGACCTGCTGCTGCCTTCGCGCGAAGGGTCTGTTCAGGCCGAACTGGCACAGTTTCTGAAAACCACGCGGGATCAACGGGTGAAAGCCTTGCGCAACGCGATTCAGAATAACCCGAAAACAGCGCTACGAAGCCCCAAAACGGGGGAGATTTTACAGAAATTTAGTGTGGAGCAATACAAGCAACTAGCCAAGCAGATTGGTTACACCACCTATTTCGACATGCTGAGCCGTCTACGTATTTCGTCGACCAATCGGGAAATCGAACGGTTTGTCGATTCGGAAATTGATGTGAAGCTGTTTCATCAGAGTCTGGTCAATATTGTTGCCCATGTGAACTCCGTCCATGAAGCGTACATTGCGAAAGCGCTGGGTATGCAGGCCTATCGTCAATTAGTGGCTAAGTTACCTTCCTATTTGCAGGAGAGTTTCGTACGCGAACGAATGAACACCATCATTGCGCCCATGCTAAGTGCCCCGGCTTCGGAGCACGATTCATTTCTGCGCATGGCCGCCTAAAAAAGAATAGAAATAGTCAGGTATAGACAGGATTGCTTAGTCATGGCAATCCATAAATTGAAACCCCGGTCGACAGTTTGCTGGCTGGGGTTTTGTTGTAAATAAGGGCTTTCAAGGGCACTGATCCGAAAGAAGTTCAGAGCAGCTTTGTATTGTCCCGTTTATTGGGCTCCAGCCATGCACCTAACGGGTCAATAACGACCTTTCGGGCATTGGGCAGCGGAGGAAGGGCTATGAACCGCTCATCGGGATTGGGGTGGGCCAATTGTCGATACACTTCGTGGCCCGCTTCATCCAGAACGACCAGGGGAATATAATCATTGATCGGTATCGGCTGGCGACGTCCATTGGGTTCTTCCCGCCATTTGCTGGTAAGAATTTCGACAGTCAGGCCGTTGGGTAAGTTCGCTACATGGCCTACTTTAAAATCGAACGCTAAAGGTTCACTCAGGTACGTTTTCAGGTATTTTAATTGGTCGGGTAATTGGTTTGATAACTCCTGAGCAAAGGCGACCGCTGTTGCTGAAGATGGCTCCTGAATTGCTTTCTGATAAAACTGGCCAATCGTAAGGCTGAGTGGCCGGGAGCCCCAGATTTGTTCAATGCTGGTTAAAGCCAGCGCGGCCCGTCCGCGTTCAACGGCATCGTTTCCATTCGATTGTAAACTTGAGGTCGCCTGCTGGCGGTTGCGTTGCCGACTGTTGGCGTACCACATGGCCCGTTGCGCAAGTCGATCCCGAAGCCGTTCGGAACCATACTGTTTGGCGACGGTTTGCAGGGCCAGGTATTCGGGCAGGCTTTGTTTAAGGAAGCCTGCTCCTGGTTGGCTAACGGGATGTAAGCGATGGACGAGCCACTGTTTAAATACCTCCCGCGAAACCAGGTAATCGATATAATCGAGTTGCGTAGGCTTTCGGTAATCGGCTGTCCAGCCCTGATTTTCGGCTATCCGAATTTCTCCCGGTCGCGACCCTACTTCAGTCGTCCCCAATGGCGTTTCCGTAATCTGTAGTTGCGAATAGGGGTAAGGACCAAAAATCTGTTCGCCATTCCGAAGAGCGTTTCTGACTGAGCGCAACATATGCTGGGTCAGGTAAGCATGGTGATGGCGTAATCGAATTTGTACAGGTCTGCCCGATACTGATGAAAAAGTAGTTGACTGAGTAGCAAGATGAGTTGATTGGTTATCACCAAGGGATGGTGACTGGTGCTTTAGTTGCCAGACCGACAGGCACAGAAAAACGCATAAAGTACCAAATGCAACGTTGTATGGAGCCTGAAATCCAGCGGACCATTGTCGGATGCGGTCGGGGAATGAGCCCGCTACGCCCCGGTTCCAGGTGAGAAAAAACGTAGTGATAAACAGCCCGGCGACACTCCACCAGACTCTATGCATAACTGGACGAAGCTGCGAATTAGCGCCATAACCTATCAGATCAGAATAGGTCGTTGAGCCGGGTAAAAAACTGTATGCGTAAACGAGTTGTCCATTTGCATGGAACTGGTAGCTACTAAACAGAGCCGCAAAAATCAGTAGATTAATTAGGTGACTCAATAGCCGATTATTCACCAGAACAGCGATCAGCGCACCAAGCGCTATCAACTGGCAATAGCGCAGAAATCCGTCCATGAGCAGGTCGTCGGTATATTGCATCCAGTCGATGTCATAGAAATGACTGGCTAGTTGCACCGCAACACCTGTCAGGAAGAGCACGAGCGTTAGAAAAGCGGCAATACCGATCATCGCCAGGAGCTTGGCGGCCAGGAAAACAAAATTTGGTTGAGGCAGTGCATCATGAATGGGCCAGAACCCGACGGTCCGTTCGGAGAAAATCAACTCACCAGTCATAACCAGTAAGAATAGGCCAATGAATACCCCCATGGATAGTCGTAAGGCGGTCATCTGTGAGGTAATGGGTAGTGTCGGAAAATTCTGCTGACCTGACAGAACGGTGACAGACAGAATGGATAGCAGCACCAGCAATCCAAGGGTAATGAAAAAGATGGGCTGACGGGCTAGATTCCGCAATTCAAGTTTAGCCAGGTGGAGAATGGTGGGCCCGACAAATCGCGCCCCGAATTCTAATCGAATCGTGGTTGGCAGGTCGTTCGGCTGGTGTTGATTGACAGGCTGTGTTTCTTTCTGTTTAGTATCGGGTTGCTTTGCTGTGAAGTAATCGAACGAAAACCGTTGCTCGGCATAGGCTAGTAACCCTAGCGCCAGGCCCAGCCATAGCATCCGGTTAATGAGAAACAGGTCTGAAAAAACAAGAAATCCTGCTGGCTGTTCGCTGAATGTCATCGATTCGACCGATTCCCGCGCCATACCCACGCCAAATGGGTCCAGCAAATGCCCTAAATCAGACTCTCCTATAATGTTTTGGCCTGATTCAGTCAGTAAAAAATAAAGAACGACTAAAAACAGACTGACATACGCTCCCCGCATGCTCCTCAGGAAAACAGTGAAGGCAAAGGGTAAACTCACGGCTATCAGGAGGTTCTGGGCCACTAGCCGAACGAAGCCATCGAGCAGAGCTAGCCAAACATCTGGACCATTCAGGTTATAGAAAGATAGAAAAAGCAGAATACCGAGTGGATAAAACAGGGCAAGCAGCAGCACCGTGGCAAACGTACCCAGAAACCGCCCGGCAAAATAGATGCGTGGGGTGATGGGCAGCGTGAACAGATAGGCCGTTGTTCGATAGTCGAGGTCTTTTGTAAGCGACTGTCCCGCCAGCAGCGTCGCAATCACGGCCAGCATTACACCCAGCGAGGACAAAATCAGGTAGACGACCTGAGTAGTGTCCATATAGGCATATACAGTGGTGAACTGATTGGAGTACCAGATTCCCTGGCCTAGCGCCATCAGGACGTACAGGTAAAATGTCGGCTGTCGTAACTGATAACGCAGCTCAAACTGGGCAATAGTAAGGAGTGGATTGATCATACCCCCAAGATACGAAATCCAGGCATTTTGTCAGTACATAAGAGATTATTGTGTATTAATGCTGATTCCTGCCTATACCCGTACCAGTTCGGCCAACCCTATGCCCGAGTCGGCAGCTCCGTAATACATCCAGATACGCCCGGAATCGGGCCATTGAATCCAGCCGTTGGAGAACACAACATTAGGAAAGAAGCCTTCCCGCTCCCATGGATGTTCGGGGGTAAGCAAAGGGAGATTGGAGCGATCGAGTACCCGCGCGGGATCGTCTTTATCCAGCAGGGCGAGTGCCAGCGAATACGAGTGAGTGGCGTCGGCTCCGTGATAACAGACCAACCAGCCCTCCTCGGTGAGTATTGGTTCAGGCCCGGCTCCGATTTTGCCGCCTTCCCAGCTAAAGGGATGACCCAGTGGATCGGTGTCAATATGCCCACGCCCACCAAACAGAAAGCGATGATTGCCCCAGTGGATACTATCGTCCGATTCGGCTAGCCAGATCGACGGTTTCCCAATTTCCGAAACCATGGGCCGGTGCAGCAGCATGTACTTCCCGTTGATCCGTTGGGGGAACAGGGCCACATCTTTGTTGGGCGGGGGGA
>Ga0209930_1005203_pt1 | contig 10817 bp, 14 predicted proteins | sample ThiBiot_500_biof_2_FD_183948 | JGI IMG/M metagenome (GOLD analysis project Ga0209930, IMG submission 183948) | Wastewater bioreactor microbial communities from Cape Town, South Africa - Thiocy_cont_500_biof (SPAdes) | ecosystem: Engineered > Bioreactor > Thiocyanate-remediating >... | reverse complement strand
GAGCCTGCTGCTGAGCCTGAGCCTGCTGCCGAGCCTGCTGCCGAGCCTGCTGCTGAGCCTGAGCCTGCTGCCGAGCCTACTGTGGATGCTCCGAGCGAGGAGCCAGCAATCGGACAACAAACAGAATCGGAGCTCCAGTAGGTGCCACGTATGCACCGAGTACGTCCACCGATCGACTACCATGATTGTAATTTAGGATGCTTCGTTAGATGTAGAGATATCCGTCTATCTGTCTATCGAGCGCAATGCGCCAAGCGACCGGCATAGAAATGCTCTATTATACACTTTCTACTTGATCGCTCAAATTTCACACTCGATTTACTACATCTCTTTCGTTTGCGATGAGTGCCGCCTGCGCACCAGCAGCATCCGTCATCATCAGCTTCTGCTCTTGATCCTCGTCTGCTCCTGAAACGACGCGTAGAAGTGCAACATAGTGGCTGTGGTGCGCGGCTTGACGTGCAGCAGTGCCTGCAGAAAGTGCGCCATGCCGACGGCTTCCGCCTGCATGCTCTCCTCGAGCGCACAGAGCGATGCCTCGCGGCACACGGCAGCCACCTCGGCACCCGAGTAGCCGTCAGTCTGGAGCACAGGCCAGTTGCGCGCCAGCGTCAGATGTGTTGCGCCGCCCGATGATGCGAGCGTGACAGCACGTACACGAGAGACCAGCTGCGTGAGGTCAATGTCGTCGCGGTGCGGCACCTTTCGTAGGTGCATGGAAATGATGGCCTCGCGCGCGCTGTGTGCCGTGGGAGTGGGAGTAAGCGCATTGCCAACACAACGAATGGCGTGCGAGAAGCAGAGCATCAAGCTCGACGTACGCGGTAGGAGAGCCTTGTCCTGTACGATGCACATATGTGTGTGTGAGTGGTCAGCCGAGTAGGCGACAGTGATAGCGACGCCAACAAGTACCAGAATGTCAGGTCGATTCGTGGCCGCTACGACTATCACGTTGACCAAGGCATCGATGCCGTCGAGCTCGTGCAGCAGCTGACTCAGCACGCGGTCCGCCACACCGCCACCTTCGTCGCCGCCGCGACCGCCTCGTTGCACAGCCAATGCGTCGATCTCATCCTGCAAGAGGGGATGCGGATGAGCGGTCGCACCAGCACGACAATCGTGGCCACACGAGAGAGAGACGTACAAAGAACACGATGGCTGGAGATGCGGCACGAGCCTTGCGGAACAGCTCGCGCACAGCCTTCTCGGACTCGCCGACCCACTTGCTGAAGAGCTCGGGCCCCTTGACGGCGATAAAGTTCAGGCCCGACTGCGACGCGAGCGCCTTGGCGAGCATGGTCTTGGAGCAGCCAGGCGGGCCGTACAGCAGCACGCCTCGCGGCGGTCGGATGCCCATGCGCTGGAAGGCTTCGGGATGCTGGAACGGCCACTCGACCGCCTCCTTGAGGCGCTGCTTGGTGTCCTCCTGGCCGCCAATGTCCTGCCAGCGCACCGACGGCACGTCGAGTAGCATCTCGCGCATGGCGCTCGGCGGCACCTCAGCCGTGGCGGCGAGCATATCGGCGAACGTCACCGTGGCCGCCAGGAGCTGCGATGCGCGTGGCGTTTGCTCGCCAGCCGCCGCCACTGCCACTGCCGCAGGAGGCGCCAGGTGGTGGTAGTCCTGAAACAGCAGATCAATGTCGGCGCGGAACAGGGCCTTCATGGCTGCCTCTGCTCTCTCGCGGAAACGGCGTCAGACATGCACGAGTGCCGCTCGATCGTGCAGCGCGGGGCGTGCTGCGAACCTTTGCACACTGCGGCAATGTCGGCGCCGACATAGCCGTGCGTCGAAGCGGCGACCGAGCGTATCTGCTCGGGCGTCAGCGAGTGCTCGAGCTGCGCGAGATACACGCGAAAGATCGCCTCGCGCTCGCGCTCGGTCGGCACGCCGATCTCGATCTCGCGGTCGAAGCGGCCGGGCCGGCGCAGTGCGGCATCGAGCGCATTGATGCGATTCGTGGCGCCGAGCACCACGACGCGCTCGGAGCCCGTTGCCACGCGATCGAGCTGGCTCAGTACCGTGGCCACCACTCGCTTCTCCATCTCGGTGCTCATCTGCACCAGTGAGCGAGTAGCAAGCAAGTGAGCTAGTGAGCTAGTGAACGAGACATGAATGAATGACGCACATCGTCTCGGCGTCCGCAGATGGCATCGATCTCGTCGATGAACAGGATGCACGGCGCCTGTGCCAGCGCCGACTCGAAGACGTCGCGCAGGCGCTGCTCGCTCTCGCCGTAGAACTTGCCGACCACCTCGGGCCCGTTGACGACGACGACCGCCGCTCGGCACTGCTGCGCGACCGCGCGCGCAATCAGCGTCTTGCCGGTGCCCGGCGGGCCGTACAGCAGAATGCCGGTCGGCGGCACGAGGCCGTACGAGCGGAAGCGCTCGCCGTGGTGCAGGTTGAGCTCGACGATCTCGCGCACGGCCTCGACCTGCCGCTCGAGCCCGCCGATCGCTGCATAGCCGCGCACCTCGGCCGACGGCGTGACAGCGGGCGCCGCAGCGGACGTCGGTTGCAGCAACATCGTGGCGTCGGTGATGCAGTACACGACGGCCGGCTGCTGTGGCGGCTGCTGTGGCTGCTGCTCGGCCACGCGCGGGCTGTCGTCGAGCGCCGGGCGCAGCTGCGAGACGCGCACCTTGCGCAGCACGCCGTCGAGCGACGTCGCGACCAGCTCGCCCTCGGTCAACCACCGGCCGGCTGTCGACGGCACTGCGATCAGCACGGCGATGGCGAGAGGCAGCACTCGGCGCGACGCCCACGGACGTACCTATCAGATGGCGCAGATAGTTGAGCTCACCTGAGGTCATGGGCTCGGTCGGCGAGGCGCTGCGCAGCGCCAGCAGCTCGACGCAGCACTGCGTCGCCGGCACGACCGCGATGCCGCTGGCGTACACCGGCACCAGGCGCACGGCCGAGCCCACGGGCGAGCGGCTGCTCTCGCGCACCGACGCATCCAGGCGCACCTCTGTTCGCGAGGGGGACGTGAGTGGTGGCGCTGCGTCGCGCGCTGTGTGTGGTCCGTACCGTCGGGCTCGGCGGCGTGGTCGGCGTTGGGCCACGCCCACGCGACCGCCGTGTGGTGCGCGAGACCGATCACGAGCACCGGGTCGAGCGGGCGCAGCCGCAGTCGCGGCAGCAGCGCCGCAGCGATGACGGCGAGCGGTTGCGTCGAGCGCCTCTCGAGCACGCGCGACGGTGCGTCCTCGAGTCCGATGGCGGCCACCAAGAAGCGCGACGGCGTCTCGATGGCGCTCGACGCCGGTGGCGCTGCAGGCCGCTGCTTGGCGCCGCCGCCGCTGGGCGACGACCCTGCTCTCGCCGCCGGGCTCTTGGCGCCTGCGGGCGGTGTGGCAGGCGAGCGGGGCGATGCCGCAGGGCCCTTGGCCCCGCGAGCCTTCTTCATCTAGCGAGCGAGCGAGGCAGCAGCGACGCGGCAAAGAATCAACAACATCGACAGCATCGATAGAGTACACGTCACAGCCGTCGAGCAGCTGCGCTTTACTGCTTACTGGCTCTTCTTGGCGCTCGCTGTCGATTGTGGCGATGGCGGCGAGGGCTTGAGCAGCAGCAGGAGCTGGAGGGTCGCGAGGTAGAACCAGTACCAGTTGAGCACGACGAAGAACACCGGCGCCAGCATGCACAGGTTCAGCAACATCGAGCCCTGTGCCGTGACGGTCTCGAACTCGGCGAACACGCGGTACGCCAGGTAGACCGAGTTCACGACGCGCCCGAACAAGAACGACAGGTAGAAGCACGCGCCCGTGAGCTTGTACGCGAGGCTCGAGCCCTGTCGGAGGATGGCGCAAGGCGTCAGTAACATGCCGCTCTTGGCAGGGAGGCAGTACACGCGTACCAGACCCTTAGACTCGAGCAGCCAGCAAATGTGAATGAACGGCGTGCTGACTTCGAACACGATGCCGATCAGCGCATAGAGCTGTCCCGCGCAGAAGGCCTGTGCGTGCGCGCGCGCGAGTGAGTACGCCTGTGATGCTGATGATAGTGTGGCTTTGTAGCACGTACATTGCAGTACCAAATGACGGCAAAGCTCACCGAGTGGTGCAGCATGAACTGCCACATGGTGTCAGCTCGCTTGTAGATGACGTACGTGAAGTCGTACGTCAGGTAGCCGCAGATGGTGCAGCACGTCAGCTCGCCGAGCCACGTCGTGTCGAACAGCGCATTTCTGACATGCCGTTCGAGTGAGTGAACGGCAGCAGGCGCGCTCGCTCCCTCTCTCGCACCAAATAGATATGTACTCGCATACGGCATACGTACTTTGAGTACGAGTCCGTGAAGAACACCAGCCACACGGACGGCACCGACACCAGCACCGCATGTCCGAGCGCCACCAGACTGCGACCGCGCATTCCGCACATCGAAACGGTGCCGTAAGTCGATCATCCTCCGCGACCGATCATTCGCCCGATAGCTGCAGCTCCACCCACTCAAGGTGTGGTATGGGCAGCGGCTCGGAGTGCGGCTACGTACTTGCCGGCAGCCAGCACGCGGTCTGGGAAGTTCCAAACGCCACACGCGAAATAGCACACAAAGTATGTGGCAGCGAACCCGACCGCAATCGCCAAGATCAGCGGAAAGTGTCGAGTGGGGTCGACGCCAGCCATGACGGTCGCAAGATCTACGGGCTCCATGGTGCCAAGTGCGCAGGGAGCTGGGAGCAGGGAGCAGGGAGCAGGAGCTGGCGCTTGTTGAGAGATTGAGAGGGAGTGAGTGAAGAGAGGGGCGCTGTCAGCGGAATAGTGCGTCACTGTTCTTATCGTTCTACCACTCGAATCAATCATTCTCTCGTGCCTGTGTCGCTCTCACACCTCGCCCCGATGCCGTCGTTCGTGACTGAGACTGTTGGCCGTGGCGTCAAGACGCGTGTGATACTCGAGGAGCATGGCGGGCACGATGATTCGCGCACGCTCTTGACATTCGGCGAGGTGATGCGGCTGCTGCGAGCGGAGCCCGAGTTCGGCGCGCGTTGGGTCGAGCATCTGGGCTCGGTCGGCGCCACCAAGTCTCACATGTTCTTCTGGGAGTGCGTGCCAGTCACGAAGGAGACGCTCGACACGCGCCCATTCGAGTGCATACAGCTCGAGGCTCCGTCGTTCGCGCGTATGAGACCCGACAGTGCGGCATTCGCCGAGCACCACGGGCAGCTGGCGTGCACCTCGGCCGCGAGCTCGATCGCCGTGTTCGGCAACCTCGGCGGCGACTCGGTGTTGGTGTCGCCCGCGAAGCTCGGCAGCACGCCCGAGACGAGCTACGCGCACTTGGGTGCCTTTACAGCGGGTGCGCCCCGCGAGCAGCAGATCGCCTTGTGGCAGAACGTCGCCGATCAGGTGCTGCAACGCGCCGATCACGCGCCGCTGTGGCTGTCGACCTCGGGCCTCGGCGTCATCTGGTTGCATGTGCGCCTCGACCGCCGGCCCAAGTACTACACACACGGCCCGTATCGCACCTTCTAGCACTCTTCATATCTCTCCCTCTCTCATAAACGATCATCAGTATCGTGATGAAGATATGACTGTATCTATCAATTATTGTGTTCTTCTTGTTCTTTACTGCTCGCAACGCGACGCGGCGAGAGATGGCAGGGCAAAATCGTATCCAAGTCGCTGGGGGCGTGGCAGGCCCGGCGGCTTACTTTTCGGTTGGTGGCTTGAGCACCGATTGCATGAGCTTGTTGAGACGCGGGATCATGGCGCGCGCGTCGTCGATCAGGCCGGCGGCGACGAGTGCATTGTCAAAGATCTGCTCGAGCACCAATTTGGCGATCTCGGGCTGCGAGACACGCGCCTCGTTGAGCTGCTTGATGAGCGGGTGCGTGGGGTTGATCTCGAGCTGCTGCTTGGGCAGCGTCGGTGCTCGCTAAGAGACAACGAGACAACGAGACAACGAGACAGAGAGAGTCAATACGATGCCTCCACACTCGCACGCACACACACACACACAAATACCTTTGGATCTACGAAGCGCATCATACGGCGCATTGAGGCCGATTCGTGGTCGATCACGATGGCTGGCGTGTCGATCAAACGCTGCGACTCCTTGACGCTCGAGACACGGTCCTCGAGCGCGTTCTTGATCCATGAACGCAGCGTCTCGAGCTGCTCCTTGGGCAGCTCGGACTCGGCGGCCGCCGCGACCTCGGGACTCTCGGCCGCCTGTGAGACGTCGGCCGACTCGATGCTGACGAGGCGCTTGCCCTTGTAGTTGCCAATGTTGTTCATGACAAAGTCGTCGAGCGTCGAGTACAGGAACAGCACCTCGATGCCCTTCTTCTTGAAGCCCTCGTAGTACGGCGAGCTCTCGGCAAAGTCGCGGCGCGGCGACACGAGGTAGAAGATCTCCTCCTGCTCCTTGGGCATGCGTTCGACGTACGCATCGAGCGACGTGAGCTTCTCGGGCTGCGTGTGCGACGACTCCATGCGCATCAGCTTGCCGAGCTCCTCCTTGTACTGGTAGTCGGTCACGGCGCCCTCCTTGAGGAAGCCCTGGAACTCCTCAAAGAACTCGAGGTACTTGGCCTCATCGGCCGACGCAGACTGAGCGAGAACGAGTGAGAACGAGAGCAATCAATCAATCAATCAATCGAGTAATGGCTCTTTGCGTACCTCCGAGAGGAACTTGAGGATGCGGCGCGTGATAATGGTGCGCAGGCGTTGAATCAACGCGCTGTCTTGCAAGTGCTCGCGGCTCAGATTCAGCGGCAAGTCCTCGCAGTCGATCACACCGCGCACGAAGCGCAGCCAGTCGGGCAACAGGCCTTTCATCTTGGACTGGATCAAGACCTTGCGGCAGAAGAGGTTGACTCCAGGGTCCATGCGGCCCATACCGAACTAGAGAGAGAGTGAACGAGAACGAGAACGTGAGTTGCTGAGTGTGCGCTCGCCATCGAGCCAGCGTGTGATGCGAACGAACCTTTTCGGTGTGCGATTGCGGAATGTAGAGCAAGCTCTTGAGCGAGATGGGCGTATCAGTGGTAAAGTGCAGGTTGTATCGCGGCTCGTCGTAGGCGCCAGAGATGAACTACTCACCGTGCATCCATGTAAGCATCATCAGCTCATCGGGGATAGCAAGCAAGCGAGCGAGCGAGCGAGAGCAGCAGACCTTGTAGAACTCGACGTGCTGCTGCGGCGAGATGTCGTTCTTGGGCACGGTCCACAAGGCCTTGACCGTGTTGACGACCTCGCCATCGAGCTTGATGTCAAAGTTGATAAAGTTCGAGTGCTTCTCGACGATGCCCTTGATGGTGGCCGGCAGCGCAAAGTCCTTGCTCTTGTCGTTCAGGTGCAGCACGATCTTGGTGCCACGCTGCACGCCGCTCGCCTCGGCGATCTCGTACGAGCCGTCACTGCCGAGCGAGCCAAGCACACATACACGCACGCACACACGTGAGCGAATGCAACGCGCCTACAACAACATCAAACGCAAGCGCGAGCACAGACACCAAGCAACGAACCCTTTAGAGGTCCAGATGTAGCCAGGCGAGCCGGGCGTCGCCGATCGCGAGTAGACCTTGACGTTGTCGCTGACCATGAAGGTCGAGTAGAAGCCGACGCCAAACTGCCGAGCCATCGCCATCATCATCAGCATCAGCATCAGCAGCAGCAACGTGACGACGATGCGGCCGAGCTCGACGACAACGAACCTGTCCAATGACGTTCGAGGCATCGACCTGGCCCTCCGAGAGCGACTTGATGAACTGCTGCGTACCCGAGTGCGCGATGGTGCCGAGGTTCTCGATCAGCTCCTCCTTGCTCATGCCGATGCCCGTGTCGGTGATGGTCAACGTGTTGTTGCTCGCATCGGTCTGGATCTGGATCTCGAGTCGCACCGACTCATCGGCGATCGGCTGGCCGATCACTTGGCGATGGCGCAACTACAAGCAGCGAGTCAGTGAGTCAGCGAGTCAGTGAGTCAGTGAGTCAGCGAGAGCGGCACGACGAGCACCAAACAACGATCGAACGGACCTTCTCGAGCGCATCCGAGGCGTTCGAGATCAGCTCGCGCACAAAGATCTCGCGGTCAGTGTAGAGCGAGCGCGCGACGATGTCGAGCAGCTTGAGCGTCTCGGCCTGGAACGCCAGGCGCTCGGGCTTGCCGACCACCTGCTCGGTAGCAGCCGCGGCCGTCACCTCCTGGCTCGGCGCGTCGGTGAAGCCTCCGGCGGCGGCGCTCGAGAACGGCGCCGCAGCGTGCAGTGCACGGAAGCGAGGCGCAAAGTCGGCACGGTGTGCCGCCGACACGGCGCCGCGCAGAGGAGCCTGCGACGCGCTCGACGAGGCGGCGGTGCTCGAGCGCGTGTGCTGTGATGACGTCAGCGACGACACGGCGCGCGGATGCGACGACGAAGGCGAGCCGCTGGCCACGCACGCCGCCGCGAGGCGCGAGTAGCAGCCGGTGGGCACACGACGCCCCGAGACTCGGGCAGCAGCAGACGCGAGTCGGAACATGAGTGGCGAAGCTGGGTGGGTGGGGAAGAGTGAGCAACGAGGCGGACGAGAGGGAGCGATGCGTGTGCGTGTGCGTGCGTGGCAGCGGGCAACGAAGCAACAACGAACGAGACGGGAGAGGCTCTGGTTATTGGGCCAAGGCGCTCGATATCCACCAACTATACACAATAACCATCTCTATCTTGATAGACCTTCCTGGAAATCACACGTACTATCTATCTCTCGATCTCGTGGAATGTACGTGTATGTGCGCTGTGGTGTGCTGTGCTGTGCGTCGAATATCATCAATGTGTCGCTTGGACACGCGAATGCTACTCCGTCAGTCTCTTGTTGATGAAGTTGGATTGATTTCGATACAAGAGTAACTCTTTCTCGCTCGCTGGCTCTCTCGCTCGCTTGCTATCAGGTAATCAATGTGACTCACTCACTTGGCCGCGATCGTAATGTCCGAGGCCAGCTGCCACTTGCCGAGCATGTACTTGAAGCGGATTCGCAGCAGATCGAAGAACATCTGCACCGAGCTGCCAAAGAGTGACAGGTGCGAGCCGTCGATCTCGGTCCAGTTGACAGCCACCTCCCGTGCCGGAATGCCGCGGCGCTGCGCCAGGTATAGCAGCTCGACATCGAAGGCCCAGCGCTCGATGTGGAGGTCGTGGAAGAGCAGATGCGCAGCACGGCGCGAGAAGAGCTTGAAGCCGCACTGCGTGTCGCGAATGCCTCGCACGCACAGGTTGTCGACTAGGAAGTGGAACACATGCATCGGCAGGTTGCGATACCATGCTCTCTGTCGTGATCGAATGAGCGAGTGAGTGAGTGCATTGCGTTGTTGATTGGCATCGGTGGATGGCAGACTCTCTCTCTCGACGAACCTTGGCGACTGCGTCCGAGTTGACGAGATGCGCTCGCGAACCGACGACCACGCCCATGTGCGGTGGCTCTGCGTGCTGCAGCTCTTGCAACACTCGCTCGAGCTTCTCAAAGTCGCTGATCTCGGTCGCAGCATCGGCATCTGCCATCAGTAGCAGCTCTCCTCGGCCACACATCATGCCCTGCGAGCAACGTGCGTCAGTGCTTCGCCGCAGCGCACGCACACAGGTGTCGATCTACGTACTCGCTTGACGGCACCGCCTTTGCCAACGTTCTTGGGCAGCACCAGTAGCCGCAGACGGTCGGTGCCTTCGCGTTCGACGTACTTGAGCACCTCGGCAGCGGTGCGGTCCGAACTGCCATCGTCGACCACGACGATCTCCCACGTAAAGTCCTGTGTGCCCAGTCGGTGTCACTGGCTACAACAAGGCCTTGCTCGCGAGTGGGTGACGTTCGTTCAGGCGTACCGGCGAGGCACGTTGGCGCGCGTCACAGTACGCGAGCGTCTCGTCGAGCATGCGCTGGATGCGCGACTGCTCGTTGTACGCCGGCACGATGATGCTCAGATACTTGGTGGCCTTGTCGGACGGGAGCGGGAACTCGTTGGCACGGTCGCCGACGACCGCCGCACCGGTGCCAGTGGTAGGCAGCGCAAAGTGCTGCCGCGTCACGACCCATCGCGGGTGGTCGGGTGCGAGCAGCAGCAGCACGACCACGACCGCCACCACAGCGACGCCCTGCCATACGATGAAGTGTGAGCGCGCGAGATGGCGCTTCAGGACGCGAGAACGCTCCATCACGAGGCACACGAGAGGCACCAAATCGAGAGAGAGAGAGAGAGACACGCAAATGCCACCAAACAGGAGTGCCCGTGTGTGTGTGTCTGTGTCGGCGTGGGAGCACGTACCAAGAACACCAGCAGCAGCAGGGCGGCGGGCATGGCAGCGACGTGGCGGCAGCGAAGCGAATGAGATCGAGATCGAGATCGCTATCGAACTCTCGCTCATTCGCTTGGTTGCTCGCTCTCGTTGCTTGGTTACGTGCTTGTTTGCGTGCTTGCGTGTTTGAGGAGCCAGGTGAGTGAGCTTGGTGTCGATGGCACACAGCTTACGTGCTGAGGCGATTCGGTTGTATCGCGACATCTTTCGCGTGACTCGCGTCTTCCGCGGCCTCAAGGGCGGCGATGGTGCCGACACGTGCGTCGCGCCTTGCCGTGCGAGCGAGCGTGCTCTCGCGATGCTTCGTGTCTGATCGTGCTCGGTCTGGTGTAGTGCTGAGGTGCTGAGACGCAGTGCGCGCATGGAGTTCGACGACGCACGCCGCATCACCGACCCAAAGGAGATCATGCGTCGGCTCGTGGTCGGCCGCGATTGTCTGTCACAGCTGCAGCACAAGGTACCGTGCTCTCTCGTGGTCTCTCTCTCTCTCTCTCTCGCTGATCGGTTCGCGAGCGTTGGCTTGCAGCTGGCTGAGGCGCG
>Ga0209930_1005201_pt1 | contig 10822 bp, 7 predicted proteins | sample ThiBiot_500_biof_2_FD_183948 | JGI IMG/M metagenome (GOLD analysis project Ga0209930, IMG submission 183948) | Wastewater bioreactor microbial communities from Cape Town, South Africa - Thiocy_cont_500_biof (SPAdes) | ecosystem: Engineered > Bioreactor > Thiocyanate-remediating >... | reverse complement strand
CAGTTCAGGTACTGAGCGAATACCCCGCCGGTGATGGGACCCGCCACGCCGGAGACGGCGAACATGCCGGAGATATATCCCTGATATCGGCCGCGCTCGCGCGGCGAGACGATATCCGCGATCACGGTATTGGACAGCGCGATGAGGCCGCCCCCGCCCAGCCCCTGCACGCCGCGCGCCACGATCAGCGCGAGCATGCTCGGCGCCAGCGCGCACAGCACCGACCCCACGAGGAAAACGGCCACGCTCACGGCGATGACGACGCGCCGTCCGAACAGATCGGAGAGCTTGCCGACGATGGGGGTGATGGCCGTGGATGAGAGCAGATAAGCGGTGACGACCCACGACACGGCGTCGAAGCTACCGAGGTCTCGGGCGATGGTCGGCAGGGCGGGCGCGACGATGGTCTGGTCGAGCGAGCCCAAAAACATGATGAGCAGCAGGCCGGAGAGGATCGACTTGACCTCGGTGGGGGTGAGCGAGACGCCGGCCGGCGTCGTCTGAGAGTCGTTGGCGGGCATGCGGATCTTTGGGAGCAAAAAACAGGCCGTCCCGGCAAGGACGGCCTTTTCGATGCGAAATATATTACTCCCAACGGATGGTCACGGTGGCGACCCGGCCAGCGGCCCCGTGGCGGGGTGGTCTTGCCCGGCGAGATGCGGTTTCGTCAGCCGATCCCGCCGTACCCGTCATTGGTTGACGAGCCGCGCGGGCACGGCCAGCGTAAGCAGTCCGCCCAGAATCATGAAGATCGTGAGCAGGAACATGCCGCTGTTGGTGCTGTGCGTGGCGTCCTTGAGAAAGCCGATCAGGTACGGGCCCACGAAACCGGCCAGATTGCCCAGCGAGTTGATCATCGCGATACCGGCCGCGGCGGCGGTGCCGCCCAGAAAGGCCGTGGGCAGGCTCCAGAACAGCGGCAGCACGATCATGATGCCCATCGTGGCCAGCGTCAGGGCGACCATGGCGAGCTGGGTGTTGTGGCTCCAGGTCGTCGACAGGAACAGGCCGATGGCGCCGACGAAAGCGGGTATCGCAATGTGCCAGCGACGCTCGCCGCGCAGATCGGAGCGACGCCCGACCAGGACCATCGCGATCACCGAGAAGAAATACGGAATGGCCGTAAGCAGGCCGATTTGCAGCTTGATGATCGTCGGCAGCCAGAAGCCCACACCGTACAGGCCGATCACGAACGAGAAGTAGATCAGGCTCATCATCCACACGCGGGGGCTGGAGAACACCCGGCGCAGCGGCAGGTCTTCCTTGCTGAGCACATCGCTGGCGATGTTGCGCTCGAGCATGGACTTCTCGGCATCGTTGAGCCATTTGGCGTCGCGAATGCGGTCGTCGAGCACGACCAGCACGATCAGCCCGATCACCACCGACGGGATCGCTTCGATCAGGAACATCCATTGCCAACCGGCAAGGCCATTCACGCCGCTCATGTCCTTGAGGATCCAGCCCGAGAGCGGTCCGCCGATCAGGCCGGACAACGCCACGGCCGTCATGAACCAGGCGGTCATGCGTCCGCGCCGCGAGGCCGGATACCAGTAGGTGATGTACAGGATGATGCCGGGGAAGAAGCCCGCCTCGGCCACGCCGAGCAGGAATCGCATGATGTAGAACATCTGTGGCGAGGTGACGTACATCGTCGCGCCCGAGATGATGCCCCACGAGATCATGATGCGCGCGATCCACACGCGGGCGCCTACGCGATGCAGGATCACGTTGCTTGGCACTTCGAAGAGGAAGTAGCCGAAGAAGAAGATACCCGCGCCGAGACCGAACACGGTCTCGGAGAATTGCAGGTCGCCGACCATTTGCAGCTTGGCGAAGCCGACGTTGACCCGGTCGAGATACGCGACCACATAGCACAGCAGTAGAAACGGAATCAGCCGCCAGCCGACCTTGCGGTAGGTGGCCGCTTCAAAGTCGGCCGACGACGCATCGGTCATGGGCGAGGGGGGCGTGGGAACGCTGTTCATACGGAAGCTCCTCCGGTTTGACGTGGTGTTGTCTGTCGTTATGGTGTGAGTGCGACAACTACGGGATTACCGACTGCAAAAACGATGGGTCGATCAGATGCAGCGTCCGCCGTCGACCTCCAGGCACACGCCGGTGATGAATGCGGCGTCGTCGCTGGCGAGGTAGAGACAGGCGTTGGCAATGTCCTGCGGCGTGGAGAAGCGCCCGAGCGGAATCCCGGCGAGGAATTTGGCGCGGTTCTCGGGGGTGTTCGGCACGCCCATGAATTCGGCGGTCAATCCGGTATCGCCGATGACGGGGTTGACGCAGTTCACGCGGATGTTCTTCGGGCCGAACTCGGCGGCCATGGCCTTGCTCGCGGTAATCACGGCCCCTTTGCTGCCGTTGTACCAGACGAGTCCCGGACGTGGTCGCACACCCGCCGTCGACGCGATGTTGATCATCACACCGGCGCCGCGCTGCAGGAAGTACGGCATGACCGCGCGCGCACTCCAGAAAATGCTCTTGACGTTCACGGCATAGACGCGATCGAACTCGGCTTCGGTGACTTCGAGCAGTGGCTTGTTGCGATGCGTGGTGCCCGCATTATTGACCACGATGTCGAGATGGCCGAAGCGCGTGACGGCTTCGCCCAGCAGGGTGACGTGATCGTCCTCTCGGGACACATCGCCGCATACGAACGCCGCGCGCCCACCGGCCTTGGCGATGTCCGCGGCCACGCGTTCGCCGGCCTCGCGGTTCAGATCGTTCACGATGACGGCGGCGCCTTCGCGCGCAAACGTCTTGGCAATGCCCTCGCCGAAGCCGGAACCGGCGCCCGTGACGATGGCCACTTTCTCTTGCAAACGCATGCCTTGTCTCCTGAAGTGCCTGGGGATGGCGAAGCGTCGGACACAGGGCGTGCGCTCGATGCTTCGCCGCGATCTAGATCAGGGAGTGTGCAACCGGTCCTGCGAATCAACCGTGCCGGATGGCCACGGTCTTGAGTGTCGTGAAGCCATAGAGGGCTTCGAAGCCCTTTTCACGTCCGTGGCCGGAGTGCTTCCGCCCACCGAACGGCAGCTCCACGCCGCCGCCCGCGCCGTAGTTGTTGATGAAGACCTGTCCCGCGCGAATGTCGCGTGCCAGGCGCATCTGGCGTGCGCCATCGCGCGTCCAGACCCCGGCGGCCAGACCGTAGGGCGTGCCGTTGGCCAGCCGCACGGCGTCGGCCTCGTCAACAAACGGCATGGCGGCGAGCACCGGACCGAACACTTCCTCGCGGGCGAGGCGATGGGCGGCGGGAACGTCGCGCAGGAGCGTGGGGGCCTGATAGAACCCGGTTTCCGGTGCACTGCCGACGACTTCACCCTGCGACATCACCGCAATGCCATCGTGCTGCGCTTCGGACAGGAAGTCCCACACGCGTTGCTGCTGGCGCGCACTGATCAGCGGGCCGAGATCGAGATCGTCCCGAGACGGTCCCACGCGCAGATGTGCGAACGCCTCGGCCAGACGCGCGAGCAGGCGCTCGTAGGCGTCGCGCTCGATGAGCAGACGGCTGCCGGCGGAGCACGTTTGTCCGGCGTTCTGCACGATGGCATTGACCACGACGGGCAGCACGGCGTCCATGTCGGCGTCGGCGAAAACGATCTGCGGCGATTTGCCGCCGAGTTCGAGCGTGACGGGCGTATGGTTTTCCGCGGCCATCTGCGAGATCAGCGTGCCGGTCGCTGGCGAGCCGGTAAACGAGATGTGATCGATGCCCGGATGCCGCGCGAGCGACGCACCCGCCTCGGCGCCGTATCCGGTCACGATATTGAGCGCGCCCGGCGGCAGCCCGGCGTCGATCGACAGCTCGGCGACGCGCAGCAATGACAGGCAGGCGTCTTCGGCCGGCTTGACAACGCAGGCGTTGCCGGTCGCGAGGGCCGCCGCCACGCTGCGTCCGAAGATCTGCAGCGGGTAGTTCCACGGAATGATGTGACCGGTCACGCCGTGCGGCTCGCGCACAGTGAACACGGTGAAGCCGGGCTGGTAGGGGATCGACTCGCCGTGCAGCTTGTCGGCGGCCCCGGCGTAGAACTCGAAGTAGCGCACGATGGCGGCGGCATCGGCGCGCGCCTGCTTGAGCGGCTTGCCGGTGTCGCGCGCTTCGAGCTGTGCCAATGCCTCGTGATGTTGGGCCAGCACGTTCGCCATTGCGTAGAGTACGCGGCCCCGCTCGGCGGCGCTGGTGCGGCCCCAGTCGCCGTCGAAGGCCGAGCGCGCCGCTCTCACGGCGCGGTCGATGTCCTCGGCGTCGCCGCGGGCGATCTGGCTAAAGACTTGTCCGTCGGAAGGATCAACAACGGGAATCGTCGGGCTCTTCGCGGGAGCGACCCATTGGTTGCCGATGAAGTGTGTAGCTTCGGGCATGACAACGTCACCTCGTGTGGGGGTGGCCCTCATTATCACTTAACTCGCGAGGGCGTTGACCGTCGCATGCGTCACATCCGCACAAACACCTAAATTGATCGCATAGTAATTAAAGAGATTTTATTGCAATTTTTTATCACCTATCCTTGATCGTAATGAATCGCCAGACGGACATCTGGCGTACCCCCATCGCTCGCCGCCTGCGCTTCTGCGCGCCGTGGCGACAACGTCGAACGGAAGTATTCAGGAGTCCGCAGGCAATGAACGACGCAGTGACGCGTGAAACACTGATCCCTCGGTTGCGAGACGCGCTGGGCGCCCAGGCCGTGCTCAGCGATGCGCCCGATACCGCCGGTTACACGGAGGACTGGCGGGGCCGTTACCGGGGCGAGGCGCTTTGTGTCGTGCTGCCCTCGACCACCGCGCAGGTGAGCGACGTCGTCAGGTTGTGTGCCGCCGCGGGCGTGCCGATCCTGCCGCAGGGCGGCAACACGAGCCTGTGCGGCGGGGCGGTGCCGCCAACCGACGGCCCGGCGCCTGTCATTCTGAACCTGGCGCGCATGCGTCGCGTTCGGCAGGTCGATGCGGCCAACGGGTCGATGGTCGTCGAAGCCGGGTGCATCCTGAAAACTGTGCAGGAGACGGCGGCTGGCGTCGGACGCCTGTATCCGGTGAGCCTCGGCGCCGAAGGGTCGTGTCAGATTGGCGGCACGCTCTCGACCAATGCGGGCGGCACGAGCGTGCTGCGCTATGGCAACACGCGCGAGAATGTGCTGGGGTTGGAAGTCGTGCTGGCGGACGGCACGGTATGGGAGGGACTGCGCGCGCTTCGCAAGGACAACACCGGTATCGATCTCAAGCATCTGTTCATCGGCGCGGAGGGCACGCTGGGCATCATCACGGCCGCCGCGCTCAAGCTGCATCCGTTGCCCACGCAGCATGCACTCGCGTGGTTTGCGCCGCGCGATCCCGCCGCCGCGCAACAGATTCTCGGTAGGTTCCAGAGCGCTTGCGGCTCACGCCTGTCGGCCTTTGAAATCATGAATCGTCACCAGCTCGATCTGGTGCTGGCCAACGTGCCGAATCGCCGCAATCCGCTCGCGCACGCGCATGCCTGGCATGTGCTGGTCGAGCTGAGCGACACGCGCGACGCCGAAGGGCTCGAAGCCGTGCTGACGCAGACGCTGGGCGAGGCCATCGAGCAAGGGCTGGTCGAAGACGCCGTCATCGCGGCGAACGACACGCAGCGCGCCGATCTCTGGGAAGTGCGCCACAGCGTGAGCGAAGCCAACAAAAAGACCACCGTCGGGCTCACGACGGATTGCGCCGTGCCAGTGTCGAGCGTGTCCGAATTCATCGATGCCGCCACGCGCGCCGTGCACGCCGTCGTGCCGGGGCTCGACATCGCCATCGTCGGCCATATGGGCGACGGCAACGTGCACTTCATCCCGATGTTCTCGTTTGCCGCGTGGGCGGCGCTTGCCGACAGTGCGTCGATGGCCGACACCCTGCGCGCCTGTGTGAACGACGTGGCCGCACGGCTCTCCGGTACGTTCAGTGCCGAACACGGCGTCGGGCAGACGGGCTTGCCGCTCATGCAGCGCTACAAGGCGCCGGCCGAACTCGCCCTCATGCGCACCGTGAAGGCGGCGCTCGACCCCCAGCAGTTGTTCAATCCGGGACGTCTCGTTCCCTGAGTCATTTCACGCATTGCTGTTTGTTTTGCCATAACCGCGCGCGCGGCGGCTGTGCCGAAGTCGCACACCGCCACCGCGCCCACCCTCCCAGTCAAGACCGGAGACCAAGATGAAACGCAAGCCCTTCGCAAGCCCGCTCGATACCGTTGACCTCGCTGACACCCACGCCGACAACGACGCTGCGTCGCTCGCACAGCCGCGCCGCCGCACGGCCATGAAGACGGCGCTCGTAGGTGCCGCCGCCGTGGCGTTCCCGTTCGTGTGGACGTCCTCGCGCGCCGCCACCAAGCGCATCGTCGTGCGCGACGACGGCGGCATCTACAACAAGGCGTACGACGCCGTGTTCTACAAGCCGTTCGCCAAGGCGACGGGCATCGAGGTCGTGGGCGTGCAGGCCAACGCGGAGCCGACCGCGCAGATCAAGAGCATGGTCGAGGCGGGCAGCTACACGTGGGACATGGCCAAGATCAGCCAGCCCGCGATTCTGCTGCTGACCGGGGGCGGCAAGGAGTACCTGGAGCGTCACGGTCTCGAGTCGGACCCCGTCATCGCGAAGATTCCCTCGCAGTACATGTCGCCGTTTGGCGTGGGGACCAACATTTACTCGACGGTGCTCGCTTATCGCACCGATGCGTTCAAGGGCCGCAAGGCGCCGGCGTCGTGGGCCGATCTGTGGAACGTGAAGGATTTTCCGGGCCGTCGCGCCATCCGCAAGTACCCGTTCGACACGATCGAAGAAGCGCTGCTGGCCGATGGCGTGGCGCCTGCGTCGGTCTATCCGTGCGACTTCGACCGTGCATTCAAGAGCCTGGACAAGATTGCGAAGCATGTGGACGTGTGGTGGACCACTGGCGCACAACTCGAACAGATGCTGGGCTCGGGCGAAGTCGACATGGTGGCCACGTGGGCTTCGCGCGCGCAGTCGGCGCAGGCCAACGGCGCGCCCGTGGAGATCGTGTGGAACCAGAACATCTGGGGGTGTGACAACTGGTCGATCCTCAAGGGCACGCCGAACGCCGGTGCTTGCCGCGAGTTCATCAAGTTCGTGAGCGATCCGAAGCGTCAGGCCGAACTGACCAAGTTCTTCCCGGCCGGTTTGACGCAGCCCGAGGCGTTCAATTACGTCAAGCCCGAGATTGCAAAGCACTGCCCGACGTTCCCCGAGAACATGAAGAGTGGCGTGCAGATCAACGCGAAGTTCTGGCAGCAGAACCAGAGCGTGGCGCTCGAGCGTTTCAACCGTTGGATCCTGACCTGATCCTCACCTGCCGTTCCGTTTCATGCATTCTAGGGTGCTGATCTCATGACCGTTGCCAATCTCCAAGTGTCGGGTCTGTCCAAGCGCTACGGCGATTTCGTCGCGCTTGCCCCGACCGATCTCGATGTCGCCCAGGGCGAATTCCTGACCTTGCTCGGCCCAAGCGGCTCGGGCAAGACCACCTTGCTCTCGCTCATCGCGGGTCTGTCGCAGCCCGATGCGGGCGCCATCCGCATCAATGGGACCGATGTCACGTACGGCGCGCCGTACGAGCGCGACATCGGTATGGTGTTTCAGAACTACGCGCTGTTCCCGCACATGACCGTGGCGGAGAACATCGCATTCCCGTTGCAAATGCGTCGCACCGACGCACAGGCCGCTCGCAAGATGGTCATGAACGCGCTGGAGATGGTGCATCTGCCGCATGTGGCAGAGCGCTATCCGCGCGAACTCTCGGGGGGGCAGCAGCAGCGCATCGCCCTCGCGCGTTGCATGGTCTACCGGCCGTCGATCATTTTGATGGACGAGCCGCTGGGCGCGCTCGACAAGAAATTGCGCGATCACATGCAGCTCGAGATCAAGCGTATTCACCGCGAACTCGGCACCACCATCGTGTACGTGACGCACGATCAGGAAGAAGCGATGACGATGTCCGATCGCATCTGCCTGATGAACGCCGGGGAAATTGCGCAACTGGGCACGCCGGACGACCTGTATTTCCGTCCGTCGAGCGTGTTCGTGGCCGATTTCCTCGGGGAGTCCAACCTGCTCGACGCCACCGTGCTTGAGCGTGCGGGCGATCAGGTGCGCGTGGCGATGCCGGGCGTGGAAGGTGCGCAGGGCGCCAGCGCGATGGTCTATGACCCCATGGTCGAGCCGGGCCGTGCGGTCAAGCTGCTGCTGCGTCCGCAGAACCTGCACATCCACGATGGCGCCGTCGGCGGCGATGGCGCGCACCGCGATGGCGTGGCGACGATCTCGGCGAAGCTCACCGACATCATGGTCACGGGCGGCATGACGAAGCTGTACCTGCAGTCGTCGGTGATGGGCGGGGCGGTGGGCGAGGGGGGCGGCGTAGGCAAGTCGCTCGTGGCGTCGTTCCCGACACATCGTCGTGCCGATGACGCCGTGGCGATCGCGGGGTAAGCGATGAGTGCATCCGCCGTGGTTCGTCCTTCGTCGTCCCGTCCCGCTCAGCCGGCGCCGCGCCGGGCCCGCTGGCGTGCGCGCCTGCGCCCGCTGCTCATGGCCGCGCCCATCGTCATTCTGCTGGCGGTCATGCTGATTTATCCGGTCGGTCAACTGCTGCTGCTGAGCATTCGCGGCGAGAGCGGCTTCACGCTCGCCGAATATCAGCGCTTGTTCGCCTCGTCGGTGTACGTCGAGGTGTTGCTCATCACACTCAAGGTCTCGCTATACACGACCTTCTTCGCGGTGCTCACGGGCTATCCGATTGCATATCGGCTCTCGACACTGAGCGGCGCGCGCAAGCAGCGGTTGTTGTTCTGGCTCCTGCTGTCGTTCTGGACGAGTTTTCTCGTGCGTACGTTTGCCTGGGTGGTGCTGCTCGGCCGCAACGGCGTGATCAATCGAACGTTGCTCGATCTGGGTCTGATCGATGCGCCGCTCTCGCTGCTCTACAGTTTTCCGGCCGTGTTGCTGGGCATGGTGCATGCACTCATGCCGCTGGCGGTGCTCACGATGCTCTCCGTCATGGAGAACATCGACCGTCGTTTGCCGAGCGCGGCATCGACGCTGGGCGCGCGCCCCGGCACCTTGTCGCTGCCGGGCGTGGCCGCCGGCGCGCTGATGGTGTTCGTCACGTCGATCGGCTTCTTCATTACGCCGACGCTGCTCGGCGGTCGTCACGACACGATGATTACGCAGCTCATCATCGATCAGGTGATGCAGGCATTGAACTGGGGCTTCGCGGGCGCGATCTCGGTGCTGCTGCTCGCCGTGGTGCTGGTGGTGTTCTTCGTCTACGACCGCCTGGTCGGGCTGTCGACGATGGCCGGCGGCGCGGGCGACGTCAAGACCGGCAAGCGGCGCGGCGGATGGAGCCGGGCGCTGGGCGAGACGGTGCTCTCGGCGCTGGGCCGTGCCACCGATCTGCTGTTGCGTGCGATGCCGCGTCACAAGGGCGAGCAGGGCGACGGGCGCGTGCTGCGTGCGATTGTGGTCCTGCTGGTGGTGTTTCTTGCCGCACCGGCGCTGCTGATGATTCCGATGTCGTTCGACTCGGCGTCCGGCCTGGCCTGGCCGCCGAAGGGTTTCTCGCTGCAGTGGTATCAGCAGATCTGGGATTCCCCGTTGTGGATGCAGGCGGTCACGCGCTCGATGCTCGTCGGGATCGGTGCGGGGCTGTTGTCGATGCTGATCGGCACGCCGGCCGCGTTCTTGCTGGTGCGCGGTGGCATGCGCGGCAAGTCGGCGATGCTCGCGTTCGTGCTCGCCCCCATCGTGGTGCCGCGCATGATCCTGGCCGTGGGCGTGTTCTATTTCTTTGCCAAGATCGGTCTGGTGGGCTCCAGCGTCGGGCTGACCCTCGCGCATACCGTCGTGGCCGTGCCGTACGTCGTCATCACGATGATGGCGGTACTGCGCAACTACGACACGCGCCTCGACCTGGCGGCCTACAGCCTGGGGGCGCGTCCGTGGGCGACGCTGCGCCGCGTGACGTTCCCGATTCTCGGCGCGGGCCTGCTTTCGTCGTTCCTGTTCGCGTTCGCCACGTCGTTCGACGAACTCACGATTGCGCTGTTCACGTCGGGCGGCCTGTCGACCACCCTGCCCAAGCAGTTCTGGGACGAGATCACGATGCAGATCTCGCCGGTGATCGCCGCGGTCTCCACGTGCCTGTTCCTTTTTATCGCCGCACTCATCTGGGTGGCCGAGCGCTTGCGCCGGCGCAGCCTCGCGACCTGATGCGGTATCCGATTTCACCGAACTCACGATTCACGGACGTTTAACACATGCTTCGCTCTGCACAACTGAAGGGCATTCTGCCGGCGATTCCCACGCCGGTGAACGCCGACGACACGATTCACACCGATGCGGCGCGCGCGCTGATGCGGTATCTGCTGGGGCAGGGCATCGACGGCGTGGTGCCGCTCGGCGGCACCGGCGAGTATGGGGCGCTCTCGCGCGCCGAGCGCGTGCGCATGGCCGAACTCACGGCACAGGAAGTGAAGGCGCACGGCCGCGACGTGCCGGTGATCGCGGGCGTGCTCGACCCGGGCTATCACGACGCCATCGAAGCCGGTCGCGACTTCGCGGCAGCGGGTGCCGACGGCCTGCTCGTGCTCACGCCGTACTACACCAACCCGACGCAAGCCGGTATCCGCGACTACTTCCTGCGCTATGCCGACGAGTCGCCGGTGCCCATCCTGATCTACGAGATTCCGTATCGCACGCGCATCGCGATTGCCCCGGAAGTGCTGCACGAGCTGTCGCGCCACGAGAACATCATCGGCATGAAGGC
>Ga0209930_1005200_pt1 | contig 10824 bp, 9 predicted proteins | sample ThiBiot_500_biof_2_FD_183948 | JGI IMG/M metagenome (GOLD analysis project Ga0209930, IMG submission 183948) | Wastewater bioreactor microbial communities from Cape Town, South Africa - Thiocy_cont_500_biof (SPAdes) | ecosystem: Engineered > Bioreactor > Thiocyanate-remediating >... | reverse complement strand
CCGACACCACCGACACCACTTTGCGGATGCCGTTCTTCAGCGCCCAGTCCGCCGCGATCACCGCCGGTTGCGGCAGCACCTGCGCCACCCGCACGATGAACGGGGACTTCTCGGTGATGACGGAGGTGGCTGCGACCATCACCACCTCGGGCACCTTGGCCTGGGTGGCGATCGGCGCCACCGCCATGGCCAGCGGCGTCAGCCCGAAGCCTGCCAGCACCTGCACATGGTCGCGCACCACCAGTTCCTGCGCCAGCCGGCGGCTGGTATCGGCCACGCCGGCGTCATCGCGCAGCACCACGCTCACCTTGCGGCCGGCCACCACGTCGCCGTGCTGGGCCATGTAGAGCTTCACTGCGGCCTCGATCTGCCGGCCGGTGCCCTGGAACGGCCCGGTCATCGGCAGGATCAGGCCAATCCTGAACGGCTCCTGCGCCCGCACGGGCGCCGCCAGACAGGCCAGCAGCCCGGCTGCGACCAGCACTCGGCGAAATGGCATCATGGCTGCCTCCCTGGTTCGTTCTGTCTTGTTTCGCTTCATCGCACCGCCGGGCCGGCGGATCAATGGACAGCCTGCGTACCGACTGGGGGGGCAAGGAGGTGCGTTGCATCCCGCCCGCCGCTGCGATACGCCGGTTGCGCTGTCCGCATGACCGCCGCCGGCCACCGACGCGCGGCCCCGCAGCCAACGTCCCGGAGGACCCAAGATGAAGCTGGTGCATTTCAACGACTACAGGCTGGGCGTGCTGAAGGGCGACGCCGTCGTGGATGTCACCCACGTGGTGCAGGACATCCCGCATACCGGCCCGCACGACCGCATCAGCGGGCTGATCGCCCGGTTCGACGCCTATCGCGCGCGGCTGGAGGCGGCCAGCGAGGGGCCGCGCCTGAACATCGCCGAGGTCCGCCTGCGCGCGCCGCTGCCCAAGCCGGGCAACATCGTCTGCATGGCCGTGAACTACATGGAGGACGGCACCCGCAGCGAACCGGCGCCGATCAACGCCTTCCACAAGGCCGCGACCGCCATCATCGGCCCGGGCGACGTGATGGAGCTGCCCGATGTCGGCGCCTCCGTCTTCGAGGGCGAGGCCGAGATGGCGCTGGTGATCGGCAAGCGCGCCTGCCGCGTGCAGGCGGCCGACGCGATGCAGCACGTGTTCGGCTACATGAACTTCATCGACGGCTCGGCGCGCGGCATGGTACCGGCCGCACAGTCCTTCTTCCAGATGAAGTCGCGCGACACCTTCGCGCCGATCGGCCCCTGGCTGGTCACCGCCGACGAGATCGCCGACCCGCTGAACCTGCCGATCCGGCTCTGGGTCAACGGCGTGCTGAAACAAAGCTTCAACACCAACGACATGGCGCACAAGATCGCGCGCTGCATCGAGTGGGTCAGCCACATCCACACGCTGGAGCCGGGCGACATCCTGGCCACCGGCACCAACCATCGAGGCCTCGGTGCCTTCCAGGACGGCGATCAGGTCGAACTGGAAACCGAGGGCCTGGGCCGGCTGAAGATCAGCGTGCGCGACGCGCTGAAGCGCCGCTGGGAGGGCGAGACCCGGCTGCAGCGCACCGAGGCCGGCAAGTCGCCCGACACGGCGCCGCAAGTCAGCGGCAAATACGCCTCCGCCTGACCAGAACCGCCGGACCAGCACCTCCGGGCAACCCGGGCGGCCGCCGGCCGTCCGGACGCTTGCAAACCGCGGCAATCCAATTAGCCTCCGCGTCGGAGTCGCCCGGCAATGGGAACTCCCGCAAAACAAACCTATGGAGGCTGGTGGTGGGACTTACTCGTCGTCTGACGGTCGCGGCCGTCATGGCCCTGGCGGCCACGCTTGCGGCACCGCTGGCGCAGGCCAAGGAGTGGAAGAAGGTCGTGATCGCGACCGAGGGCGCCTACATGCCGTATAACGGCCACGCGCCCGACGGCAAGCTGATCGGCTTCGAGATCGACCTGGCCAAGGACCTGTGCGCCCGCATGAAGGTCACCTGCGAGGTGATCGCCCAGGACTGGAACGGCATCATCCCCGGCCTCACCGCCGGCAAATACGACGCCATCATGGCCGGCATGAGCATCACCGCCAAGCGCAAGGAGGTGATCGACTTCTCCCGCGCCTACGTGAACTCGCCCAGCACCTTCGCCGTGCCCAAGAGCGGGGCGCTGGCCGCCCTGCCCGACACCGGCGTGCGCATCTCGCTGGACGACAAGGCGGCGATCGACGCAGAGGTGGCCAAGCTGAAGCCGCTGCTGCAAGGCAAGGTCATCGGCGCCCAGGTCTCCACCATCCAGGCCGACATGCTGAACACCTACTTCAAGGGCGTGGCGACCATCCGCACCTACCCGACCACCGAGGAGCACGACCTCGACCTGCAGGCCGGCCGGCTGGACGCGGCGCTGGCCGCCACCTCCTACTTCGTCTCGACGCTGGCCAAGCCGGGCGGCAGCGACCTCAAGCTCGCCGGGCCGCTGTTCAGCGGCGGGCTGCTGGGCGCCGGGGTGGGCGTGGGCCTGCGCAAGAGCGATCCGGAGCTGAAGGCCATGTTCGACACCGCGATCAACGCCGCCATCGCCGACGGGACGATGAAGAAGCTGTCGCTACAATGGTTCAAGACCGACATCAGCGCGCCGAAGTAACCGGCATCTGACGGCGCGCGGGCATGGCTGCCTACTTCACCCTGATCGGCTTTGGCCCTAACGGCTGGGGTTGGCAGCTCGCCCAGGCGACCTTCATGACGCTGGCGGTCTCCGCCAGTGCCTTCGCCACCGGCTTGGTCTTCGGCACGCTCGGTGCCTGGGCCAAGCTGTCCGGCTCGTCCCTCGCGGCCGCCGCGGCCAGTGTGTACACCACCGTGCTGCGCGGCATTCCCGACCTGCTGGTGGTGTATTTGTTCTACTTCGGCGGCAGCCAGGTGATGACCTCGATCGGCCACCTGCTCGGCCACGGCGGCTTCCTGGGGCTGAACGGCTTCATGGTCGGCACCCTGGCGGTGGGCATCGTCTCCGGCGCCTACCAGACCGAGGTGATCCGCGGCGGCTACGACGCGGTGCCGCGCGGCGAGATCGAGGCGGCGCGCGCCGTGGGCATGGGGCGCCTGCTGATGCTGCGGCGCATCATCGCCCCCCGCACGCTGCGCTTCGCGCTGCCCGGCATCGGCAATGTGTGGCAGCAGGTGCTGAAGGAATCCGCCCTGATCTCGGTCACCGGGCTGGTCGAGATCATGCGCCAGATCCATATCGGCGCCGGCTCCACCCGCCTGCCGTTTGACTTCTACGTCACCGGCTTCGCCCTCTACCTGATGCTGACCACGCTGACCGGACAGGTGTTCCGTCTGGCCGAAGGCCGCACCCTGCGCGGCGAGCGGCTGGCCTAGGCGATGGAGCTGTCATTCCTCGCCGACACCATGGCCAAGCTGCTGCAGGGCCTGCCGCTGACGCTGAACCTCTCCTTCGTCTCGATCCTGTCGGGCGGCATCCTGGCCGTGCTGCTGGCGCTGCTGCGCGCCGGCTCGGCGCCCGGCGCCTGGTTCGTGCGCGCCTACGTCTTCGTGCTGCGCGGCACGCCGCTGCTGCTGCAACTGTTCCTGATCTATTACGGGCTGGGCCAGTTCGCCGCGGTGCGCAACGGCGTGCTGTGGCCCTTCCTGCGCGAGCCCTATTGGTGCGCCATCCTGGCCCTGGCCCTGAACACCGCCGCCTACGGCTCGGAGATCATCCGCGGCGGCCTCCAGGCGGTGCCCGTGGGCGCGATCGAGGCGGCCCGCGTGGCCGGCATGTCCGGCCCACTGCTGTATCGCCGCATCATCCTGCCGCTGGCGCTGCGCCAGGCGCTGCCGGCCTACGGCAACGAGATCGTGCTGATGGTCAAGTCCACCTCGCTGGCCAGCATCGTGACCCTGATGGAGGTGAGCGGCATCTCCTACGCCATCGTCTCCGAAACCTACCGCGCCTTCGAGGTGTTCCTGTGCGCCGGCGCCATCTACCTTGCGATCAACTTCCTGCTGACCCGCGCGGTCGCCTGGCTGGAAATCTGGCTCAACCCGCATCTGCGCCCGGCCACCACGTGACCACGCCCCTGAAAGAGCCCTCCCGATGAGCAGCGCCGTGCGCGTAACCGATCTGCGCAAGAGCTTCGGCACCCTGCAGGTGCTGCGCGGCGTGTCGCTGGACGCGCGGATGGGCGAGGTGATCTCCATCATCGGCGCCAGCGGCTCCGGCAAGAGCACCCTGCTGCGCTGCATCCCGCTGCTGGAGGTGCCCGACAGCGGCGAGATCGCCATCGGCGACGAAACCCTGCGCATGCGCCCGCGCCGTGGCGGCGGCCAGGAGCCGGCCGACCGCCACCAGGTCAACCGCATGCGCAGCGAACTCGGCTTCGTGTTCCAGAGCTTCAACCTGTGGGCCCACATGACCGTGCTGCAGAACGTCATCGAGGCGCCGGTGCACGTCCAGAAGCGCCCGCGCGCCGAGGCGACCGCCGAGGCGGAGGCCCTGCTCGAACGGGTCGGCCTGGCCGACAAGCGCCACTCCTACCCCGCCCACCTCTCGGGCGGCCAGCAGCAGCGCGCCGCCATCGCCCGCGCCCTGGCGATGCGCCCGCAGGCGCTGCTGTTCGACGAGCCGACCTCCGCCCTCGACCCCGAGCTGGTCGGCGAGGTGCTGCGCGTCATCCGCAGCCTCGCCGAGGAGGGGCGCACCATGCTCATCGTCACCCACGAGATGGGCTTCGCCGCCGATGTCTCGACGCGGGCGATCTTCCTGCATGGCGGCCTGATCGAGGAGCAGGGACCGCCGGCCCAGGTCTTCCGCGACCCGCAGACCGACCGCTGCCGCCAGTTCGTCACCCGCCATCTCAACCGCGGGCAATAGCCACCAGTCCAGCGCGGGCGCGCCGGTCGCGGCGGCCCGCCACCACCCCAGGCGTGAAGGCGCACCGGCATGAACATCACCATCCTCGGCGGCGGCGGCTTCCTCGGCCAGAAGGTCGCCGCCCGGCTCGCCGCCGAAGGCACCCTCGGCGGGCAGGCCGTCACCAGCCTCACCCTGTTCGACATTGCCGCCCCCGCCACCCCGAAGGCTGCCTTCCCCGTGCACGCCCTGGCCGGCGACATCACCACCCTGCCCGACGCCGCCATCCCGGCCGGCACGGACGTGGTGTTCCACCTCGCCGCCGTGGTCAGCGCGGCGGCGGAGGCCGACTACGAGCTCGGCCGCCGGGTCAACGTCCGCGGCACCGACGCGGTGATCGACGCCTGCCGCCGCCTCGCTCACCCCCCGCGGCTGGTGTTCACCAGTTCCATCGCCAGCTTCTCCGGCGGCCAGGACGCGGTGCTGGGCGACGACGCGCGGCAGGTGCCGGCCAATTCCTACGGCGCGCAGAAGGCCGCCGCCGAGCTGTTCCTCAACGACGCCGCCCGCCGCGGCTTCCTCGATGCGGTCTGCCTGCGCCTGCCCACGGTGGTGGTGCGGCCCGGCCGGCCGAACAAGGCCGCCAGCAGCTTTTTCTCGGCGATCCTGCGCGAGCCGCTGCTGGGGCTGGAAACCGACCTGCCGGTGCCCGACGGCTTCAAGGTCTGGATCGGCAGCCCGCGCAGCGCCGTCGGCTGGCTGCTGCACGCCGCCGCCATGGACACCGCCCCCCTCGGGCTGGACCGCAGCCTCAGCCTGCCGGGCCTGTGCGTCACCGTCGGCGAGATGCTGGCCGCCCTGGAGCAGGTGCGCCCCGGCGCGTCCTCCCTGGTCCGGCGCGCGGCCGACCCGGTGATCGCCGGCATCGTCGGCGGCTGGCCCGCGGCGTTCACCGCCCAGCGCGCCCGCGCCCTCGGCTTCGCCCCGCATGAGAGCCTGGTCGATGTCGTGCGCGCCTTCGTCGCCGACGACCTGGACGCAACGCGGCGTGATCGCGGCATCGTGTAGGCGCAAAGGCCGGCGTTGCCCGGCCGTCTGCGTTGCCGAAATTGCACAACGAAGGTGCGGCTTTTCGTATTTAAGACACAGTCTGGCGTTATCGACGCGTGACGGGCGTTTCCCGCTTTTGACATGCGGAACCTCGTGAGCGGGCGAAGGCGTGGCGCGCCTGTCGAACATGTGGCCGTTTCGCGGGCGCATCTCCGGCATTCGTGCGTTTGACGACGGAAGGTCAAGTTCGGAGCGAATGGGGAGTTTCCCTGGCGTCGGCTTCCTGGGCAGAATGAACGTCGGGCGAGTTTTATCGCCGCGGCGCAAGAAAGTTGCGTCCACCATCAACCGCGACACCGTCGCCCCGAAGCTGCGCCATCGCCGCGACCTCGGGGAATGGGTGCTGCACGCCCCGCAAACCCTGCGCGCGCTGGTCCGCGCCTCCGAGATCTGGCTGGTGGTGCTCGCCGCCATCGTGGGCCTGGTCGCCGGGGTGTGCGTCATCCTCATGAACATCGTCACCCAGGCGGCGCACAGCCTGCTGTTCCGGCTCGAACCCGGGCAGCACCTCTCCGGCCAGGTGAGCGTGAACACCCTCAGCGCCGTGCTGGTGCCGTCGCTGGGCGGCCTGGCGGTGGGGCTGTTCGGCCTGGCCGTGGTGCGCTGGTGGCCGCGCCGCGCGGTCGACCCGATCGAGGCGAACGCGCTGTATGGCGGGCGCATGTCGCTGAACGACAGTCTGATCGTGGTGGCGCAGACCATGCTCTCCAACGGCGTCGGCGCCTCGGTGGGGCTGGAGGCCGGCTATACCCAGATCGGCTCGGCCATGGCCTCGCGCCTCGGCCGGGTATTCCGGGTGCGGCGCAACGATCTGCGGCTGCTGGTCGGCTGCGGCGCCGCCGGCGCCATCGCCGCCGCGTTCAACGCGCCGCTCACCGGCGCGTTCTATGCCTTCGAACTGGTCATCGGCACCTATTCGCTGGCCACGCTGGCGCCGGTGGTGGTCTCGGCGATCTGCGCGGTCTCGATCGTGCGCTGGCTCAACCCCAGCCCCTTCAGCTTCGACATCCAGGTGCCGACCGCGATCGACCCGGTGAATTACCTGCCCATCCTGGCGATGGGGATCATCTGCGCCCTGGGTGGTATTGCCATCATGCGCGGCGTGACGCTGACCGAGGAGGCGTTCCGCCGCAGCCGCGTGCCGGCCTGGGCGCGCCCGGCCATCGGCGGGCTGGCGGTCGGGCTGCTGGCGCTGGTCACGCCGCAGGTGCTGTCGTCCGGCCACTCCGCCCTGCATGTCAGCTTCGACGCGCCATACTCGCTGAACGAGGTGTTGCTGCTGATCGTCCTGAAGGCGGCGGCCTCGGCGATCTCGCTGGGCTCCGGCTTCCGCGGCGGCCTGTTCTTCGCCTCGCTGTTCCTCGGCGCGATGATGGGCAAGGCGTTCGCCGCCGCCCTGGCCATGGTGATGACCGTGCAGGCCATCCCGCCGGTGGTCACCGCCCTGGTGGGCATGAGCGCATTGGCCGTGGCCATCGTCGGCGGGCCGCTCACCATGGCGTTCCTGGCGCTGGAAACCACCGGCAGCCTGCCAATGACCATCGCGGTGGTGGCCGCCGCGGTCGTCTCGGCGCTGACCGTGCGGCGCACCTTCGGCTACTCCTTCGCCACCTGGCGCTTCCACCTGCGCGGCGAGGTGATCCGCAGCGCCGTCGATATCGGCTGGATGCGCAACCTCACCGTCGGGCGGATGATGCGCCGCGAGGTGCGCACCGTGCGCTCCGACACCCCGCTCTCGGCCTTCCGGCGGGACTTCCCACTCGGCGCCGCCAACCGCGTGGTGGTGGTCGACGACGCCACCCGCTACCTCGGCATCGTGCAGGTCGCCGAAGCGCATGCCGAGGATGAGCGCGCCACCAAGGTCTCCGACCTGCTGCACTATGCCGACGATATCCTGCTGCCGCAGATGACCATCAAGGACGCGGTCGCGGCCTTCGAGCAGGCCGAGGCGGACGCCCTGGCCGTGGTGGACGGCGCCGAGAGCCGCCGGGTCATCGGCCTGCTGACCGAACAGCACGCCCTGCGCCGCTACAGCGAGGAGTTGGACCGCCGGCGGCGCGAATTGTCGGGCGAATAGCAGCAACTCGCGCAAGCGTGATGAAGCTGCCAGGATATCGCCATGTTCCCACCGTCAGATCCTCGGGTAAAGCAGCCGCGCCGCCAGTGCCGGCGCGGCAGAGCGCATGCGGGACATGAACGGGGCCATTCTGGTCTTGCACATGTTCCGTTTTGACATGAAAGGGACCATTACATGATGAAGGCAACGCTGCGGGTATTGGTGCTGGTGCTGGCCGCCGGCTCGCTCGGCGCCTGCTCCGGGCTGACCAGCCGGGAGCAGCGCGTGCTGTCGGGCGGCGCGATCGGCGCGGCCGGCGCCGGCGCCGTGGCCGGCGCGGTCATCCCGAACGGGCTCCACTGATCGTCACCCGCCACTGGCCATAGAGCAACATCCGATCAAACGGAATCGTTTGATCGGATAAAGTTGCTCGCCAAAACAATGAGCTAGAGAATTTTTCGCGCGCCTATCAGCGCGGAAAATTCTCTAGAGGCTATTATGAACTTTGATGAAAAAAATAAGGAAAGAATCTTCTTTTTCTGAAGAAAAAGAAGCAAAAAGACTTCATCAGCGCTGCGCGGCTTCGAACGCGAGCGCTCTGGTGCCACAGGGGCGAAGCCAGGATAAACGTTTTTTGGTTCTTCCTTCAAAAGAGGAACGCTTACTGCTTCCTTCTTTTCCGGTCTGCTTCACGCAAGTTCATAACACCCTCTAGCGAGGCAAGGACTCGCCCCCCGGCACAGACCAGGCCGGGGGCTCCCCGCTACAGATACGGCATCAGCAGCCGCGCGGCCGCGTCACGCAGCGCCACCGGCAGCCGCCGCCGCTCCATCTCCCGCAGCGTCAGCCGGCGCGCATGGGCGATGTCCAGGTGTCCGTCCAGGGTCGCCGCCAGCTCCCGGTCATAGACCTCCAGGTCCAATTCGAAGTTCAGCCGCAGGCTGCGCATGTCCCAGTTGGCGCTGCCGATCAGCGACCAGGCGCCATCGACGATCATCAGCTTGGAATGGTCGAACGGCGGCCCGCCCAGCCACACCCGGCACCCCGCCTCCAGCACCGGCCGCAGGCTGGCGCGCGCGCTCCAGTCCAGCAAAAAATGGTCGCTGCGCCCCGGCAGCACGATATCTACCGCGACCCCGCGCAGCGCCGCCAGCGCCAGCGCCGAGACCAGCAACTCGTCGGGCACGAAATACGGCGTCGCCAGCCGCACGCTGGCCCGCGCCGTCGCCAGCGCCGAGAGCATCACCGTGCGGATGCGCTCCAGTTCGGCATCCGGGCCGGAGGTCACCACCCGCGCCGTCGCCTCGCCCGCGACCAGCCGCCTAGGAAACCAGACGGGGCCGGCAAGCGCCTCGCCGGTTGTGAAGGCCCAGTCCTCGGCGAAATCCGCCATCATCTGCCCCACCACCGGGCCGCGCACGGCGAAATGGGTGTCGCGCACCGCGTCCGACGCCGCCTCGTCGCGCAGGTTCTCCACGCCGATATTCAACCCGCCGGTGAACCCCAGCGTGCCGTCCACCAGCAGCAGCTTCTTGTGCGAGCGCAGGTTCAGCAGCGGCATCCGCCATGGCAGCCAGGTGTGCAGGAAGCGCGCCACCGGCACCCCGTGGCGGCGCAGCCGGCGATAGGCCGGCGCGCGCAGCCAGCCGCCGCCCATGCCGTCCACCAGCACCCGCACCGCCACCCCGCGCCGATGCGCCGCGGCAAGGGCGTGAACGAAGGTCCGCCCCACCGCGTCGCCCCGGAAGATATAGGAGGAGAGTGCGATGCTGGTCTGCGCGGTGCCGATCGCCGCCAGCATCCGCGGATAGGCGACGGCGGCGTGCGCCAGCATCTCCACCTCATTGCCGGGCAGCACCGGCCGGCCGGTGATGCGCCCGCCGGCGGCGCAGAGCGGCTCCAGATGCCCCAGCGCCGAAGGCTCGGCCGCCGCGCCCGGCCGTCCGCCGCGCCGCCGGCCCAGCCGCCGGGCGCGCCGCACAACGCGGTTGATGCCGAACATCAGGTAGATCGCCGCCCCGGCGAACGGCGACAGCCAGGCCAGCCCGATCCAGGCGAAGGCGGAGGCCACGTCGCGCTTGGTCAGCAGCGCATGCACCGTCACCGCCCCGGCCAGGCCTATCTGCACCAGGGCGGCGAAGATCAGCCAGGCATCATGCTCGAACCATCTGGGGGAGGCGGTCAATCGGCGGCGAGGTCCTTCATGCGCAGCGAGACATCGAATTCATCGGCGACCCGGCCATCCTCCTCCAGCATCGCCGAGGCGTCCACATCGGCGAACTGCATCGCCCCCATGCCGGCGAACGCCTTCTGCACCGTGGGGCCCCACAGGCCGATATCCTTCACGGTCGGCACGATCCGGCTGAAGATGCGGCTGCGGAAGCTTTTCATGTACTCGGACTGGTCCACCAGCTCCACGCATTGTTGCTCCGGCAGGCCGAGGCGCTCCCACACCTCGCGCTGGTTGAAGCGGTCGCGCATGTGCCAGCACGCTTCCACCACGAATTCCTCGCGCTCGCGCCGCTCGGCGTCGGAAAGCTGCGGGTAATAGTCGCGCAGCGCCAGCCGGCCAAAGGCGACGTGGCGGGCCTCGTCCTGCATCACATAGGCGTTCACCGCGGCGGCCAGCTTGTTTTTGGACTGGTCGCGGATGCGCTGGAACGCCGCCAGGGCCAGCCCCTCGATCAGCACCTGCATGGCCAGGTAGGTCATGTCCCAGCGGCTGTCGGTCAGCCCGTTCTCCAGCAGCGCCGCCAGCCCCCTGGTGATCGGGTAGGCCAGCTCGAACTTCTCGCGCAGCAGGCGGGAA
>Ga0209930_1005195_pt1 | contig 10829 bp, 8 predicted proteins | sample ThiBiot_500_biof_2_FD_183948 | JGI IMG/M metagenome (GOLD analysis project Ga0209930, IMG submission 183948) | Wastewater bioreactor microbial communities from Cape Town, South Africa - Thiocy_cont_500_biof (SPAdes) | ecosystem: Engineered > Bioreactor > Thiocyanate-remediating >... | reverse complement strand
TGACCAGCTCGACGAGCGTCTCCGTCAGCCGCTTTTCCTCGCGACAGTGCGTTTGGCGCTCGACAAGGCCGGCGTGACGCTTCCGGAACTGGCGGTCAAAGTCCGGGAGCAACTTTCGGGACGCACGGCTGCCATCGATATGCTGGATGTGCGCCTCATCCAGGCCGGGCTTCTGCCCACGGCACTGGACCGGTATTCGAGGCGGTTCCGCCATGTATCGACCACGGTCATTTCCGTTCAGGAAGGTTTCCCACGGCTGACGCGTTCCAACGTTCATCCAGCCATACGCGAAGCCCGGTACGACATATACCTTGATCTCGCTGCATTGACCGATGTCGGGCTTGTCCGAGCGCTGAAACTGCTGGGGGTGACTTAGATGGAACTGGAAGAATTCCTTCTGCAGACCAGGGCCGAGGTGAAAGAGGCGATTGCCGACCGTCTGGCTGGACCGACCGGCGACTTCCCGTATGAGGAGACGGTCTTCACGGAGGTCGTCATGGAGCACATGTCGGATGTCGGCATGACCTTCGAGCCCGAGGTATGTCATTATTCGGCTTCTGTCGGTAATGCCAAGCTGCGCCTGAGCGGATATGCCGTGTCCGAGGACGCAGATCAACTGGACCTCTTCGTGAGCCTCTACGAAGGCGCGGAGAAGGTCACTTCCGTTGCGGATTCCGAGACCAAGACGGCGGCCGAGCAGTGCCTACGCTTCCTGGGACGTTGCGCAGAAGGCCGGCTGGCCAGCACGATGGACCAGTCCAACGATGCCTACCGCCTCGCGCTGACGATCCAAGAATGCTACCCGTCCCTCGATCAGGTACGCATCTATGTGCTGACCGACAGGCAGGCCAAGGCGAAGAGTTTCAAGGCGCGGGAGATCCAGGGCAAGACAGTGAAGCTCGAGGTCATGGATATCGAGCGACTCTGGCGCCACTGGTCGGAAGGCAAGCCCCGTGACGAGCTTGTCGTCAATTTCGAGGAGGTCTCGGGGGCAGCGCTTCCGTGCGTTTATGTGCCGGGAGAGTCCGCGGACTACGACTACGCCTTGACGGCACTCCCCGGCGAGGCCTTGCGCTTCATCTACGAGAAGTACGGGGCACGCCTGCTGGAGGCTAACGTCCGCTCATTCCTGAGTGCGACCGGCAAGGTCAACAAAGGCATTGCAGAAACCCTCAGGAAAGCGCCCGAGCGGTTTATGGCCTACAACAACGGCATCGTTCTCGTCGCCGACGAGATGCACATGGCGCGCACCGACAACGGCTCTCCCGGTATCGCTTGGCTGAAAGGTATGCAGATCGTGAACGGCGGGCAGACAACGGCCTCGCTCTACTTCACGAAGAAAAAGGTCCCCGAGACTGATCTCAGGCATGTGCGGGTTCCGGCGAAGATCATCGTACTCCGTGCCATCGACCCGGCGGCCGAGGAGGGATTGATCGCCGACATCTCGAAATATGCGAACAGCCAAAACGCCGTGAAACTCTCGGACTTGTCGGCGAACAAGCCGTTCCACGTGAGGGTCGAGCAGCTCTCGCTCGCCACCTATTGCCCCGACGGCGCCAGCCGCTGGTTCTATGAGCGTGCGGCCGGCAGCTATAACACCATGCTGGCAAGAGAAGGGAACACGCCGGCACGCCTGAAAAAGCTGAAGACCGACATTCCCTCGTCGCGAAAGATTACCAAGACCGACTTGGCTAAGTTCCTTACGGCTTGGGAGCGGAAGCCCCATCTCGTGAGTCTAGGCTCCCAAAAAAACTTCGAACGTTTCATGGCCGGCATGACCGAGGGGGACGACGGAGGGACCAAGCCATTGCCCGATGTGGCGAGTTACAAGGCCATGGTCGCCAAGACGATCATTTTCAAGACGGCGCACAAGCTCATCCGGCCGATGTTCCCGGCCTTCCAGGCGAACGTGGCCGCCTACACGGTTTCGCTCATGTCCGCGAAGCTCGACAACAGGATCGACCTGGACAGGATCTGGCAGCAGCAGGGCCTGTCTCCCTTGCTCCATGAGCAGATTCAGGCTTGGGCCCGGGAAGTAAGTGATCTGCTGCATTCGAGCTCGGCGGGCCGGATGGTTTCAGAATGGGCGAAGAAGTCTGAGTGCTGGGATGCAGTGCTCAAGGGATCATTCTCGGCTCCGCTTGACGCAATTCCTGAGATCAAGTGAGTGGGCGATGGCAGGCATCCCTTCGTCCAAGTCGCGGCGGCACAAAGGGGACATCATGTCTCCCGAGAAGCGCAGTGCCGTGATGGCGCGAATCAGGGGAACAAACACCGGTCCAGAACGGCGCATCGCCGCTATGCTGACCGAGCTTGGGCTGGACAGCGAGCGACATGCGCGCGATCTGCCGGGATGCCCTGATTTCGTTTTCCGTGAGCAGAAAGTTGCCCTCTTCGTCGACGGTGACTTCTGGCACGGATGGAGGTTTCCAAGCTGGCGGACCAAGCTTTCCGGAAAGTGGGAAGCGAAGATAGAGGCCAATCGCCGCCGCGATGACCGGAACCATCGTCGCCTGCGGCGGATGGGCTGGAAAGTCGTCCGCCTTTGGGAGCACCAAGTGAAGTCCGACATCCAAACTTGTGTCGATCGCGTCACTCTTACCGTTGCCAGACACACGCATAGCGAAGCCGCCTGGCTAGATCACCCTCCACTTGGTAAGCAGGAATCATGACGCGGGTGCTGGACCTATTTTGCGGAGGCGGCGGCAGCAGCTGGGGCGCACGGAAAGCGGGGGCAGAAATCGCCTGCGCGGTAGATGCTTGGCCTGTCGCCGCACAAACCTACGAGACGAATTTTCCTGGTGCACAGGTAATCAACGCCACGATGGACGAGCGTACCTGCCCTTCGCTCGTCGCAGGCGCCGGCAGGATCGATCTGCTTCTTGCCTCTCCCGAATGCACGAATCATACATGCGCGAAGGGGAGCCGTCCGCGCGACGAGTCGAGCCGGCGCACGGCCAACTACGTCGTCAACTTTGCCGAAGCCCTAATGCCGCGATGGATCGTGCTGGAAAATGTGGTGCAGATGCGGAGCTGGCACGGATACACGCCCCTGATCGACGATCTGAAAGGCCTCGGCTACAATGTCGAGGTGCGCATCCTCGATGCCGCGGATTTCGGTGTGCCGCAGACGCGGCGCCGGCTCTTCATTGTTTGTGACCGCGAAGGCGCTCCAGGCCAAGTCGCAATACCGGGAGGGAAACGACACAAGGCTACGGCCGCCGACATCGTCCAGCTCGATGGCCCCTGGGAGTCCCGTCCACTTTATTCGGAGCGTCGCGCGCCGGACACGCTGGCCCGGGCCGAGCGCGCCATCAAGGAGATGGGCAAGGGGCTTCCGTTCCTGATTGTCTATTATGGTTCCGACGGCAGCGGCGGCTGGCAGCCGCTTGAACGGCCGCTGCGAACGCTCACCACGCTCGATCGCTTCGGCCTCGTGACTTGGCGCGGCAAGACTCCGATGCTTCGCATGCTTCAGGTTCCCGAACTCGTCAGGGCCATGGGCTTCGACAAGAGTTATGCGTTACCTTATGGATCGAGGCGGGACCGGATAAAGATCCTGGGGAATGGCGTCTGCCCTCCAGTGATGGAAGCCCTTGTGCGTTCGCTTGTCGATTCAGGCAAGCGCAGCCGCGGCGGCTCAACAGCGGTAACCGCCGCGAGGCGAACGGCAAGCAAAGTGCCGGAATGATGGCTCCAGGAAGCCTCAGTGCGAGCCGCTATTTCGTTAATCACGCGATGCCGCGATACGGGATACGGTCGGCGACGCCGTATGCTCCACGGACTTTCGAGCCGGTAAGTTCCGCTTATGGGACGATGCTTCATTGCGCGGCATCATCTGCATCGCCTTCGGCAGCTTTCTCTGCACTGAAGCCGTTGACCACGACGGTATGCTGCTTTTGCTCAGGTCAGCTTTTGGGACTGATCCGCTATAGAGGCGGCCCCAGAATCATTTTTGAAGCATGCCCCGGAGACGGGTAGCGTACTGCGCCAAGAAACAATTTTAGAAGCTGCTGGCTAGGTTCAGGCAAGAACTGAAGCCGTACCGAACCGCGATCAACGAAATGATCAGTTAGCGGCCATTCAGCTCGCGGCGGTCAGGGCCAGGAGCGGGCATCGTACTTTCACCTAGCTAGCCCTCAGTATGTTTTGCCGTTGAAACCCGGACCATACTGCTTTGCCAGTTCTGCTTTTCCTTCAATAGCCGATATACTCATAGACTGGGGTGCCAGCCTCTCAGACATCAGGGCGATGTCCGCTTTTGGGACTTAGCGGACGTCGAAGCCGCGGCGTTTGGTGGTCGCCATTGAAGTTTAAGCCGGCGGACTAGGCTGAGATTTTTCGTCGGGTCGCTATCGCTCGAAGTAGGGTAGACCTTGAAACGTCAAGTCTGTTTGCAGTTTCAGACAAAGGACGGCGGGGCGTTTGCGTGAGAGCTTTGTCGATATCTATATTACGGAGCTTGGCTGGACGTCCCAAGACAGCACCCCTGGCGCGCGCGGCTCTAAGACCGGCTTTTGTTCGCTCGCTGATGAGTGAGCGCTCGAATTCGGCCAGCGCACCTAACATGTGAAATTGGAGTCTTCCGCCTGCGGTGCTTGTATCAATGGCATCCGAGACGGACTTGAATGCCACTCCCCTCCTCTCGAGATCTGTTACGAGGCTTATCAGATGGGCGAGGCTTCGTCCTAACCGATCAAGCTTCCAAGTAACGAGCGTGTCGCCGGGCTTCAGAAGCGCCAGAGCATCATCGAGAGCCGGGCGACTTTTGAGCGCTCCGGAAAATCCCCTATCGCAAAGAATTTGATCGCATCCGACCAGCCGAAGCGCATCGATCTGGAGATTCAGATTCTGTTCGTCTGTCGAGACGCGGGCATAGCCGATCAGCATTTCCACAGATCCGAAACGCCAACGTTACTTTCGGTGATCCGGCGGCGGCACGAGCGAAGGCGGTGGAAAAGTATCAAAAAGGGTCCTTTTTGCTCGTCGTTCGAAGGTGCTCTCGTTGGTCGAATATCCCCTGTAGATTCAAAGATACCGAGGCCGCTAACCATCCTGCAACAAGACTGCACAAAAAAGGACCCTTTTTCACACTCGTGAGGCAATCGCCCATATGTGGATCGTCGGCCCCAGTCCGTTCGTAGCCTCAAATCTGAAGCACCCAATAGAACTATAATTTGTATTGCGAATTTTTTCTCGGATTGATCGCAACGCTCACGGAGGCGCGTCTCGCTGTGACAGAGGACGAACGTGTCGGAATCGTAAGAGCCTTGCTGTTTGAATATTTGGAAAGTCCGTCGTTGCGACACATCCGGGACCCACGCTCCGTGGTCAGATTGGCAGAACGGATCATCGAGAAGCTCGATAGAGGTCAATCGATTTGGAAAAAGTGGGATGCGCGTAGGGAAACTATAGTGCGAGCCGTGATGAGCTGTTGGATTCCCGTTGAAGATTTGCGGGAGTATCTCAACCGAATGAATGGACCGACCCTTACGATTACCGACGTAGAGCAAAGGCTACGAGCTTTTGAAGAAGAACTGTCGGGTACATTTCACGATGAGGATTTTCGCGACGGCTGCCGCGCCATCTATGAGAAAGAGAAAGCGGAAGGCACGGATTTACTGGCTATAATCGGACGCATTCGAGACCATCTGGAACTTGAAGAAAAGCGCGTCGAGCGAGAACGGGAGGTCGCGCGTAAAGAGTGGGAACAACAAGATCTTATCAACCGCGAGCAAAGATTACACTCTGGCGCCGATTGCGGTTGGGTGCGGCCCACCGGATCGCCATTTTACTACTGTCGGAAGAATGGCAGGACTTTCCGTCTCTCCCAACCTAATCGTGATTTCGTCTTACTGCATCAAGTAAGCACGCTGTCCCACGAAGAGAGCGGTATATTCATCGGAAAATACCAGAGGCGCCGCGAGGCCACCAGAGCCTTGTCGGTAGTGGCGTATTCACCAGACCAGCCATCCGCCTAGTCGTTTTGACCTCAAGTGGGCAGTTCATCGGCCTCAAGTATTGTCTCGGGTTGAGGTTCGGCGCTTTTCGGCGCAAGCCTATGACTTTCTATCCAGGCCAAGATATCGGCGACGTCGTAAATCACTCGAGAACGGCGACCAATTCCGGCTTTAATATAAGGTGGACCGGAACCATCCTGACGCATCCCTTCGAGAGTGCGTGGTGACAATCGTAGAAGGTCTGCAGCTTCCTGCGTGTTTAGATAGCTCTTCGGGGATACCCGATTTTTCGCTTTGCGCAATGAAGATCTCCAGTTTGCCCGTTGTAGAATTCGGACTAGCAGTGCGCTATCCGCATGTCGCTGGACGAATGACCCAGTTTTTTATGCGACGTGTGGATATCCAAATTATTCTTCTTCGTTGTTCGATTGCAGCCGCATCGATACTTGCTTAGGCCCACGCCCACCGGAACGGACCTTGCGATAACCTCAATTAGCTCCATAGGAATGAGGGTATAGGCTTGCCTCGATTTATTCATGCCTCAAGGTGGGCTAACGGCTAATTCCAGAAGAGAATTTGAACCCGACTGGGCAATCGCATTTTGCGAATTCGTTGGCGTGAGGAATGCCCTTGAACGAGGGTCTTTTCGAGCGCCGCTATGTGACCAAGCGCGCAATGCAAGGCACACTGGCGTACGTGGACGTGCGTGGGCGTAACAGGTTCGAGTCCTCTTCTGGGCACCGATGCGTAGTGGAGCGTAAGTGGACGTGCATCAGAGTACACGGGCGCAGCAGGTTCGAGTCCCTCCTGAGGCACCAATCCGTACCAGAGCGTAGATGGAGGTGCATTGCGGTACACGAACGTAAGACGTTTGTACCCATGGAGGTGCACTAACTTTGGCGACGTCTCCAGCCTCGGCATCTCGGTCCGAGTAACGGCGGTCGGGATCCTGGTTCTCATCCAAACCGAGGTTTGAATGCTGGCATGGGCTTCAAACTTATATATCGGAGACCGCGTCCTCCGCTCCAGATCAATAGGGGAATTCCAAATCCGGGAATGGTATCGGGCGGCGAACCCAAGAATTTGGAGCTGCTGCATGGCAGCTTGCGAGCCCATTCACGGAAAAGTGAAATTCGGCCTACTACGCGCATTACCCAGCCATCTCCGGTCATTGCACGTCGAGCAAATTATGCGCTTGTCGACTATCGCGTTCGACCGCATTCACGATGCTCATGATCGACAGCATTGAAAACGCAGCGCAGACGAAACTAGACGCGGTCTTTGACCAAGGGACGCCGATGCAGGCCGGGTTTAGCTCGACGTTTTGGTCCGAGATCGAGCGGTCGCTTCCCCGTTCTCCCGGAGCAAATAATGGGTAAAGGAAAGGCAACGATTGCAGCGCGACTTCCCGTCAGACGTGGACTGGATGAGTGTGAGGCCGCCGTATATTTGTCGTTGTCCCCGAGCTTCTTCAGGCGGCTTGTAGAGGAGCGCGCCATGCCGAGACCGCGCGTTATCGGCAGTCGGCGCATTTGGGACGTCGAAGAACTTGATCTGGCGTTCAAGGCGTTACCTCGTGAGGAAGGCGACGCCGACGTGGCGTTTGTGGATTTAGGAACGCAGGATAGTTGGGCCGATTTCAAGTGACGAAGATCAAGCTCAAGCACGTTGATTGCTTCGTCGATCGCCACGGCAAGAGGCGATATTATTTTCGTTTCGGGAAAGGTTCACGCTTGCCGATACCCGGAGCCCCAGGCTCCGCAGAATTTATGGCTGTTTATCACGCTGCCCTTGGAGACCATGGCAGCGCGAAGACCCACCCTCGCGGGGAAGCCTTTATAGCAGACGGTACATTCGGCCGCCTCGTACATGAATACTTCGCCAGCCCTGACTACCGCCGGTTGGCGCTGCAGACACAAACCTCGTACCGCAATGTCATCATGCGGTTTTTGCGAGAGGAGAACGTCAGCCACAGGCTGGTTCGCGAAATGACTCGCCAACATGTCCAGGCGATTGTCGCGCGCCGTGCGGAAACTCCGGGTGCCGCCAATGATCTCCTAAAGAAGCTTAGGATCTTGCTCCACTTCGCTATCGACAATGGCTGGCGCAAGGATGACCCAACTGTCCGCATCAAAAAGTTTGCCGGTGGCGAGTTTCATACTTGGACGGACGACGAGATTGCCATCTACGAAAAGAGGTGGGCCGTCGGCACCCGGGAGCGGACTGCCTTTGGGCTCCTGTTGTTCACCGGTCAGCGGGCGTCCGATGTTGCCAAGATGATGTGGTCAGAGATCAGCTCCGACGGCATCTGGGTTGTGCAGAGAAAGACGAAAGCCAAGTTGCTGGTTCCGATCCATCCCCAACTTCGCGAAATCCTGTCGGTCTGCGAGATAGGCACTGGAGCCATTCTTCAGACGTCCTTCGGCGCTCCCTTCACTGCGAAGGGTTTCAGCAACTTTATGGCTGAGCGGATAGGTAAGGCAGGGCTTGCAGCGCGTTGCGTAACCCATGGATTGCGCAAGGCGGCGGCGCGACGATTGGCTGAGGCTGGATGCTCTGCCAATGAGATCGCCTCTATCACAGGGCACGCAACGCTCGAAGAGGTTGCGCGCTATACGAAGGCTGCGGAACAGAAGAAGCTGGCGCAAGCGGCGATGAACCGTCTGACGCACGTTGCGCCAGTCGAATTCCCAAACCTCTCTGAGGGTTTGGGAAATTCTGATAAAAAATCTAACGAAATCAATCTGAAAATCAGAAAATGGCGCTCCCTACGGGAGTCGAACCCGTCTTTTCAGATTGAAAATCTGACGTCCTAACCGATAGACGAAGGGAGCGTGGCCACCGCCTGGAAAGGCAACCCTATAATCGGCTTCGGGCGTCCTTGGCAAGCGCGGCTCATCGGCACGTTCCTGCGACAGGATGGCGTTCGATCGAGACCCCAAAATCAGGCCCGAAACCAGGCCGCAAATCAGGCCCTAAATCAGGACTGCCGGCGAGGGTCGGCCGCATCCTCGATCTGAAGTTCGACCCGGTCGCGCCCGCCCCAGGTATCGCGCCGGAGGTGCCCGGCGATGTGCAGAGGCATTCCCCCGCCCGACATCAGCAGATCGCCCAGCGGCTGGCCTGCTGCGCGGAACGCGATGGCGTCGAGACGCGCGCCGTCGCCGCCCTCGATCAGCACCCGAGCGTGCGCATCCCCCACCACCTTCGCGAACTTCACCCGATGTGCCGGGAACACGAAGCGCGGATCGGGATTCCCCTGCCCGAACGGGCTGACGCGCTCGATCATATCCATCAGCTCGGTCGTGGCGCCCGACGCGACGAGCGCAGCATCGATATCGAGCCCTGCGGCCTCGTTCGCCGTGACGGTCGCCGTCCTGAGCTGCGTCTGGAAATGAGCTTCGAGCGCCGCAAGATTGTTCCGTCCGACCGTCAATCCGGCCGCCATTGCGTGGCCGCCACCCTTGACGAGCAGCCCGGCCGAAACGGCCGCACGCACAGCTGCGCCGAGATCAACACCCGGTATGGATCGGAGCGAGCCCGTTCCCTCGTTCGGACGCGAGGCTTCTGCTTCCCAGGCGATGACACATGCGGGCCTGCGAAAGCGTTCGACCAGGCGGCTGGCGACGAGCCCGACGATGCCTTTGTGCCATGTCTCCGATGCGACGATGACCATCGCGCGCGCGGGATCGGCTGCCACCTGCTGATCGGCGATCGCGAGCGCTTCCTCGAGCATGATCGCTTCGACGTCGCGGCGCTCTTTGTTCAGGCGATTGAGAAGCTCTGCGATCTTCTGTGCTTCGACCGTGTCGCTCGTTGAAAGCAGCGTCGCGCCGAGGGCCGCATTGCCGATGCGCCCACCCGCATTGATGCGCGGTCCGAGAATGAAACCGAGGTGATAGGGCGTCGGCGGTGTCGTCAGACCCGCAACGTCAGCCAGCGCCGTCAACCCGACATTCTCGCGGGCTCGCATCACCGCGAGGCCTTTTTTAACATAGGCGCGGTTGAGACCGACAAGCGGAACGACGTCAGCGACGGTCGCGAGCGCAACGAGATCGAGCGACGCAAGCAGATCCGGCTCGCGCACGTTGGTGTAGAAGCCCCGCCGTCTCAACTCCCGCATCACCGCGACGAGAACGAGGAACACGACGCCCGCGGCGCACAGCATTCCTTGCCCCGAAATATCGTCCTGGCGGTTCGGATTGACGACCGCCTCGACATCGGGAAGCCGCTCGTCGGCCTGATGGTGATCGATGACGACGACGTCCGCGCCGAGCTTGCGCGCCGCAGCCAGCGGCTCGAAACTCGTCGTGCCGCAATCGACAGTCACGATCAGCTTCGCGCCTTCGTTGACGAGCGTTTCGATGGCGCCGACGTTCGGCCCGTAGCCTTCGAACAGCCGATCCGGAATGTAGATGCGCGCCGGCACGTCATGATGCGAATGAAAGCGATGCAGCAACGCCGACGAGCACGCGCCGTCGACGTCATAGTCGCCGAAGATCGCGACGCGCTGCTTGGCTTCGATCGCGTCCGCGAGTCGCGCCGCCGCCTTGTCCATGTCGCGGAGCACGCTCGGGTCGGGCATCAACGATTTCAGCGTCGGATCGAGAAAGCCCGGCACGGCGTCCAGCCCGACGTTACGCGCCGCGAGAATGCGGCCGATCATTTCGGGCAAGCCGTGATGCTGGCCGATCGCCGTCGCGAGCGACTTCAGTTCGGGCCGCAGCCGCTCACGCCATTGGAAGCCGCGCGCACTCGAGCGCACGCCGAGAAACGCGCCGCCGTCGTCCTGGCTCTCTATTGCCGCCTTCGCCAGACTTGTTGAGCGCACCGGAGCCCCCTCTGCTTCCCGTCGCCAAGTTGTATGTC
>Ga0209930_1005194_pt1 | contig 10829 bp, 10 predicted proteins | sample ThiBiot_500_biof_2_FD_183948 | JGI IMG/M metagenome (GOLD analysis project Ga0209930, IMG submission 183948) | Wastewater bioreactor microbial communities from Cape Town, South Africa - Thiocy_cont_500_biof (SPAdes) | ecosystem: Engineered > Bioreactor > Thiocyanate-remediating >... | reverse complement strand
TCCATTGTACGATATTATTGACTCCATGATTAGCAATTAAAAGACTGTTTGATATAGAATCGAAATGTATACCAATAGTAGTAATTAATGGTATATTATTTATCCCTGTCCCGTTAACTCCAGCCACAACAGTGCCAAATGCAGCATTAGAAGAGTAGCGCATCACACGATTATTTAGATTATCTGCAATATAAAGTGCACTAGATATTGGATCACGTGTAACTCCATAAGGATAGTTTAATTGATTACTTGCATTTCCAGCGATACCTATAAATATACGAATAGAATGTCCCGATCAAATTGATGTGTTCAATGTTGGCTTACCTGTGCCTGCTACTGTCGCTCCTGTCGTTGATTCACTAGTCCATAACTGAACTCTATGATTATTAAAGTCGCATACATAGATATCACCATTTGTTTCCACTGTCATATCAGTAGGAAGACTCAAGAAGCTTGAATTCGTCCCAGATAATCCTAGTTTTTGACCAGCCACTGTTTCACCAAAAGATGCATCTTGAAGATACTTCTGAACACGATGATTTCTCATATCTGCAATATACAGTGTATTAGAGTAATCCAGTGTCAAGCCGTAAGGAGTGTTTAATTTGTTAGAAGCATTTCCAGACTGATTCGTAACACCTGCTATTGTTAAACCTGTTGTATTCCAACGAAGGGATGCTGTACCTTAATGTTACAAAAGTCATAATATTGATTTCTCTCAAAGTCATAGTCAAATCACTTACAAGGTTTTGTTCTCGTCTCTCCTCTTGATGATAATAATACAGTCAAAAGTATAACCATGATTGTGATCAAAATAAACAACGAAAGTAAAGTGATTATTAAAGATTGTTTACATATATTTCTATTCAATCAATTAAAAAGTAATCTAATAATAAAGCTTGTGAAAAATGTCAATAAATGACACAAACTTGTTCTTTCTATTCTTATTTTGATCATGTTTTGTTGTGTAATCACTTGGATTAGCCCATGTATCTTCAATCTATGATAAATTGAGATTTTTATTTATGAAACTTCAAAAGCAATTACCGGAGAAGGAACTACTTTTGATAGTTTTGGAGTGTTGCTAAAATTAGTTATTGTGTCTGATAATTTGGTGTAGGTATCAATAATTGATTTATTCTCAGATTTATCATTATCCTACAATACATAAATATCAAAGAAAAATAATTAAAATAGTTATTCACAGCTTACCCGGCGTGAATGATGACGACGAACAGAATTATTCCTTTTGGCTGATCGAATGCTGACATGTATGATAGGATTGGATTGTCTGCTTCTATTTGAATGATGTTTTTGATGATGTGATAATTTAATCATTGATAATTTTGTGATATGAAATAAATCTGAATTTAATGAAAAACATTGTTCTATTATCTTTCTTTCTTTATGAAATGAAAATTTCATTTCTCTATTAAATAAAAAGTAGGTCTATGGTTTCTGCATCGATTTATAAAAAATAGGTCAAACCTATGGAAAAAAATGAATAATTATTACAATTGGCAAGCAAGTTTGAATCTATCGTTTTATATCGTTCAATAGCGTCTAAACATTTGTACTCGATGATTAAATGAATCACATATATAAAGATTAAGTTGCTTGTCTAGAGCTACCCAAAAGGGTTGATTTAATAGAGTCATATTTGTACCATTTACACCTGTTATACCAGCAATCGTTCTACCAACAGTTTGTCCAGATTGAAAGAATTGAATACGATTGTTTCCTGTATCAGCCACATAAATATTACCCATAGGATCGAGACTCACACCATGTGGATTGCTTAAAGATGTTGAATAATTTCCAGCAACAATTGCTCCACTATAGTCACCAATCCTCCACCATACTATCCTAGGCATGCCGGCATTACAAATAACAAGACTATTCGAAAATGTATCAAAATATAGTCCGTAAGGCGTAGACAATTGAGAGGTATTTGAGCCATACCCATGACCTCCCGCAATCACATTACCTACAGATACTCCATGTTGATATTGCATAATACGGTGGTTTCCAATGTCTGCAATATAAAGATTATTAGTTTGTGAATCATATGCAATACCAGTTGCTGTTGTAGATAGTTTATCATTAGTGCTTCCTGGTGAACCTATGAATATCTTATGTTTAAATGTAAGTTTATAAAAGAACAGCTAGTTACCTGTTATACCACCAACAGTTGTTCCTGATAGATTACCACGAGTGAAAAATTGAACACGACTATTTAGTCTATCTGAAACATACATGTTGTCATTGGAGTCAAATGCCATATGAATTGGGTTATATAAATTATAAGAATCATTTCCCTTTGCTGCGTTTGCCTGACCTGCAACAGTTATACCAGTCGATGTACCTATGATGACTTTTTGAATTCGATGATTCCAAGAATCAGCTATATATAATGCACCTAAAGAATCAAATGCCAAACCGTATGGAAGGTTGGTTTGATTGGGAGCTGAACCTAGTACACCCACTTTACCAAGTATTGTTATACCTGTAGAGTTCCAACGAAGTGGGACTGAAAGATCTATAAGAAGAAACTAATTGTCAGATATATTTTGTCTTACTTTTAACTGATACTATTCTTCTTGGTTTTATCAATAATGTTAAGAGAACAGCAGTAATTATTATTATTGATAAAATACTAACAATAATAGAGATAATGATACATTGTTTTGAGTATCTATTATTTTTTTCTATATTTCGATGATGATCAATTGTAAGAGAGTGTTTATCAGACCAGACGTCTAATTTCTTGAGAATACCAGAAGATGAAATCGAATGATTGGAAGCAGTATTGGTTTTAGATAATTGAGTGAAACTTTGAGAAGTACATCTTTGTTTTGATTTATATGTGGATTTGTCATTTATATCTGAATGAGAAGCTTTTCTTGACCGAATTCTGATATGAATAATTGATCTTGGGACACTTCTTGTTCTTGATCGATGTGCTTTTCCTCGAGTGACATTATCTTGAATGAGATTAATGAAAATAGGTTAATCAATAACTAAACAGTGGGGTTTATGTTTTACCTGTGCTTGCCTGTGTAGATGATTGATCGTGGAACATTTGAATATCTTTTCAAATTTTGTTTGAGTTTGATTATATTTCTAGACAAAATATCTTTATGGTTTCATTATATGCTAATGTATTCAAAGAAAGAAATATAAGATATTGAAATTCAATGAATAAAAGAATTGTAAAGTAATGTTTGATGAAATTTATATACTAGTTTCATCTGAATATATTTTTTATAGTTGAACTAGTTCTTTTTCGTTCTTTGAATAGGAACGAGTACTGTATGACAGTTCCTCTGAACTTGAACTGTCGCAGGTCTAGTCGAGAACTAACATCGCCGAATCGGCAGAGAAAATTCAGTGCAAATTTTTCGTCGCTTCGGCGATCTCGTTTTCGATGAAGAGCATACGGACCCGTTTCGGTCTTATGCGCCACCATCCTTTCCAAAAAAGTCCAGATCTCAGCAAATCTCAACTTGAGCCCATATTTTCTTAGGCCTTTATTAGTCTATATATCCCCTATTCATCGACAAAATTTGGACTTGAAAGCTTTTTAGTATCTGGGAAAGCTCCCTCATAGGATATTCATTATTTGATTTGTTCTTAGTGGGAGAAAACCCAGTAGAAAGAAATAGGCAAAGCATACCACATGTACGTAAAATTGCAACGATTAATACGAAAAAAAAGCTATCAAATAGAAAGAGTCACACATGACTGATGTAGATAAATATTCTTTGCGGGAAAAAACCCAGTAGAAAGAAATAGAGAAAGCATACAACATGTACTTAAAATTGCAACGATTAATACGAAAAAAAAGCTATCAAATAGAAAGAGTCATACTTTGATTGGCTTATGCAAACATTCCAAATTAGAAAAAACGAAGAATTTCCTACTTTATCGATCGACGATAATCGATTGGAAATATTCTCTATCATAGAGAGAATGGATGTATTTATAGAGCGAGCCTGTAACATATATTCGCATTACAAAATAAATATTATCGATATTGATTGGTAAGTAGTTTCACTTCCTTGCAGATATTTTTGCGTTAGCAATGTTTTGTTTTTTCAATACATCGGTATAGCTACTAGGGGTGTCAAGATTCCGTTTCGTTTCCAAGAACCCGGAACTTTGACACCCCTAACAAAAGCCATTTATGCGTGACGATCATAAATTATCACTAAGCAAATTCAACAAAATCAACCAACACTACGATTGTAAGAGATCCCAAAACCAGTAGAAAAATATGCCAGATTTGGTCAGTTTTTGTTTTAAAAAGGACAATTTTATACCAAATCCTAACAAAACTCGTATGTTTTTCTGCTAGTTTTGCTTTTCTTACAATCGTATGAAATAGAGCGAGTAAGGTTGGTTATAATTGACGTTAAGTATTGTTTGATTTCGATGGATTTACTTAGCGATAATTTACAATCTTCACACATAAATAAAGGGTTTTGGTGCACTACTAATAGCTGCCGATATTTGTTGTTTTTTTGGATCCATTTTTTCCACAGAATTTATTTATCTCTTAGAAGCAAATCAAAGAATATCTTTTGGACACCTTATAAATAACAGTAAGTTAAATAAATTTACTAAATATCAACTCTAATCATTCGATTTCTAGAACTCAACATGGGCGCATCGTCGTCTTCAATTCGACGAACTCCTAAAGCAGATATGGTCTTCTGTTTGGATACCGATACAATCGACGATAGTGTTTTAAATTTGGAAGCCATGAAAGAAAGTGTAGAAATTGAATTTCTTGGACGTGGTATGTCGGCTGTTATTAACCAAAAGCATTGGGCATGGTTAATTAAAGGCAATAACTTTTTTTGTACAATTGAATATGGTGCCGAAGGAATTGTAGTTCAATACTTCGAAAGAAACAAAGGGATTGACACGGCTTGTGCTGCCATTATGGGAGATAGCAAATGGGTTTATTATGATGATAAATTTCAAACCAGTATAACTTTTGGCGAGATTGTCCAATATGTCCTCAGCATCAAGACGTCATGGACAGCCAACGATTACCACAGTACTAATAAAAATTGTCGAGATTTTGTTCGTGTACTTGGTAGAAAGTTGGATTCGCAGTTCAATCCACCAGAAGCTACGACCAATTTCGTGGTCAATCATTTCATGCTCTTTGGTCTTTATGATATCACATTTCCTAAGTATAGATCAATCGCATGAAAAAAGTTCTATATAACATTTTCATATTATAATAAATATTGAGTAAAGCTACCTTTCACGTCGGCAAAGACGATCATCATATAGCATATGAATTAATTACAAATGTTTCGAAAAACATTCGTTTTATATCTCCCAGGTACATCATTCAGATAGTCGGTGTAACGGTAATCGACTGTTATATATGATGACCCTATATAATCACCGGGCACTGACCCTCTGCTCTCTCATGTGTAACCATCCCTATATAAACTGTGTTGAATAAAGAGAAAGGCACGTTATGCGAGGGTGTAGGAATACACCGTACCATCATGCTGAAAGAACATACACTAACACTCTCATGTATCGTCACAGTCGGTTCATATCGGATCCTACTCATGTTTTATCAGAATCCGATAAGATTCGTTATAGGATTTGTTGGCCTGGGTATTTCGTATAAAACTGCATCTGCGATATTGTTTAAGAAATTTGTTCAGAACAAATCGAAATATTTGAATTTATTTGTTATTAAAAATAAAATAAAATCTAAATTAAATGTTGACATTCTGATGGAATATCAAATACACTTGGATCATCAATACGTGGTACAAAATTTGTTGTTGTTAATCCAGTAACCATCTCTAAAAATAAAAACTAAACAATTTTTGTTTTTCATAAATAAAATAATAATTTACTAGTTTGAAGAATAAATGTATTTGTAGTTAATACAACACAATCATTACGACTAACTGTTGAATAACTATATGTTTGATTCATTTTTATAAGCCATGTATCACCAATTATTTGTTTATCACCATATCCATAATTCGATGAATCAATATAAGTTGCTGTTTCTAAATAAATAATAATATTTGAAGATATAATTACAAATTAATAATAATAATAAAAAATACTTGGAATACAATCACTTGGTTGAACGGGCATTGTTGATTTTTCACATTGTTTTGTATCAAGATTAATTACATACATTTGTCCATTAGTAATATTTTGAATAATCCATAATCTTGTTTTTTCTTCATCTGGTACATTAATTGAAACACCTTTCATTCCAGCCATTCCACGATTTGCATCATATGAATAATTATAATAAGACTATAGAAAAAAAATAACAAATTTTTATTTATTTATTTTTTATATATTAATTAAATAAATTACATATGATGTATACATTTTTCCATCAGGTAAAGCCATACCAGTTGATAAAGTTATTTTTGAACTATATTGTTTTGGTTCACAACAACGTTCTGGTTCATTTAATGATGATATTTCCATTGAAATACTTAAACTAACTGTAAGAATTGTAAAAACAGTAATCGATTTATAATAAAACATCATTAGCTTTTTTTTATAGGACAATGAAGTAAATAATAATACATATCTGCGTTTGTCGATCATCATATTGTTTTTTTTTCTCATCACATCATAGATAACATATTATTGATTTATATTTAGTAGATATAAGTTTATTGAGGTCATTTAGAACGATGTTCGACAAATAGATTTTTATAAAGATTCTATTCTCTTAAAATATATTTTTTTGTAAAAGGGGGTGTTGAGGGTGTTTACATCTACCTATTTTCTGTTCATTCTATTCTCTCTCTCTCTCTCTTCTCTTGACGTATATAAAGCGTGTCTCTCCTTTGCATTAAACATGATTTGAAGTCATGAAGTAGCTCTTAATAAATATCATATACCGAGAGTGGCGGTACGCTGCTTCTCCATTACATCACTCGTAACGAAAAGAATATTCCACCTATTCATCGCGACCTAATGCCGTTACAATATTATATCGAGTAAGAATTACAGCATTTTTCCGATTTGAAAAGTCTCTTTGGCGAGATGAAATACGTATCATGTTATTCTTTCTTGTTCAACATTGCACTCTTAGAAAGAATAAAAGAGAATGAATGCCACATAGGTGCTATTTAAGTTTTAAAATAAATAACTTCATATGTATTTATTCAAAAATATTTTTCAATTTTAATTATCGAGTGAACCCATTATACGACACTGTACTCAAGAAATTAAAGATATCATTTAACTTAGAATTCTACATAACTCTATTCATTGATTATTAGATGGAATTCACGATTGTTCATATACAGATAAAAGATTGGCTAAAACATAGAATAGAAGTTGGATGGGCAATGTCTGATATTAAGAAAAACGTTTTCTTTCTCAAATTCTCTTTAAAATGAACAAATTAACTATAGATCAGAAATACTACATCAAATTTCTTTTCTTTTTCTCTTATTTCTCTGATTACAAGAAGCGTAGACAGTATGAGTTTATTTGTTTTTCATGCTCGAATGACATAGTGTATAGTTTGATAGGGCGGCATAATATCCATTGCTTGACTAGATCCTTGAGAGTCTGTATCGCCGATTATGCCATGTGTATGAACTCCATCGGATAATATTGTTATTTTTGTTGTATCACTCGCGATTGTATGAGTATGAATTCCATGATCGCTGCCAAGACCTCCAGTTACTGCACCCATAGGCATCGTTCCAGCAGAGTAAGATGCACTACCTGTTGATCCGCCATGATTATGTCCGGGATCAGAATAGCTATGTGTGTGTTGACCGTCATTTACTATTCCTAATGTACCTGTGCCATGAGTATGATTTGGCATCTCATTCAAGGTTATGACATGCGACGATTCACCACCGGAAAACAGTTCAGTACTGTTACTATTGTTACTACCTAATGGAAACCGTGCTCGAAAATCAGGTAGATTGAATGTGTCGTTTCCATTGCCAGATCCATACATAACACCGATGACAGTAAATAACTGTTTATAGGTCGAACGAGATATTTCGGACCCATCGCACAATAACCAACGATAGGTTGCATTATTTAAACATGCTAGATTACCACTGTATAACACAATTGTACCAACTGGTATTTCTAAAATAAAATAATTTTCAAATCACAGAACTTACGAAATGGACTGTATATAGGGAAATGTCACAAGAACAAAAGAAAGATTCCATACAATTCAAATATAATATTGTACGATTTCTTTCTTTATATTACATCAACAATCAATAAAGTTCTCCTTTTTTTTTTGCTGTCTTTTACCTATACGTGCTCTTGGATTATAGAGTAGTAGATAAACACATATGCATAAAACCGTCAAAATAATAATAATAATATATATTATAGTCAGATTCAGCCAAGCTTTCATATTTTCCAGCTGGTGAAAATATTCGTCGATCTCCATACTATATGGTTTACAAACAAAAAATTGATATTTCAACAAGATAGACAGTATCGCAATGACTCTTACTTCAACCGATTCAAATTTATCATATTCATTGACTTTGAACGAATTTTCCGATCGGCGACCATACAACTTCCAAATCGCGTTGTAATGTTTCCTAATGAAACAACCTGTAATGAAAGAATAATATTTATAAGATAAACATCAACGATTGTCGTCGTCAATATATCAGTAAAGGACACTATTTCATAAATATGTATATATATATATACCTGTTTTGAACTTGTAATCGAATTTGATCTTCGAACATAATTTATTGACGTACGTTTAAATCTTCTCATTCAGTGGGCACTTTTTCAGAGAATGAAGCGAAAGTGACACAATTTCATATTTCAAATGCAACCATACTGTAGAAACCTTAAAAGCTAGATCAATAAATATTGCTCTCTTTTTTTTTATTGATTCCGTCATTTGATCAACAGAAAGTATGCCCCTTTCCATTCATTGCTAGATACAAAAACTCTAAAACTCAACAATTGCTTCCTAGAATCTACAAATCAGGCATCTAGTTCATATTCAATGAAATTCAAATATTCAACAAAATTCGTCTGTTACACTTCATTAGTGAAACAAAACAGGCCTACCCAAGCGAACATACTTGTGCCAAGAACAAACAAATCGAAGAATTAAGAAGATGATCAATGAAGCAGAATGAGTTAATGAAGAAAGAAAAGAAACACTCAATGATAGAGAGAAGTTCATTCACACCTCAAGACAACAGAACGAGCAAAATTAATGAAGCGGAAAAGAACAAATAAACACATTCACATAAACAGTTGACGTCGTTCACCGAGATTTGTAATGCTAATCGTGTTACATTGTTTAAATCTCAAGCAACAGATTGACTTATCGTTATATGATCTCATTTCCATTACCTTTCTCATGAATTCTTTGTTAGGTAGAAATACCTAGAGTCAATCGAACATAGATCAGTTCAGTGATTGACTCACATACTATTACATTCTTTCTACACATGTTAATCTTTCTATTCGTATAACTTTTATCTTATCAATAAAATATTGATTGTATACTTGGAGTAAACAATCAAACCAAACTCATTGTCAACTCAATAGTCAACAATTCAGCAAACGAATAATCAGCTTCGCATTTTTTCGTTACAGTATTTCACAACTAAACGTAAGGAATATATTTATAACACGAAAAAAAAAATCTTTTTCGATCTACTACAATGCTTGATGAAATAGATGACACATTAGAAATAGAAAACTTGTTTGATTGATTTCGAACTCAATTTTCGATGTTAAAATAAATGATTGAATTTCTACTTATATATAGAATCGAATGAGAAGAATTCAATTGGATAAAAGGAAAAAAAAACTCATGTCCTTTGCTTTTATCAAAGTCAGATAAAATACTTTCTTTTTATTCTTTTGTCTTTATTATTAAATTGCAGGTTTCGAAATGTAGAAGATAAGAAACAAAACAAGAATTTAAAAGATATTTCATATCACATTCGTTCCATTTGAAACAACAAAGAGAAAATCTCTTTTTTCCAAATTTTAATGAGAATTAAGAATATTGAGACTAAAATACCAAATAAAACTTTGTTTAGATTGTTAAATTTATTTTTCTTTTTGATAAGAAACCATTATTCGCATCAACTATGGAAAGTTTAGATGTCAATCCAAAATCATCAAGTGAGTTATTTTGAAATTTCAGACTGAATAAAAAACCTCGAATTGTGTTCTTTTAATTTTCGTTGTTTAGAACTCAAATCAAGTCTCAACTGGCAACAAAATGCAACAACAATCGCTGGTGGAAACGGTCAAGGAGACAATTTAAATCAATTCTGCAATCCTCAAGGAATCTTTATCAATGATCAACAACAAGCTATTTATGTTGCTGATTTTCACAATGATCGTATTGTTAAATGGAAATTAGGTGAAGACAACGGACAAATTGTTGCGGGAGAAAATGGAAAAGGAAACCGAATTGATCAATTGGATAGACCAACAGATGCGATTATCGATGAGAATCAAAAATCGTTGATTATTTGTGATTGTGGAAACAGAAGAGTTGTTCGATGGTCATTAGAAAACCAAGAAGATAAACAAATTCTCATTGAAAATATTGAATGTTACGGATTAATGATGAATGAAAATGGAGATTTGTTTGTTTCTGATCAAGAGAAACATGAAGTGAAAAGATGGAGAAAAGGTGAAAAAGAAGGAACTATTGTCGCAGGTGGAAATGGTCGTGGAGATCAACTCAATCAACTTGATGTTCCAACATTTATCTTCATCGATCGACAGGAGACAGTTTATGTCTCAGATTGTTATAATCATCGTGTAATGAAATGGAT
>Ga0209930_1005186_pt1 | contig 10844 bp, 16 predicted proteins | sample ThiBiot_500_biof_2_FD_183948 | JGI IMG/M metagenome (GOLD analysis project Ga0209930, IMG submission 183948) | Wastewater bioreactor microbial communities from Cape Town, South Africa - Thiocy_cont_500_biof (SPAdes) | ecosystem: Engineered > Bioreactor > Thiocyanate-remediating >... | reverse complement strand
CCCGGCTTCGAGAAGAGGGCTATCCAGCGATTTCGTTGAGGATGGAGACCGGGCTCAACCTGCCCAACATCAAGCCCCTGGCCGTCAAAGGCGGGCTGTTTTCGCTGCATGCCATCCATGTGACGAGCGGAGTCTTTTCCACGCTCGGGATTCCTCGGGATCGCATCGAAGAATTCCTTGTCGATCACATGAAAGGCGATCCGGGAATCTATGGCGGGGAACTCCGTCGCGGTGATGACGTCATTATCCGCAGCCGTTGGATTGCGATCCCCGAGGAGCCATATCGGACAACGGTATGGGGTGGCCAACTCGGCAAACCCAAGCTCAAACTCGTGAGCGACCCCGAAGAAGCCTGGGGCAACAATCGCCATCAAGAATGGGTTGAGTACACGACCCACCTGGTTCAAGCCTCCTCGCCCGAGGTCCTGTTACACCAACACACCATCGTTTGGACGTCGCGGGACGGCGTCTCTTTTTCGTTCGATGGAGGAATGAAATGAAGAAGTTTGAAATTATCGATACATTCAAGATCGACGGCCATGCAGTCGTCTCGGTTTTGCTAGTGGACGGAGCCGCGACGGTCGAGGCGATGCTCGGCCGCGAAATCGAGGACGTAAAGCCAGATGAACCCAAGCTGAAACCCGACGACTACCTGACCTCCAGGTATACAGACCTGACAATTGACCATGAAAAGGCGATCAACGATCTGCTCAAGACGCATGGGGCCAACGTCTCCATCAATGCCGAAAAAAAGGCCATGGCGGTGTTGGAAGCGGCACGGCTTGAACAGGCCGTTGCTTTGCTGAAAGGCAGGAACTGATCATGCGAGCGATCGAACAGATTCGCACGGTTGGGTTTGTTGACGGCGTTCCCATTAAGCTGGTTGATGGTCAGGAATGGATCTTCCCCAAACCACGACTCGTGATCTCTCCGATTCGCGATCCGGAGACAGGCCGCTTCGTCGCCGGCATGCGACCCACGCTCAACGATGAGTATGGGAAGGTGTTCCAGGAGAGTTTCGACGCCAGCATGAAGCTTGCCGACTCTGAGGATGACGGGGAAGCCAGATTCCAGGTGATGTCAACCCGGCTCGAACTTGCGACGATTCTCCTTCGTCACAATTACGCCCTTGACGACGACGACGTAACACAACTGCTCACCATCGACGATCAGATTCCCGAATCGGTCGAGGCATGGAAGGCGATTGATCAAGTCGTGATGGGTGAAAGCCCAAAACCGTCCCCCGATACCTCCGAGTGATGTTGCTCGCCAATGGCATCGTCGGAGAAATGGACTTGGACGATGCCAAGGATGTCGTCGGGGCACTTGTGGTAACAGGGCGAGCCGTTCCGTTCGCGGACTGGTCTCCTGAGATGCAAACGACGGCGGTCAAAAAACTGAACGACTCCTATTTCTGAGGCTGGATCATGGCGAAACGCGGCGGCGGCAGAAGCAGAGACCTGACGATCCGTCTTCTGATGGATATTCAGCCGTACCTCGATGCGTCGAAGAAGGTCGAAGCACGGCTGAAGCAGCTTGCCAAAGTCGCGGCCACCGAAACCGCGAAGGCTTCCGACGCCGAACTTGCCTCAATCCGCAAGGTTCTGGAGGCTCGCCTCAAAGCCGCAGAGGATTGGGCCAAGTCGGCGAAGCGGAAGGCGACGGAAGTGCTCACCGAGGAGCAAGCCGCGGCGGCGGCATCGATCGAGGCAATTCAGAAGGCGAACAAAGCGAAGATCGCGGCGTACCTCGAAGCCGGCTCCACTGAGAAGCGTTCGATCAAGGAAGTGCTCACGGAAGAGGAGGTGTCAACCCGAGCACGTTCCCGGCTCATTGAAGAGATGAACCGCAAGCGAATCAAGGAAGCCACGGAAGCCATGCGGGTCGAAGGCAAGACATGGTTCCAAAACCTAGATCTTGCGGGACGTGCGAAGGACGCGATCATCGGGTATGCGGCGGGATACGCGACGATCAGCACAGTTTCGGCCGTCATGAAGGATGTAGCCGGCTACTGGCATGACCTGCACCTTCAGCAGTTGATGGCGGTGGACGATCTCATCAATTACCGTGCGAAGTTGCTCGAACTCGCGGCTCTGAAGGACAGCATGGGGGATACAAGCGGCGTCCTGAAAGAACAACTCAAACTCCGGGCTGAAACGTTGCTCTCTCAAGAGGGAGCCATCGCATTGAGTCAGGCCGCTTATGGTGCCGGCGAAATCGCGGTCGATGCCCCCGGCGTGCAACGCAAAATCAGCGAAGCGGACTTCCAAAAGCTCATCGTCAACGCCGGCCGCATGGCGACGATGCAGGGTGGCGATCCGACGACGTACGGCGAGATCGCGGGCCTCATCCCCTTGCTCGCTCCCGGTCGAATCACCGGCGACGAAGCATCGGCGAAACTAGCTCAGCTTTACAACATTCAACGGCCCGGCCGGTTCAAAAACTTCGCTCAATTCGGATCGCACCTGGCGAAGATGTCCAGCCAGGTTGAATCCGGCCTGATGGCCGACGATGAGATGGCGGCTGTTCTCACCGCGATGTCGATCGCGAATCCAGGCCAAGCCGCAACCCGAGCCCAGCAAGCCATCCGTGGCGTCAGCGGCGGCATCCTCCTCGCTCGCGGAGTCAAGGTCGCGGAAGGCGTCGATTTCGAGGCCACAAACAAGTACATGAAGGGCCTCCAACTCAATGAAGGCAGCAAGGGCCTTGATCGACTCATCGCGATCGGCAACGACATCAACCGGGCAAAGGCGGAAGCGGCGAAGGCCGGGCAAGCGTTCTCGCCAGACCAGTATTTGATTCGACATGGATGGGGCAATCAGGGCGAGCGAGCGGCGTTCACTGACTTCGCTGGCGTGCTCGAAACGGGAGCATGGAAAGGCATCATGGCGGCGAAGAATCGACCGCTCGGAGCGAACTTCATCGCTGACACGTTCGCCAAGACAGTAGGGACGGAACCCGCCTTGATGCGTCAGCAGGCCGAGACGATTGAAGCTCTCGGCAAGGCAGAGTTGGGCTCGAAGCTCGATTTAGTGCAACCGCTTCGCCAAGCCGCATGGGCTCAACTGAAACGCGAAGGCAAGATGACGGAGAAGGATTTCGCCACCTTCGATCAGGCGGATTTCTTCAAGCAATGGGGCCAAAACACGTTCTTTTCAGGCTACCGCGACCAACCTGACTTGCTCGCTCAACAATGGGTTGCTGGGGAAGCCCGGCGTGTTGGCATCAATCCGAGAATCCCCTATGTGAACGGGCAGGAATCCTACATGGGCGGCGAGGCCCTGCAATCTCTCGCCGGCCAGGTCCGAGCGGCGGGCGACCGCCGCCAAGAACCTCAATCAACTCAATCGACCCGCCCCAATGCAAGGCAGACCGCCCGAGTTCATTCAGAATCGCCCTTGAGCCGCCTAGAACTGACTCCCGAACCGCAGGAATGGTCAAGAACAGAGACGCTATTCGCTTTCAGACCGTTCGGGGAATATGGTTAAGAGGACGCTCAGGGAAATTGCTCTCCTTGAACGTCCCCGGATAACGGCTACATCATCACCAAGGATGATGGCGTACCAGATCGGCCAAATTGAAGGCCAGCCTGGCGAGATTTACGACGGTTGGTCCCCATGTCATCGCACCCTCGACAATCAGACTGGTGGTTGACCGGTCTGGCTCAGAGGTTTTAAGTTGGACATCAGGACTGACGAAGACAGTAAACACCGCTTCCGCGTTTGCGGGAGTGGTTCGAATCATGTGTTTGATTCCTTAAAACTTTGCGGTTGAGGTTTTGAACACATCACGAAGCCGGTCCGGACTGCAACTCCGGGCTGGCTTTTTTGTTTGTGGTCGAAGGGCGACCTCCTTTCAGCCAAGGTGGAAAACAACCATCTACCTTCTGCGAGATATCGGCACTCCGAGGAGCGGATCACTTGGTATTTAACACACGGCGAGGAGTCATGCCTGTTTTTCCGTCAGACTCGGGACAATCGGAATCTCTCCTTACTGCTGGGCAAGGCGATCGATGGAACAAATCTAAATCCGAAAGACGAAATCGTCCTGCTACCCTCATGATACTCATCCTTTGAGATTGGTCAGAATCGGGGCAAGATCGATTTGGTTTCAAGAAGATATTCCCAACGGTTGGGCCGTGAAAAAGCTCAAGATGAGCTTTTTGGAAGGTGGAAGGCCAGAATACCAGTATTCTGCGATCGACGACGATCGCGGGATTCCTGGGCGGGAAAGCAGCGGCAGATTATTGATAATCTGCGAGAGATGAGATGAGGCAGAGGATGTGGGCTTGCCGAAGAACGACGGTGATTGATGCCTCTACCTATATACTGACCGAAAAATCGGATTTGCATCTGGGCGATGCGAAAATTTTTCTGGCCTGCGTCTGATAATGGCCGTTATGTCCGTTGAACCTTCGTTGATGTGTGTTGCCCTGCATCATGTTACGTAAATTAGAATACGATCTATTGTCGATTTTGTCCCGGTTTTGCGACACAAAGTAAGTGCATGTGAGCCTAAGTCGTTTTGAGGCAATAGATATCAACGAATATAATTTTACCGATTTGTGGTAATAGATCGGCTATGGGAAACGGGCAAGATCCCAATGTTGTTTATGCGTAAACCAATTATGAGAAAAATCGATGATTGAGAATGCTGGATTGGAGGATGTCGCAAGGGTTTAAAAACGCAATATCTGCGTAAATAGTGTGTTTACAGGTTCTAGGAGTTTATGCGTCCTTCTGCTACGCTCTCCTGTCCTTTTGTCGATCTCCCCAGCAATGCATGCATTTGGTTAAGTCGCGATGACGCTTCTTTTACCCAACTACCCCCCGGTTTTGTGCATTACGCTGACGCAATGTCCAAGCGAAGTGAAAAGACCAGCGAGGATCGTGCATCTAAACCCACGGATCGCCCGCAAGTTGATCATGGGAGCTTGGTGGCGAGAGTCTTCAATCCCCCGCCATCTCCTTGACCAAGAGAAGGACCAGGGGTGGGATTGGGTCAAACTGGCCGACGGAATTCAACGAGAGCAGGACTCAGAAGAAGGGACTCAGAAAAGGTGTTGCGTTGCGATAACAGCCGAGAACCGAACCCTTTTCGCTCAGGGAGCTATCTTCTATAGGCTGGACGCTCTATCTCTTGAGAAACCCGGGCTTCCAGCCGTTTACGTTGAATGGGTGGCGTCTGCTCCGAGAAACCGAAGAAACCTTGTTGGCAAAAACGCAGCATTCACGGGAACGGGAGAAAACCTTGTCGCAATCGCAATTGCAGACAGTATTTACAACGGATTTGATGGCCGTGTGCTTTTAAAACCCCTAGACACGGCGGTCGAATTCTATAAGAAGATGAGATTCGAGAAGGTTCTGGACCCCGCGGACGGCCGATCGTACTATGAGATTGGTGGGGAAATGGCCAAAGCCCACATCAGATTGCGTGGTTGGAAATTATGATCCCGCGAACCGCAGAAACGCACTTTGAATCAGCCAAGCCAGCGGGGCCTTCCCGTTTGGTCGGTGGTGTCTGCGCTCTGCCGAACGGTGATCCTTGCATCCAGACGACCGGCGAAACGCTCCCGGATCATCTCAAGCGACCACTGGCCCCGAAGCCACCGGCTTTCACTGATCCCGTTTCGCAACGGATCGCCGGTCTACTTCAGTTGCATCCAACGATCGCCGCTGACTACCCGGGAATCAACTTGAAGCGAATTGATTCGGTGAAACGCCGGAAGATGCTCCAAGCCATCCATGAGCGTCTTGGCCTGAGTCCTGCCTGACATTTGGCAGTAAAAAGAACCATAAAAGGCTTCCACACGTGGGATTGCCGAAGCTTCGAAACACAGAGGGCTCGGCATGGAATAAATCCCGCCGAGCCCTCGTGTGATGATGTCCAAGCCATGCCTAGCCACGTTCGCAACCTGATGCCCGTCGTCACATCATCTCGCGTCAACCTATGAAGTCGATCGCCAAACGTCGGAACATCCCCTGATGCTTTTGCTGGCCCTCATCGGGGTGCCCTCAAGGGGCAAGTTGCAGGGCGAACGAAGCACCCATTTAAGCATTGGATCCTCCTGTACGCCCAACGTAGGCGAGAAGCTATTCGCCCTTGGTTCGCCTTTATTGAGATTGAGACCGCAAGCCCCCCTGCCCTGGATTCAGCCTCGTAGACCATGGTCCGATCGCATCGGTTATAATGCCTCGCGTGATCCGTCAGGCACCTTGTGCGAAGGGGTTGGCCATGCGTGGGGCGAGACCATCCGGCGTGGTCGGCGAGGTTGTAAGGCACAAGACGGCGAAACCGGCAGATCATGCCACCAGACGCGATCTGAGGATCAGGCGTGATCTGGTTTGGCTGATGCTGGCAAAGCTCGGCTTGAATCCGACTGAGATCGAGGAGACTTGCCGTTATGCTGCCCGGTCTCGGCGTCAGATCCGGCATCGGCTCAGCGAGTTGAGATCCCGGCATCCTGCCGCAAGCCAAGCCGAGATTGGATATCGCCTCATCGAGTCACAGCCTCGCTTAAAGATGGCTGCTGCCCGCGAAGCTCAACGCAACACTTCCCCGCCCTGCCCTCCTGGCCAATCCCGACGAACGATCTTCGATCGCAACCCAGGATGGACGGTGATGTGACGGGCATGAACCCGTCACCGTGACGTTACGTCGTGTCACCGTGACGTTACGGTGACAGACACGAAATGCCTCGGAACCTCTGCCCCAACGCCCATTTGGCTCCAGGCCCTTCGGATCTTACCGGCCTCAGCTCCGTAGCATCTGAGACTGCTTGTTCTGAGGCTCCAAGGTGCTTTGATACCGATTCCCATCAGACCCAATGGAATTAGGGGCTGATGTTCCCACATACCGAGGTACGCAGGGGCTGGTGCATCTTCGCTCCCACGTACCTCAATACTGAGATACCTTGGTTTCAAAGCTCATTAGGCTCAAGATACTCATGATCCGATGGTCTTTCGTTCCGTGGTTCCGATGGCTTTTAGAGCCACAAGCCCGAGGTACTTTGACATCTGAGGCTTATTGGCCCTTGGACCATCGGTTCCAATGGGAAAACGGCCAGAGGGTGGAAAGCTCATAGGTGCATCAGGTCGCTTGGACCCTGGGCTAAAAACTCGGAAGCTCCAAAGGCTGAATGATCCAACATGCAACGGGTCTGATGGGCCTTGAAACGTTCGCACCTTTGATCTGATGGGCTCAAGTCCAAAAGTGCCGCGGCCGATCCTCTTTGGTGACAAGGGGGTGGAGCGTGAGATCGATCGCGGTTGTGAATCTCAAAGGCGGGAGCGGCAAGACGACCACGGCTTTATGCCTGGCGGTCGGGGCCGCGAATCGCGATCTCCGCGTTCTGTTGATCGATGCGGACCCGCAGAGCAACGCCACGATGACGATGCTCGACGGAAATCCCCCTGACGATCCAACGCTCGGCCACGTCTTGCTTGACCAGGCCGACATCAGGGAAGCGATCCGCCCGACGCGAGTCGAGGGGGTGGATCTGATCCCTTCGGATGCCCGGCTCGCCGACGCGGCTCTTTTGCTGGCCGATCAGATGGGCCGAGAGCGGCGGTTGCGGTCCGCGATGATGACCGTCGATCACGAGTATGACCTGATCGTGATGGACGCCGCCCCGCAGCTCAACCTCGTGGGGATCAACCTTCTGAACTATGCGGGCGAGCTCCTCGTTCCCGTCGATGCGGGTCTCTACTCGGTCGCGGGCCTCGGTCGGTTGCAAACGTCGGTCGATGAGGTGCGGAAGTACCTCGACAATCGATCGCTCAGAATCTCGGGCTTGGTCCTGACTCGGGCTCACAACAACCGAGCGACGAAGGACATCGAGAGGCAGCTACGCGAGGCGTTCGGGCCGATCGTCTGCCAGGCGGTCATCCCGCACTCAGTCAAGGTCGAGGAAGCCCACGCCAGACATTTGACGGTTTTGGAATTCGCCCCCAGATCGACGCCAGGCCGTGCGTACGATCGTCTTGTCTCGGAGGTACTGAACGATGGCCACAGCGAAGGATCGGGGGATTCCGAGTCTAGCGTCCGCACTGATCAGGCCGACTACGACGCAGACGCAGCCTGAGAAGCCAGAGCCCGTCGAGGCGACCGACGATCAGGCCGAGGGAGAGCAGGGGGGCGGATCGACCCAGAACGAACCCAAGCCGAGAACTCGGAGTCGCCGAACCGCCGCAAGCGAAGTGGCGAAGGGCCGAAAGATCAGTCTTCCCGATTCGGTGTTCGACCGGCTCCAACTCACGGCGATCCAACGCCGCAAAACCCTCTCAGCCGTTGCAACCGAGATCCTCGATCGTAATCTTCCGAAGCTCAGAATCGAGCGGGACAACTGAGCGGTTGACCGGGCTTTCCGGGCGAGCGACGATGTGATGCCTGGGAACCGTTTGTGTTTCGAGGCAAGGGAAGAAGATCGATGTCCAACAACGAAGAGTTCCAATCCAAGGAACGGATTCCCGGCATTAAAGGCCAAGTTGAAAACCAGATCGAAGCCCACCTTGACACCAAAATCGCGGAAGCTCTTGGCCAAGTTCTTGAAGAACCTCTTCGGCAAATCCAAGTTGAGCCGCTCAATCACATTACTCAGATGTCCGGAAGAGAGTTCCCGAAAGCGTTCCCACCGAAAGACGAAACGAACAACGGCCCCCAGGAGTGAACCCAGGGGCCGTTCGCGTTTTGAAGTAGGTGAGATCAGGAACCGAACGCCGCGAACCAAGCCTTGACGGCAGCGGATTCGGTTTCTGAATAGGCACCGGATCGGATCGCAAGATACGCCTCACCGATGGTGAGTTTGAGTTCGGTGTCAACGCCGCCTTTCTCAGCCTTGGCTTCGGACAAGGCGTTGATCAGATCGACGATTTTCACGTCCAATGCTTTTCGTTTGCCAATCAGGCCAGCGATCGATTGTTCGAGCGCATCAAACGTTGGCGGGCCGTCTGGTTTCTTCTTCGCCATCAGATCGTCCTCAGTAGAGTATGAGCGGTTTCGATGATTCTAACAGCTCACAGGGCGGGGGCCTCAGCCAACGGTCAGGATCGTTTCCGACCGGATAGCTCCGACAAGGTAATCATCAGGCAGATCGGGCCGGTAGGCGAAATACATCATCGGCCCGACCGTCAACGCGGTCGCCCGCCATGGCATCGGACGCCCAGCATCGGAAAAGATGGCCGCTTGGATCTCGTCTGCCGCGAGCGTCGGGATGCACGACGGCACGACGGCGGTAAGCGGCAGCAAGACGAGTTGATTGGGCTCATCGTCGGCGGGGGTCTCCCGCATGTCCCTCGCGGACAGAACGTACCATTGGCCGATGCGGACGCCTGTCGATTGGCGACGACGCGGCCCCCCTACATGGGTGCGTATCAGGCGGTGAAGCCGATCCTCGGCGATGCAAAGATGTTCGACGCGGTGATCCATGATGCGGTCTCGGCATCCGATCGCCACCGCCTCGCGCATGAGAAAATAGTCCGCGAGCAGGTCCGCTGGGCTCATTGTTTTGGTCGCTGACATGGTTGGTCTCCGTTTCAGGCGGTGTGTTCTCAAAGGGAGTCGTACCAGCGTTTCAGGATCTCGGCTTCACGAGCGTAACCGGCCCGGACGTGCTCGCTGAATCGCCGGTTCTGAGCGAAGGCTTCCGCTACCCGGATGCGTTCAAGCAGGGCAAAAGTGATGGCCGAGTATTCCTCGGAATCTCTGACAACGATCGTGGGTCGGCATGACTCGCTGTAGGCAACGGGTGTGGTTGTGGTCGCCATCTCGGGGAAGCTCCTGACCAGGGGACATGAGAAGACGCCCGCCAGGCCGATCCTGGCGGGGCAGGGGGGACGGTCAGGCCAGCAGACCGCGATATTGCGGCAACGCGGCTTCCTCGGCGTGATCTTCGAAGCGGTGAATCTCATCGAGACGATCGAGCATCGCGAGTTCGAGCATTACGGCCTCAAACTCGTCTTCATCTTCGCTCTGGCAAAGCCAGGCGACATCTTCCATTGACGGCTCAAAGTCGGCTTCCTCGTCCGGAATGCTCGGCTCGATGTCCCAAAGATCCGGCAAGGCGAGATGGGCATTGGGACTGATCAGAGATAGAATGCTCATGGTTCTCAATCTCCTTTGAAACGGGTGGTAGAGACCAACTCTGAGCCTCGATCAGTGCCACCTGATCGGGGCTCTCTCACTTCTCAGATGCGGTGGCCAGTGGCGAGTGCGTTCGCCAAGCCTCTGGCGAGAATCCGGCGTTGGCCGTCCAGCCAGGCCGTGTGCAGCATCTCAACGTGGGCGATGTGGTCGCGGATCTCACGGGCCTCGGTCCAGATCACGGCTTTTCGGTTCGCGGGATCGACGCCCCGCTCCAACTCGCGGTGTTCTTCAAGCAGGCCCTGGAGTCTGCCTCGGGCCGCTTCGATCATCATGGTTTTGCTCCTTTTCCAAGTTGCTTAACGCTCGACACAGATACATTGTAACAATGTCTCCATTACTGTCAACAGCACAATAAAAAAAGTTACAATGTAGATTTTCTCCGTGGATTGCGATAGGATCTAGAGATAGAGTGCGGGCCGTAGTTACAATTGGGAAATCGGAGACAAACCATGAAATCCGCAGGTGTTGCAACGATGGCCAAGAAAGCAGCAAAACCACCGAAGTCCGAAACAGCCCCTACCCGTTTGACGGTCGCGGCCATCGACGAAGCGAGGATGGCCGCTTCGATCAAAGGAGTATCGGTTGTGGATTACATGAGCGAAATCGTGCTCAGGACCGCCAAACGAGATGTGGACGTATGGTCGCGTGCCAGGGCGGCGGCATCCAAGCAAGCCGAGACGGAAGGAGCCTGAGCGATGAGA
>Ga0209930_1005185_pt1 | contig 10846 bp, 9 predicted proteins | sample ThiBiot_500_biof_2_FD_183948 | JGI IMG/M metagenome (GOLD analysis project Ga0209930, IMG submission 183948) | Wastewater bioreactor microbial communities from Cape Town, South Africa - Thiocy_cont_500_biof (SPAdes) | ecosystem: Engineered > Bioreactor > Thiocyanate-remediating >... | reverse complement strand
ACGGAACCCGGTCGGAGTTATCGTCGGTGCCTTCGGTCAGGCCCCGAATGTCGATCAGCTTTTTGGCGAGTGTCAGGTAGCGTGGGTCGTGGGTTGTCCGGTACATTTCGGTAATGCCCATATAATGCGACGGGCAAATGGCATTGCGGGCCTGTTCGGGGGTAGCCGTATCGTAAAACCCAATCAGAAAATCAGTAGCTTTTTTAGCAATGTTCAGGAGGGAGGTTTTGCCCGTTGCGCGGTAATGCACACAGGCGGCTGTCATCAGATGACCGAAGTTGTAGGCTTCAAAGCTAAGCTTATCGCGGAAGGCTGCCCCATCGGACATCTTTTTCTCGCCCAGCGTGGATTCGCCCGGCGTGGATTCGCCCGGCGTGGATTCGCCCAGCGTGGATTCGCCGGTCTTCTTTTGCTGGATGATCGCTTTGGTGTATACGTAGCCATCGGGGGCCTGTGCTTTGGCGATTACGGCAATGGCCCTATCCATCTGCTCGTCCAGCTTTTTATCCTTCGTGAGTGCATACATACTCGCCACCGACTCCAGCGTTTTGTAGAAATCCCCGTCGTGAAACGATGGCCCTTTGAAGTTCCCCGATTCCAGACCAGCGGCTATTTCAAAATTGCGGAAGGCATGACTTACGTTCGGATTGGTATACGTATCCCACAGATGCGGCACCATCGAATCGCGACAAACGGCAAAGCGGTCGGCCCAGAAACCGGTTGTCCATTTTACGGCGTTGAGGTCTGTACTTTCCAGCCGGGCAAACGAACTTTTCGACGTATTGACCAAGGCGTTCGTTTGGCCCCACACGGGTGAAAGTGATGCCACCGCAGTAGCTAGTAACGTATATCGGATCAGGAATCGGCAGGCGCTCATGACAGACGGATTGCATAAAAGACAAAATTAATAGTAATAATCCACTGTTAACTATGCGATTTTCTCCGTTGGTTATAGCATGTTAGCATGTAAACGAATCTCGGGTTATTCAGGAAATAACTATTCTTTTTAGTTATTTTTGTTACATGGCTAAGCAGGTGAATCAATATGACAAGATTTTCAGGGAGAATATAGAAGCTGTGCTGCCAAGTTTGATGGATACCATTCTTGGTATCACCGCCGTTGAACTTGAGGAGTTGCCAGACGATATTCAGCATACTAAAGAACGCAAGCCTGATGTCCTAAAAAAGATTACTGATGTGCACGGGACTACATTCGTACTTCACATCGAATTTCAGCTAGTAGATGAGCCAGAGATGGTTTACCGAATGGCTGAATATTTTATTATGCTGGTGAGAAAATATAAAACTGCTGTTCGGCAGTTCGTAATCTTTCTTGGAGCAAATCAACCGCAAATGCCAACCCAGCTAGATGTAGACGTTCTGCGATTCCGTTTTCCTCTGATTTCATTTATCCAGATCGATTACCGGCTTTTCCTAAAAGCGAATAAACCGGAAGAAATCCTTTTAGCCGTGTTAGCCAATTTTAACACTAGTAGTCCAGAAGCAGTTCTGAAAAGTATCATTGAACGTATTGAAGAAACAGCTAAAGGTGATTTTTCGTTGAGGAGATACTTCAGTCAATTGCGGGTATTAGCCCAATTACGTAATTTAGAGCTTGTATTAAAGACAACTATGGATAGTATTGCCAAGTTTATCAGCGAAGAAAGGGATGTCCTCTATTTGCGTGGATTCGACAAAGGTGAAGAGAAAGCTGAAGAGCGGGTTGTAAAAAATCTGCTTACTAAGCTATCCCTATCACTTGAGGAAGTTGCCGATATTGCAGGCGTCTCCGTCGAATTTGTGAACGATATACAGCAAAGGTTAACGAATGCTAAGTAAGTATGAATGGTGTACTCATGGGAATACAGTATATACACTTGCGAGAGATAAATCATTTTTTTATCTATTTACTTTGTAATACAAAGTTCTTTGGTAAATTTGCTTCCAGACTTTAAAACAGTACAGACATGATCACTCAGAACACAAGACTTACCGGGATTTTGGGGGCAGTAGTTATTCTATTATCGATTCCCTTTATTGCCATGCAGTTTACGAATGAGGTGAACTGGAGCCTTTTTGATTTTATCGTAGCGGGTACGCTGCTGCTCGGTACTGGGTTGATGTGTGAGCTGGTTTTGCGAACGGTACGCAAACGCGAATACCGACTTGCCCTCTGCGGTGCCATTCTGCTGGCGCTGGTGCTGATCTGGATCGAACTGGCCGTCGGTATTTTCGGAAGCCCGATTGCCGGGAGTTAGTGGAAGAAATATAAACTTGGTTTCTAAAACCGCAAGGACTCTATAGACGCAAAGAGAGTTATGATACTTCTTAGCGGCTTTAGCGTCCTTGCGGTTTAATTAAGCCCTAAACCCGAAGCGAGCCCCGGAAACCCCGAACGCCATAATAGGATTCGGCGCCATTGTGGTACACAAAAACCGTATCGTAGCGACGGTCGCAAAAGAGTGCTCCGCCCAGTTTTCGGATGGCCGGAGGGGTAGCGATCCAGCTCGATGTTTTCAGGTCGAACTTTCCGAGTGTCTGTAGCAGCCGATACTGCTCTTCTGTCAACAGTTCAACGCCCATTTCCACCGCCATATCCAGAGCGGTGTTGGCTGGTTTGTTTTCTTTTCTGGAGTCCAGTGCTTCCCGATCAAAGCAAACACTCCGGCGACCTTTAGGGGTTTCGGGCGAACAATCGAAAAAAATGTACTCACCCGTGCCCGTATCCTGACCGACCACATCTGGCTCACCACCCGTACGCTCCATTTCATACAGCGACCAAAGTTTTTCGGGAGCTGCTTCCAGCTTTGCCAGTACGGCTGTCCAATCAAGGCCTGTATGACGATTACTATTTTTTGCAAAACGCACGTTTAACGTATTGAGGAGTTCAGTCTGCTGATCGGGCGATAATTGCTGTTTATTGTTCATAAGGAGTTAGTGATCAACTTGTTTACGGTGTCCTGTAAGCGATTGTGAGCCATATTGATGCCTTTGGCAAAGGGCAGTTGTAATACCTGATCTCTGATCCCGACGGATCGGTATATGACATGCATCGTTAGTTGGCTGGTAGTCGGTGAGAGTTCGTCAAACGCCAGAAACTCAAGCTGAGCGCCAAAGGGGGCACTCTCCATTTCGAAGGTTCGGGTGATTTTCCGGTTCGGGACAAACTCGTGAAAAACTCCGTTGAAGCCGTGTTTATTCCCTATGGGGTCAGTGGTTTCGAATTGCCAGCTACCGTGTTTTTTAGGTTCCAGTTTCAGCACTTTCGTCCCCATCCATTGCTCCACCAGGTCGGGTTCTACATGCGCTTTAAATACTAGTTCGAGCGGCAGGTCAAACTCCCGTGTGATCACTAACTCCTGTTTGCCTGCTTCGGCATGGACTTTGGTTTTTGGCTCCATGTGGTTTCTATTGGTTGGCTTGATAGTTCTTCATGATGGCTTCCAGTTTGTTGAATCGATCATCCCACATCTGGCGGAACGGCTCGATAAAATCCGCTATTTCTTTCATCTTTTTGGGATTTAAATGGTAGTAGATTTCCCGCCCTCCTGACGCAGTAATTCACATTCGGTAAGAATGTGCAGGTGTTTGGAAACGGTTGGCCGGGCCGTATCGAAGTTGGCGGCAATGGCACCGGCTGTCATCGCCTGCGAGGCTACCAGCAGCAGGATTGCCCGTCGGGTCGGGTCGGCTATGGCCTGAAATACATCTCGTCGTAAATTCATCGTGTAGCTATTTGACTACAAATATACATGTAGTTATTTGACTACACAAATAGTTGGGTAACGATTTTGCGTTTGTTCCTCGGCTATCTGCTGGGTTGTCAGGGGCAACGGTTGATACGTTAAGTCGTAAGGAAGATTTCTGCCGGTTTCCTCGGGAGCTTCAACGACAATAATCCAGTTTTCAGGCCAAAGTGACCAACCGAATTGGTCATCGAAAAAAAGAGGTTGGTCATTTTTAGTCGTTTTATCACGAAGATAGGAGCGTATTTTGTTCTCAGATGATCAGTCATTTATGGACTAGATCCCCGCCGACCTACAGTAAGCGTGGGTTGTGATTTAATTAATTTTTAATGTGGCTGGAATAGTTCAGGCCAAATTGCTGTTCCCAGTTGACGGGTAGTTTTTGACAGCCTATCAAAAACCACCCATCAACCACTGTTTTACAATCTGATGAAAGTTACTAAAACTATCCACAAGCAATCGTCGCGTTATCTGGCGTTGATACTGGTTATGAGCCAGTTTGGTTGTGGTTCCTCAACGAATGAAACGTCAGCTCCCACGCAGATTCCGACCCTGCCAGTCGTGCAGGTCAGAACGGCCTCGGTAACGACGTATCAGGAATTTTCGGCTACGCTGGAAGGGCGCGTTAATGTCGATATCCGGCCACAGGTGGAAGGGTATCTGGAAAAAATATACGTCGATGAAGGTGCTGCCGTTCGGAAAGGCCAGCCTCTGTTCCGCATCGATACCCGCACCTACCAGCAGCAGGTTGGCAATGCCGATGCCACCTTACTGGCGGCCAAGGCTAATCTGGATAAAGCCGCGCTGGAAGTGGCCCGGCTGACCCCCCTGGTCGAAAACAACGTTGTGTCGGATGTGCAGCTCAAAGCCGCGCAGTCGGCCTATGCGGCTGCGAAAGCCAATGTCGAACAGGCCCGCTCGATGGTGGGGAACGCCAATGTTAACCTGAACCGCACACTCATTACGTCGCCAGCCAGTGGGTTTATTGGTCGGTTGCCCTATAAAGCGGGGAGCCTGGTAGGGCGTTCGGAAGCGCTGCCCCTGACGACGGTGTCGGATGTTCACGACATCTACGCGTATTTCTCGATGGGCGAAGTTGATTTCCTGCGGTTTACCCGGCAGGCTGCGGGCGGAAGTCTGGCCGATAAGATTCGGAAGTTGCCCCCGGTTGAGCTGGTGCTGGCCGACGGCAAAGCCTACGGACAGAAAGGCCGGATCGAAATGGTATCCGGGCAGTTCGACAAAACGATGGGGGCCATTAGCTTCCGCGCCGTGTTTCCGAATGCGCAGGGTCTTCTGCGGTCGGGCATTACGGGTCGTGTCCGCATTCCCGAGCAACACCCGTCGGCGGTGGTCGTACCACAGGAAGCAACCTTCGAGCGGCAGGACCGTGTGTTTGTGTTTGCCGTTGCCGACAGTAACAAGGTGGTGAGCAAACCGCTCCAGATTGCCGGGAAGAGCGGCAATTTCTACCTGATCGACAACGGGATTCGGCCGGGCGAGCGCATTGTGCGGGAGGGAATCGATCGACTTCGCGATGGCGATGCTATCACGCCCCGACTGATTGCCAGCGATAGTCTGGTCAGTCGTTCACTGTAAGAATTCAGATCCATTCATCGGGCTGATCAACCTGATCTAATTGGCCCGTTTCTGGTAAAACTATGCTTAAATTATTCATCGAACGCCCGGTTCTGGCCACAGTTATTTCCATATTGCTGGTCATTCTGGGAGGGATTTCTCTGGTGACACTACCCGTCACGCAGTTTCCCGAAATCGCCCCACCCAGTGTGCAGGTAGCCGCATCGTATCCCGGTGCCAATGCCGAAGTGGTGGCCCGCTCCGTGGCGACACCGCTCGAAGAGGCTATCAACGGGGTCGAAAACATGACCTATATGACGTCGTCGTCGGGTAACGATGGGTCGGTGGCGATCAACATTTATTTCAAGCTGGGCACCAACCCCGACCTGGCTGCTGTAAACGTGCAGAACCGGGTTGCCAAAGCGACGAGTCTGCTGCCTACCGAAGTGATTCAGGCTGGTATTTCGACGCAGAAACAGCAGAACAGCATGATCATGATCCTCAACCTGAACAGCAATGCGGCCGTTTATGACGAAACGTTTTTGCAGAACTATGCCAAAATTAACCTGATTCCAGAGTTACAGCGGGTGAATGGGGTAGGGCAGGTGATGGTCTTCGGTGTGAAGGATTACTCCATGCGAATCTGGCTAAAGCCAGATCGGCTGGTGGCGCTCGGTTTGTCGCCCCAGGAGGTTATTGGCGCCATTCGGGAGCAGAATCTGGAAGCAGCCCCCGGTAAAATCGGGGAGAAAAGTGAGGAAGCTTTTGAGTACGTCATTAAATACAAGGGTAAACTCAACCAGCCGGAGCAGTACGAAAACATTATCCTGAAAGCCAACGCCGATGGGTCGATGGTGCAGCTCAAGGACGTAGCACGGATTGAATTTGGGTCGTTTACGTACAGTGGTGATACCAGGGTGAATGGGAAACCCAGTGTCGGAATCGCCATCAACCAGATGGCGGGATCGAATGCCAACGACATCCAGGTGGCTATTCTGGCAATCATGGACAAAGCCGCCGGGGCGTTTCCTAAAGGGATCAACTACACCATTGGCTATAGCACCAAAACGTTTCTGGACGAATCCATCGACCAGGTGACGCACACACTGATCGAAGCGTTTATTCTGGTGTTCATCGTGGTGTTTCTGTTTTTGCAGGACTTCCGTTCAACGCTCATTCCGGCCATTGCGGTGCCGGTGGCCATTATCGGTACGTTCTTTTTCATGCAACTGTTCGGCTTTACGATCAACCTGCTGACGCTCTTCGCGCTGGTGCTGGCCATTGGGATTGTGGTCGATGATGCGATTGTCGTGGTTGAAGCGGTTCACGCCAAAATGGAAAAGAGTCGGCAGTCGGCCCGGTCGGCCACGCTCCAGTCCATGCAGGAAATTTCGGGCTATCGTCTCTATTACGCTGGTCATGGCCGCCGTGTTCGTGCCAGTCGGGTTTATGAACGGTCCGGCAGGGGTTTTCTACCAGCAGTTTGCATTCACGCTAGCCATCGCCATTCTGATTTCGGCGGTCAATGCGCTAACGCTGAGTCCGGCTTTATGCGCCCTACTGCTGAAAAATCCGCATGGCGACGATACGCATCATCCGAAAAAAGGATTTCTGAACCGCTTCTTCGATGCCTTCAACGCGGGTTTTGCATCGCTGACAAACAAATACGTGGGTAGCCTGCGGTTTCTGATTCAGAATAAATGGGTTGGGTTAAGCGGATTGGCGCTGGTAACGGCCCTAACCGTTTTCCTGATGCGGACCACGCCTACGGGTTTTATTCCTTCCGAAGATCAGGGGTTCATCGCGTATTCGCTGAAGCTTCCGGCGGGGGCATCCCTACAGCGAACGCAGAAAGTGGCCGATAAAATTGAAGGGATTCTGCACAAAACGCAGGCCGTTGAGCAGCATATTGAAATCAGCGGATTCAACATGATCGCCAACTCGGCAAGTCCGTCCTATGCGGCCGGATTCGTCAAGATGAAACCGTATGAAGAGCGGGGTGCCGTGAAAGAGTTGCAGCAGGTGGTCGATACGGTGAGCAGGCAGGTAGCGGGTGTGGAAGAAGGCCGGGTCGATGTGTTTACCATGCCTACGGTGCCGGGTTTCAGTAACGTGGATGGGTTTGAATTGCTGTTGCAGGATCGGACTGGCGGTAAGCTCGACAAGCTCAGCGCGACGGCCAATGCCTTCATCGAAGAACTGCAAAAACGCCCCGAAATCGCAGCTGCTTTCACGACCTTCGACACGCAGACGCCCCAGTTCGAACTGGAACTGGACGTGAAGAAAGCCAAGCAGCTCGGCATTTCGACCAATGATATTCTGCAAACGATGCAGGTATACTACGGTAGTTCGTTCGCGTCGGACTTCAACCGATTTGGTAAATTCTACCGCGTTATTGCCCAGGCCGACGCGCCGTATCGGGCCGATCCGGCGTCGCTGAACAGTATTTACGTGAAAAACTCCGTTGGTCAGATGGTCCCCATGACGACGGTGGCTAGGTTGAAACGCGTATACGGACCCGAAGCCATCACCCGTAACAACCTCTTCACTTCGGTGGCCATCAACGGACAGGCTAAGCCGGGCTACAGCACGGGCGATGCCATCCGGGCGGTGGAGGAAGTGGCGAAGACCAAACTACCCGTGGGCTACACCTACGAGTGGACGGGCATGACGCGGGAAGAAATTGCGGCTGGTGGTCAGTCGAGTCTGATTTTCGGGCTTAGCCTGGTCTTTGTCTATTTTCTGCTGGCGGCTCAGTACGAAAGCTACGTATTGCCCTGGGCGGTGCTGCTCTCCATTCCGACGGGGATTCTGGGCGTGTTCCTGTTTATCAATCTGGCAGGTATCGACAACAACATTTACGTGCAGGTCGGTCTGATTATGCTTATTGGGTTGCTGGCGAAAAATGCGATTCTGATTGTTGAATACGCCACCCAGCGCCGACAGGCGGGGATGGGTCTGCTGGCATCGGCGCTCGATGCGGCCCGGCTACGGCTACGCCCGATTCTGATGACTTCGTTTGCGTTTATCGTCGGTCTGATTCCGCTGATGGGAGCCACGGGCGCATCGGCCAAGGGAAATCACTCAATTAGCATCGGTACGGCGGGGGGAATGCTGACCGGCGTTCTGCTGGGGCTGTTTATCATTCCTGTGCTGTTTGTCATTTTTCAGGGGATTCAGGAGAAGATCAAACGGCCTAAAACGCCCGAAGAACGCAAAGCGCTGGCCGAAGAAGCCTTCGCCAGCCACCCCATAACTCGTAATTAAATCATGACACGACCTTATTTTTCGTCGTCTCGCCTTTTCATTGGCATACTCATACTTACCCTGCTCGTTTCGGGCTGTAAAGTAGGGCAGAACTACCGACGCCCGACCGTTCAGCTACCGGAACAATACGCAGAGCGCCCATTGGTCGACACGTCCAGCGTAGCGCTGATGCCTTGGCGGCAGTTTTTTCGGGATACCGACTTGCAGAACCTGATCAGCACGGCGCTGACGAACAACTTCGATTTACAGGTAGCTATCAAACGAATCGAGGAAAATCAGGCCTATGTTCGGCAGACACGCTATGCGCTGTTACCTGCCGTCAACGGGCAAGTAGCTGCATCGACCGTTACGCCCTCGCGTAACAGCCTGAACGGTCTGAGCCTGGAAAATTTTATTGGTACCCGGCATCTGGAAGACTACTCGGCCAACCTGGCGTTATCCTGGGAGGCCGACATCTGGGGACGCATCCGGCGGCAGAATGAAGCCACACGGGCCCAATTCCTGCAAACCGAAGAAGCGGCCAAAGCGGTGCGTACGAATCTGGTAGCCAGCGTAGCAACGGGCTACTTCAACGTCTTGCTGCTCGACGCTCAACTGGAGATTGCAAAGCGGAACGTTGCCCTGGGGGATTCCATTGTGCGGCTGATCCGACTTCAGAAACAGTCGGGCGACGTAACCGAATTGGCGGTGCAACAGGCCGAAGCCCAGCGTCAGAATGCCGATCTGCTTCGGTCGCAGCTGGAACAGGCGCTGGCGATTGAACAGAACGGAATCCGGCAACTACTGGGCGACTGGCCCGGCACCATTGCCCGTAGCAGCCGACTCGCCACCTACCCGGTGGCGGATACGTTGCTGACGGGCGTACCGGCCCAGTTGCTGGCCAACCGACCCGATGTTCGGGTGAGTGAATTGAGCCTGGTGGCTGCCAATGCCCGGGCTGGTGTGGCCGAAGCGAGTCTGTATCCCGCTCTGACTATCACCGGTAGTGCTGGTCTAAATTCCTTTCAGGCCAGCAACTGGTTTGCACTACCCAACTCCCTGTTCTATAACCTGGCGGCTGGTCTGGTACAACCCATATTCCAGCGTCGTCAGCTTCGAACCCAACTGGAAGTGAGTCAGATTCAGCGGGAGGCCGCATTGGTTCAGTTTCGGCAGAGTTTGAATACGGCCGTCACCGACGTATCGAACGCGCTGGTGCGGCACGAGAAAGTACAGGAGCAGGAACGGATTGCCACGGCACGTGCCCAAACCTTGCAGGGGGCCATCAACAATGCCAAACTACTGTTCAAAAGTGGAATGGCAACCTATCTGGAAGTCATCACGGCCCAGAGCAATGCCCTTCAGGCCGAGCTGGCCGTAGCCGATATCAAACGACAGCGGCTTAGTGCCATGGTCGACGTCTACCGATCTTTGGGTGGCGGGTGGCGGTAAAGTCGCCATTCGCGCAGACGAACATCATCGCCAGACTGGTATGCGGATGTAGCTGTTCGTGTACCAGTTTATTCGTAGCGGCTCTTTGGCATCGTGTATGGACTCCGTGCTTACGTCGTTGCCGGTCCCATAGTTCAGTTGCGAAAAGGGATTTTTGTTGACGTTGATCGCCACCACCAGCCGACTGCCTTTGCTCAGTTGTTTACTGACCAGGTGCGTGTTTGATACGTCAATGGTCGTTTGGGCATTAGGTGTCAGCAAGGTTCGTTTGGTGATGTCGTTTGCATAACTCGCCCGACCGATGTAATACGACAGGTGAAAGTAATCGCCAGCCGGAGTCAGTTCGTAAAGTGTAACGCCAAGGTCTACATCCTTTTTGTTGATGCTGATATTCAGTTGGGCCAGAAAGGAGCCATTGATGAGCATCGACTCCGACAACGGTTCGCTGATGAAAACAAACCCATTGCTGGTGTCGATCTCTTTCCGCGAAATGGGGTCGGGGTAGTAGTTGTTAGTGCTGGTTTGCCGGTCTGCGAAATCAACCTGCTGCGACAAATAGCCTGTTTTAGCGGGCTTCGTAGGGCGTAAGGCATAAAAATCGCCTGTTTTCTGGTCGGTCAGGTAAAAGGTTAAGTAGGCATTGTGCATCTTGTCGAGCGAAGGCGCACTACGCCAGCTATTGGCACCCATCACTTCGTAATTGATTTTATCGGCCAGCATTTCAGGCTTTGGTCCCTGTTTCAGGATGTGGTCGAACCACTGATAGGTTATTTTTTTGATGTCGAACAACGCAACCGAATCGACCGAATAGCCATTGATTACGC
>Ga0209930_1005184_pt1 | contig 10848 bp, 8 predicted proteins | sample ThiBiot_500_biof_2_FD_183948 | JGI IMG/M metagenome (GOLD analysis project Ga0209930, IMG submission 183948) | Wastewater bioreactor microbial communities from Cape Town, South Africa - Thiocy_cont_500_biof (SPAdes) | ecosystem: Engineered > Bioreactor > Thiocyanate-remediating >... | reverse complement strand
CGAACTCGTTCTTGAACTCGGCCTCGAGGAAGCCGAGCGCCGACAGGACGCCCGGCGAGGGCGGCACGACGACGGGATAGCAGCCGAGCAGTTCGGCCATCGCATTGGCATGCAGCGGTCCGGCGCCGCCGAAGGCGACGATGCCGAAATCGCGCGGATCGAGGCCGCGCTGCACGGTGATGACGCGCAGCGCGCCGAGCATCACCTCGTTGGCGATGTCGATGATGCCCTTGGCGGCATCCTCAGGCGAGAGGCCGATCACGTCGCCGATCCGCTTGACCGCGGCGCGGGCACCCTCGACATCGAGCGCCATGTCGCCGCCGAGCAGCACCGGCGGCAGGTAGCCGAGCACGACATTGGCATCGCTCACGGCCGGCTCGGTGCCGCCTCGGCCATAGGAGACCGGGCCGGGCCGGGCGCCAGCGCTGCGCGGGCCGACGCGGAGCGACTTGGTCAGTTCCGAGACCTCGGCGATCGAGCCGCCGCCGGCGCCGACCGAGCGCACGTCGAGCGTCGGTACCTTGGCCGGGAAATAGCCGACTTCGGTGGAGCGCGAGATGGTCGGCTCGCCGTCGATGATCACCGACACGTCGGTCGAGGTGCCGCCCATGTCGAAGGCGAGGAGGCGCGGGAAGCCGCTCCGCCGCGCGATCATCACGGTGGACGTCACGCCGCCGGCCGGGCCGGAGAGGACGGTGTGAACGGGACGCTCGGACGCGGCCGCGGCGCTCATCAGGCCACCGTCGGAGCGGACGATATGGAGGCGGGCGGTGACGCCCTCGTCCTTCAACCGGTCCTCGATGCGCGAGAGATAGCGCTTCATGATCGGCCGCACATAGTCGTTCATCACCGTGGTGATGGCGCGGTCATATTCGCGGAACTCGGGGAGGATGTCGGAGGAAAGCGAGACCGGGATATGCGGATGCCGCTCGGCGACGATGCGGCCGAGGATGCGCTCATGCTCGGGATTGGCATAGGAGTGCATCAGCGAGATCGTCAGCGCCTCGATGCCCGAGCCGCAGAGATCGTCGATGAGCGCCGTCGCCGCCTCGATGTCGAGCGGCCGCACCACCTCGCCGCGCGCATTCATGCGCTCCGGGATGCCGCGCGTGTCGGCGAGCGAGGCGAGCGGATCCGGCTTGTCCATGACGATCCAGCCGAACAGCGGGCCGGGCGTCCAGGATTTCGCGAGATGGAGGGTGTATTCGAACCCCTCCGTGACGAGCAGGCCGACCCGCGCGCCCTTGCCTTCGAGGACGGCATTGGTCGCGACCGTCGTGCCGTGCAGGATCAGCGAGATGTCGGACGGCGTGATGCCGGCCTTCTCGCAGATCAGCTTCACACCCGCCGCGACGCCGATCGACTGGTCCTGCGGCGTCGACGGGGTCTTGGCCTGAAAGGTCCGCTGCGTCCTCTCGTCGTGCAGCAGCAGGTCGGTGAAGGTACCGCCCACATCGACTCCGAGCCTCATTCGATTGTCCCTCTGGTTCGGGCGTCACCCCCCTCGGACAAGCGCCTCGGGGACCGCGCCGGCACGCTATTGAATGCGCATGCAAACTAGCATAGTTTCAAGGTCGGGTCGTCCGCAAGGGGCAAAAACAGCCGGTCAAACGGCGCGCCGGACGAGGGGTCCGGATATCCGGAAAAGCGTTGATCTCGATGAAGAAGCCGATCGCATGAGCGCGCTCACGCTATACGACAAGGTCTGGCGGCAGCATGTCGTCAAATCCTATGAGGACGGCAGCGACCTCATCTATATCGACCGCCATCTCGTGCAGGAGGTGTCGAGCCCGCAGGCCTTTGCCGGGCTCGTGGCGCAAAACCGCACGATCCGGCGGCCGGATGCCCATGTTTCCGTGGCCGACCATGCCGTTCCGACGCGCCATCGCGACCGTCCGTTGCCGGACGGGCTGGCGGCCCGCCAGGTCTCCCGGCTCGAGAGCAATGCCGAGCGCTTCGGCATTCCCTATATCCCGATGAACGACCGCCGCCATGGCATCGTGCATGTCATCGGCCCAGAACTCGGCTTCACCCTGCCGGGCGCGACGCTCGTCTGCGGCGACAGCCATACCTGCACCCATGGCGCCTTCGGGGCGCTGGCCTTCGGCATCGGCTCCAGTGAATGCGAATGCATCTTCGCGACGCAGACGCTGCGGCAGAAGAAGCAGAAGCGCATGCGCGTGATGCTCGACGGCGCTCTTCCCGCCGGCGTGACGGTCAAGGATATCATCCTCGCCCTCATCGGCGAGATCGGCACGGGCGGCGGCAACGGCCATGCCATCGAGTTCGCCGGCAGCGCCGTGCGCGCCCTGTCGATGGAAGCGCGCATGACGCTCTGCAACATGTCGATCGAGGCGGGCAGCCGCGTCGGCATGGTGGCGCCGGACGAGACCACCTTCGCCTATCTGAAGGGCCGGCCGCTGGCGCCCTCGGGCGCCGACTGGGACGCCGCGGTGGCGCATTGGCGCTCGCTCGCGACCGACGCGGATGCGGTGTTCGACCGCGAGGTGCGGCTCGACGTCTCCGCGCTCAGCCCGCGCATCTCCTGGGGCACGACGCCGGAGGAGAACCTGCCGATCACCGGGCGCGTGCCCGATCCCGCCGCCGAGAGCGACCCGTCGCGCCGCGCTCGCATCGCCAGGAGCCTCGCCTATATGGGCCTCGAGCCCGGCAAGCCGCTCGCCGAGATCCCCATCGACCGCGTCTTCATCGGCTCCTGCACCAACAGCCGCATCGAGGACCTGCGCCTCGCGGCCAAGGTCGTCGCCGGACGGCAGGTGGCGGCCAATGTCGCGGCGATCGTCGTGCCCGGCTCGGCCGGCGTTCGGCTGCAGGCGGAGGCGGAAGGGCTCGACGCCGTCTTCCGCGCCGCCGGCTTCGAATGGCGCGATTCCGGCTGCTCGATGTGCGTCGCCATGAATGACGACCGCCTGTCGCCCGGCGAGCGCTGCGCCTCGACGTCGAACCGCAATTTCGAGGGCCGCCAGGGGCAGGGCGGCCGGACCCATCTCATGAGCCCGGCCATGGCCGCCGCCGCCGCGATCTCCGGGCGGCTCACCGATGTGCGGACGCTTTCCTGAGAAACGCATGAAGTCCTTCACGACCGTCACCAGCATCGCCGCTCCCTTGCCGGAGGCGGATGTCGATACCGACATCATCTTCCCGGCGCGCTTCCTGCTCCTGCTCGACCGCGAGGGGCTCGGTCGCCATCTCTTCCATGAACGGCGCCGGCCGGCCGAAGGCGCGCCGCCCTTCGTGCTCGATACCCCGCCCTATGACCGCGCCGAGATCCTCGTCACCGGCCCCAATTTCGGCACGGGATCGAGCCGCGAGCAGGCCGTGTGGGCGCTGGCCGATTTCGGCATCCGCGTCGTCATCGCACCGCGCTTCGGCGAGATCTTCTTCTCCAACTGCTTCCGCAACGGCCTCTTGCCGATCGTGCTCGGCGAGGCGGAGCATGGGGCGGTGATGCGGGCGGCCGAGGCTGGCGAAAAGGTGAGCGTCGATCTCGAGGCGCAGCGCATCGTCCTTGCCGATGGAGCGGCGATCGGTTTCGCCATCGATTCCTACCGTCGGCGCGCCCTGCTGCTCGGCCTCGACGAGATCGGCGCCATCCTCGCCGACGACGCGGCCGATATCGCCGCCTTCGAGGCGCGGCAAAAGGCGGCGACGCCCTGGCTGCATCTTTCCCGCGAGCAACTTTCCCATTTCGACGATCTGAGGACCAGCGAGGCATGACCGAGGAAGCGCTCGATGCCAACTACAAGCGCGCCTTCGGCAAGCGCATCGGTTTCGGCGCCCGGCCGGCGCTGATCCTCATCGATTTCGTCGAGGCCTATTTCGACCCCGCTTGCCCGCTCTATGCCGGCGTCGAGGACGCGCTCGCCTCGGCGATCCGCCTGCGCGACGTGGCGCGCGAGGCGGGCGTTCCGGTCATCTACACCAATGTCGTCTACGACAAGGGCGGCCGGAACGGCGGGCGCTTCTACCAGAAGTCCATGGTGCTGCATCACTTCATCGCCGGCAGCCCGATGGGCGCCTGGCCGAAGGGGCTCACCGTCGGCGAGGACGAGCTCGTCATCTCCAAGCAATATCCGAGCGCCTTCTTCGGCACCTCGCTTGCCGCGACGCTGACCAGCTGGGGCATCGACACGCTGATCCTGACCGGGCTCAGCACGTCGGGCTGCGTGCGCGCGACCTGCGTCGACACCTGTTCCTACGGCTTCATTCCCATCGTCGTCCGCGAGGCGGTCGGCGATCGGCATCCGGCGCCGCACGAGGCCAATCTCTTCGACATGGACGCGAAATATGCGGACGTGGTGAGCGAGGCCGAGGCGACCGCCTATCTCCTGAGAATCGGACAGTCCACATGACCAAGCGCAGCCTCCGCGCCGCCCTCGCGGCCGGCGAATTCGTCGCCGCCCCCGGCATCCACGACATGATCGCGGCGGCGGTCAGCAACAAGTTCGACCTCGATTTCGTCTATGCCTCCGGCTACTGGACGACCGCCTCGGCCTATGGCCTGCCCGACGCCGGCATCGCGACCTATACCCAGATGCTCGACCGCGTCGCGACGCTCGCGCGCGTCTCGAAGGCGAGCGTCATCGCCGATGCCGATACCGGCTATGGCGGGCTGCTCAACGTGCACCACACCGTGCGCGGCTATGAGGAAGCCGGGGTCGTCGGCATCCAGATCGAGGACCAGGAATTCCCGAAGAAGTGCGGCCACACGCCGTTCAAGCGGGTCGTGCCGATCATCGACATGGTCGAGAAGATCAAGGTCGCGGTCGAGGCGCGGAAGAGCCCCGAGACGCTGATCATCGCCCGCACCGATGCGCGGCAGACGCATGGCTTCGAGGGCGCGATGAAGCGCGGCGAGGCCTATGCCGAGGCCGGTGCCGACATCGTCTTCCTCGAGGCGCTGGAGAGCGAGGCCGAGATGCGCGAGGCCTGCGCGCGCATCAACCGGCCGATGATGGCCAACATGGCCGATGGCGGCCGCACGCCGATCCGCTCGCGCGACGAATTGAAGGCGATCGGCTACGCCATGGCGATCTATCCCTCGATGACGGGGCTCGCCGCCGCGCATGCGGTGGAGAATGCGCTCAAGGTGTTCGTGGCGGAGGGCACGTCCAACTCGCCGAGCCTGCCGCTGTTCCCGTTCTCGGAGTTCAACTCGCTGATCGGCTTCGAGGAAGTCTGGGACTTCGAGCGCCGCTGGGCGCGCCGCGATGCCGAGGCGGCGGAATGAGCCTGCGCGTCGCCTGCATCGGCACCGGCACGGTCGGTAGCGCCTTCGCGGTCGTCTTCGCCCGCGCCGGGCATGATGTGGCGCTGTTCGACGCCGCCCCCGGCGCGGTCGAGACCTTCGCGCTGAAGCGGATCCGCGCCACGCTCGACCTGCTCGAGACCGAAGGCGCGCTCGCAGAGCCGGTCGAAGCGATCATGAGCCGCATCCGTCCGGCGGCGAGCCTCGCCGACGCGGTCAAGGGCGCCGACTATGTGCAGGAGAGCGTCGCCGAGGAGGTCGCGGTGAAACGCGCCGTCTTCGCTGCGCTCGGGGAGGCGGCGCCCGCGGGTGCGATCCTCGCCTCGTCGACCTCGGCACTGGCCGGCTCGCGCTTCCTCGATGCCGCGGCGCGGCCCGAGCGCTGCCTCGTCGCCCATCCCGTCAATCCGCCCTCTCTGATCCCGCTGGTCGAGATCTGCCCGGCGCCGTTCACGGCGGCGGAGACGGTGGAGCGGGCGCGGACGCTGCTCGCGGCGGCCGGCATGAGCCCGGTGACGCTCGCCCGCGAGATCGATGGCTTCATCCTCAACCGCCTGCAGTACACACTCGTCGCCGAGGCGCTGCATCTGGTCGGCGAGGGGTATTGCACGGCGGCCGATATCGACCGCGTCGTCACCGAGGGGCTCGCGCCGCGCTGGGCGTCGATCGGGCCGTTCGAGGTGGCCCATCTCAACGCCGTCGACGGCTTCCAGGGTTTCGTCGCCCGGCTCGGCGGCATGATGCGGGCGATGGGGCAGGGGGCGCGGACCGACTATGACTGGTCGGCCGATCTCGTCGCCGCGATCCATGCCGAACTCGAACAGCATGTTCCGGTCGCGGAGATTCCCGCCCGCCAGGCCTGGCGCGACCGCCGCATCCTCGCGACGCGCCGCTTGCAGAAGGGCGATTAGTTAGCCGGATTCGTCCATGCCGGCGTCGTCGGCGATATCGGAGCGATAGGCCGGCGGCACGGGGATGGTGCTCCGCCAGATCAGGCGACTCGCCAGCGGCATGTCGATGCCGCGTTCGATCGGCCGATCGGGCTCGTCGAGATGCATCAGCGCCAGCGTCTGCTCGACCATCTGGTTGATCGGCTGTCGCACCGTCGTCAGCTTGTAGGGCGCGCGGCGAGCTTCCGGGATGTCGTCGAAGCCGGCGACCATCAGGTCCTCCGGGATCTTCAGCCCGAGGCGATAGCGCAGCGCATCGACGGCGCCCATGGCCATGATGTCGTTGATGCCGAACAACGCGTCCGGCCGCGGCCTGGCGCGGTCGCCAAAGAGGGTGAGCGCCGCTTGCGCCGCCCCGTCATAGGAGGACTGTCCCCCGACTTCCTCGATCTCGCTGCGGCGAATGCCTTCCTCCATCAGCCGCTCGACGAAGCCACGCACGCGGTCCTGGCTGGTGGTGCCCTTGGGATCACCCGTGATCATGGCGAAGCTCTTCGCGCCGGCCGCGAGGAAGGCCTCGGCGATGAGCCGCCCGCCGCCGACATTGTCGCAGCGCACGCCCGAGGCGTCGCTGCCGGGAATGTAGCGGTTGAAGAGCACGATCGGGATGCCGCGGTCGTGGCAGAGCGAGGTCATCCGGGTGGATAGCTGCGCCGCCGTCAGGATGACGCCGTCGATCTGGTATTGCAGCGCGCGCAGGATCGCCTCGTCGCTCTCCGAGCCCGGATCGACGGTGAAGATCAGCACCTGGCGGCCCAGCGCCTGCAGGCGGCGGCTGAACTCGTGCAGCACATGGACATAGAACGGGTTGCCCATGTTGCCGAGGATCAGCGCGATGATATTGGTACGCTTGGTGGTGAGGCTCGAGGCGATCGAGTTCGGCACGTAATTGAGCTTGCGCGCCGCCTCCAGCACCTTGGCGCGCTTCTCCTCCGCGATGCTCGATCCCGGAGTGAAGGCGCGCGAGACAGCCGACTGCGAGACGCCGGCGAGCGCGGCGACGTCGAAGGACGTGGCCCTTGAGCTGATGCGTTTCATGCTGGACGAACGGGGCGAGTACTACGCATTCAAGTCCCCGCGCAGCACGGAGACCCGTGCGCGGTGAGTGGATTTTCGATCCGCGAGCATGCCGGATCGCCGCGAATTCTTCAATCCTTCGCTCGTCTTTTCCTTTGTGGCCCGAACTCCGGCCAAGGTCAGGATCGCGTTGACTCGCCGCCTTGAATGCGCAATCATTGAATGCGCATTCACAGTCGCGTTGCCGAGCAGGGAAAATTCGGCGGCGGCGACCAGAGGGAGACATCATGATCAGACATGTGCTGGGCGCCACGCTGGTGGCGGGTGCCGTCATGGCCGGATTCACGGCCACCGCCTCGGCCGACGCGGCCGCCGACGGCCTTGCCGCGGCCAAGGCGAAGCTTCAGAAATATACCGAGAAGCCCGTCTTCGTGGCGCCGGGCGAGGCCTTCGACGCCAAGGCCTGCGCGGCGGGCAAGAAGCAGCTCTCGATCCCCAATTCCTCGGCCAATCCGTTCCTCAAGGGCATCATCGACCGCATGAAGAAGGTCGGTGCCGAGGTCGGGCTCGAGGTCAAGGAATGGGAGAACCAGGGCCAGCCGAGCCAGTGGGTCCAGGGCGTCGAATATGCCATCCGCGACAAGTATGACATCATCGACCTGATCTCGGGCATCGATCCCTCGACGATCGAGCCGCAGGTCAAGGCTGCCAAGGATGCCGGCGTCAAGGTGATGACCTCGCACTTCTACGATCCGAGCGACAAGCAGAACCCGCTCGTCTCGTCCTCGCTGACGATCGGCTTCGGCGAGATCGGCACCGTGCTGGCGAACTGGTCGACGGTGGCGACCGAGGGCAAGGCCAATATCCTGCTCATCGTCTCCGACGAGGTGCCGCCGACCAAGCCGCTCGTCGCCGGCCTCAAGAGCGAACTCGCCGCCAATTGCCCGGACTGCAAGATCGTGCAGGAAGTGAATGTCGGCGTGACCGAGTGGGGCACGAAGATCCAGCCGTCGGTCCAGGCGGCGCTGCAGGCCAATCCGGACATCAATGTCGTGATCCCGATCTACGATTCGATGTCACAGTTCGTCGTCCCGGCCGTCCGCCTCACCGGCAAGACCGGCCAGGTGAAGGTCGCGACCTTCAATGGCACGCCCTTCGTGCTCGACTATATCCAGCAGGGCACGGTCGACATGGATATCGGCGAGAGCCTCGACTGGATCGCCTATGCGACCATCGACGGCCATCTGCGCGATCTCTGCGGCCTGCCGGTCCCCTCGGCGCTCAACGTGCCGTTCTACATCTTCGACAAGAACAACGCCGCCGAGGCCGGTACGCCGGCCAATTATGACCAGGGCTATGGCGACGCCTATGTCGAAGGCTTCCGCAAGCTCTGGAAGCTGCAGTAAGGCCGATGCCCATCGACCTCGCGCCCATCGACAAGAGGGAGGCGCCCATGGCGCTTCCCGTTTTGAAGCTCGATGGGATCGCCAAGACCTTCGGCGGCGCGCGTGCGCTGGCGGGGGTCTCGTTCAGCGTCGCGCCCGGCGAGGTGCATGGCCTGCTCGGCAAGAACGGCTCCGGCAAGTCGACGCTCGTCAAGATTCTGGCCGGCTTCCATGCGCCCGATCCCGGCGGGCGGCTCGACTTCAACGGCGAGGCGGTCGATCTGCCGCTGAAGCCCGGCGACTTCCGCCGTCTCGGCATGAGCTTCGTGCACCAGAATCTCGGTCTCGTGCCGTCGCTGACCGTGCTCGAAAATCTCCGCTTCGCCCATCTGACGACTGCGAAGAGCGGCTTCATCGACTGGCGGCGCGAACGGGCGACGGCCCGCGAGGCGCTCGACCGCTTCGGCCTTTCCATCGACACGGAAGAGCGCATCGACCGCTTGAGCCCTGTCGAGCGGGCGCTGCTCGCCATCGTGCGCGCCTTCGAGGAAATCCGCGTCGCCTGCGCCGCCACCGGCCGGCCCGGCCTCGTGCTCCTCGACGAGCCGACGCCGTTCCTGCCGCGCGAGGGCGTCGAGAAGCTGTTCGGCCTCGTCCGCTCCATCGCCGCGACCGGCTCCAGCGTCATCTTCATCTCGCATGACATCGACGAGGTGATGACGATCACCGACCGCATCACGGTCCTTCGCGACGGACAGCTCGCCGGCTCGCTCGTCACCCGCGCGGCGACGCATGAGCAGGTCGTCGAGGCGATCGTCGGCCGGCGCATCGCGCGGCTCGGCGTCACCAGCCATACCGGTCCGCAGCTCTCGCGGCCGGCCTTCGCCCGCATCGCAGCGGCGGCGGGCACGACGCTCGAACCTTCCGACATCACCATCGGCAAGGGCGAGATCCTCGGCGTCACCGGCCTCATCGGCTCGGGCTACGAGGAGCTGCCCTATCTCGTCTTCGGTGCGCGGCCCTGCCGCTCGGGCAGCATCGCCTTTGACGGCGCCGAACCGATCGCGCTCTCGGCCATGACGCCGAAGCGGGCGATCGACCTCGACCTTGCGCTTCTCCCCGGCGACCGCCAGGGCGCCAGCGGCGTCGACAGCCTGCCGATCGTCGACAACATGTTCCTGCCGGATGTCGCGCGCTTCTTCCGCGGTGGCAGGCTCAGCCGCGGCGCCATGCTGCGCGAGGCCTTCGATCTCGGCACGCGCTACGAGGTGCGGCCGAACGATCCGTCGCTGAAGCTCTCGGCGCTTTCGGGCGGCAATGCCCAGAAGGTGCTGATCGCGCGCTGGATGAACCGCAAGCCGCGCCTCCTGCTGCTCGACGAGCCGACGCAGGGCGTCGATGTCGGGACGCGGGTGCAGATCTTCGCCGCCCTCAAGGCCGCCGCCGCATCCGGTATGTCGGTGCTCTGCGCCTCCTCCGATGCCGAGCAGCTGGCCGAAATCTGCGACCGCGTGCTCATCTTCGCGCGCGGCCGCATCCTGACCGAAATCACCGGCGCCGACCTCACCAAGGATGGCATCGCGGAAGCGTGCTATGCCTCGATCGATCTTGCCGGCCATGTCGGCACGGCGTCCCCGTCCGTTCACGCGAGCTGAATGATGACCGAAGCCGCAACCCCGATTCCCGCGACTCCCGCTGGTGGCCATCGGCCCGCCTTCCGGCTCGGCCGCTTCATCGAGCGCATCGCCCTCATCTTTGTCTGGATCCTGCTCATCGCCGCCTTCGGCGCCGCCATGCCGCAGGCCTTCCTGAACTGGGGCAATTTCTCGATCATGTTCGCGTCCTATGCGCCGGCCGCGGTGCTGGCGCTCGCGATCATCGTGCCGCTGACGGCGGGTGACTACGACCTCTCGGTCGGCGCGACGCTGACGCTCTCCTCCGGCCTCATCGGCGTCTTGAATGTCTGGCACCAGATGCCGATCGGGCTGGTACTCGTCATCGCGATCGGCGTCGGCGCGCTGGTCGGCATGGTGAATGCGCTGTTCATCATCTATTTCCGCATCCCCTCGCTGGTCGTCACGCTCGGCACGACCTCGCTGATGACCGGCATCGTGCAGTGGATGACCAATTCCTCGACGATCGGCGGCATCGACAATGCGCTGGTCATGGCGGTGGTCGGCGGGCGGCTCTTCGGCGTCCCCTATGCCTTCTACTATGCGATGATCGT
>Ga0209930_1005182_pt1 | contig 10856 bp, 6 predicted proteins | sample ThiBiot_500_biof_2_FD_183948 | JGI IMG/M metagenome (GOLD analysis project Ga0209930, IMG submission 183948) | Wastewater bioreactor microbial communities from Cape Town, South Africa - Thiocy_cont_500_biof (SPAdes) | ecosystem: Engineered > Bioreactor > Thiocyanate-remediating >... | reverse complement strand
TCTACGAGAATGTAAAAGTGATCCTACAAAAGCATTGTGTTGCATCTGTAATGTTTAATTTTCTATTATACAACGGAAAAATATCGATATTTGATCTTTTAACGAACTGATAAATATTTCCTGAACTTCAGAAAAAACTCCTGATTTTTGTCCTGTTTTTGAAAAAAAAATATCCTGATAAAATCCTGGTTATCAATTAAAAATCCCTGATTTCCGAAATTTCGATCTGGCAACCCTGAGTTGCACTTCAAATACGCAAGTCAAAAAATTGAATACCAATAATCAAAATACTTGCAATGAAAACAAACACTTTCTACGAGTGAACATAATATTTTATCAATAAAACGGAAACACACCATGATTACAAAATAATCTCTATTTCTCTAGTCGTCCCTTTAACACTTTGGAGAAATTGCGCACCGGCATCTCCAATTTGATTGAATCTCAGGTCGAGTTTGGTGAGTGTCTGTAGTTAATGTGAAAGATGAATAGGACATGAGATGAAATGAATGTTGTTTGGGGCTGACTGTATTGATCTTTAATGTTTCACTCAGATATTGTGCACCTGCATCTCCAATTTGATTTTTGTGGAGGATGAGTTCTGTGAGTGTCTATAGTAAATGTGCCAAGTGAAGATCAAATGAGATGACATGAATGTTTTTTGAGCTAACTGTATTCATCTTTAATGCTTCACTCAGATATTGTGTACCTGCATCTCCAATTTGATTTACACCAAGGTTGAATTTCTTGAGTGTCTATAGTATATGTGCTAAGTGAATATAAAATGAGATTAAATGAATGTTGTTTCGCGCTCACTCTATTGACTTTTAATGCTTCACTCAGATATTGTGTACCTGCATCTCCAATTTGATTTCCACGGAGGTAGAGTTCTGTGAGTGTCTGTAATAAATGTGAAAGATGAATATAGAATGAGATGAAATGAATGTTGTTTCGGCCTGACTCTATTGATCTTTAATGCTTCACTCAGATATTGTGCACCTGCATCTTCGATTTCATTTCCACCGAGGTTGATTTTCTTGAGTGTCTATAGTAAATGTGCCAACTGAACATCAAATGAGATTACATGAATGTTTTTTTGAGCTAACTGTATTCATCTTTAATGCTTCACTCAGATATTGTGTACCTGCATCTCCAATTTGATTTACTCCGAGGTAGAGCTCTGTGAGTGTCTGCAATAAATGTGAAAGGTGAATCTCACATGAGATGAAATGAATGCTGTTTCGGCCTGACTCTATTAACTTCTAATGCTTCACTCAGACATTGTGCACCTGCATCTCCAATTTGATTATAATAGAGAATAAGTTGTGTGAGTGCCTATAATAAATGTGAAAGATAAATATGACATGAGATAGAGTGAATGTCGTTTCGAGCTGACTGTATTGATCTTCAATGCTTCACTCAGACATTGTGCACCTACTGCTCCAATTTGATTATTCTTGAGGTCAAGTTGTGTGAGTGTCTGTAATAAAAGTCAAAGGTGAGTATGACATAAGATGAAATGAATGTTATTTCGGGCTAACTTTATTTATCTCTAATGCTTCACTTAGACATTGTGCACCTGCATCTCCAATTTGATTTTTGTAGACCTCGAGTTGCGTGAGTGTCTGTAATAAATGTGAGAGATAAATATGACATGAGATAGAGTGAATATCGTTTCGAGCTGACTGTATTGATCTTCAATGCTTCACTCAGACATTGTGCACCTGCATCTCCAATTTGATTTCCACTGAAGTAGAGTACCTTGAGTGTCTGTAGTAAATGTGTGAATGAATATTATATGAGATGAAATGAATGTTGTTTCGGGCTCACTCTATTGATCTTTAATGCTTCACTCAGATGTTGGGCAACTTCAGCTCTAATTCGATTGTATCCGAGGTCCAGTTGCATAAGTGTCTGTAGTAAATGTGAAAGGTGAATCGAAAACGAAATAAAAAATAGAAGTTTCCATTTGGTTATGATGTTTGTGATGCTCTACATGTCTTTCTTTACAGATTCTTGATGCATTGGATTTGAGTTGATTCAAAGTTAAAAAGGTGTGAGGTTGAATGCTTCTATAATGTAGTAACGGTCCGGGCAAATGAAGATCGAGTGACAAGAGGAGAATTCACTGGCTTATGTGAAATGGACATTAAACTCGCTTTAGATCTAATGATCGTTTCGAGTTTTTAGATATTTTGGCACTGTGTCATTGGGTCAACTCGCACATACTCGTTAATCGACAAATTGCTTGCATAAAGTCATGCAATAAAAATAATTCTTTTAAGATACAATGCTGATTGTTTATATCCTATGTCGCCAACTGTCTCAACTAATGTAGAAGTAACGATTTGTATCAGTTATGTGCTTAAAATGTGGCTTTTTCGGGTTCCACAAATGTTAAGTCAAGTATGAAATAACTAAGGAATCGGTAAGTGCTCATCGAATTTGACATCAGATGCAATTGAGAAAGAACTAATAATGAAATTTGGATTATTTTACCTTGTACCGGTGGTATGAATTGAGAATCACATTAATTCGTTGGCATATGTTGCATATTGACAAGAATAAATCTTTGTTACGTAAATGATCTAATATTCGATACACCATTTCGATTGGTAAGTTTTGAAGTGTCAAAGACATTTTATTGTTGTTTTATATGAATATGATAGATTGGAAATGTGTGGATTTGATCTCTTAAATTTGTTATTTTTCTTTCCGTGTCTATAAAAAAGTAATCTTACCTCTTTATGTATGTAATGTGTGAATAGTATAGCTAGAATGAATCTTGGATTTAGTGCCCGAAAGAAAGTAAAAATTGATGGCAAATTTATCTAGAAAAGAAGGGAGTAAATTGCAAATTAGACGGATCTTATCAAGTTTATTCAGAAATATCTTATCTGAATTAGTGAAGTGAAATATAATTGCTAATTAAGTTAAAAATACGTTTTGACAGGAACTATCTATCTAGCTTTGCGAAAGGTTCTGCCAGAAATTCAACCGAATGACTTCACTGTCATCGAAGAAGAATACTATTACTTGAGCTCAAATTTATTTCGAAAACGATGTTTGGATTCACGCAAGAGATGTTTTAACCGCCTATCTGCTTCAAAAGTACAAGAAAAACTACAGGATCATGCTTGCGACTTTTATTCATGTTGGGGATATTTTACCGGGATCTGAAAAGGGTACTTGTTTGTGACATTACTACTTTGTAGATATCACAGAAAAACAAAGATTATTTAAAGGCTCGAAATACTGTCTTTTGGAGAAGTACTGTTCGCATTAGAAAAATTGAAACTTTCGTTTGATTTATTTTAATTGGAAAGAAATTGGCAAAGTTTATACTTACTCGAAATGTCGATATATGAAACAGAATTTTTTCATCTCATTATGCAAATAAAACATCTATTGACTGCTTTTTTTTCTCAGTATGTGTGCACGTAATTGACGTGAAGAAAAAAATGAAAGTTGTGTGTTAGTAGGAATAAATAGATGAAAAGTTACTGTATTGTGTTGTAATATTTGACTAAAATGTCGAGCACATTGTACTTCACTACGATTAGTATAAACGTAGAATTGTGTAAGTAACTATGGAGAAGAAGATTGAATTGTGATTAAATTATTTTTCCTGTTAAGTTATGAAAACACGACATAATATGTGAAGAATCTGATGAAAACTACTATTTATTCTTCAAGCCATGAAAACATCAAAGAAATTGGTTTCAACTATTATATCACAAAATCATTGCGAGGGTATTTTTTTAAAAAAGTTGCTGATGATGACTAATGAAGAATGTACTATTTTCTGTTCTCTTACCACATATTTACTGTGCAAGTGAAGTTTGCGATTTGAATGTGCTATGTGCAATTACATCGATTTTCGGCGAAAAGAACAGAGCGTGCACAATAGTCATTTTTTTTGCTTTCAAATTTGTGTGCATTCTGTTAGACCTACTGATATTATTTAGTAGAATCTTTTGTATTATAACAAGTTCCGTTGACCACTTCGAACAGTGGTCTACGACAATCTTTTTTGCTATCAATTAGAAAACCTTTCAGAATGTGAAAATAAACATATGTGATCTACTGAATATTGTAGAATTCTACCTGATAGGAACGAATCTTTTCAAATCATTTTCTTTCTTTGTTTACCAATTGAATTGTACAGACATGAGAATGAAAAAGAAATCTCTCTTCTCTGCTTGATATTTTTTCCTACACTAAATTTCAACCGACAGAAAGTTTTTCCAAACAACGAATGCACGAATTTGTTTTTTATTGCAACCATAGTTGCTATTTTCTTGAAATTATCGGTTTTTTCATCATTATTCGGATGATAAGTAAGCACAAGTCTACGGTAATGTAAATTAATCTCATCGTTCAAACATCAAGGTGAGATATCTAAGAAATTATAAGCACTTTTTAAGGCAACATCTGGTAGTAGTTCAAAACCTCCAATAACCGTACCAACAACACTACAGACCACACCGTTCTCACTATCGATATCTCTATGAAAGTTCGTGAAAAACTATAATAACAAATTTATTTAGTTCATAGAATCCATGATCGTTTTACTTCTTTCAAAAATTCTAACAAATGATATACAAAAAAAGTGTTCAAACAATAGGAGTAACCTATTATTTGTTTAGTTCACTGTTGATTTCGATTGAGATAATGACCTATAAAGCAGAAGTCACACGTCGGTGTCTATTGTGACTATCAAATTTACAAGCATCCTCATTGTTTGAATGTGTTCACTAGTTCTTCATCAAAGCTTTTTCTTTCGTCTCCTTTGTTGCTTCCTATATGTTTCGTATGTTTATACAGTTCGATAGACAGTGAAATGTACTCGACCTTTTCTTTCTCTGTTTTTATTAATTCAAGGAGGAAGGAAGCATAAGAATTGCTTTTTTTCCTGCGTTTCTGTGTGTATACTTCTATTAATATTTCAAATGTCGTCATCTTTAGTTTGTCTTCAGTAAGAAGGAAAAATCTTCTTTTTCGTTCTGTCGTATCGAAAATCATATATGCAAAAAAGAGGAAGTCAATCGAAGTTTGTTCACATATTGGCACATGTATACAGTTCAGTACCGGTGGAGAAAAAAGATAGTTAAATGAAGAAATTTAATTTAATGGCGTTTTGAGAAAGTAATTCAAATTTTACTAATATTTATGTCTGTAGTATTTTAACTTTGTTACCTTTTTATTTCAACGAAATGTAACATTTTACCATTGATTTCTCAACTCTTAGTTTTCTTTATTCAATTGAGTTACTTCGACTATACATAGATGCCTCGAGAATTTAAAAAGTTTTAGGAAACAAGGATAGTTATAGTATTTAATGCCGAAATAAAGTTTCAAAATCAACAAGCCAGTATACATATTTTAATTTACGATAAAAACATAGAAAAAATCGGAAACACAAAAAGTTTCGAAAATCAGACGACTTCTGATCAATTTAGAAGATTTGGTAGCCCTGATTTAATCTCTTCAATTAAGTTCATTACTTCTTTCCAACTTTGAGCTATGTGAACTGAATTAATAAAATCAGGTTGAAACTTCTGTGCTCCATCAATTTTTTTCGGATCCAAACAAAACCATATTTTTATGATAGAAGATGGAAAACTACGTAAAACTTGCATTCTATCATCAATCATAATATGAACTTTATTTTCATTAGCAATCTCAATTTTGTCATCGTATTCTAAACAGTAATATGTGTTAATATGAGATAAATTGTAGTTCTTCAACCAATTATTCGATTTTTCTTTGTAACTATCTTTGCATCTTGATATAAATATAAATTGACTTGATGTATCTTCTGATAATTTGATCACAGATTCTAGAGCATTTTCAATTGGTTCATCATTGAGCTGATTTCTTACCACACCACCAATATCACAAGCAATAACAGTAATTGAACGAATACTCATAAGAATAAAAAAGTTATTTTATAATTATGTTTGTGCACTTATATTTATTGTAAGCACAAATTGTGTGAATCGTTATGTTGTGTATTTCACCATTCTTTCATTTTATGACGTGTTTTTTTTCATCAGAATTTCTTTTCATAACTTTGTAATTTTGCAATACAAGAGTAATTTTATAAAACTACGTACGTAGTTCAAAAGTTTCATTGCTATCTATATCTAATTGAAACACATTCCTATGATCGATTCAAATAAACTATAGAGAAAACGAAGAGAATCTTTTTCTTTCGCTCAATTATTCACAAATATGATATTGAATCATTCTTTCCAAAAGAATTTATTTCAATTAGATGCAATTTGAAATCCACATTCTTCATAGATTCATACATGTCAAACTTGAATTCAAATTACGATTATAAGAAATCATTTGCCAATTTTTCAAATGTTACTATAAATTGAGAATGTACGTACACTCTTGCCTTCTCTCCTCTGTTTTGTGTTCTAGTAATGAGTTACATTTGCCAATTGTACAATCATTTTCGAATTCAGCTATTTTACTTAATGCTTTCTTATTGTTTGCATACGCAGATCGACATTGTTCGATCATTTCTTGTTTGAGCTGATTCATGCTGACATTTTAACCATTAACAAGCTAACGAATAAACAATTGATTCCAGTAAAATAATGTTGTCTCATCTAGCACAATTAAAGATTGATCATTATTCATGAAATCAATCGAAGATAAACTGATGGGTAAATCATATCGATATGTTAAGATAATATCGCGTCGTAAATGTTCGACTAAATTCTTTTCATTATTAAAAAAACAAACTGATTTTGGATATTTTCTTTTGATCTGTTGTTGATTACTATTTAAAACATAAATCAAATGAATTTGATTGTATCGATGAAATTCCATTACACGATCAAACGAATCTGTTAGTACAAGAAGAATAGTTTGATCATTTTTAACTGATCTGATATATTTTATATATTGTTCTAATGGTGTCGACGAGAGAAGATACCTACTCATGTCGATTTAAAAAATTTCATTTTCTCTGCAGTATATTCGATATAAATATCGAATTAATATGGAGACAGTCAAGTTTTTTTTTTCCTTTTTTTTTTCATTTCTTATCTAATCGTATTAGTATAGTATATATTTGGTGTATATGTATTGTTTGTAAAGGGGACGATGTAGCCACTCACAAAAGGATTTGAATGTATACTCTCAAGTGACAACTACTTGGGCTTTGCTCTTTGTAATTATATTTTGGATTTTATAAAGTGCTCTTCTAAAAAGGATGCACATAATTTTAACAAAAACAATGTTTCGAAAAATAAAAGAACAACATTATTCTTTCGGTGTGTCTTCTTTATTTGAAATGCTAAAGGACAGTACGCATTTAAATAGATAAAAATCTATCGAAAGGATTCAGATATAAAATGAAAGCTTCATTTACTGATGTTTACGTTCGATCTCAACTATGATCAATAAATGATTATTCACATCGAAGGTTATAACGTGCATATAGCTATACTATATCTGATTTGTTAAGATGATTCATCGATGTCATAATATCGTTACACCGAATATCGACAGTTAAATATCACAATACCCAGAAAAATCGTCACTGAAACTTGATTCATGTTCATACTGACTATACTACCGAGAAGTAACGAATAAGTGGGTGCCCGAGCTATGTAATGTCGAAATCTCTGCGTTGGAGACCGATATTGGGTGTGACGAAATTATGACACTACTTCAGTCAGAGTCAAAGAAATCTGCCTACGCAGGGCATTAGCTATAACCCTTTCTTCTAGAAAAGGGAATGATGAAATGCATAGTGTCATCAGATTTTACGTGTGAAAATAATAAGAGTCTACATGGATTTTTCCATGTTAGCGTTTACTTGTATCATAAATGTTATCAGCAAGAGCTTTACAAAAATAAAAGAAAATTAATTTCTTATCGTACACTTGATAAAAAGTGAAGAACGATCGACACAACAGTTTCATTTATTCATCATACTATTATTGTGATATTGCGGAGAAAACTACGATAGTACTTTTTTATTACGCAAACGTGACAGGTGACATTTCCTAACTGACCTTACGGCTAACTTTTTCGACAACTGTTTAATGGTTTAGGAGAGCATTTTTCAACAGAAGATCTACAGAGATCCTTCAATTCTTGAAATTCGATCATCTTAATACAACGAAAATCGTAAGGTTTGTGTGAAAAAGTGACAAAACTCGTACGATTTGATAACAATTCTAGTAGCATATCTGCAATAGAAACATCATAACAACAACAATAAAAATTAAAATTCGTTGATTCTGATAGGTTGATGCGAATGATAAAAGAGTAGAGAGACACCATTTGTGCGTAACTTTCTTGAGTTCTATCAGTGCAATCATTCTATTTCAAGTGTTAAAACTTTTCGGCAACTGATTTGAAGAATAATTGTATGAAAGTTCTTTTAATGTTTGTTAATACATCATTGTTTAGATCATTCTTAAACAAGCATGGAACGCAGACAATTGCATCGAAGACATTTTTTCTGTAATTCTTGTCTAACATTTTGTGCAGGTCATCATGCTGGCGATTGTCCCTGTTGTTATATGAGCCGTGGTTTTATCGGTCTTCTTCTTTTTTCTGTGGCTAGTGGTTTTGTTGGTGCTACTCTAGGTTATTATCTTGCCGGTATTCTTATTCCGCTTCTTATTATGTTGCATACAGCTGGTATTAAAACTCTTGCAAGTGTTCCGTGGATGATAAAAGTTTTTTTACTTCCTGCGATTACTATACCTACGCTTAATATTTCTAGAATTCTTCACTTTTTACTTAGTCTTGGCTTTATCGGTGGTATTTTATTTGGTCTTTGTATTGGTCTTATTTATATCTTCTTAGTACGTTCTATCAGATGCGATCGCTGCGGTCGTCCACTTATCGGCAGTGCTGTAGTCACGATGTGTAGAACGTGTCACGCAAAATTTTGTTTTGACTGTTGCTTTAGAGAAATTCAATAGGATTTCTACGTATATCATATTAAAATAAATGCTGAAACATCTCATTGAAATCCGAGTGTAAATGTAGACGATAAACACAGAATGTCACAAAAGTCTGCCCAAAAGTAAAGCTTGAATAACTCATTAGGGACTTCATGAATTTAACTGATTTTTTCATCATTCAATAGGCGATTGTCGAAAATTGTATTTCATATAGGAGTATGTAATTATCATGTTATCGATTGCATAGTACAACAATTTCGAAGAAGTTGACTTATATTACAGCATCATAATACTCGTTACATCGGCGCCAATATCTATCGATTTTGCGTCGTTTTTTTTTCTACGTCGGAAAAAACCATCGATGACAACTAACAACATACGCTCTTCTTCGCTTTCTTATCAAATATTTACTTGTCAAACGAAAGTTGTTATTTGAGTATGTTTTATGCAATTACATGGGCTGTCGGCGAAAGAGAATAGAAGCATGTACATTAGTCAAATGTTTCTTTCCCTATAGCTAACGTCGTGAACAAAAAATTGCACACTGTGTTGTAACTAATTTGGACAAAAGTTCGCGAATACAAGCGAAATTGTTTTAAAAATTTCAATATCTAAAAATCGTTCAAAATCTCTCCAGCTATTCTCGCGATATTTAATCAGATCACATACATACCACACAGATCGAAAAACGAGTTCTCTGGTCAATATTGAACAAATGACATTGTTGGATCGTCCGTAGAAATCTTAAGCGTGCTTTATAAGGTGTGCCAAACCGATCTCATAAATAACTTCCTAAATTCTCAACACGAGTAAATATTCACAATTTCCAATCATTGAATGAACTCTATTCATTCTAACCTACTTTCATATTACAACACAAAATATCATTTTCAAAAAAATGTCTCATTAATTTTTCTTTATCCTATACATTCAGAATCAGACACACAATCACAATTCATTAGATATTCGCGTTCACCCTCACCCTCAACACCCTCAACACCCTCACCCTCAAATTGAAAACAGAAGAGAATAAACGAAGAGTCGACGCCTTGAAAATTGCACGACAAAATGACGATATTCGAGCTCAGGAAAATCGAAGAAGAGCCGAAGTTTTGAAAATGGAACGACAAAATGACAATTTCAAGGAAGAAGAGAGAAGAAGTAACTCATTGAGAATGCATAATAACAGAAGTAAATACAAAAGTAGTATCGATGACATGAAATCTAATTATGAATTTAAAATAAGAGAGGGACCTACCCACATTTGCAGTTGCTGTGGTGGTTTATGGTTTGACTATTCAGTCAGAGAATTTACGATTGAATCTTTGATTAATAAAGGATTAAGAACAGAATTTATTGATACAGTTTGCTATCTAAAAGATCGAATCATTAAATTATGTGTCACCTGCAGAAAGGACATTTTGTTAAATAAAGTACCTACTCTTTGTCTATCTAATGGTCTAGCATTCTATAAAATTCCAGATTGTTTAAAAATTCTAACTGAATTAGAAGAGAGACTAATATCACCGAGAATTCCTTTTATGATAATTCGAAGTTTAGGTTATTGTAAACAATTTGGTCTCAAAGGTAACCTTGTGAATGTTCCAATGAATGTTGACACAAATGTGTCAGTTTTTTCTAGCTTCTGGTATTAATATTAGTATTCAACCCTATGAACATAATACTGCTAGTGATCATTTACCTTTATTCACTTTTATTCCTTTAACATGTAAACGTATAGGCTTTGGTAAACTTACTCGGTGGAATGTTTTTTCTTTATTCACTGAATATACATCCTCCTTTTGGGAGAAAAATTGGAACCTTGACAGTCTTGATTCAACATATAACTATTATACTCGCTTTCTTTTTCTTTTATCGTGCAGATGTACAACTGTTTTTCCTATAGTTAAA
>Ga0209930_1005181_pt1 | contig 10857 bp, 12 predicted proteins | sample ThiBiot_500_biof_2_FD_183948 | JGI IMG/M metagenome (GOLD analysis project Ga0209930, IMG submission 183948) | Wastewater bioreactor microbial communities from Cape Town, South Africa - Thiocy_cont_500_biof (SPAdes) | ecosystem: Engineered > Bioreactor > Thiocyanate-remediating >... | reverse complement strand
GCAGCGATACATATTCCAAAAGTAGAACCAGGTCCCCAGCGCATAATCCTACTATAACCCGCTTCACTTATGTACATATATCCATTATTGTCAACAATAATTTGTGTGGGCGTAACAAGGTCTGTCGAAGTAAATCCAGCAACACGAATCCCAACATTAGCTCCCGAAAACCACTTCATAATCCGATTATTATAACAATCAGCAACGTATACAGTTCGATTTTGATCAATAAATATTCCATATGGAGTGTTGAGCTGATTATCAGCTGATCCGTCGATTCCATTACCGGCTACAATGTCTACTGTTTCCAAAGTCGAATTAAATAACCTCACAGTATGAGAAGTTCTTTCACTAAAGTATATATTTTCATCAAAATCAACATAAATAAACATTGGAATCAATGATTGATTTAACTGAACGGCATGGGTTTGATTTGAACCATTTAATGATAATTTTATAATTCGGTAATTGCCAGTATCAGAGATATAAAGTGATGTATTGATGACAAATATATCGTGAGGGGCGGTAAAATATCCTGACCCAATAATATAAGTGCTATTATTAGTATTCAAATCTACTGCAACGACACGATGATTATTGTAATCAGCAATGTACAAGACATGATTTTGACTAATTGATATGCCTAAAGGTTGATTAAGTTGTGTTTCATCCGATCCTCCAGAACCATTTTGCCATCCAGCAACAGTAACTGCATTTTGATCCCATTGCACAACAGATGGAAAATTTATTTGTTCTTAACAAATAAATACGAATATACATTGGAATAAAACATGTGAAGACTCACTAGTAGTAGTTGCAAGATATCCGAAAAGATGACAAAGAAGACAAATCGCGAAAACATAAATTGAATTCATTGATAGGTGAAAAAGAACAGTGTGAATTATACCATTTGATATTTTTCAGTACAGCAAATAAAATATGTTTTCTATCCAAAGACAAACATAGAACTAATGATTAAATATTCTTGCCAACAGATGAACGTGTCTTTACGTATGTCGTTAACAAAAATTGACAATAAAATCAAAATCAAATGTTTGATGACAGTTTTCCTTCATTTTTTCAACAAAGAACAACTCGATTCATGCAAATATTATTCTCATAATCAAAATTGAGGGATGGTAAATATTAAAGATGTATCTTCGAGATAGTTTTGCGATGATAAATGTATATACAATGCTTTCAAATCCGTGTAGATAAAAATGTTATAGCATCTAATTAAATCGTGAATTTATAGACAAAGTATAGAATAATAATATATTTGTTTGTAATTTATATTCGACAATTATTTATTTAGTCAATACGTATATTTAAATGTAAAAAGAACACAATCATCAAATTTCTAAATCAATCTACAAGCTAATAGTATTGGTGTTGAAGGTGCTTTGCATTTATATAATATTTCTTTTCCTCCATCATATAGACACTTATCGAACTAGCAATCGGCGATAATAATGTAAACCAACAGCACTTAAACGAACTACTCGATAAAACAGATTGTTTAGTCTGAAGAGTATCCAAACTGAATCTAATCGACTCTTCAAGGTTGTACATATAAAGCGAACAAAAAAGAAGAATCTATCTCGTATCACATTACTTATAACTCGACAAGTTGAAAGACTTTCGATCGCTAAGAATAATTATGCTAATAGCATTGACAGTTGCTTTTTCCTTCGCACTATATTGTCAAAAGATTACAACAACATAAATGATAATAACGATTAAGGATATCAATTGAGACTATGGACATATAATAAATAGATAAACATTTTTTTTCTCAGAAAAGAACGAAAAGATGATGATGAATAGGTCTTTCATTAGTATCAGGTGTGGAATGAATCTTGTCTCTTTTTTTTTTGTTACAATTCAAGGTCAACAAACCCTAATATCGTGTCAAACAGATGGCGCAAAAAAAAACAAAAGCGGCATTCTCTTCGATTGATTTTATCAATGAGACTATGTCTTCATTATTTTCTTCCTCTCGTTTTAATTGAGACTAATTTGATGGTTATGTTAAACAGGAAATCCGTAACATCCGTTCGTTGAATTTCAAAAATCTGCAATTCAATGATTTCTAGAAAGCAAACACACGAGTTTTAATATGCCCGTCAGTTGTCGTTGAAAGACAAGTCGAAAAAAAAGGTTATCTTGACAGTTGACAGTCGGCGGCGCCTGTACCGTTTTTCTTCTCTACTTCGAAGTCAACTGTCGATATCATTCTGTCTTTTTTTGTAGATGTTTATTGATTTTCTTCGATGTTTAGTATTTTTAATCATATTTCGACTTGGTTATGTGTCGAAATTTTTGGAACAAGTTGTTTAATTTTTTTAAATCTCATCGTACCAATTCTACTCATATTCATTTCTTATCGTTCACTAATTAATTTCTATTTCTCAAGTGTAACTCTCGTTAATTCACTAATTAATTCATTGTATCTTTTTTATCTCATACAAACCGTACGTGAGAAAAGTCTTACGGAAAATAATTGTCGAGCTATTTATTATCTTCAAACATCATGCATACTCGTTCTCGGTAGGGATATTTTTCGGTTGTATCGAATTAAGTTCATCTCGAAAAAAAAAATCTTTCGTTTCAGGTTATACGATTGCTGTTATGCATGCAAATTTTGTTTTATATCTGTTTCCTTTGCCAACGAAATCAACTGATGAACAAACGTATCGTTATTTCTATCAATCATGTCAAGTGTATTTACGTCGAATATTTCGTCGGATTTGTTTTAGTTTTATTGTGTTTATGTGGGCGTTTTCGTTTACAAGTGTAATTCCACTTTTGTACACAATCGATTCAAATGAAAAAGATCCTGAAGCGGTGTTTTGTCTAGGATTAAATCAAAAGAAAACTTATCGTGACGAATGGTTCGATCGCAGTCGACCTTTGCAAACAATCGTTATTAATTTAATCCCATTTCTCATTAATTTTCTTCTATTATCAATTGTCATAGGCAAATTACTCTACGAATGTTTAGGTTATTTTTATTTTCATTTGGAAAAACAACTCTATCGTCTTTTTCGTCGTCGAGATTTATCGAATAATATAATTCTTGAACCGTTTCATCGGTGGTTTGTAAAATATTTCTTTCGTTTTCTATTTCTATGTTCGACTTGTTTACTCGCGTGTATCTATCCGATTGTAATGAGATTTTATTTAATCTATTTCTCAGCATTTATTCCATTGATGTTCGTTATTTTCAATTATATTTTCGTACGAAAATCTTCAAGCAATGAACAACCAGTAGTTATAGAAAATGAAAATATAACACTTCCTATCGAACAAATCGAATTACAGCCAACAACAATTGCAAATCTTCTAGCCGAAACAGATCCAAAACAACTCTCATTCACCAATCGTTTATATGACAAACCATAAAGCTAAACTTTTTTTTTAATGTGTAGATTAGTACTTTTTTATATTTGAAAAAAAAATAAACGGAGAGATAAAAGAAAACGTGACTTACCAATGGGGAAAATGCTCATTATTGTGAAGACAAATTCGAAGTATTTTTAAATTCTAATCGAAATGATTTTGATGCACAAATATAAATCCGATAAGTTATCTTTAATTGACTCAAATTGATTAAATAAATTTCGACAATAGAACTGAAATTGACAGATAAGTCGAGAGGAAATCAATGGATTTGTATGTGTTAATGTGTAAATATTCAATCCGAGAAAAGCACATATCGATGCTGATAGAAGATAAATCGATGATGGATTTCGATAAAGTCTTTGTTGACTGAATATTGTAATAATAAATATGTTGTCATTCCATAACGGGTCATCGTCGGTTGTACGAAAGTTAGTTCAGACGTATTTGACATCGTGTAAAAAAAAGTAGAATGGAAAATGTCTAACGAGCTATTGCAATTAAAATGAAGGAAGTCGGATGGATATGACCTCGTTGAATGGAAACTTGTTATTACAACATCGAACAAAAAAAAAGAGAAAAAATATTTTGGAAAATGGAAATTAATTAGTTATTCGAAGAGTTGGTGTAATAAATATAATCATGTTACAAATCAAATCGATATTACCAAGAATAATATGGATTGTCATATACCGTAACGTGTTAGGTTCTGTTGAACTGTTGTTAAATATGCAAAATGACAAAGGTTTATATAGAAAACTAGATCAATAGTTAACGTGATTGCGCATAACTTCAACGACCCAAGATGTTAAAAGAAGTTTCATTGAACTGTAGAAATAATTGACCGGACATGGAGTGTTTATTTTTAATGTAGAATATATATTTCCTATGACTTCACTTCATTATGGAAGAGTTTTCTCGTGTCTGTGAAATGTCGTTGTATGAATTTGTTTATGAAGTTTCATTGATGTTAATACAGTGAATAATTTCTTTTTAATCTCCGGCATGAAAAATGAACATGCATATCACTTGCATAAAGATATTTGAAGAACAAAAACTTACATGAAAAATGCACATGCCAATGATGAAATATGCATAAATAAGAGAAAGTAGAACTTAAAGTACTGTTCAACAAACGTCATACTCATTTAAAATCAAATTAATAACGACACAGCTTTTATATGATTTTTAATCGAATACTAGAATTTATTTTACAATTCAATAATTCATTAATTGTCGTTTATGTTTTCTTCTTAATCAAGATTTTATTTACAATTTTGTCTAATTGTAAAAAGCACCCGACTCTTTAAAAAATGCTGAATACAATTTATTCATAATGATAACAGTCATTTCTTCGGTACTTAATCTTCTTTTTGAAGAAAGTGAAAAGATTTAATGACAAGTAAAAAAACGTCTAGTTTATCCTCAAAGCGACAGTCAACGTATTTGTGTTGCGCTCATGTCACCCGAATGCACTCGATTTTGAGGACAGAAGAATTTGAAACACCAAACCGATGAAAATTTTCGATAAAATTTCTTTTTAATCTCCGGCATGAAAAATAAACATGCATATGGTAAGAACAATGTTTGTGCATATGGAAAATAAATGAAAAATGTTGAAAGAAGATAGCTAAGAAACTCCGTATTGGTAATCAATTGCATTGTAGACACAGTACCATAGGGAATCCAACCAATCATGCAGAGACTTGAGATCGAAAATAATTGAACACTAAGTTTGATTGTTCGACGCTATTCAGACAAAAACGATAAGAATTTAGTTTTTTTAAAATAAATTGAATTACCCATTGTTGAGTATTATGTGCTGTGATGATTAATCTTTTCATACGTTGTCTTTGTCTAATATTTGTAATAATTAAAATCACATTTACAATACATGTAACTAAGAGAAAGAAAACAACATTGAAACACCAATCAAATAAACACGGAACCATATAAAACAAATAGCATGGACCACCACATATGTAACTCTCTGAAATGTATGCTGACTGACATGGATATAAAAGAACGAAACCCATATAAAATAAAGGTGCATAGATTGTGAAAAGACCCAGCGGCAGATAATGCAAGAGAACTCGATGTTGTGTAATAAAATGTTCATGAAAAATAAAAAAATACCGTTCAATTGATGTCCATGCTATAAAAATGATACTTAAAACAAACAGTATGTAATTGACTAGTATCCAAGCAGAACATATTTTCAGATTTGAGACCAAACCATCATGAAGATAAGTCAATGTAAAAGGTAATTCAACAATAATAAGCAGAGTATTAATAATGAGAAGAACGCCAAAGATTTGATTTGCTAAATTTACCCATTTAAAATGTCGAAAACTGAAATTAATGATTCAGATTATTTAAAGGAGAAAAGAAGACGATTGAAACATACATGAAAATCGTACATAGAATCGATGGAATATGCATGAATAGAAGAAAATAAAATTTAAAATGTCTTTCAAACAGTGACATGGTTGGTTAACTACTTGTCGAATATTTTTAGAAGATTTTTATCTGATTCCCAAAGAAAAAAGAAAGAAAAAAGTCTATCTCCGCAGGCTACTTGTCTATTTAATGAATTCTTGGCAAACAAATGAAGCATTTGGATTTCCTGTTTTTTTTTGAAAAAATGTCTGTATATTTTATTATTATCAGTAAAAGAAAAGAAAAAAATATATAAAAATTCAAAAATTTTCCTTATTCAAATAAAATCGAAAATTTTTCACTGATGAATATTGTTCGTTAAGTTGAATACATAATCTTTGTAGCTGATGAACTAACGGTTTTGGACCGCACACAAATACTCCGAGTTCACGTCGTGACGGTTTCGTCCATTCTTCGTTGATTATATTTTGAAAGTCGACTTCAAAATTCGGTCGACCATACAATGTTTTACTTTCCAATCCCGTCCAAATATCTCGTTCATCGGCATGATTTTGAATCACAGCTCGTGCTTGTCCTAAGGACCATTGAGTTAAATAAATATGATAAGTTAAAAGATTGCCACGATCACGAAGATCATGTTCGAGTTGTTGAAGCATTTCAGCAAACCATTCGTAACAAGACGTCGTATTACAAATCCAATAGAAATAAATTCGACATAGACGAACTTGATTTGTTTGACACGAACGAATATGTTTCAATATTGCAGCATAAGGTGTAACTAAACATATAACAGGCTCAAAGATTAAAACTCAAAACAAATCGTTCTACCTCCGATTCCTGCTCCAATAAGTACGACTCCGTCATAGTTAAAAACATCATCAGCTGGACTTCCATACGGTCCATCAATACCCAATCTCGGAATGTCTTGTGGATACATTTCGAATTTTTTCGTTAGTTCTCGTGTCCAATTGCCAACTGTTCGTATGTGAACGCTAACGAAATCCTCTTCAGCAGCCGATGTTATTGTAAATGGATGCCATTCAAATATTGATATTGAAAAACATTTCAAATAAAGATATTGTCCTGCTTGAGGTTTTGTCATTGATTTACTTCTCAAACGTAATTCGAGCACATTCGAATCATGTCGAATGACATCAACGATTTCTACTGTTTGCAGACTTCGTAGAAATCGAAGGAAACGTTCGATAGCATAGAGAGTTAACGGTAGACATAACCACATCCAACTCGATGCATTTGAACCGGTAAAACGAGGATAGACTAAACATTTCTCATCGTCGCCCCAATGACGATACAATGAAACGCAAACATCAGGTTGATGTTCATTGAGATTCGTTTGAGAACGAACAATACCTTGTAAACCATGAATAATTAAACAAATAAAAAAAACAATGAAAACATGATGTGTAAACCAAAAAATTTCATAGAACGATCGGCGAATCAACGATGTTGACGAGCTACATATCAACAATAGACAAAGACCAAGAAGAACACCTGTTGCACCCGGTATTGTGTTGAACATGGCGAAAATTTGTAAAGTTTTCGGATTGATTTCATCGAATGGATTGACATGAGATTCAGGTGATTTTAAATAAAGTAAATTTAATACTGATGTCAACGATAGACTATCATCTAAACTGGCAATTAATCGTTCGTAATTGTAAATATGCGCTCCAACATGTAACAACGACCAGAAACAGATCGCATAGCCGATACAACGATGAAAGCCAATGTGTTGATCGAATAGACGGATAGCAAAACGTCGAAAACGAGATTGTGTAATGGATTTCGGGAGAATATATCGAATTAATGAAAGAAGATTACGACAGACAGGTAGAAGAATAAGAAAACAATTGAAATTTAAACATAGAGCAGATGCACGTGCAAGACTTAAACCATCGGATATGAATGCACGTAAATAGAAATACGATTGAGATCGGTGATAATGAAAGAATTGTCCGAAAAAAAGAGCAAAATTGATGACTAACCAAATGAAAAGAAAAACTATCGTTGGTAAATCATTAACGAGAAATAAACGAAACCATAAACGAACTGCGTCCCACGACATCGGCCTATTAAATAAATAGTATATATTTTCTTTTTTCACATTTTCATTGAGTATGTCAATTTACCTTTTTTCCTTCATTTGTATTTCGTCTGTCAGTAGTTTCTCATTAACAGTCGTCGTGTTCGTTTGATATTCTAATTTAATTTGATTTTTTGATGATTTTGGACTTGTAAAAACATTTTTTGTACGAAGTTTATTCTCTGACGAAGGCTTGAGATCAAAGAAAGAGAGAAAGAAGAAAAAAGAATTGTAAGTTGTGTTCTGTTTAATTCTGTTATATGCTTACCATGTTAATACTCGCGTATTTCTTGTATGAGAAAAACGATGATTCATCGAGATTGAAATGAGTAATTCTCTTGCAGACATAATATTTGTTCTGCTAACCTCGATCAACAAAATACGATAGGACAAACTAAGATGCTGCTGACATCTATCAGACATATACTGCAATACTTATAATGCAAATGTCGTTCAATTTGTTTGCCAAAAAAAACACGAAACCTTTTGACTCAATTATGTTTTCATGTCTCAATAAAATAACAAATTGACATGCCTTCTCTTTATATTTTACCATTGATTGCAAGTAATCATTTGATAAAACTCTTGAATGACGAAAACAGCAGTCGAAAAGATCGACCGTTATCCACTACCGATTACAGTAAAAATTAGCATAAATAATCAATTTTTTTGCCTATGAGAGAAATTCTTTCATTTATTTAGAGTAGCAGAGGATATAATCCAGCAACAATTCGAAGTCCGATCAAACGACTCTCAACGCTAAAAAGGTAGAAAAATGAATGTGTATCATATCGTAAGTTTTAGTCTTCTCGTTAAAAACCTTAGTCCATGTAATCGTCGTCGTTCATTCCTACGAGTCATATTACCATTTATCTGTACATTTCTTGTTCTTGGTGGCATTTTATTCGCAGTTCTATATTCTTTACTAAATAAGTCGAATTCGGCATCTACCGATGTATCGACTACTACTGATACAACTACCACTACTGAAAGTACGACGACTAGTGTCACGACAACTACCTCTCAGACAACATCAACAGAAACGACAGTTACTACTACAACAACTACAACGACCACCACAACTCCTAGTAAAAATATTGAAGCAAATGCTAAAATGTTAAAATACGATTTGTATTCTAGAACTTTGTGTCACCGATTTAACACTATTAACCAATACTACAGAAACTATTTATCCCATATGGAATACTGTTGCGGGTGGTGATAGCAGTGTAGCAACATCAGGTACTTCTAGTGGTAATTACTATACAGGTGAAATACATTCTTATGCTTTTGATCAAGATCCTACTACAAAATATACAAATTTTGGTTCCTGTAGTAGTACTGTATATGGATTTGCATGTGGTACCAAAACTGGAGTGTATTTAACACTTAATCGAGGTGCATCTTTGCTGCTAGCTTTCCAGTTTACTGCTGCTAATGATAACGTATATCGTGATCCATTTAGCGTAACTATTGAAGGAAGTAATCAAACATCATCAGCATTGACGTTAGGCTCAAGTTGGTCTCTAATTTATGAGGGTTCAAGTGGTCTAGAAACTGATCCCGGTCGACGTAATCCCGGTAAATTTCGATATATACCAGAAAATATGATATGGTACAATAGCTATCGAATTCTTATTACAGCAAAACGATATAATCAAACATCTACTCAGTATGCCGAAATCAGTTTGTACGGATATTGACCTATTTTATTTTTGAATTTTTCTGCATTTGTTAAATACTAACTACTCATATACATATTTGATCCTATTAAAGGCTTGTTCATTTACGCAAATAAAACGTTGAAAACCATGCACACACAATCATCGGTCCAATTATAACAAATGCAGATAAATGTTTTTGTTTGAGAGAAAAAGAGAAACCTTTCAATGTGGATAGTCAAATGTACAAGTCTGTTCTTTTGACTGCGTAAAAAGAAATAATACGACATTTTCTTTTCACGATTGAGGGTGTTCAAGTTGATAACGCTCTTTCATTTTCAATAAAACAATAGTATTATTTGTTCTTTCATAAGCATATGTCTTTGCATATGAATCAATTATAACTGCATGTGAGTAGATGTTTTTATTTGAGAAAAGTGAAACATTTTTTATATTGTTGTAATCGATTCCTGAAATAAGAATCGTGATTATATAGTCAAACAATATCTAAATACTAAACGATTTCAATCGTATCATATTTATTGATAAACGGTAACAGCAATATTATCGATATCATCATTATTCATAGGCCCGGACGAACGACTGAAGATTACTTCAACATTAAAAAAGCGTGTCCCAATAGGCACTAGTCCTTGTGATTGATGAAACATTAATTGTGTTACATATCCTCTGTCGACAGCCAGTACAGGACCAATTTGCATTGAATTGCTAATCATCTGACCAGATTGATTGAGAAATGTCAAAAATACCGTGCTACAATCATTTTCGCCTAGATAACCACCAATCCACGCTGACAAATTATATTTTGCAATTTGATTATCAATAAAATAAGAATCAATATATAGGCTAAGATCAACTGTTTGCCACATTGATGCTACTAAACTATATCCGCCACCAAAATAACAGTTACCGCGATCACTGAAAACAAGAATATATTATTAGCACGAAACATTGTTAGCTTTCGATACCTAGGTCCTGGAGTTGTTAGACTTTGATAGGCCGATACTCCGGAAGTGTAAGAAATTTGTGTGACATTTCCATTATAATTCCATATCTTCGGACGAACAAACTCACCAGCCAAGGAGCACGGTCCAATCTCTGCATCTCCATTCATGACCATATTAACATTAAATTCTAAAATAAATAATTACGTATATATTTAAACAGAACGACTTACTTGCAACTCGTGTCGTTGTTGTTGTCGTCGTTATCGTTGAAGTAGAATTTTGTTTGTATAATAATGCAAGAAGCATAGCAGCGATCCCCAAT
>Ga0209930_1005180_pt1 | contig 10857 bp, 7 predicted proteins | sample ThiBiot_500_biof_2_FD_183948 | JGI IMG/M metagenome (GOLD analysis project Ga0209930, IMG submission 183948) | Wastewater bioreactor microbial communities from Cape Town, South Africa - Thiocy_cont_500_biof (SPAdes) | ecosystem: Engineered > Bioreactor > Thiocyanate-remediating >... | reverse complement strand
GAACGTATGCACATAATAGTTGTCGGCAAAAGGCGGGAATCGGTTGGTGGTCCTGGTCCAGTCCAGAAGGTCCTCGTCCCGGCTGAACTCATTTAAAGTAAATACGATGCGCAGGCTGTTGACCGAAGAATCCGACTCGCTCAGCGTGGGAAGGTGAAGTCCCTTGCTGGATGGGATAACCTTGTAACGGGGGCTATACAGACGGCAGCCTAAATATTTATCCAGTATCTGTATTGCGCCGTATATGCAGCCCCTGCTTTTTCCGCCTTCGATGGAAAGATTTCCCGCCGGCAGCGTATTGATCCTGTAGCCGTCGTATTTGAGACCGTCCACTTCTCTGATGAATATGGCCTTATTTCGCGTGGCGGGCTGGTTGGCTACTGGCAGCCGGCAGCCGGATATTTTTTCCACGTAACGTTGGAGCAAACCTGCCGCCCGCTGTACCTGGGGGGAGGCGTCCGGAGCAACTACGATCGTATATTCGCTTTTCCCATTGCTGACGAGCTCTATCCCGCCGGACGCAGGAGGCTTGAAGTGCAGGCTTGTCGCCAGGACCAGCGCCAGGGTCAATGTATATCCTGTCCAATGCTGAAATATCTTTTTCATGTTTGTTTTGTTTTTCTGGTAATCGTTATTTACCCTGATAATCCCTGCCTTTTTTATTGGATGTTTCCCATTTCCGGTCGGTGGCAAAGACCTTAACCTGCAAGGGTCGCAGGCGTGTGAAGAGCTTTCCATCCTTGACCTGCACCTCGTCGTCGCCGTATAGCTCGACCAGCTTTTGTCCGTTGAGATGATCGAGCCCGCCGATGACGGCGGCGGATTGTGTCGTATCCATCTCGTTGACCACGGCGATCATCCAGTCCCTGCCGTATTGATGTGCCGTAGCCAGTACACGGCCATTGGCGTCGGCCGGGGGTTCATAGGCCGTCACCGGCAGCGGTTTGGGCTCCGTGGAAAGCAGGGGCTGCAAGACCTTGAACTCGCGGGCCAGGCCTAAAAGCGATTGCCGGAACTCATCCGAGGTGAGGAACTGCATATCCCAATAAAGGATACCTGTTGCTCCATTGGCGAGGACATCATAGGCCATATACCTCGATTCTTCAAAGGAAGGGTAGGCGAGGGCGCGGCCCGCCGCATTCCAGGGTTCGATCTTCAGCAGCTCGCTCCATGAAAATGCCTGCAATACTATCCACAGCGGCTTACCTTTGCTGATGGCCGTCCATCGTTCCGTGCTTTTGCCGATCCGTTCTATCTGCCGCCGGGGGCGTGTGGTGCTGTCCGTACGTGCCGCCTTCACCGGGTAGAGATCGAAACCCGTGACATCGATGGCATCCATGTATTCACCCACGTAGCCCATGTCGCTGTTCTCTCCTTCATTGAACCATAGCTGCAGGTTGTGTTTGTCTACGCTACGGAGATAATTGATCGCATTATGGAGGTCCGGCATGATGATCGCGCTTTGCTGCCGGGCATATCGAAGCGCCTCCGGGGTCTGTTTTCTCCAGGCGCCGGGTACGGAATGGACCTTCAATTCCCTATAGAGCCTGCTGTTGGCGGTAAATCCCCACACCAGCTCATCGGGACCGCTCCAGACGGCCAGGGCTGGATGGTCGGCAAAGGCCTTTATCTTTTGTTTCAGGTCAGGGGTAACGCCTTTTTCGAGCGGAAGGAATACCCATCCCTGGGCATTATACCGTTGTACGCGGTCCAGGTCTTCTTTGGCGCCGCAGGCGAAAAGGTTAAAGCCCGCCTCGGTCATTTCTTTAAGCTCGGCATCGTTTTTAGGTAGGAAATAGCTGCCAAAGACGAACTGGCGTTTTCCATCCTTGTAAATATATCCATCTCCCTGTGCGGCTGTTCTATCGACAATCGAGAAGCTCAGCAGCGTGCATAGCAATAGTATCTTCCTCATCCTGCAATTTGATTTTATATGATAAAGGTGTGCGGCGGTCTACAGCTGTGTGTACCCCTTATTTTGAATGATGACACCCGGATTGGCATTGATCATCGCGTTCTGCGGCATCGGCAGGGCATAATCCCTGTCGTCCCAGGTGATGGTGGTATTTTCATCCGTCAGGGAAGAAGCCGTCATTACCGCCGGAGCGCGCTGCGTCCTTACGAGATCGTACCAGCGTTTGTCCTCCAGGGCGAATTCCACCCTCGACTCGTTCTCGATGGCCAGCAGGAAATCATCGTCCGAAGCAAAATCAGTCAGCTGATAGTCCATCAGTGTTACGGAAGGATCGCCCGTGTTCCAGGTGGGGTACTGTGTTTCGATGGTCGCGATGGTCGGGTCATCCGCCTTGTTGGTGGTCCTGGCGCGCTGCCTGATCTTATTGAGATAAGTGAGCGCCGCGTTCCTATCGCCTCCGGACCGTACCTGGGCTTCCGCGTAGAGCAGATAGACCTCTGCCAGGCGGAGCTCTTTCCAGTTGCAGTCCCAGTTCAGGTAGTTGTCCACGTTCGACTTGTCCGCGCCCAGCTGCTGCCAGTATTTATGTCCATATGCTTCATTCTTATACTTGCCGCTGGATTGTTTGTAACCCGGACGGAAGGTGACGGATTTCCGGGGGTCGCCCGCTGCATAGGCATTCAGCATAGAAATATTTGGTTTGTTATCGGCAGTCCCCGCATCTCCAGCGGGCACCAGCGCGGCGGCGGCGGAACTGGTCAGCATCTTGGATTGAAAGGCGTTGCCCGTCTTGTTTGTCAGGTCCGCCTTGAACTGTATCTCGATGATGGCTTCGGAAGAGTTCTTGTTATTGGAATCGAACAGCTTGACATAGCTGGGGACCAGGCTCAATGCGGGATTGTCGATCACCGGCTGGAATTCGGCGACGGCCTTTGCATAATAAGCCTGTCCTTTATTCAGTGGATATCCTGCCATGAACATATATACTTTTCCTAATAATGCCTGGGCGGAGACACTGGTAAAGCGTCCTGTATTGGCGCCCGACATAGAGGGGGGCAGCTTGGCCTTGGCGTCGGTGAGGTCGTCGACAATAAGGGAATAGGTATCATCCAGGCTGTTCCTGGGCATCTTGCGCGCCGCATCGGCTATGATACTTTTGGTGACCAGCGGAACACCCAGCAGATTGCCGTTCAATGCATATCCTCCATAGGTGCGCGCCAGATAGAAATAGCACAAGGCCCTTATCAGCTTGGCCTCGCCGATGTGCTGGGCCTTTACTGCATCACTGGTATAAGTCGCACCATCCACCCTTTCCAGTATCGTATTGGCCGCGACGATGGCCAGGTAGAGATTGTTCCAGAAATTATTCACTTCTACATAGGTCACCTGCACAGGTACCAGCATGTTTACGCTGTTCCTGTCTACGGTGGGGTTGAAAAAGCTGGTATTATCGCTTCGGATCTCTCCCCAATAGTAGAAGAATCCGTTGTAAACATCGCGGAGCCTGCCATAGGCGCCAATTACAGCTATGTCCATATCCGACTGTGTCTTATAGAATTGCTGGGGTGTAAAGTTGGCGGGGTCGTTGAGATCGAGCTTATCCTTCCCGCATGCCAGGGCACATAGCGCGACGATGAAAAAACTTACTATCTTCTTCATGCGATGATTCATTAATTAATTAGAAAGTTAGGTTTAAACCAAGGCTGTAGGTGCGGGATATCGGGTACGCGAGGTAATCCGCGCCGCTGACCTGCGATCCACCCGTACCGTCCGGTGAATCATAATAATAGGATGTATTGGCTTCCGGATCATATCCCAGGTACTTCGTGAAGGTATGGAGGTTGTTGACGGAAGCGTATACTCGTAAGCGTTGGATGCCGTATCTCTTCGGCAACCTGGAGGTCAGGTCGTAGGCAAGCGTCACATTGCGGATGCGCAGGTAGGAGTTGTCCTGGATCCAGTAGGAAGAGCCGCTGCCGTCCAATCCCCTGCCGGCCGTTGTCACCGCCGGTACTTTCCCGTTGCCCGGATCTTCGGGGGATCTCCATCTGTCGAGCAGATATTTTGGAGCGCCGCTGGACCCGTCGGTACCCTTCACCAGGCTCTTGAACAGGAGATTGTAGGTATGACCACCGTAGCTTGAAGTCAGCTGTATATCGAGGCTCAGGTCCTTATAGGTAAAATGGTTGGTCATGCCTGCGATGAACTTCGGATTGTTATTGCCGATGGTAGTACGGTCGTTGGCATCGATGACGCCGTCGGGCACACCGTTGGGGCCGCTGACATCCTTATAGTAGAACTGTCCCGGGCGGTCTTTGCCGGGGGTGTACTGGATATGTTTAGCCAGGTCCGCGTCGTCCCTGAAGATCCCCGCCACCTGGTAGCCCCAGAAAGTGGACAGCGGGTAGCCAACCGCCGTGCGGAACCAGGGGCCTCCGGAGATCTTGGAGGCCGGGAAGATGGGGGTATTGCCAGGGCCCAGCGCAAGCACCTTATTGTCGTTATGGGAGATAGAAAAGTCCGTGCTCCAGGTGAAGACGGGACCGACGATATTGCGGGTGGACAACGAAAGTTCTACGCCTTTGTTCCGCATTTTGCCCATATTGGTCAGAATGGTGGTTTGCCCCGTGAGGATAGGAGTAGGGACGCTCAGCAGCAGATCGTATGAGGTCCTGACATAATAGTCGGCGCTGACTGTAATACGGTTGTTCAGGATGCTCATATCGAATCCCGCGTTGAACTCGCGTGTTTTTTCCCAGGTGAGCTGATTGTTTTGCGCCTTGCTGCCGGGGGTTACACCTTGCTGGGCTGTCTGTGGGCTGCCAAGGGGATAACGGTTGACACCCATATTACCCTGCCATTCGAAGTTGCCGATGCTGTTGTTCCCCGATACCCCCCATCCGCCGCGTATCTTGAGGTCGTTGATAAACTTTACGTTGTCCATGAACGACTCTTTGGCGATGTTCCAGCCTGCGGAGATGGAAGGGAAAAATCCCCATTTGTGACCCGGGCTGAAGCGGGAGGAGCCATCCCAGCGTACCGTACCTGTCAGCAGGTAGCGTTGATTGAAATTGTACATCAGCCGTCCCAGGTAAGACTGCAGGGCATATTCCGAGGCGCCGGTGACGGCTGTTACCGGTGTTCCCGCCACCAACTGGACATAATTGGTAGGGGCATTGGCGGCAGCGGTGCTAATGGATCCCAGGAGCGCGTCTTCGATGGTATAGCCGCCCAGCAAAGAAAAATTATGTTTGTCGGCAATCGTTTTGTTATAGGTGACGAGGTTCTCTATCAAATAGCTCCTGGTACGGTCCTGTGCGTTGGAAGAGGTCGTTCCTGTCGTCGTCACTCCATAGTCGTTGACCCCGGACGGCTCGAAAAAGCTGTTCTCGTTGTTGACGAATGTTTCGTTGAACGTGAATTTGTATTTGAGGTTGGGGATGATCTCCCATTCTGCAAAGGTAAAGGCGGACCATCCGTAGTTCTTTTGGTAACGGTAGCGGTTATTGGCCATTTCCAGGGGATTGTATCCGGGCTGGCCCGCACCCAGTATATCCGGATTGCGCGCCATGTCTGCATAGGTGCCGTTTGGATTTTTCACCGGGAACACCGGCGCCATAGACAATGCTGCCAGGTCGACGCCCCAGCCGCCCAGCGCCTCGTTTCTGCCTTGCGCCTGTAATCTCCCATTGTTTGAATTGCCCATCAGCTGAAAACCTATCGTGAGGTTCTTTCTTAATTTGGATTCTATCCTGGAACGCAAGTTGAAGCGCTGATAGGTAGAGTTGATAATAATGCCGTCCTGTTTGGCATAGTTGCCTGAAATGACATAACGCGTATTGCCCGCGCCGCCGGAAAGGGATATTTCATTTGTGGTCAGCAGGGCGTTGCGGTATATCTCGTCCTGCCAGTCCGTGTTGGGCATTTTTGCCACGTCGGCAGGGTCCAGGATATTCCATCGGAAGGTGCCCCATGGATTGCTGCCGCCATCGGGGATGATGTATTTGGTGCTGCCTGCCGCACCGTGCGCCTGGCGGGTGGCATTGTCATCGGTGGCCTTGTTATTCACCGGGTCTTTGTCGACCCAGGAGTTATTCTTCGAGTCGATGAGCAGCTGCAGGTAATCATTTTTCCCCATCATGGGGATCTTGCGGGCTATCTGCTGTACGCCAACGGAGGAGTTGACAGAAATAGTGGGCGGGCCCGACCGACCCTTCTTGGTGGTGATCAGCACGACGCCGCTGGACCCGCGGGAGCCATAGATGGCCGTGGCGGAGACATCCTTGAGCACAGTGATGTTGTCGATATCATTGACGCTGATAGCATTGAGCGCATTGGGCATGGGCATGCCGTCTACTACATACAAGGGGTCGGAGCTGCCGCTGATGGAGTTGGTGCCCCGGACCCTGACCTTTATATTGGCGCCGCCCGGCTGACCGCCGCCCTGTTGGATATCGACACCCGACAGCTGTCCCGCCATCGCCTCGAGGGCATTCATCACGGGTCTGTTCTCCAGCTGTTTGGAGCTGACCGTTGCCACCGCCGTCGTGACGTCCCCTTTCTTCACCGTACCATATCCTACGACGACTGCTTCATCCATGCCTTTTGTCCTGGGATGCAGGACAACGTTGATCGCGTCGCTGTTTTCGACGACCACTTCTGCCTCAGCATAGCCCACGTAAGAAAATATCAGGGTGAGGGAGGGTTTGTCGGTGGTAATGGAAAACTGTCCATTCTCGTCCGTCGACGTGCCTCCCGGTACGCCTTTTATTCTTACCGTCACGCCTTGTAAGGGAACGCCCTCTTCGGTAAGGACCCGGCCTTTAAAGGTCTTCGGAGGCGGGATCTCACCGAGGGAGCCGGTAGGAGTGGGGGCGGGCTTGCGCCGGATGAAAATGGTGTTTCCCTCGATGGTGTACTCGAATGGCTGGTTCTGCATTACTTCTTTCATGAACCTGTCTACAGGTTCGTCCTTTGCTGAGACGCTCACCGGCCTGGCCAGCTTCAATATCTGGTCATTATAGGCGACCAGATAGCCCGTCTGTTTTTTTACCTCGTTGAATACCTTTACCAGCGGAACACGCTCGCCGGAAAAAGTAATCGTCTGGGACAGTGCCCGAGCACTAACCTGGAGGCAGGCAGCAAGCAGAAAAAGAGTTGTCAGTCGCATAACGCGCATCGTTTTGGTTAACGGGCTTGTTTGCATTAGCTTTGTCATGTTTTGGGTTGATGAATACGATGTCCTCAAACCATTGTCAGTTCAGCCCAAAATCTCCGGTCGGGGGTGTCGTTACCACTCCCGATCTTTTTTGGCCGAATGACTAATAGCAATGGGTTACCTGTTTCCTAGAATAAGTGTCTTGTGAAGGCTTATTGGTTCGTTCGTAGAATAAGCGTTATTAGGGAAAGACCAATAGTTTTCTTCCTGGTTCCAGCCGGCAAACGACTTCCATGGCGGCAAGCCCTTTCAACACCTGGGATAAATTGAGGTCCATGCCCATTTCACCTCTTAGCCTGATATTCGGGACCTCTTTTCCATATACTATCGTAAGATCATACCAACGCGCCAGTTCCCGCAGCACCTGTTGTATGTTCTTGCCTTCGAAGGAAAATACGCCGCTGCGCCAGGACATTACCTGGGAAATATCCACGGCGTCGCTGACTGTTGTCCCCGCCGACTGCTGACCCGGCGCCAGCATGACGGAACCGTTGCCCGCAGACACTTTTACTTTTCCTTCCAGAAGAGTGGTCTTTACCGTCCCTTCGTCCTGGTATGCATTGATGTTGAAATGAGTGCCCAGCACTTCCACCTTGCTGTCCGTGTTGTCTATGTTGACAATAAACGGATGCCCCGGACTTTTGGCGACTTCGAAATATACTTCTCCGGAGATGCTGACCGTCCTGTCGCCATCGGTGAACCGGGCGGGATAGGTGATGGATGATGCGGCATTCAGCCACACGCTGGTGCCGTCGGATAAGGCCAGCTGGTATTGGCCGCCCCTTGGTGTTCGCACGGAGTTTTTGGGAATGATATCATGGGCGTCGCCAGTTTGTGCAGGCAGATAGTCTATCTTCCCATTGCCTTCCTTAACGATCTTCATACCACCTTGTAGCACCGTTGAGCCATTGGCAAGGCTGTCGAGCGGTACGACGGATCTGTCTCCAAGAACAAGGATTGCCTTATTCCTGCCAGGCGGGATATCCTGTATGACAGGGGCCTGCGCTATCACGGGTGCTGCCGTCTCCCGGATGGGCTTTTTGACCGTATAGCGATAGACGGCGATGCCGGCCAATAGGATGATCGCTGCTGCTGCATAGCGTGTCCAGCCCATCTTTCTTACAGGTGTGTTTGATACCGGTATATTACCCGCCTGCAGGATGTTGTTGTACAACCGGCCGGCTTGTTGTTCGTTGGACCAGCCGAGCCACGCTTCTTCGAGGAGATCCATATCGATGCGACCCGCATAACGGGTGCGGAAGTCTTCGTTCTCCAGGAACCGGAAGAATTGTGGCAGTTCGTCGGGCGTCAGGCGCTCGGCGATGAACCGGTCGATAAGGGCATCAAAAGATGTAGCGTCAGGCATATACTATACAAGTCGCGCGAATGGGAAGAATGTATTAGTGGGAGTAGAAAAAAAATTACAGACAGGCAAGAAAAGAAAGACAAACAATGAAGTAGCTATCGTCAATGTGGGTTTGCACAAACCGGCGGAGGGATTCCATTGCCTTGAACAGGTGAACGCGTACGGTGTTGGGTGAGATGCCCATGCGCTCGCCGATGAGCTTATAGCTGAGGCCTTCGTCGCATTGCAGGGTGAAAGCTGTCCGCTGCTGGGCGCTCAGCTGTTCGATGCCCCGGCGTATGAGCTGCAGCTGTTCCTTGCGGACCATGTCCTGTTCAGGATGGGCAGGCAGAAGGCCAAACCGTTGCTGCAGGAAATGAAGATAGTTTTCCTGCGTGCCTTGTTTGCGCAGGATGGAGATGATGGTATTGCGTGTCAGCGTGTAAAACCAGGCGGCGAAGGATTGTATCCCGTCCAGTTCATCCCTGCATTCCCATAGTTTGAGGAAAACAGTCTGGACAAGGTCTTCAGCCAGTTCCGGCTGTTTAAGATGGAGCAGAGCTACTGAATATACTTTTTCGGCATAATGGTCGTATAGTTTCCGGAATGCCTTTTCCTCACTTGCGGACAATGCCCGGAGGATCACCTTTTCATTATGGAGCGACGAGAACGCCAAGGGTTTGGTTGTACTCTAAGTTATTAAATTATTATTATAAACAAAAAGTGTGGAAAGAAAAATCATCTTTTGTCGAGGCCCGCGATCTCCATTTTATAAGCGGCCGGGAGGAGCAATGCCTTTATGAGCCTGTCGAATTTAAGCCATCGCGAGATCCTGTATAGCCATACAACGGCGTAAAACAAAGGCAGCCGTGGTAATGAGAGCAATTGACGAACCCTTTTAGGGACCAGCAGGGACTGTACCTGCCGGAGGAGATAATATCGGATTGGACCCAGGTGCCGCCTGTACTGCCGGTAAAGATCATACGTGTATGTGCTCCGGACCAGATTGGTCTGCAGATAGACCGCCCTCATACCCCGCCAATGCAGATAGTCGTTGGGGAGACCTTCTAGTCCCATTCGCGCCCCCACCCGGTGGAATACATCAAATACTTCCATTTTTTCCGCCTCCGCCAGCGTATGGCCCAGTAGCTCCGCGCTTCGGATGGAATAATCGATCAGCATGAATAATACATCCAGGTGGGCCGTATCGGGTATCCTGTCCTTGCGGCTTGCTTCCACTGCTTTATGAATAGCCGTGATCTTGTCGATGGCTGCCAGCGCGCTATCGTATTCCGCAAAAACGATCTGTTGAGCATATTGCACCGTGGAGAACAACCTGCCAAGGGGATCCGATGGCAGGCGGCCTGTGAAGTACAGCCAGTCTACCGCCCTGTTCAATGGGAATTCCGCGGCGGAGCCGGCGAAGATCAGGAGCACCATGTCTGCATTACCCCAGATCTTTCTTACGATGGAGTCGCTATGTACAAAAAGTGGGTTCATGCTGCGGGCGATCTTTGTTTGTACCGGCTGACCATGCCTTCCAGTAGAATAACAAATAGTATTCCCAGCGTATAGGACAGGATATCATTCCAGGTGAAATAACTCCCCATCAGGATACGGAGCACTCTCGATCTGACGCCAAGTATGTCAGCCAGCCTGAATACTGGGTGATCTCCACCAGGTAGGATATCAGCAGGACGATGAGCGAGGTCCGGAGAACGGATAGGTTCAGGAAACTTCTCATCAGGCAGTACAGCAGGATGACTACCAGGAAATCACCGCCGTAGGGGCGGATAAGGCTGTCGTTGAGATAGGCTGCTATGAGGATCTCAATGATCAAAAGCAGTACGCTGAGCAACAAATATCCTTTATGAAGCCGATACATGTTCTATAGTTAAAAGCACTTTGAAATACAAAGTAAAATAAAAATTTTCATTTTTCCAAGCCTTGTTTGCGGTGGGGGGGGGGCAACGACTTTTTTGTTATGTTCGTATGGTGATACGGCTAACCACTATGAACATATGAAACATTACCTGCCTGTGACCCTTCACGTCCTGATAGCCCTTTGCCTGTGTTTTACCGGGCGGGGACAGGATACCATTCCTTCCGGCACTATTTTATTCCATTCGGGACAATACCGTATCCGTCCATCCGACATGCGGGAATTAAGGCGGTTTACCGCTGCTGCGCGTATCGACAGCCCTTTGTTTGTGCTTGTCGAAGGACATTCCGACAGCGTGGGGAACTATACCCGGAACAAGCTGTTGTCATTGAAGCGGGCCATGGCGGTAAAAGAATGGCTGGTGAAGCAAGGTCTGGGAGATATCATTGTGCGGGCCTGGGGACCGGACAGGCCGGTGGCGGATAACAGGACCCGGG
>Ga0209930_1005178_pt1 | contig 10870 bp, 7 predicted proteins | sample ThiBiot_500_biof_2_FD_183948 | JGI IMG/M metagenome (GOLD analysis project Ga0209930, IMG submission 183948) | Wastewater bioreactor microbial communities from Cape Town, South Africa - Thiocy_cont_500_biof (SPAdes) | ecosystem: Engineered > Bioreactor > Thiocyanate-remediating >... | reverse complement strand
AACTTGGCATGCGCGTGGCAGTGGTAGAACAAGAAGCCCTTGGTGGTGTCTGTCTAAATTGGGGGTGCATTCCTACAAAAGCCCTTCTTAAAAGTGCTCAGGTGTTTGAATATATTAAACACGCAGCTTCTTATGGTATCCAAATTCAAGAAGCCGCTCCTAACTTTACTAACATGATTCAGCGCAGTAGAGGTGTAGCAGAAAACATGAGTAAAGGCATACAATTTTTATTCAAAAAACATAAAATTGACACCCTATATGGAGTAGGTAAGCTTAGTAGCCGGACAACCGTATCAGTAAAAGACCAACAAGGTAAAACAAATAGCTACCAGGCTACTCATATCATCTTAGCTACTGGTAGTAGGAGTAGATCACTCCCTAATCTACCCATCGACGGTAAAAAGGTGATCGGATATCGAGAAGCGCTAATTTTACCTCAACAACCTAAATCGATGGTTATTGTAGGAGCAGGAGCTATTGGAGTAGAATTTGCTTATTTTTATAATGCTATAGGTACGTCTGTAACTTTAGTAGAATACATGCCTCGCGTATTACCCATAGAAGATGAAGATATATCTAAACAGTTGACCCAAACGTTTACACAAGCAGGTATCCAGGTGCTCACGAGTACTGAAGTTACAGGATATACCCATCAAGGTAGCCAGTGTCAGGTAGAACTTAAAAACCAAGCAGGTACTCAAAAAATTTCGTGTGATGTAATCTTGCCGCAGGTGTTATCAGCAATCTGGAACATATAGGATTAGAAAAGGTCGGTATATCTGTAGAAAAGGGTAAAGTGGTAGTAGACGATTTTTATAGAACCAATGTACAAGGAATCTATGCCATTGGAGATATAGTCAAAGGACCTGCCCTAGCTCATGTAGCTTCTGCAGAAGGTATCCTTTGTGTAGAAAAAATAGCTGGACTTGAACCTACTCCACTAGATTATATGAATCTACCTGCTTGTACCTATAGCCAACCTGAGGTAGCCTCTGTAGGCTATACCGAGCAAGCTGCAAAAGAAGCTGGATATGCGATCAAAGTAGGTAAATTCCCTTTCTCAGCTTCAGGCAAAGCGCAGGCAGCAGGTGCCCCAACAGGATTTGTTAAAGTGATCTTCGATGCGCAGTATGGAGAATGGCTAGGAGCACACATGATCGGACACAACGTTACTGACATGAAATTATCAAGTCTGTGCATCCACATCCTACGATGTCGGAAGCTCTTATGGAAGCTGTGGCTGCTGCTTACCAAGAAGCTATTCATATTTAGGGTATATTTTTTAGTAACCACCAACGATCTAGTAGACTTCTTCTGAAACCAAGGATTGGGTTCTCTGGGCAGGAAGGAATTTGTGAGAAACCGAAGTTTACTACAGTAAATAAATATGAAGAATCAATTACTGACGAACCCAGGGGACTCAAGGCGACGGTTTCGGAGGAAGTCTAATGAATATTTAACGGAAGGGTTATCTCATAAAAATCTTCTTCTCAAGTTCCTCTAAGCTTAATTGCGTAGCTTCGAGAGCTAAGGAACGCTCTATCGTCCAATGAGGATTTAGTTTTTTACGAATCAATCCGAGCATCTTAGGTACTGCTACCAGGATTAATGATTCATATTTTTTTTCTTGCATCAGATGATCCAAATTATGTACTATTTCGTTAACAAAAGCATGGCTTTCAATATCTTTATTGCTAGTATGAGGATCATAGAAATGTCGCCCGTCAATACTCCGCCCACTCTTCTTAGGATCAGGTTCATGGGTATGCAACTCGTGGTTAGACATTTCTAAAATAATACCATGAAGTTTCCGTTCTAACCCAACAGCAAAATACGCCCGTGCAGCATCTGCAACAATAACAAGTTTACGATTCATAATTGCTTTTCATAAATTTTTAAATTTATACTATAGAGCTACTTAAAGAAACTAACTTATTAAATTATTTTCTATATTTCACCATATTTTAATTTTTAAGCCAAGCAGCCAATAAATCGATACAAAACCTTCCATCTTTTTGTCTCTATTAACTTATTAACCATCGAAAGTGCATCACTTCATCAAGCAATAAATTAATTTCCAACATCAGCCACTTTCACGTCTATCCACAACAAATAATCATCTAGTTCCACCCGCTCTCCTTGTAGGGTATCTACTACCTTAAACCGTAGCGCCTGCGTCTCCTGACAAATATAAGCTTGGTAGAGAGTAATAGCTTTTTTTACAAAATCATCTTGGGAAGCTATGATAAGCTGTATTTTGTCTTGTACTGCCAACCCCATTGCCTTGCGTATATTTTGTACCCTATTTACTATATCTCGGGCTATACCCTCCTGCCGCAATTCATCTGTAACAGTTATATCCAATGCCACCGTAACTCCTTCATGGCTAGCTACAGACCAACCTGGAATATCTTCTGACATGATTATCACATCCTCCAGAGAAAGATTAATATCTTGCGAACCGATATGAAGTGTTATTGTTTGTTGCTTTTCCAAAGCATGTATATCCGTTTGTGTAAGACCAGCAAGCGCTTCTGAGATAGGTTTAATTTCTGCTTTATAACGCTGAGACAACTGTTTAAAATTAGGTTTAACCTTCTTAGCAACTAACCCGCTTTTATCGTCTATGTAGGTAAGCTGCTTAACGTTTATTTCGGATAAGATTAGGTCTGCTACATCTTCTATTTGTGCCCGCATATCCTCGTCTGTTATAGGCACAATAAGCTTGGTAAGCGGCTGCCTAACTTTGATATTATGTTTCTTTCTCAGCGAATGTACCAATGATACGATGGTTTGTGCTTGTCGCATCTTAGCTTCTAAGTCTAGATTAATGGCTGTTGCATCTACTATAGGCCAATCGCTCAAATGAATAGAATGCGCTTGTTCTACGACCTGAAGATCTAGATATAAACGCTCAGTATAGAAGGGAGCAATGGGCGCTGCAAGTTGCGCAACTGTCTTTAAGCAGGTATAAAGGGTCTGGTAAGCGGCCGTTTTATCTGGACTTGGTTCACTTTTCCAAAAGCGCTTTCTATTTAAACGTACATACCAATTACTCAAATCGTCTACCACGAAATCTTGAATAGCTCGACAAGCTTTAGTAGGTTCATAGGCATCAAGTTCAGCAGTGACCAACTGAATTAAACTATGCAATCTAGAAAGTATCCAACGATCAATTTCTGGTCGTTTTGACAAAGGTATCGATTGTTCCTCAAACTTAAATCCATCTAAATTGGCGTATAGTGCAAAAAAATTATACGTATTGTACAACGTAAAGAAGAACTTTCGCACTACTTCTAGCGGACCTTCTGGATCAAATTTAAGATTATCCCAAGGATTGGCATTACTAATCATATACCAGCGGAGTGCATCGGCCCCATATGTTTGGATAACTTCAAAGGGATCGACAGAATTTCCCAATCTCTTAGACATTTTATTTCCATTTTTATCTAAGATCAGGCCATTAGAAATTACATTTTTGAAAGCAACCCGATCAAATAACATCCCCGCAATAGCATGTAAGGTAAAAAACCAACCCCGTGTTTGGTCCACGCCTTCTGCAATAAAATCCGCTGGGAAATTTTGTTCAAAAACGGCTTTATTTTCAAAAGGATAATGCCACTGGGCATAGGGCATCGCACCAGAATCAAACCAAACATCAATCAGGTCAGTGACCCGATACATCTTTTTGCCTGACTTACTCACCAGAACAATCTGATCTACATATGGACGATGTAAATCAAAATCTGCTGGAAGCAGTTGTTGCATCAATCCCGCCGCTATGGCCTTTTTGACTTCTTCTTGAAGTTCTTGCAGCGAGCCAACACATACTTCTTCTTCGCCATCTTCTGTACGCCAAATAGGTAAAGGGGTCCCCCAAAAACGATCTCGGCTTAAATTCCAATCTACTAGATTTTCTAGCCAATTTTCAAAACGGCCTGTCCCTGTAGAAGCAGGCTTCCAATTAATAGTCTTGTTTAATGCTATCAGCCGATCCTTATACGCCGTAGTTCGAATAAACCAAGCATCCAGCGGATAATACAAAATAGGTTTATCCGTACGCCAGCAGTGGGGATAGTTGTGTTCGTATTTAGCTACTTGAAAAGCTTTATTTTCTTGCTTAAGCTTAATCGCTATCAACACATCTACCGACTTATAATCGGGCTGTTGCCGTACACTTTCAGGTTCATAGTCTTCCTTGACATACTTACCAGCCCAATCTGTGATCTCTTCTACAAATCTGCCTTGTTTATCTACAATCGGAACTTGGTTGCCTTCTCGCTCAACAGTAATAGAAGGGATATTTAATTTTTGAGCAAGACGCATATCGTCTGCTCCAAACGTAGGAGCAATATGTACAATACCGGTACCTTCCTCAATAGTTACAAAGTCTCCAGCTACAATCTTAAAGGCAGGGGAAGTAGGTTGTACATACGGTAAAAGTTGTTCGTATTCGAGCCCTACTAGCTCTTTGCCCTGATATCGTTCTACTATCTCCCACGGTATATTCGGTTGTCCTGGTCGATAATTGGCTACGGCTTGGCTATCAGAAGAACCTGTAAAAAAACGAGGTAAGACCGCTTCAGCCAAAATAACTTGTATCGGTTTTTCTGTATAAGGATTATAAGTATGAACCTTAACATAAGTAATACTTTCTCCTAGAGCTAGGGCACTATTACCAGGTAAGGTCCAAGGGGTGGTAGTCCAGGCCAGCACATAATCTTGTTCGGTATTTTTAAGTTTAAACTGAGCTACGACACTAAGGTCTTTAACTGACCTATAACAACCAGGCTGATTAAGTTCATGCGAACTCAATCCTGTACCAGCAGCGGGAGAATAAGGTTGTATGCTATAACCTCTATAAAGTAGTCCTTTGACATAAAGCTGTTTCAAAAGGTACCAGATAGACTCTATATAGTCACGGTCAAAGGTAATATAGGGATGCTGGATGTCTAGCCAATAACCTAGCTTTTCCGTCAGCTTTTCCCACTGATCTTTATAACGCATCACCGTCTGGCGGCACTGCGCATTATATTCTTCAATACTGATTTTATGGCCGATTTCTTCTTTGATGATGCCTAGCGATTTTTCTACTTGCAGTTCTACAGGTAATCCATGCGTATCCCAACCACTTTTTCGTTTTACTTGATAACCTTGCAAGGTTTTATAACGACAGAATAAATCTTTCAGCGCCCTAGATAGTACATGGTGAATACCAGGTTCTCCATTCGCAGAAGGAGGGCCCTCGTAAAAAGTAAAGCTAGGTCTACCTTCCCGATTCTTAATAGAGCAAACGAACGTATCATTCGCTTGCCAAAATTCATTTATCTCTTCAGCTATTCGGACTAGGTCTAGCTGTTTATATTCAGGGTATTTTCTCATGAAAAAGTTTGTACGTGCAGCAAGTATATTTCTAACAAATATATAATCTAGCTTACTTAAGTATACAATAAGTTATGATTTACAGCGATAAATAGTTGTTCTCAAAGACACAAATTTAGTGTGAAAATTTAAAAAGCCTACCTATTTAATCTTTTCGTAGCGGGTCTATTCTCAACTCTTAACAACTTAATATCTTATATACATTGTCTCTTATCTTATATCCATGTGATTACTTTTTATTGATTATCCCAGAAACCCACTGACCTGCTAGATATTAGACTTCTTCCGAAACCAAGAATTGGGTTCTCTAGGCAGGAAGAAATTTGAGAGAAACCGGAGTTTACTTTAGTAAATGAGAATAAATATGAAGAACCAATTACTGACGAACCCAGAGGATTCAAGACGACGGTTTCGGAAGAAGTCTATTTTTGAAATTTTTATAGGGAATCTCTTATAACTATGTATTTTTTACTAATACCCAAAATTCAATTATCTTGCACTTTATCTATACTATGCCGCTATCGATAGAACACTCGTCACACTAGACTTATATTGCTACCTTATCACAATTCTTAGCTTCATGGCCTCTTATAAGCAGTTATTAAGGATTCTTAGACAGCATTTATGCTAGCTTTATAGCTTAAAACTTATTATTATGAAACATGTAAAAAATAAATTACTAGCCTGGTTTTTGCTCTGTTTAATATCCTGTATATGGGGCACCTCTTATATACTTGTAAAAAAAGGACTACAAGTTTTTTCTTCTATAGAAGTGGCGACATTACGTATTGTTGCCGGAGCACTCTTCCTATTACCTATCTCTTTATCTCAACTACCTAAATTAAATACAAGCCAGTGTAAGTGGCTGCTTCTCTCAGGACTTGTAGGCATCTTTATACCCGCTTTTTTGGTTGCTAAAGCTCAAACACAACTTAATAGCGCAATTGGTGCTATACTTAACTCGTTGACCCCTGTTTTTGTTTTATTGGTAGGAGTAGGATTATACAAGCAGAAAATCCATAATCATGAGTTACTAGGAGCAGTATTGGGAATAATAGGAAGTATGTTGCTTATACTGGTAGAGTCATGGAATCAAGTTGGTAATATTAACTATTATGCTTTAATACCAGTACTTATAAGCTTTTTATATGGTAATAATATTAATCTAACTAAATTTTATTTACACGATCTTACGTCAGGAACTATTGTTAGTGTTTCTTTATTGTTCATAGGTATTATTGCTAGCATCATACTTTTTACGCAAACAGAATTTTTAACAAAGCTTACAACTCTTGAAGGAGCTTACCAGGCTACGTTCTATGTAATTATATTAGGGGCTGTTTGTTTAGGTGTTGCCCTCATTCTGTTTACTACACTGATAAAACTGTCTTCTCCTGTTTTCGCCAGTCTAACATCTTTTTTTATACCTATTGTCGCCATTATGTGGGGAATTTTAGACGGTGAGGTACTAGGCTGGGGACATTACGTAGGGATGCTTCTGATTTTCTTGGGTGTATATTTTGTAAATATTCGTAAATAAGTCCATAAAGGCACTCTTCGCTAGCGCGGAACTTAGTTCCATTGCTTTTTCTCTAGTTATACTTTACCCCTGATACGGAAGAAAACTTCCACGACAGATTGGATATCAGTTAGAATTAACTTCTATCAAATGACCCCGTTTCAATTCAAAAATACGTTCCATTTTATTTAACAACACACGAGAATGGCTAACCATCACTACGGTAGGAACCTTCTCTAATATATCTGCTAAGATTTGTTTAGCTGATGGTTCATCCAGAGAATTGACCGTTTCATCCAAAATAATAATTTGTGGCTTGGCTTTCAGTGCTTCTTCTAACAGATGACGTTGATATTCGCCCCCACTAAAAGCTTGTTTTTTAAGTTTTAATCCATATTCATGCGCTTCTGCCACTAATTCTTGCATGAGGTGTAGTTGCGGAATATACGATAATACTTTACCTAAAGAAACAGGACTAATCTGGCTAATAGGTAAGTTACCATACATGGCACTACCTGAGTTTGGCTCAATAAGTCCAGCTATAAGTTGACATAATGTTGACTTACCCGCACCAGATGGTCCAAAAATACCGATTTTATCTCCGGGTTTAATAATTAAATCAACACCATCCAATAATTTTTTGGCACTAGTATGACTAAATGAAATCTGTTCCAATTCAATAGACTGGAGATCAAAATTTGTTAACTGAAGTGGTTTCTTTTCGGCAGGGAGATTGAGGATATCCAGCGTTTTATTGATATCGATTATCCCACCAAAAAATCGGGTAAAATTTTGTACTATTTCTGTTAATGGACTACGTATTGATATAATAAGGCTATAAACAAGAACTATTTTAGCTAACTCAACGGTTCCCTGGCTGTACCCAATCACCAATAAGCAAAAAACAATACCTGCACCTAGATAGAATATAAAATCCTGTATCAAGTATAACAGATAACTTACTACATTAAATACTTGCCAAGCATTAGCCTCCAAATTGAATAAACTTTTGAGCTGTAGATTATATGGTTCAGGATTAAAACGTATGGTAGCTGTATTATATAAGTTTTGTCCCATGGCCGCGGTTACATGATCCGTCAAATACCAAGCTTTATATTTAGCATGTGTATAATATTTTAAACAAAAGGAAGCTACAATGAGCCCCATATAAGATGCAGCTATAATACCAAAACAAAGCTTATCAGCAGTAAATAATGCAATGGATAAGCTAATGATTTTAGCAGTACTTGGAAAGATTGAAATGAAAGAAACACGCATAAAACCCCGTACACTTTGTGAAATTCGGCTAGTAGCACTGATAATTTCTTGTACTGTATATTTTTCTAATTGTTTTAGGCTAACTAGATGAGTCTTAAAGATTGTTTTTAAACGTATTTCTTTGATTGCTTGGTTAGTAACTGGGAAAAATGAAATTTCCCGTAGATTACGTAAATTTTTTATAAAAAACAGCAACACAAACAGCAAAATAGTATTCCATAGAAACCATGTTGCAGGCTTAAAATGAACCTCGGTGCTGATCAGATTTTTCCAGATATAAGGAGAATAAGTAGTAACACCAATATCAATACCTATTAGCAGCAAAGTTAAAAATGTTGCAAATCTTGCTTTTTTACTATCCCACAGGTAGGGTAATAGTAGTTTATAAATATTGATGATTTTTTTCATTTTAGTATCTAAGGTAGCAGGCGTAATTTATTTATAGCTGGGCATTTGTTCTACTAATCAGAAGAATCGTTTTAAATACAATCATGCAGCCTAGGCATGCCTAAGTACATAAAATATATATTTCAAACCATACCTATTTAAAAATATTGTAATTATTTATATGATAGCTAAATTTTCTACCATACTGGCTAATTTAGTAACACTAATAAGTTATATGATACATATCAATAAAAAAGCATATGAAATTCTTAAATTTAATCCTATTTACCTTTACATTGCTCATTATTCCATCCTGTACGGATATCGACAGGAGTCCTATAATGCACTACCTCTCAGCAATAAACAACATATCAGGAAAGCCTAAAACTGAAGGAAGGCTAAAGCAAGATTTATCACTTCTAAATGAAACGAGCATTGAAGAAGCGTGGAAAGAATTTTTTCAAGAACGAGGAGCATTAGCTATTTGGAATCAGGTGCAAAGAAAAAGAAGAAATCTGGAAATTATTAACCCTGAGTTTAATCTATATGACCTTGATATCTTCTCTGAAGAAGAGACATGGCAACAAGCAGACGAAGTAGCAGAAGGCTTTATAAAATATTTAATTTATCATCCTGAGCCAAAAATAGGAGCTCTATCATCTGATGGGTATAATACATCGTATCCAAAAACTATTACTTGCTTACCAACTTCTATACGGCAACTTACTAACTTAACACATCTCACCATAACTAATACTTGTCTAACAAGCTTACCAATTGACATATACAAGTTACCTAACTTGCGCCATATTAATTTAAAAACAAATCAGTTTCAACAATTACCTGAGGTTATCCTGCAAAGAGGTACCGAATTTTCTTGTGATAATAACCCTTGGTATAAACCCGAGGAATTAGAAAAACTAGACCTAACTCAACTATTACTTTATTATCAAATTCCTTATGAATTACGTATATTAAGCTTCAGTAAATTACAGGAATCAGTGTCCTGTATGCCATCAAAATACCTTTCAAAGCTCCCCAGCAATTTAAGCCAGCTTCCTCAACTGGACTTAATACAAAGGCTGAGTACAGCAGCAGCTTATCACCAAAAGCTTCCTTGTAATTTGCAGCTTTTACATGTTCAGAGTTTAACAGTACTCTGTGCAGATGTTTTAGCAAAACAACAACATCCCGATTATATTCAAGACCTAATTGAAAAATCTCTCCCTCAAGATTTACAACACGCAGAACGCATTGAGCTTATTAACCAAAAATGCCATGTAGAAGAAAGTAGGATTGTATATTTTAAACAATTCAACAATCAATTAATTCCTTTTAGCCTAGCACGGCCTCTATGTACGCTTAAAGATGTAGAAAATATATTTCAAGAATTTGCTAAAGGAAAAATAGATCTTTATTTAGTCCCACAAAGAGTATCCCTAAACGAGTAAAAATCGGTGCTATTCAGCAGATAAATTGATAAAATTATTTTGGGGACATGACTAAATAAGCTTAAAGTCCAAGGTTATTCTTAACTAGGTTTTGCTGAAAAAGACTAAAAGCATAAGATAATTATAGAGTTAAGAGAATAAAAAGGTTGAATAAATGCAAAGTCTTTTTAGTGAATATATCGAAAAAGTTTGCACTTGTTACTATATAAGTTCCTACATATTTATTCTACTCCTTACTATCATCTCTGCGAGGTGTTTAGTATCGGATGGTTGCAATATAGATAATGAAGGAGTAAATTTGGGGATAGCATATATAAAATCACGAGGATGGTATGGAAATAACATTACATAAGCTTGCTAGGACAACACCAGCAATAAGGAAAGAGATACAGCAGAGCAAATTAACCTATAAAGAACTGGCTAGAAAGTTTGGGGTGAGTGTAGATACAATATACCGGTGGAAGAGAAGAGACAATGTTCATGACAGGAGCCATGCACGGAAGAATCTTCTATCTTCTATCTTCTATCTTCTATCTTCTTTAAGCTCAATCCAGGAGCATATAGTTGTAGAATTAAGGAAGACGTTAGGCTTATCTTTAGATGATGTAACAGAGGTTATGAGAAGGTGTATCAATCCTGAGTTAACCAGGAGTTCGATATACAGAGCAATGAAGCGCTGTGGGGTAGCTAAGCGCCCGCAAGAGGGTGACTTAGCTACCTGGCAGCGTTTTGAAGAGACAACCGAACCTGGTTATATTCATATGGATGTGAAATACCTTACTAAACTTGGTGGTAAACGATCCTATGTTTATGTAGCTATTGACAGGCTAACAAGATATGTATATGTTGAAGT
>Ga0209930_1005173_pt1 | contig 10884 bp, 13 predicted proteins | sample ThiBiot_500_biof_2_FD_183948 | JGI IMG/M metagenome (GOLD analysis project Ga0209930, IMG submission 183948) | Wastewater bioreactor microbial communities from Cape Town, South Africa - Thiocy_cont_500_biof (SPAdes) | ecosystem: Engineered > Bioreactor > Thiocyanate-remediating >... | reverse complement strand
CAGCGCGTCGGTCCCATTGCTTTATTCTGCCTTCTCCCTCTTGTACCACCGCATCGCTCATCGCTCGTATGCCTCAGATCCGCTGGTCGAGCTCTGACAGTGACCTCATTCGAGACGATAGCCAATTGACAAGACAGAAGACTGCTGCCGCCCGTCATGACTTCCCAACCAGACGCTGATCGCCTCGGTGAGCAGCTGTATCATGCCGCCAACGCGGGAGACTTGACGCGAGCCGCTCTGGCTCTCGAACATCGAGTGGCGCACCTGGAATGGCGGAGAGCTCGAGCTCGGCTCCGCGCCACTGCACACGGCCGCTGCCCAAGGCCACGAGTCGCTCGTTCATCTGCTCATCGATCGGCGAGCATACATCGATGGCATCAACGAAAGTAACCAGACGCCACTGCACATGGCTTCTCGGAATGGCCACGAATCTGTTGTTCGAATACTACTCGACCAAGGAGCATCGATCAACGCCACGGACAAGGAGAGCCAGACGCCACTGTACATGGCTGCTCGCGCTGGCCACGAATCTGCTGTTCGAATGCTCCTCGACCGAGGAGCCGACACCACCATCGAATCGGTACGTCGATCCATCTTCGCCTTGCTCTCTCTCTCTCTCTCTCTCTCTCTCTCTCTCTCTCTCTCTCTCTCTCTCTCTCTCTCTCTGTGTGTGCGTGTGGTCACTGATATGTTATGGTTCGCTCGTTTCGATAGACCTCTTCTTTGGTATCACGACGCACAGCCGCTCTTGTTGCATCAACTGCAGCAGTTAAGCGATTGATCGATGTTGTAGACCGACGTACGAAGCTCTCAACATCATCTATCTATCTATCTATCGTGATCTATCTATCTATCTTTCTTTCTTTCTATCTATCTATCGTGATCTATCTATCGTGATCTATCAATCGTGATCTATCTATCGTGATCTATCTATCGTGATCTATCTACCGTGATCTATCTATCGTGATCTATCTATCTATCTATCTATCTATCTATCTATCTATCTATCTATCTATCTATCTATCTATCTATCGTGATCTATCGTGATCTATCTATCTATCGTGATCTATCTATCGTAATCTATCTATCTATCTATCTATCTATCTATCTATCTATCGTGATCTATCTATCTATCTATCTATCGTGATCTATCTATCTATCTATCTATCTATCTATCTATCGTGATCTATCGTGATCTATCGTGATCTATCGTGATCTATCGTGATCTATCTACCGTGATCTATCGTATGTCTTAACAACATTCTATTCAATAATCTGTGCGTGTTGTGCCACGTATGAATGGCCTCATTATTACAGGTTTGGCACTTGCTGCTGATTTTGTTGGCAAGCAGCTGCTTGATGCAGCTGAACGAGGAAACCTCGAACAAGTTACTCACGCACTCGATCAAGGTGCCAACATCGAGTGGCGAGATCGTTTCGGTAACGACAGTACCCCACTTCATACCGCCGCTCAGCGTGGTCATGAATCAGTCGTTGAATTGCTTCTTGATCGAGGAGCATACATCAATGCCACAAGCAAGGAGAATGTGACACCATTGCATTTCGCTGCTTGGTACGGCCACGAATCAGTCGTTGGATTGCTCCTCGATCGCGGAGCCTCGATCGAAGCAGCAGCCAAGGATTACGCGACTCCACTTTTCAACGCTACTCACCAAGCTCACGAATCAGTCGTTCGATTGCTCCTCGATCGCGGAGCCTCGATCGAAGCAGCAGCCAAGGATAACACGACTCCTCTGCGTATAGCTGTCCAACTCGACCACGCATCAGTAGTTGAATTGCTCCTCGATCGACGGGCATCCATCAACGCTACCGGCAGCGATCATAGGACGCCACTGCACGCTGCTACGCAACTTGGCCACGCATCAGTAGTTGAGTTGCTCCTCGATCGACAGGCATCCATCAACGCCACCGGCAGCGATCACAGGACGCCGCTGCACATTGCTGCCCAATTCGGCCACGCGTCCGTCGTTGGGCTGCTTCTCGATCGGCGAGCATCGATCAACGTCGCAGACGGCGGCAACTGGACTCCACTGCACGGTGCAGCTTGGTATGGCCGTGAATCAGTCGTTCGATTGCTACTCGCTCGAGGAGCCGATCCTGCCATCGTATCGGTGCGTCACTAAGAGTGTGTCTGTCTTGGATATACTTGCGCGTCGCTGACGGATCCTTCCTCCTCCGAACAAAAGACGTATTCTTCGGCACCGGGGACACCAGCACAGCTGGCTAAAGCACCGGCGCTCAAGAGGCTGCTCGAGATACGACGAGGTACGATTCGGTCACAACCACGAGCAATCTCTATCACCAATAGCCTTCGAGAGCGTCAACTAATCGTGATGGACCCCACCAAATCAAGCGTACGTTTGGAGCCCTGATCGACATCGGTATGCCCCAGAGTCGATCAAGCAACCCGTCAAGACCATGACGATGATTCGAGCGTTGGTCTATGAGTCGCCGATATCGTTGCTTCCGAACGAGCTCCTGTTCGAGATCTTTGCATTCCTCGAGCCTTCCGCGATGCCAAGGAGCGCGCGTCGCTCGCCACACCAATGTCGAGTATCGTAATCATCACAAATTGCAATGAAATGAGTAAGGCTGGCGAAAGGACGAGGCGCGCTTCTCCATCTCCCCTCGCACACCACAACCGTCGACAACGGAGTATAGCTCTACAGTACTCGTTACTGTTATCGCCATGGAGTCCAAGTTCGATACGGGCGTATCGTCGTTTGCCGGTGATATGGATACTTTTGGCGAGAACAGCAACGAGTACCAGACATTGCTGATGGCCAACAAGAAGCTGTTGCTCGACAAGCAGTCGGCGGACCTCACGATTCGACTGGTCAACGGCGAGAGTGTATCAGCGCACTGCGCTGTTGTCGCGTGTCGATGTTCGCATTTGCTCCCGACGTACAACGAGGGCGAGCACGACAACCACCACAAACGCGTCATCAAGGTCAAGGGCATTGCAAACGCCCAACTTGCTCCGTACGCCATATCATCCACAACATGTTGTCGCACATCGGAAGCAAGAAGAAAGGCAACTACAACGGAGATCACGATAATCTCTCAACCACAGAACGACCAGAAGCACGATTACCAGCAGCGCCAACGCGTGACCTTCCTCCTGTCCGTTCTCCTCCATTCAACTTCGAGAGGTCCATGAGCGCCGACATGTCGGCTCCAGCAACCGCAGCTGCTACGCATTGGGACAGCGCGTACTCTCGCAAGGGCGCCGAGAAGGTCGGTTGGTTCGAGCCGACGCCGACCAGGTCGATCGAGATCATCGTGGGCTTGCTTGGATCAGCAGCGGGCAAGCTCGAGTCCGCTAGCGTGATCGATGTCGGAGGCGGCGCATCGTCGCTGGTCGATCGCTTGCTGGAGCTCGGCGTGCGCCATGTGGCGGTGCTGGATCTCTCGGACGTCGGGCTCGAGCTGAGCCGACAGCGACTAGGTCCCGAAGGCAGCAGCGCGCGAGTATCATGGATCGTCGGCGACGTGACGGCCTATCGACCGCAATGCGAGCGAGGCTACACAGTGTGGCACGACCGAGCCGTGTTCCACTTCTTGATGGACGAGCAGCAGCAGCGAGCGTATCGCGACTCGGTGCTGGCGTCGGTGGCGCTCGATGGGTTCGTGATCGTGGCCACGTTCGCGCTCGACGGAGGTCCAACCGAGTGCAGTCGCTTGCCCATACGTCGCCACGACGTCGAGAGCATCACGAGGATCTTTGATGCCGAGCGCTTCACGTTACTGTCGCACATGCCTCATGAGCACGTGACGCCCGCTGGTGAGACGCAGAAGTTCACGTACTTTGTGCTTGCTCGTAAGAGCTGAATCGATTCGATTCGATTCGATTCGATTGATTGATTGATCGATCACACCCACACTTGATACATTCGATCATCAAGGTATATCTTCTCTTCTGTGAGCCATTCGCTCCACCCACAAGAACCACGCTCCCAACCAACCGTACGAGAAGGACCATTAGGGTTGAACGTGCGCATATCTCTCCTCTAACTTGATAGATAGATAGATAGAAGGGGGCAACAACTGGTGAAGGGGACGGTCGCGCTTGCTACCCAACTTGGTGGCATTCTGTTAGCAAGAGCAAGCGGTCGCGCGATCCTGGGCTCTACTCATGGAATGTTCCTTTGCTTGTTCGGATCGGTGCCTGTCTAATAGCCTGCGCGACCGATCAGTCTTCATAGTTCTCACCTTCCGCTCCTTCCTCAAATGCTGCCCCTCCGTAGCTCGTGTGTGGCGGTGCTCGTCATCGTGGCGACGGTGGCAGTGGCAGTGGCGGTGTTGGGAGCTGAGGCCAAGACAGAGTGGGACATTGGCCCACATCGGTATGCGAGCGTCGACGTCAAGTTCGAGAGCGGCGTCAACTACACATGGGCCGACTGGGGCGGTCCTACGTGTCCGCCGCGGCTGTTTCTCTTGCGCCCTCACAAGAACGCCAAGTTCCCCTACTTTACCAAGTCGCTCGATTCCTTTGACCAGTACTGCGCTGCGTACGTCAAGGACTGGCTCACGCGCTTCAATGCCACGATCGGTCTGAGCGCCATCGTGGTGCTCGGCGACCAGGTCGTGTTCTCCAAGGGCTACGGCCACACGACCATGGATCCGGCTTCGCCGCCTCCGACCGAGGACTCGATCTTTCGTATCGGCAGCATCACCAAGTACGTACGCGAGTTCGTCGAGTATCGAGCGGGTGACATGAGGCGTACGTCCACAATCTCATATGCGCGATCGTTGTGCAGGATCTTTACGAGTCTGATGCTGATGCAAGCGATCGAGCGCTCGGTTGTCAATCTCGACGACCCTGTCACCAAGTTCTACAACAACAACAATCGACCAGCCTTCTCGCCGCCGAATCCCTACTCTTCTGACCTCTCAGGTACGTATGCGACTCGTTGCACATCTCGATTGTTGTCTCGTGTGTGTGTGTGTGCAGGCTCCTGATGGTGCTGGCTGGATTCGAGCAGGAGTGACGCTTCATTCGATGGCACAGCACTCGTCTGGCTTGACGCGCGAGTCGCCCAGCCTCTTCGATGACTGGACCGAGGAGCGCATCATGATGTATGTCAACAAGATGCCACTCCTGTATCCGCCGTACTCGACCTCGCGCTACTCGAATCTCGGCATCGACTTTATTGGTCGATGCATCCAGCGCGCTGCCAACATCACCTACGAGGACTGGGTGCAGCGCATGATTCTCGATCCCATCGGCATGAGCAGCGCGGGATTCTCGTTCCCGAGCGACGTCGTGGCACGCATGCCGGTTGGCTACACGATTGCGAATGGCGAGCAGGTCGTCATACCGCAGTACAGCTGGCCGCTGTTCTGGAGCGCTCCAGCCGGCGCCATGCGCGCGAGCCCCTCGGATATGGCCAAGTTCATGCGCCACATCTTTGCGGCGCAGCGCACCCCGGACGACTCGGCTTGCTCGGCGGCGCAACCACCAAAGCCGGGAGAGAAGTGCGTGCTCTCTCGCTCGCGTTGGTTCGAATGGATGCAAGGTGCAGCGTTGCAACGCAATGGCATCAGTGGCTTTGGCCTCGGTACCTTTGAGCAAGCGTACTCGAATGGCTATTGGGTGCAGACCAAGGGCGGACTGCTGGCGGGCTTCGGCTCCACCATGGCCTTGGTGCCGGAACTCGAGCTTGGCGTCTTTGTCGTCGTCAACATGAACACTGGCGGCATCTCTCAAGTACGTCGGTCGTCGATGCTGCCGAGAAATGAACGACCTGCTCATTCACGAATGATGCTGATGCTGCCGACCGCTCGTACCTTGTAGGCCAGTGCATTGGCGATGAACCTGATGATCCCGGCGTTGGTGCGCGACCTCACCGAGTCACAACAGGCCTTCCCGCTTCCGTCCAACTACTCGATCTTCCTCGGCTCGTACGGCGGTCTCTTCACGCTGGCGGAAGGCGGTCCCAACTATCCACCTGGCATGCTCGGTGGCTCATTCCCGCTTGCTTCGATGCCGCGTATCGCGCTCTACTGGGACTCGATCCAGGACGTTCCAGCCAAGCGCGTGCAGCCGGCCGTCACCGCCTTTCGGTACAACAACATTGCCGTACCCGAGGAATCGTGCTTTGCCTTCACGGAGTCGGGTACCAACGGTGTCGCGTACTTTTATCAGGCGCTCGGCCAGACATACGTCGACCTGCCCGATGTTTCAATCTTTGGTCTTCCGAAGGACCCATAGATCTTATTGTATCGGTCTTCTCCCATGTGTCGCAAGGGAAAATTCTTTGACCTCAACACCGATAGATGGCTGGCATCGTGGCGGCGTGGGTGCGAGAACGTGGAGTGTGGAGAGGAGGTTGGTTCAGTGTGGTTGGGTACCACTGCCTTCCCCTCGGCTTCCTCACGGCGTGGCGGTCGGTGATACTCAGCCCGCAGCTCCTCTGGGCTTCGTGCCATATGTGTGAAGAGTGCTGCTGTCGCACAGTGTAGTTGTCGGTGACAGTGTGAGTAGCAACAGCAGCAGCAGCAACATGCCTCGGGCGTGTGCAGCTCCCAGCAACGAACGACTGGCATGGTGGGTCGTGAATCCGGGAGCCGTGTTCCTGTTGGTGCTGGTCGCGGTGCTGCTGCTGTGCAGTTGTGTGCTCGCTGCTTGGCTGTACACACACGACGGGCGAGTGTTCCTCTACGGCTCGCTGCAGCCGTTCGACGGCAACTTGATGCCGCCCGATTCGGTGGTGCTGTACGCGAGCTGCGCGTGGCCGCTCGTGTCCTACGGCACCGACCTTCCCCCGCCATACCTCGACCCTGCCACGTGTCTCGACGGCAAATGCTGTCCTGCGGGGTATCTGCGGAATACCACCACGTCTGCCGCCCGCACCGAGACGTACTGCAGCTCGATTGAGCATGCGTGTCGGACGCAATCGACCGCGCAGCGTTGCGTGAGGCTCTTGACCGAGTAGTCCTGCACGGTGAGTACCGCGGCATTTCAAGGCCTCCTGGTACGTCGCACTCGGTCGCTAGGCTAGTGCCATGAGCCATCACTTACACTCGACCTCCTTTACTGCAGCACTCTGACTACAACAACGAAAGCAAGACTCTGCGCGGGAGAAGAGCAAGACAATGAACAACTGCTTGCTACCGTAAACGTATTGGCGATCGTCACGTCCGACTTGCCTCTACAGAAAGCGGTACTGCAGCACGCGCTACGCGGAGTCGCTCCTCGCTGAGTATGGAACATCTCTTTGTCGTTGTGAGAGAGAGAGAGAGAGAGAGAGAGAGAGAGAGAGAGTCTATCCACTGTTTGCGGTACGTGTAGAATCCTTCTTCCTCTCTCTACTCCAACGACAGTGTAGGTGGCTGTGTAGATATTGAGTCGTCCCACATCGTTATTCATCGCAATGGTTGCTGCAACGTCTCTTCGGACGTCAGAGAAAAGCCACGCAGGGCGAGTGGTAATCAAGGCGCACGACGGAGCCAAGTATATCATGGAGCGCGTGATTGGCAGTGGCTCGTTTGGTGTGGTCTTCCAAGCCACCTGCGTCTCGACCGGCGGCATCGTGGCCATCAAAAGGGTCGTGCAGGATAAGCGCTTCAAGGTACGGTCGTGCCTCCGCGCAGCACAAGACCGCGGCTTCTTTGGTTCACATTCGTACTCGCCATCGCCCTTTTCGTTCGCGCTTTATTCGTTTCTATGCCTCGTGGCCTTGGCCTAACTCGTTGCTGGTGTCTCCACAGAATCGCGAGCTGCAGATCATGCGATTGCTCAGCCATCCCAACGTTGTTCAGCTCAAGAACAGCTTCTACACAACCTGCGACGAGGTATAGATTGAAGTTGTTGTGTGCGCCTTATCAAGCTCTGTTGCCGCGCTTTTCCTTCCCCATCGCGCGCGCGCGTCCTCTCACACATTCTATTCTTACACAGGGCGATGAGGTTTATCTCAACCTCGTCTTAGAATCCGTACCTGAAACTCTTTCTCGAGTCGCGCGACACTACGCAAAGGTTAAGCGGACTATACCACTGATTTATACCAAAGTACGCAACGTTTTGCTTCGGATTCGTTTCAAGGAGTTTTGCTTGTAACCCTGATCTATCCTCCTACAGCTATATATTTACCAGCTGAGCCGATCGCTGGCGTACATCCATTCTTTGGGCATTTGCCATCGAGATATCAAGGTATTCACTCGCGCACTAGCTCTATTCTCTTCGGGTCGTGCTGACTCTTGGGCGTTCGCCTTGGCTTTGTTGTGGTCCCCATCGTCGTGGTCGTGGTCGTTATCGTACAGCCCGAGAATGTATTACTCAATCCTCAAACCGGTAGCCTCAAGTTGTGCGACTTTGGAAGCGCCAAAATCTTGGTCCTTGGTGAGTCTCATGTAGGTTACATTTGCTCGCGATACTATCGCGCCCCGGAGATTCTCTTTGGCGCAACCAATTACACGACTGCAATTGGTACGTAACTGTCATTCGCGTGTAATCTCACCTCATTCTCTCTCTCTCTCTCTCTCTCTCTCTCTCTCTCTCTCTCTCTCTCTCTCTCTCTCGTCTCTCTCGTCTCTCTCTCTCTCTCTCTCTCTCTCTCTCTCTCTCTCGTTCACTCTCTAACTTTTTGGTTGTAGACATATGGTCGATGGGTTGCATTCTTGGAGAGCTCCTCCTTGGTCAGCCGCTGTTCCTTGGAGATAGCAGCGTCGATCAACTGGTTGAGATCATCAAAGTGCTGGGCACTCCGGATAGTGCGCAGATCCAGGCAATGGACAGCAACTACATTGAGTTCCGCCTCCCGCAAGTTCGTCCACGCCCGTGGACGCAAGTCTTTGGCTCCAAAGCGACGCCCGAGGCCATCGACTTGCTCTCGAAGCTCCTTCAATACACGCCCTCCGAGCGATGGACGGCCTTGCAGGCGTGCAGTCATCCATTCTTCGATGAGCTGCGCGACCCAACCACAACTCTTCCGAACGGAAGGTCGTTGCCTCCACTCTTCAACTTGATGCCGCAGGGTACGTTCCAGCTACCCTCCTGATCATCATGATCATCATTGAATGATTATCGTTTGTCATCCTTTGGTACAGAGCCGTCAGACAATGAGCACTTATTGTGTCACGATCTCATTCCGCCGCACGGCGTGGTTGAGCTCGACGAAAGTTTGGCTACAACTGCGCCCGCCGCCCAAACCTCGCCATCTGGCGCTGCGTCATCGACGTCGTGTGCTGCCCCAACCGCCCTTCAATAATCAAGTCAGCCAGCAAGCAAGCAAGCTCGTATTACTCAGCGTTCTTGCGTGCTGCTCTCACTGACAATCGCCCTTCTCTATCGCCGTTATAGTCTTTGTAGTTCCCGCGCATCAACTGGCATCGTGGTGGCGAGCCAGCGTTCGAGTACTTTGAACGAACTTGAGCGTTCACACCCACTGCCCGCATAGATAATACAAGTAATTCTCCCCCTACACCGAGCCAGAGTGATCAGAAAGCAGATGCGGCTGTTCCTTCAGTTGTTAAACAACGGTAGAAGCTGCCTGTGCCAAGACCAGCACAGCCACAAGAGTGGCAAGGAGGAGTGTGCGCGTGTGGGCGTGCCGAGACAGTGAGGAGGTGGGCATTGGGGGCGAGACGAGCAACAACAACAACAGCAGCGCGCAACAGGACCGGTCAACAGCGCGACTGCGAGCTCGATTCGGGTTTCGAATGCAAAGCGCCCCATTTTATTCATACCAAGCATCTCTGGTCTTGGTTGATATGTGTTTGTATCTGGCGTCTCTCACTCGCACGTTACCGATGTGACGAAGAGGAGATAGGGATAAGGAAGGAGTTGCTCAGAAGAGCGAGAAAGCCTGGTCGTCGGCCTTGGTATGAGCCTTCGATCGTTGGATCACTGCAAAGTGAGAGCCACCCATTCGCAACGAGACTTTCAATGGCGGGACCACCACCTCGTTGTTGGCTCGCTATTGTGTTCAGTAATGAGAGAGAGAGATGATTGCAAATAAACGAATCAGCCTGCTGCCACATTGACGATTGCGAGTGGGCGGACGTAACAAGAGGTTCAACCAACGACAACACTACCACGTTGCCACCACCATCACCACCACCATCACGGACCTGACCAGGAGCAACGCTCTCGCCATTCCATGCGGGCACGTATGCTGGAAAAGCCACGACCAAGTGGCCAGAAGGGAACAACACCTGCACTGCACGAGAGGAGCGGCCAAGCAGCTGAGTCAACACAAGAGTAGAAGTGTACACACTGGCACACTACACTAAGCACACTAAGCAAGCACACACACTAAGCACACACTAAGCATACACACACACACTAAGCACACACACTAAGCACATATGCAGAAACGCGCGTATACCAGCGATATCAACGTTGCATTGGTTAACGAGCGTGACCGTGCTCGTTTCATAGTTGGGGAATCCCGTGACGCAGAATCGAAGAGAGGGCATGCACTGTTGGGTGCACGAGCCTTGAGCGAGAGATTCTATAGCTGACCAGCTAGAAGCGACCATAAGATCTATTACTTTACTCTACATACCTCGGAGCCGAACGCTTGACTTCCTCCGAACAAGTACTCCGAGCGATACATTACAGCGGGAACAGGCACTGTGGAGGATATGAGACCATATATACCATCACGCTTTCCATTGCGCGCGGTGACCACCAACACGTACCGATGTTGCGAGTGTTCTTGCTGCCATCCCACGCTGGAACATTGAGCACGGTTGTGTTGGTGCCATTGTAGCCGGGTGTGATGATTTGGGTCCTTAAGGCGTCCGGTGAGCTCTTCCGCCCAGCCGGCAAGTAAACTGCCATAACAGGCTAGCCTTCCAAGAACCATTTGGACTTTGCTGTTCTTCTCTTCGTGTTTGGGTTGGTGGTTGTTGTATGGC
>Ga0209930_1005172_pt1 | contig 10884 bp, 15 predicted proteins | sample ThiBiot_500_biof_2_FD_183948 | JGI IMG/M metagenome (GOLD analysis project Ga0209930, IMG submission 183948) | Wastewater bioreactor microbial communities from Cape Town, South Africa - Thiocy_cont_500_biof (SPAdes) | ecosystem: Engineered > Bioreactor > Thiocyanate-remediating >... | reverse complement strand
GAATCAAATTAGCAAACAGATTGGGGTGGCCTATGGCACAGTTTACAATTATGTACAGAAAATCAGGCTTAAAACTAAGACCTTAGTTGCTTAACGTGTAGAAATGCCCCGTTGGAAGAAGAACCCCCATAATGAGTCCCCCCAGACGACCCACGTTGGCCATCAATCCAAAGGTGATGAGGGAAGTGACAAAAATGACCGTCGGCAGAAACTGCCATTGTTTCGCCCGTTTCCAGACCAGTGCCAGCAGCGATAGTCCGCCCGTGAGGTACATGCCGATGTTGGCCCAGTCAGCGGCTTCCTCGTGTTGGCGGAAGATGACCTTGTCGAGCGCATTGATGGACTCTAAGTAATGCTCGGCACTTTCGCCGGTCTGGTTAGTGACAGCCGTGGCAAGGCTCATCAGCACGAACAGACCGAAACTGAGCTGAACAATGGACTGGTTGCGCCGGAACAGGCCGTAGCCGAGGACGAGGGTCGCCAGCAGGCCACCGATAATGGGTAAGTGGTTCACCAGCAGGTGCCAGTGTGCGCCATTGATTGTCATAATATTAAATTGGATTGTGGTGATGCAACCTGATAGCTTCCCACCCTTGCCGGTATTTTTCACCGGCAAGGGTGGGAAGCTATCAGGAGCGACTTATTCGGTCGTTTTTCCGTCAAACTTAACGCCGTTGTCCTCGGCTTCTTTTTTCGTGGCCCGGACGAGACCATCCTTGTGGTTAGGCGGAGAATAGATCGTGTACATCTTTAACTCCGTCTTAGGATCCACATTGATCACATTGTGCTGGGCACCGGCTGGTACGATAATTACGTCCCCGGCTTTCACATTGTATTCCTGCCCATTGATAATGCACTTGCCCCGGCCGCCCTCAAAGCGAAAAAACTGATCGCTGGGATGGTTTTCTGAGCCAATGTCTTCGCCTGCTTTCAGGCTCATCAGCACAAGCTGTAGATGCGGAGCAGTGTACAGCACTTTCCGGAAATTCTTGTTTTCCAGTGCATCTTTCTGGATGTCGGTTTTGAATCCTTTCACGTTCGTTTTGTTTTTTTGTGTCTTCGTACTCGCAGTTTTCGTCGTTGACTGGCTTTGAACCCGAGGGCTAACTAGCATCAGCAAGGCAAAAGCGGCAACCAGTGCGGTCAGCCCACGGACCGCTTTCAACGGTTTGTTTGATTCATTCATGTTCGCTTTGTGTTTAAGGTGAACTGTTTATAAAAAGGTACTTGGTACTCACATCAGGGGGCTACGGGGCAGCCGGGGCAACAGATTGCTCACTACGCAACTCGCGGTGCATCGCGGTGCATAATGAGACTACCCAGACGGTTGGCTGGACATCAGTCGAACGACGGTTTGGTGAACCGGACGGGCCCGTCAGAGAGACCGGTCCAGCGAATGAATGGCTGTGACGCGGTAGAACCGACAGTCACGACTATCATTCGTTCAGCAAATCAATAAGTGGGTGGAAAACGGGGCTATGCCGCACAAGCAGTGCTAATGGCATAGACAGACTCCGGCCAGGGGCGGCCGGAGTTACTTTCGGGGGGGATTAATGAGGGCAAAAACCGCCAGAAACAAGTACAGGTCGGCCGTGCGAAAGAAATTCGCGCTTCTGAGTACCAGGACCTGAACTAACGAAGGAGTAGCCACCAGACGAACGACGCCGGGGGTGAAAACCGGCATCGAGTGGCCGCTCGACGGCAGGTTGTGGTGGCTGTGATTGGGGTGTTTCTGGTGCTCAGAATCAGCCCCGTAATGCATGTTGATAAAATCAGTAAAACCCAGGTCGGTGTTATCCCGCCGATGCTGCTGGTAGTGCTGTATCAGATCCCCCAGGTGGGCAGACTGGTCAATGCTAAAGCCGGGAAACAAACTGCCTCCCAGTATCCAGCACGACAACACGATGGCAACAACCGATTTCATAATTCTCTACGATGTTACAAGACTAACGTTCCCAATGAACGAAAGTTTCCGGGATACCACCATTTGCCTCAATTTAGAAATAATCTAATACCAGATACATATTAACTCAAATAAGTAATTGATAATCAGTAACTGATTTATTAGTGGATTGTTGATTTTACGGGTTGTCTTTGTCATAAGCCCGTGAGAACCTATTGATGAATGATTCCTCAGTCAGTACTAACATCAGCGACGGGCGTTCGACGTTGTAGTCGCTCATTTTCACCGGAAAGCCCCCGTGACGAGTAGCTGACCAGCTTTGTCGGCCCGAGCCGCATCGAACATAATGAGCTTCATTACCCCATGAAACGTCAGATTGTCCCGGAAGCTGAGTTTATCGCGCATCTGCCCGTCCCCGGTGCTGCTAAAGTGACGCGGGGGTATTTGATGAAGTACCAGAATCTCGACAGTGTACGAATCGCGGTTGGCGTCCCGGCTGTCGAACGAGGCTGTTTTTGCAGCCACGGCTACCGCTTCGATGCGGTCGGTGGCGTCGTTATATACCGCTCTGTACTCGTGGCTTACCCCGTCCCTCGTATGCAGCGGGTGACGCATGTAAAGTAAACACATCTCCGCATAGTACAACGTCCGACTACGCGGCAAGCACAGTCAGGCGTTGTGTTATTCAAAGGGGTGTTTTATAATGATTGTTATGTTATGTGACTATAAATAGAAAGCGGCTACCCTCTCAGAGTAGCCGCTTTCTTCGTAAAATACAAGAGACTTACTTTTTCCCCTTTCCAACCATTATCGCCGAGCTATACCAATGGATTCCATAAATCGGGACAGTTTAGCCAGGTAACGTTGCAATACAACTTGTTCAATGGAGTCAAACCCGCTTTCAGTCTCTATTTGAAAGCGAATCTTATAGTCATAATCGGGTAGTACCTCCAATACTTCTGCTAAATAAAAACTACGCCGATTAACATCGTTGAAAATAGCTAATTGGCCTTTTGTTAATCTTAGCTTGTCACTGATATCTCTGTACATACAATTGATAGATAAGTAGTTAAGGATTGCAAAACAAAACTAGTAGTTTTGTTTTGCACTATGATAAGGCAGAAAATTTCGTAGTTTAGGGCCACAACAAAACGTCCAACTTTATTCGATGGCTACCCAGAATGCCAAAACAAAACTGAAGTTAAGTTCTGCACAGGTCGAGCCGACCACAGCCGAATTAAGGTCTCCTGATGAGATTCCAGCGATAAAAGAAGAGGAAAAGGCGAAAGGAGGGCGACCCCGACGGGCCCCAGATGTCGGTTTGTGGACGATTCGCGGGGTTGATCTGGAAACCCGTACAGCCATTGAGAAGGCTGCGCAGCATAGCGGCAAAACGATTGGTCAGTACGTCAACGAGGAGTTAAGACAGTACGCCCAAGAGCAGCTTAAAAAAGGACATCAACCCCCAATGCGTCAGCAGGATATTCGTACTGAATTAGACGACATTAAGGGCCTGATTACACAACTGGCCGACCGCCTACCAGCGCAGGAAAAACGGGGTTTTTTTCAGCGGTTATTTGGTTAGGCTTCTACTCGTAGACATTCTTACGGTGAGCAACCTTCATGACGAAAATAGTGATCTCTGCATCCTCGATAGCGTAAATAACCCGATAATCCCCCACTCGGATACGGTAGTAATCGTTATAATCGTTTCCTGGCATATCGAAGTTTTTTAACTTCTTATGACCGTTTGGTTTGGGCTCCTCAACCAGTCCCTCTATTTTTTCAAAGATCCGATCCTGCATCTTAGCCGGAATACGCTTTAATTCCTTCGCTGCGGACTCGGTGATAACAATCTTATACCCCACGGCGACTAGCTAAGATTTCGTTTTTGACTTCTTCAAAGGGGCGTGTAGGCTCATTCCTTCGCTCCACAGCGTCCAACGTATCAATGAGGTCTTCTACGATCTCCTGAACAGCCGCGTTGGTTAAATCGAGTTGTAAAGCGGTCTTTTCCCCTTTACTGTTGGTGACATAGCTGATGCCTTGACGAATTGCAGTAGCGTTCATAAGCTTGTTGTTTGATGAGCAATATGGGGTTTTCTTAGCAACGGGACATAGAATTACGCTAAGCGTTTTTGGCCTGTATCCAGTACTTATTCAATGGCAAAATGTGGTACTTTGAAATGGGGTATAAGTTTCAGATACAACTTTAAGGCTGGATTTCGACATTTTGACACCATGGCTTTGCTGTACCAGAAAATCCTCCTTTTTGTAAACAATTGATAATCATCAAGAATTTACATCGAATTTCCTTAGCGTAATTCTTTGTCCAGTTACTAAAAGAAGCCCAATATACCCTCTATTTTTCTTTCCCCTTTGTTTCTAAACCGAATACTTTGGCTGTGTAGCTACCGACGTTCTTGACCTTGCCATCAGCGACTTTAATTTGCACATCGTAGAGTTGTCGCGTGATGGTTTCGGCGGAGTGGGTGGCCAGCACGGTATCCGCCTGATCGGGCCGGAGTCGAAATTGTTTAACCAAACGTTCGTGCAGACTTGACGTTAGAACAGGTTCGGGTTTAGCTTGGTAGAAGACCTCAAACTCGACTTCAACGACTGGCTTACGGCCACGTCCAGGACGATCACCATAAATAGGCTTGTATGTAAATGTGATGTCTGTATGGTTGTTAATTTCCTTAGCAGCTATATCTAAAACTCTTCGCTGAAAATTTGTCCAGTCAGGGTAACTATCCTTGCCAGTTTTAGGATCAACAATCCATAGCATAGACTTGAGATCCGCTATATCGCGTCGGAATGTCTTGTCAGCCATGTTTTTGTACATACATAATAGTTCATAAATCCGTTTAGCGTAAGCTGAATTAAGCGAGATTGCTGCTGCCAACTGAACCTTAGTATACTTTTTATTGAGGTCTACATACAGGGGACGAACATAACGAGATAGTTCGATCTCGATCAAGTCAGTACCCTTCTTAAACCGTGCAGAAGTTATGAATGTCGCAATTAAAGCATCTCCACCTGATAACGTTGTTTCAAATACACGGCTCATCAATTTGCGAGCAGCTTGCTTATAAGCTTCACCCATTAAGCGTTCAGAGCCTGTTATCTTGGCCATCTCCTTAACAGATACTTGGTATGCTTTTGTCTCAGGGTCTTCAGGTCTAACCTGAGCAACAACCATATATAGTAGGTTTTTTTCGGTTTCGCTCATCTCATACCGAGCTACTGTCAATGCATTATCCTGCCATATTTCAATTGACTTCTTCATTTATAGCACTATCTGATTATCAAGCAAATATAAAAACTTCTTAATAAACTTTCTGTAAGTAATAAAAAAAAGTTTATTAGCTATCAAACGCCAGTTTATTAAGGCTGGATTTGTAATCAAACGCCAGTTTATTAAGGCTGGATTTGTAATCAAACGCCAGTTTATTAGTAATCAAACGCCAGTTTATTAAAGTTATCCACAGCGTAAGAGTTTAGTAATCAGAGGGTTATTTGCTAAATTTTCGCCTTACAAGTGTTTAACAAGTGATATTTGATAATACACAAGCACTTGTTGTAAAAAAAGTGGCTTGAAAAAGCGGCTTTTAGGGTAGCTGACGCGACCGAAAAATGAACAGTCAAGAGATTGCTAATGAGTAAATCAAAATCAAATTGGAAAGGGAAGAAAAAGCAAAAAACTAAAAGGGGCAAAGGGGCGGCAACTATAAATTTAGTTAAGCTCGATTTTTTACTAATCTATTCGACCGGATAACACCTACCCCGACAGCCGCAGCAGTGGCCAGTCCTTTCCCTGTCATTACCTCCTGACTAATACACACCTACAACACAGGGGAAAAAAAGAAAACCTACTTGTGTAATTGGCCATCCGGTGCGATATTTGGTTGCGGCTGTGAAGCAAGCCATGACTTTGTAGCTACAAACTACGCCTACGGCTTGTTTTGCGCTACAAAGTCAACCGACCCTTACGCAAGCTTAGGGTCGGTTTGTCTTGCAAGCGTTCCTCTTGATCCCCTTTCCAATGAGTGAAAATAAGGTTATAACCATGCGTTTTCGGGTAAGCGTCGAGGAGCAAAAACAGATTGAAGCGAAGGCCAAATCAGCCGGACTAACCGTCAGCGAGTACGTCCGACGGGTGGCCACTGGCCAGGCCGTGGCCGAGCGTCTACCCGCCGAGCTGCGGCAAGTCATTACGGGCGTGGCCAACAACCTGAACCAGCTTACCCGCTACGCCCATCTGCGGCAGTTCGATGATCGGGCGATCAATGAGATTTTGTCAGTTCTTAAAACAGCCCTGCGATGATTGCCAAGACCAGTATTGGTAGAAGTTTCGGTTCGGCCTTAGAGTACGGGGCCGGGTTGAAGGAAGGGAAAGAAAACAAACCGTCGCAGTTGCTAGGCGCATCGAACTTGGGGGCGCGTGATCCGCAAGGAATGGCTGCTGAGATGATGGCCGTAGCCGACAGCAGTCGGTGCCAAAGTCCGGTCTGGCATACCTCGCTGAATTGGCCTAAGGGGGAAGCCGTGCAGAAAGAGCAGCTACTACGGGCTGCGTCGGAGTATTGCCGGCAGATCGGAGCCGACCCAACCCGCCACCAAGTGGTCATCTACCAGCACCACGACCGGCCCCACACTCACATTCACATTTACATCAACCGCGTGCCGATGGACGGAGGCCCCGCGCTGGATACGAGCCACAACTACGCCCGCAACGTGAAGGTCTGCCAGGCTATCACCGAGCAGTTAGGCATGAGCAAGCTACCGGAGCAACGCCAGAGCCTAAACGATCATGATTCCCACAAACAAAGTATTCGCGAGTATGTGCAGGAGACATTACAGACAACTCTTACAAACCCTCAAATCACGACGGTCGAGCAATTGGGTGAGCAACTACGGCTGAAGGGCGTAGAGAGCCAGTTTAAGCACGATAGCAAAGGGGTATTGGTGGGGTGCAGTTTTCGTTACGACCAAACGGCGGTAAAAGGGACCGAAGTAGGCCACAAGGCTAAGCAGATCGGCCAGCAGTTGAGTATAAACCAACAGGAGCAGAGCCAGAGCCAAACGGCTTGGGACGCTTTATTCAAGAGTTATACAGCCGCCACCGAGAAAGACCGCTGGAATGAGCTTACAACGAGCTACCAGCAGACGAAAAGCGAGGAGATGAAGCAGAGTATTGCCAAGCAGGAGAAAAGCCCGGAAATCGAAGAAAAACAACAAAGAAAACCCAAACAGGGGTTAGGACTATGAACCCACAGGATTTATTCAACGACATCAAGGCTATCAAAGCCCAATTAGACGAGATAAGCAAACGACCGGCCCCGGCCACCGCCGAGCAGTTAGAGCAAATCAACAGTCGGCCTATCACGCTCAACCCCAAGGAGTTTGCTCAATACGTACTGCCCGATCTAAAGGAGGGGCTACCCAATACAGTGGCCATTGAAAAAGCGGCTGATGAAGCGGCTAATCGGATTATGCAGACCGCCGACAAAGCGGCCAAAACCATTAATCAGGCCGCACAGGATGTCCCCCGTCAGGTGCGGGTTACGGGTGATATTTACGGCTTCACTACATTCTATGCGGCTTTAGCGTATGGATTGGTATTGTTGTTAGTGGTCTTTGGAGCCTGGTTACTGTGTGACCACTACCGGGAACAGGCCCAAGAAACGGTTATATATAAACAAGCTCAGGAGGTAATTCGGGAACGCGATTACTACTACAACCAAATTCAAGATTATAAGCGCAACAACGCCAAGTATGCCCGGCTGTTCCCTGCCTACGACGACAAAGGGTTCTGGGACCAGTACAATAAACCATGATTAGGGGGTGGCCAACATTCGTACGAAATGTTCCATGAAGAACATATCATACTGATTAGTGCGTGGATAATCAGCTAATTGTAGATAAATCTTGCATACAGTAAAGGAAACGAACGGTTTCTTTACCTACTAGTCATGACTCCGTAAATTGAATGCTTCTGAGCCTATTTTTTGGGCAACAAACTCAAAAACAAATCAACGTAAGCTTTCTGTCAGCCCCAATGGAGTTATTTTACCGACAGAATTGACTTGGTGGAACATTTCGTACGAATGTTGGCCATTCCCCAATACTATTCAATCTGCCCTACTATAGTAGATCTTCCGAATCGTACGGCATAGGCCGCCCTGTACGATTCGCCACGGCTCGCGTATTCGGTCTCAAAAAATGTACGTGGCTGTTGCACAACTCCGGGTCATATTGCCGAATCGTACATAAATCCTCATGCGGTTCGGCAATATGACCCCATCTTATCCAAACAGCCGGGCTACGCCGAAGGCTGCTGCTGCGGCTGCCGCACCAATCAGCATCACCTTGAACGCTCCGCTGACGGGCGGCTGCCCGGTGACCTTAGCTTTGAAATAGCCAAAGATAAATAAACAGATCAGCGTGATGCCGCTGGAATACAGCAGGCCTTCAGCTGGATTAGCGACCAAGAAATACGGCGTCAGTGGCACCAGACCCCCCACTACGTACGCCAGACCAATCGTCAACGCGCTTTTCGTGGCCCGGTTAGGATCGGGCTGGTCGAGGCCCAGTTCGTACTTCATCATGAAATCAACCCACTTCGTCTTGTCCTTGGCCAACTCATCGGCAATGGCCGTTTGCAGCGTGGAACTTAGACCCATGTCGGCAAATACGGCACGGACTTCTTCTTTCTCGCGCTCCGGCACAGTCTCCACTTCGCCCGCTTCACGCCGACGTTCGGAATCGTAGTGGTCGGCTTCGGTGCGGCCCGCTAAGTAACCGCCCAGACCCATCGCGATGGACCCAGCCACGACTTCGGCAATGCCCGCTGTGACCACGAGCGAGGAGGAGGCTACAGCCCCGCTCAAACCCGCTGCCAGCGCGAAGGGCACGGTCAGCCCGTCCGACATGCCAATAACGATGTCGGAAATAAAGTCCGAACTGCGCAGGTGGGTTTCCTGGTGGGTTGTCCGTCGGTAAGCAGTGTTGATGGGTTCCATGTTATTCTTCGCTGTTGTTAAGTTTTGAGAGTAGACTGTACGCGCCGTTGACCACCACCGGCGTTTGTTGCGGGTTGATGTCAGGCGGCAGCGTAACGGCCACATAACCATTTTCGCGAACGCCCGTTTTAGTTTCTACCTGCCTGAACTGATACGTTGCCGGGTTGCCCTGTTTTTTCTCCAGCACATACACGAATGACTTTCCGCCGTAGCTGACCACCGCCGATTCGGGCAGGGCGGGCAACGGCTGGGTTTTCACGTCCACCTGCGCCGACACGTACCCCCCCGGAATGTAATCGTCGGCGTAGGAGCCAACAGGGTGAGCCAGCACCGAAATCGTGCGGTCGGGGGCAATGGACTTACCGATCAGAAAGATGGTGGCCCGGTGTACCGGTGAGGGGTCGCCCCCCATTCCAAACCGCACGATCTGGCCGGTACGAATCCGGCTGATGTCCTTCTCGAAGATGTTCAGGTTGACGTGAATGTCGCTGACGTTGGTGATCTCGACCAGCACGTCGGCAGGGTTCACGAAGCGGCCGTTGTTGACGGGCACATTGGTGATGAACCCCGACACGGGCGAGGGAACCATGATAGTGCGCGTCAACTGCCCGGCCGTGAGTTTTGCCGGATTGATGCGTAGTGCGGCCAGCCGCTGGGCCATGCCCGCCAACTGCGCCTGCAGGCTCTGCCGGGTGGAGCGGGTTTGCTGGAAGATTTTCAGCGCATTCACGTTGTCGCGGCTCAGTTCCTGCTGGCGTGCAAACTCCAGGTCGGCGTATTCCAGTTTGGCTTTGGTGTCTAAATAATCCTGCTGAAACTGGATATAATCGGGGTTTTCCAGCACCACTAATGGCTGGCCTTTGCGAATCCGCATCCCCGGCTCCAGCCGGATTTGCCGAATATAGCCCCCGAACGGCACCGATACCGATATTAAGTTCTGCGCCGGTACGTCGAGCGTTCCGTTCACTTTCAGCGTCGTACTCAGCGTCCGGGCCGTGGGCTGGGCGAGTTTGATGGCCGCCACGTCGTACTGGGACTGCGTCAGTGACACCCGCACGGGGCCAGCCGCTGCGGATTCGTTCGTGCCTGCTGCTGAATCGGCGGCCACCGGTTTGTCGGCCGTGGCCCCATCTGTCTTATCTACATTGGCTTTATTAGCACTCGAACCGCAGCCCGCCAGCAGCCCGCCCAGAAACAGCGTTAGTAGAAAAAGACGGCGACCCGGCGTTATGGGGTAATCCATTGATTTTGTCAGCATGGTTATTGATTACCCAGCAGGTAATTGATGTATAAAACCGATTGATTGTACTGATTGAGCAGGTCCAAATAATTGGACCGGATGGTGAGGGCCTGCCCAAGCGCGAGCGAAAACTCCACGTACCCAATGTCGCCACCGCTGAAAGCCCGCCGGGCATTGGTCAGAATCAGGTCCGCCTGACCCAAGCCATTCGCTTCGTAATACGTCAGGGCACTGCGGTACTGATCGTACTGCCGCAGGGCCTGCTGCACTTGTTGGTCGAGGGCGAAGCGTTGGTTTTGCAGATCAGTCTGCGCAATTTGCTCGCCGATGCGGGCCGCGTTGATGCGCGACTTCTGGGCCTGCCCCAGCAGCGGCAGCGTCACCCCGATTTGCCCGCCCTGGAACCGGTGGCCCGGCCCGAAGTACAGTTCCTGCCCATTGATTAACTGATTGCCCACCAGCGTCTGCGAGAAAAGACCCACCAGAAAGTCAGGTTTGAGCCGTGCCTGCTCTACCAATCGGGTTTGCTCGGCTATCCGAATCTGCTGCTGCAACTGGGTCAACAGCGGGTTACGCGCTAAATCAACACGGCCTTCTTCTTCCAATGGGGCAGATTTACACGTTAAGCAACTAAGGGTTTAGTTATTCTTTGTCGGGACGACGTAAAGGTCGTCGGTTTCCAATATCAAACGCAGAACTACTTTCAAAGCTATATT
>Ga0209930_1005167_pt1 | contig 10893 bp, 9 predicted proteins | sample ThiBiot_500_biof_2_FD_183948 | JGI IMG/M metagenome (GOLD analysis project Ga0209930, IMG submission 183948) | Wastewater bioreactor microbial communities from Cape Town, South Africa - Thiocy_cont_500_biof (SPAdes) | ecosystem: Engineered > Bioreactor > Thiocyanate-remediating >... | reverse complement strand
AGAGAGAGAGAGAGAGAGAGAGAGAGAGAGAGAGAGAGAGAGAGAGAGAGAGAGAGCGAGAGCGAGAGCGAGAGAGAGAGAGAGAGAGAGAGAGAGAGAGAGTGAGAGGTACTCACAGTCTCGTTATGTACCACACAGGCTGTTGCCAAGGTGGTGCCACAGATACTACAAGACTTTTTCACGGTCGATCAGATCATGTCGCTGGTTCTAGGCGAGTTTGTGCGCACTCCACTCTCGGGACGGCCCGAGTTGATGGCGCATGTGTTGTTTATGCGACAACTCACGGTCACGAGTGAGGTCGCCAAGTGGATCATCATGTGCCTGAACAATTTTTTGCAGATGATTCCGTTCCGCTACTGCGTTTGGTCGTTGACGTGCTTGTTCATTGCAGCGTCGTCGAATGGCGTTTTGCAGGTATGAAACTGAAACTGAAACTGAAACCGGCGCTGCGCATCAACGCAGTGATATTGATAGCGAGCTTGATGGACGCATAGGGCGTATTTTTGGACTACGCATCAAGCGTGTGTATCGATGAGGAGCTGTTCATCATTGCTGCTGTGGAGTTCTATCGGCGGCCGCAACTCGACGAGAACGACCGCAAAATGTTCATCCAGACCTTCTCTCACGCTTCGCAACAAGCCGGCGCTGCCAATCGCTTGTTCGATCAACTGGTTGCTGTGTGCCACACGTCGACAATCGTCTCTACAGCACCTGATGCGACAGTAGTCTAAGAGGATCGCTCGCTATCTATCGATTGTAACAAACAACTAAAAACCCGGCTCAAGAGGTTGTGATTCATGTGCTGGTTCGTTGGTTGGTTGGTTGTTTACTACTCGTACATTATTAGGAGGCTGGATGGTGGAAAATTGGGGGTGGTTGTGGTAGAATTCTCTCGTGCGAGCAAAAACTAATAGCGCTGCCGCAGTGATGAATGATTACGAGGAGGTATCATGAAGTGGAAGACAGACAGAGAGAGATGAAATGATGAGGTGTTCGTAGTTGTAGACGTCGACGCGATAACGATATGGCGATGAGGATGAGGATGAAGATCTACAACTTGGCAAAGAATGGCACTCCGAGACGTGAGGCCAGTGACTCGATGCTCGCATACTGACTGTGAGGCGAACGATATTGTGCCAAACGCTCGACGAGTTCAAGCAAGACTCGCTTGTCCTTGTAGCGATCGGTGAGCTCGACGGCCGAGGCCTCGTTGAGGCGAATCATGTTCCACTGGCGGAACAACGTGATGGCCAAACGCAAGCTGTCCTTGGAGCAGCAGTCGTAGAAGGTGACGATACGCTCGGAGTAGAGCTTCTCGGCGAACCATTGCATACGCTCGACCAAGAGACGCTCGACCAACGAGCGGCTAGGCTGCAACGAGAAGAGTGCTGCCGCAGCGACCCAGTAGCTGTCGACGAAGGGCCAGTACAACTCACACAAGAAGCCGAACATCTCGTGGCCGGTCGGAGGCAGGTGGATGACGTCTTGTATCTCGTTGGTGGTAGCACTTGGCTCAGGGCGGATAGCAAGTACATGGAAGTCGACCATACGAGTCAAGGTGGCATCCAATTCCTATTGTTGCCGGTCGTGGAGTGTGTTAGAATCCACACGAGAACTCGATTGGGTCAACGAGAGAGAATCATACCGAGTCACGCAATGCGTCGACAAACTCGTCATGGAACAAGGAGGACAAGAAGCGATGACGCTCAAGGAACTCTTGCTTGCTAACACCAAACTGATCGTCCTCAACCAAGGTTGGAACGGTGGTGCTTGAAGAGCTTGCAGTGCCATCGGCTTGTTGTTGTTGAGCTGCGGCCAAAGCCGTTGGCGTTGTGGAACGACCGATTCCGAACGAAGCGAGCGTCAACGCCACGATACCCTCACGTTGGAAGACATGGACGATTCCATTTCGGTACATGGAGAGCTGCAGCATCTTTTGGTAGTCGCCACGATGCTCAGTGTTGGGCTCGACGATATTGCGTCGATCGACCACCAAGTCACCGAGTAGCTTAAGAGCTCCTTGAACGACTTCAAGGTCTAGAGAGCAAAAGTTAGTAAACCATCCATCCATCGTTCAATCGATTGGTTGATTGATGTAGTAGTGAGAGGGAGACATACCAGAACCAGGAACAGGATCTACACGACTACCATTCATGATAATGGCATCACGAAGCCATGCAAACTTTTCGACCAAGAGATCCTTGCTGATACCGGTTCGATAAACGAGCACGAGGGCGGCGACGATCGACGTGGTCATGCACATCATTTCGGAGTGGAATGAGTGAATGACACGATTGCCGAGGCTGCGAGCGAGGTTACGCTTTTGCGAGAGATTGAGCGACGGCACGGGAGGCAGTTCGAGCGGCTGCTGGTCTTCGTGGAGGTAGCGCGGAATCTCGTAGAGCAACGAGCCGTCGACGTCGCAATCGATGCGCGGCTTGGAGGGCAGCACGGGAGCGACGGGGATGGCGAGCTCCTGGTGCTGGGCAATGTATTGGCGCAAGTTGATGGGCTCGGCGAACTGAACCGAGATGCGACCGAGATCGAGGTTGATGAGCTTGGTGAGCGTGGTGCGGATGAGAGCGGCGGTCGTGGGCTTGGTCTTGCTCTCGCCGGCGAGCTCGCGCGCATGGCTCTCCTCCTCGACGATACGTTGGTAGTTGATGGTGATGGGGCAGATGTTGACGTTCTCGACGCGACCCGAGAGTACGGCGTCGATGACGATCGAGAGCACGCCGAGCTTTGGCGGCAGGCTCTTGTTGCTGCGACTGCGCGTGCCCTCGAGGAAGAACTCGAACGGATGGCCGTGCTCGAGGAGCGAGGCAATGTACTCGGCAAAGAGCTCGCGGTAGAGGGCGTCGTCTCCGAGGCTGCGACGCATGAAGAAGGCGCCCGAGTTGCGAAAGATCCAACCGACGAGGAACATGTTGAGAAAGTCGTCGCCGGCGGCGATGCGCGGCACCGGGAGGTTGTGGTCGAAGAAGACGTAGGAGAGGAGGAGGAAGTCGATGTAGCTACGATGCGTCGGGATGAGCACGAGCGGCGAGTGCTTGGCGGCCTGTTGCACGAGGCGCATGCCGAACTCGTCGAGCAAGACGGCGCGGTAGAGGTGGCGGTAGATCTTGCGAAAGAAGTAGCCCTCGGTACGCAGCATCGGCATCGAGATGGTGCCCTGCATGCGGGCGAGGATCTGGTGCGCGCGCTCCTCGACCTGCGACAGCGGCACGTTGTCGCGCTCGGCCTCGGCGGCCATGGCGAGGCGCACGGGGCGCGAGGCGAGCACGGCGCGCGCGAGGGCCTCGGGCGGATGGGCGCGGTAAATGTCGTTGACGTTGGGCGAGCCGTAGTAGGCCCAGGCAAAGTCGCCGCCGACGTCGCGGCGCAGCGAGAGCGGCAGCGAGCGATCGAGCAACGGGTACGGCACGTTGGTCTCGCGCAGAATGAAGACCTTCATGCCGTAGAGGAACGAGAGCAGATACTCCTCCCAGTCGATCTGCTTCATGTCAAAGTTGAAGTCGCGCTGGTCCTGCGGCGACATGCGGTTCCAGATCTCGTACGTGTGCTTGGTGTCGAAGATCCACTCGTTGTTGACAAAGTAGTTAAAGTTGTCGGCGATCGACTCGACGCGCTTGGCGAGCTTGCGCCACGTCTCGGCCTGCTTGCGCTGCTTCTCGGTGCCGAACAAGGTGGCGTACGCCGAGAAGGTCTCGACCGGCACGCGGTACTGCAGAAAGTACAACACGTGGTACAGCGTGTCGGACGTGACAAAGTTGAAGTCGGGCTTGGAGAAGACGCGGCGCGGCGGGCGGCGCACGAGGTACGGCAGGATGGTCTTGCGCACAAAGGCCCACGTGAGCGGCTTGTTGGCGCTCGTGCCGCACTGGCACACGAGCATGCGGTCGCGGCAGTTGGCAATGTCGGCCGTGGCGGCGATCAGCGCGTTGACGACCGTGTCGGCCGGCACCTGGTCGCCGATCGAGTCGGGACGGCGCGCGAGCACGAACTTCATGACGCCGACGCCGGCCGTGAGATACAGCGACGAAGCGGCCGAGATGACGTCGAGCCAGCCGGGAGACGGCTCCTTGTACGAGGCGCCGATGATGCTCGGGCGGAAGATGAGCAGCGGCACCTGCTCGCGACGCTGCGCAAGCAGGTGCTCGGTGAGCGACTTGGTGAAGGTATACGTGTTGGGATAGCCACGGATCAGCTTGGGAGTGAGGCGCTCGAGCTCGGCCGGATCGGTGTCGAGCAGCATCTGGAGCATCTGCTGCGGCGCGTAGTCGAGAGGATACAGCTTCTCCTCGATCGTGCCCTTCTTGTTGCAGTTGACGTACGCGGTCGAGATGTGCGTAAAGGCCTCGAGATGCGCGCAGCGCTTGGCGATCGCAAAGAGACGCAGAGTGCCGAGAACGTTGAGGTTCACCGCAACGTGCATCGGCTCGTTGAAGTTGATGGTAGCCGCCGAGTGGATAAAGATGTTGACCTCGCGCTCGACCGTGCGAACGTCGTCGGCCGAGAGACCGCACTCCTCCTTGCCGACGTCGCCGGCCATGGCGCCGACCTTGGCGGCAACCAGCTGAGAATAAGCCTCGGCACCGAGCTCGAGACGCAAGCGATTGAACACACGACCATCCATCAAGCTAGCAAGACGGCCCTGAGGACCAGTGTCCTTCTTGGCGCGTATCAGCAGGTAGATCTTGGCGACATCGGGACACGAGCGCAACAGCTTCTCGACAATGATCTTGCCAACGAACCCAGTGGCGCCCGTGATAAACACGGTACGCCCTGCAAACTTGGATGCAATACTCATGATAAGGACAACCGAAACCAACGAACCGAACAATACACAATACCACCAGCGCACACCAACACAACAACACAACGAAGCGTCGAAGTGTGGTGGTTGCTTCGCAGCGCAGGAGGAAGAGAGAGAAAGAGAAAGAGAAGCAGGACCACGCGCAAGACACAACACAGGACCGAGCAGGTTCCCGGGGAGGGGGACAAGTACAGTAGGGGGATCAGAGCGCAGATGTGAAATGCAAGGCCATTAGTTCAGTTGGAAGAATGTCCGCCTACGAAGCGGGAGGTCGTGGGTTCGACCCCCACATGGCCTGCTTATCTTGTTGCCTCTCCGCCGAACATCCATACTTGTTGCTCCTCTACCAAACAATATCGATACTTGTTGCTCCTCTATCAAAGAATATCGATACTTGTTGCTCCTCTATCAAAGAATATCGATACTTGTTGCTCCTCAATCAAAGAATATCGATACTTGTTGCTCCTCAATCAAAGAATATCGATACTTGTTGCTCCTCAATCAAAGAATATCGATACTTGTTGCTCCTCTATCAAAGAATATCGATACTTGTTGCCTCTCTACCAAAGAATATCGATACTTGTTGCCTCTCTACCAAAGAATATGAACCTGGCGGTAATGCTACTGTATATGTTGGTAGATCGATCTCGGTAGATCACGATAGATAGATAGAGCGAGATAGGTTGACAGACATGGAGGGTTCATGTACAGATACTGTGGTTGGAGGCAGTGCGGCTATGCTGGCTGACGGTGGTGATAGTGGTAGTGATGGTGGTGTTGGTGAAGATACGATAAGGATAGAACGCCGAAGCGTGAGGCCTGGTCAGGATGCGATCATGCAACACCAGAGCTTGCTACTGAGCGAAGTAACTGTGCTCGAGTTCGTGCAATGCGCTCAGCAAATGCAGGAGCCAAGACGGCGGCGTGCTCAGCATGAATCACTGCTCACATCGAATGCACGAATGAAATGAACGATGAGTACGTGCAGCAACACAACCGAATGGACTGCAGTCTCGAGACGTACTCTTGCGCAATAGGAACTCGCGCAGCTCGACTGGATCGTAGAAGATACCATCACGCGGTAGTGCCGGTTGGAACGGTGGTACGGCATCTATACGACCACCGGAGTGGGTCAGCCATGCCACAATGCCTCTCTCTCTCTCTCTCTCTCTCTCTCTCTCTCTCTCGCGATCGTGTACCTTTGGCGCAAATATTTACACGATACTGTGGCTGGTTGTCGGTGTCGGGCGTTCCCGGTACGAGGGTGACAATAATAAATACGTGGTTGAAGCGCGAGGTGATGGTGTTTGGGAAGAACATGGCGCGTGGGTCCTCGACGAACACGATCACCGTCACGTCGTTGCCAATGTGACGCTTGCGTTCGACTTGCTGGCGTCCCGTGGTCGAGTACGGTAACAGTGGCGCAACATGGTACATGAACTCGACCTCGCCAAGAGTCTCGTAGAGGTACTTGGTGTAGATCGACTCGACACCGGTGCCGTTGTTCGCCGTGTCGAGACCACCCGAGTAGCCTGAAAAGTGCAACAGCTTGGTGCGTTCGCCCAACAGCGAGAGGAACTCTTGTAGCGCCTGTGTGTGCGCACAACGCGAGCGTGAGCGTGACAACGAAGCAAACCAACAAACGAACAAGGAATCAACCAACGAACGAACCAACGTACCGGACTAATATCGTTATTGGAGAACATATCCTCCTCGGTCTCGTTTGTAGGCTTCCAGTTGCAAACTCCGACCTTGATGCACTTGGGCAGGGCCACGTGTTCGACCTCCAGCTTCTCGAACGACAGCAAGCCTTCGATAACTTCGCGAGAAGCGTGGCACTTCTCGAACATCTTGTAGTTCAAGCTCGAGTTCAGATACGGCAGCAGCGCCTTCAAGGCCGACGACGACGAGAAGAGGCCGCCCGAAGACTTGGTGACCGATGCCGGAGCTAACAGTCCCACGGTCTCTTGTGGCGATCTGATACACGTGCACGGTACGCCGTCGGTGAGCCGTTGTTCCACACAATAAGGCAACGCCAAGCGGTGCAGTGCAGAGCGGTGCAGTGAGTGTACCTAAGTATGGCACGATAGAACGTGCGGCCGTTCTCCTTGTCTCGCATGACTGACAGAATCGCTGGTCCGATGGCGCTATTGACCGAGACGTAGTTGGTGTGCTCGCGATCGTGAAAGAAGCGAGCGTACCACGAGCCGATCGGAGACGCAACAGCAGCGAACTCGGCGTCGGTGGTGAGCTGCTTGGCATCGCTGGTCTGCGATGCCACGAGCTGGTTGACTGCGTCGCGGCTGACCGGCACCGTGAACTCGAGCATCTGATCGGGAACGATACTATCGGTACTGGAGCCTCGTTCGACCCAGAATCCTTCGATCAACTGCACGAGCGGCGAGAGACTCGGCGTTCCCAACGCTCCCGATACCGCCATCACGGTGTGGCTTCTTGTGAAGCGCGTTCTATTGTGTTTGTGTGCGAGCAATCGATGTGAGTGCATGCAAACAGCGACACATCCAACAACAAGAGACAAACCGTATACATACCCACCAAACCGGCCACCAAGTTGGCGGACCGTAAAGACGACCTCATCGTTTCGTATGTGGGAGACCGAGATGTGTGTGACGTTCGTCGAGCCACCGAGGTCGTACGAGATGACCGGCTGCGACTTGCGTGGTGAAGTGGGCTCGTCGGGACGCGAAACGAATCGACGGAGGAGCGACGATGGTTGTCGCTTGGCCTGCGTCTTCTTGCTCGACGACGATGAGGATGGCGTCGAGGGCGCCTCGTCCGTGAGGCCAGTATCGACCGAAACGAGATCGTCGTTCGAGATCACGGCTGGCAGCGAGGTTGCCTTGGCGATAGCTGAAGTGTCGCCATCCAGCACAAGAGGCGTCACGGTAGGAGGTGTGACGGGCGTCTGGCTGCTAGGAGTCGTGCTAGTCGAGCCGGTGGGAGTTGTGGCTGCGGCAGCGCTGCCTGCACCACCGCCGCCGCTGATTCTGCTGCCGCCACCGCCGCCGTCACTACCGATTCTGCTGCCGCCACCGCCACCTCCGATGGAGGTCGATGGTGGAGCAGATGCGAGCACCGGCAACGACATGGCGGTACGCGAGGCGGGATCGGTCGAGATACGCACGCTGCCCGGCGAGGCGTTGTTGTTGTTGTTTGAGAGGTCCGATAGGATGCCAAACTGGGGCGGTGTCGAAGATGGAGTGCTCGGTGTCGAAGAGGTAGCCGTGGTGGTGGCTATCGCGATGGGCTCGGTAGGTTCGTGCGCATGACGCTCGGAGCGACCACCAAAGAGAGCACCCTTCCTGGGCGTCGAGTTCCTCGAGCTTGAGCCATCACGAGGAGTTCGTTTACCAGAGAGCACTACCGACAGGGGAGGTTCGTGAGTGCGTGTGGGTATTGCTTTGTGCCAGTAGCGACAACGAGTGGCGAGTGGCGAGAGGCGAGTGGCGCCTACTACGGGATGATGCTACGTACTCTCAGCATCATCGCCTTCGATACGGCCACTGAGATGCTTCTCCTTGCTCTTGACGGAGCCAATGTTGGAGATCGACTTGCGCAAGCGGTTCGGTAGCTGCGTGAGCGAGAACTTGGAGCTGCCGCCTTCTTTGGTTCGCATGGAGGTCGTGGCGACCGGCGCCGAGGAGCTGCTGCTACTGGTGCTGCTGCTGCTGTTACTCGGTGATGCTGGAGATGGAGCCGGTGGCTCATCGATCGGGATCGCTGCATGGACGAGAGCAGAGAGCAGAGAGCAGAGAGTGAGTGAGACGGTGCGTCCTCAACACGATGTCATTGCTGCTCCAGCATCGACGGCACAAGGAGCGTGGGCGTGGGCGCACGCATCGATGCGACGTACGATCGTCCTCCTTCCTGAAGCGTTGGCGCGTCTTGGGCGTCTTGGGGCGCAGCGAGTCGTCCTCCTTCTCGAGTCGGTGCTGCAGTATCACGAGCTCCTGCTCGATCAGCAGCAACAAGGCGCGGGCGTCCTCGTGACAGAGCACCGAGGCGTCCTCGGGCGTCAGGCGCGGCCGCTCAAAGTACGTGCGATAGACGCGGCGATAGACCTGGCGCGCCGAGTGCTTGCCGTTCGCGCGCGCCGACACGCGCGCGTTCGGGTTCTCGTCCTCGCTCGGCTGCGTGTGGTACGCATCCTGCTCGCGCTCCGAGGTCGAGTTGTGCTCCGAGTCGAAGTGGAGGCGTTGCTTCGAGGACGAGGACGAGATGCGGCCGCTGCCGCGACCGCCGGCGACGTTCGGCGTGCCCGAGAGACCGTCGTCGTCCGACATGGGGTTGTAGTCGGTGGCCGTGTGGCTCTCGGTCACGTCGCTGTCTCCCGCGAGCAGATGCGTCATGTTGGTCGTGCTCGCGGTCGCTGTAGCGTTCGCGCTCGTCGTGTATTGTTGAGGGGACTTGTTGGAGGCGGTGCCGGGGAGCGAGAGCAGCGGCACGGGCGAGGCCGAGGCGCTCGCGGACGGCGAGGCGTTCGACGAGCTGCGCGACTTGGACGCTCGAGGCGTGGTCGGTCGTACGGCGCAATCCACCGAGCCGTGGCGATCGTCGTCGTGGTGCTTGTGGTTGCTGTTAGTGTGGTTATGATCGGTGTTGGTGCTGGTGGTGCTGGTGCTGGTAGGAGCGGTGGTGGTAGTGGTGGTGCCGGCGAGGTCGTCGTTGAGATGGTTGGCGTCGTGGGGGTGCTTGCGCGGCGAGTAGTACTCGACCTCGTGCGCCGGTGGACTCAACAAGTGTGCCTGGATGGCATCGCTACCGCTCGTATCCATCGTGGTCGTCGCATTCGAGCGCCGCCACTACAACTCGAATCGAATCCAACAGCCCCGAGACAGACCTCACTCACGATATCGATATCTCGCGCTGGACCGATCGATATCTCGCGAGAAGCAGCGAGAGTGAGTTACTGAGAGGAGCAGTAGCAGCGTCGCTGTCAATCTCACTCTCTCAATCTGTATCTCTCTCGGCGTGGGCTCTCTCACTGAAGAGCTATCAGTGTCTGAGGTCGTGGCGTCGAGGGAGCAGGAGGAGGTTGCAGCAGCAGCGGCGCGAAGAAGCAAATGATCGTGAGCCTCACGAACAAACACAGCACACGCAGCCAACCAACCAACCAACCAACCAACCGAGCATCCGAATATCCCGCTCCGGAGCTCCAGACCGAGTGAACCTGCGTACCGCGGCCCGGGCGTGGTATCTGCGCGGGACCCGCCCTCCCACGGCCCACGTACCGACGATACCTTGAGCAACTACACGATCCCCTCCTGCTGTGAGCGCCTTCAAACCGACCAGGCCGTTGTGGGCTCGCTGCCACTACTCCACTACTGCTGCTGCCCTCGCCACACTCACACTCCCTCTCTCGCTCTCGACTCGGCAGCCGCTCTCCGTCCTCCTCTCCCTCTCCTTCTTGGTCCTCGTACCTACACGATGCGTCGTTCGTTATCGGCAATCGCACAGCCGTTGCTGCGAGTGGCTCAGGTACGTCAGGTCTCTCTCTCTCTCTCTCTCTCGCTGATATCGTATCGTATCATATCATCTCTCGCGCTCACGCCTGCCGACGTCACGCAGATTCGGTCGCTCTCGTCGACCCCCGCTACACCCAAGCCACCTCGTATCCTTGTCACCGGAGCAGCGGGGCAGATTGGCACCGAGCTATGTGGTTTGCTTCGTGCCAAGTACGGCGTCTCGAACGTCATTGCCACCGGTACGACGAATGCACCGCCAACGTGCTGATAGATGACGCGGCTCTCGCTCACTCGCTCGCTCACGTAGATATCTCGCGACCGAACGAGGTGTTGGGCAAGTCGGGGCCGTACTTCTACGCCGATGTCACTGATCGTTCGAACCTCGAGCGCCTCGTGGTCGACCACGACATTTCGTGGGTCGTGCACAACAGCGGCATCCTCTCTGCCAAGTACGCCAGCCTAGCGAGAGAGAGCTCGCCCGCGTCTCTCTGTGTGTGATAATATATCGCCCGACGTTCGATAATAGCCATTCATTAGAATGATGATGATGATATTGATACTGATGATACGGTCGAATCGAATCGAATCGAA
>Ga0209930_1005165_pt1 | contig 10901 bp, 9 predicted proteins | sample ThiBiot_500_biof_2_FD_183948 | JGI IMG/M metagenome (GOLD analysis project Ga0209930, IMG submission 183948) | Wastewater bioreactor microbial communities from Cape Town, South Africa - Thiocy_cont_500_biof (SPAdes) | ecosystem: Engineered > Bioreactor > Thiocyanate-remediating >... | reverse complement strand
AAAGGGCAAATCCACCTTCGCCGCCATCGATTCGGGCTTTGCCCGCGCTTACTCCACCATCGTCGACAGTAACGTCACGACGCTGATCGCGACGGTGCTGCTGTTCTGGTTCGGATCCGGTCCGGTGCGCGGCTTCGCCGTCACCATGGGTCTGGGCATCGCCATCTCGATGTTCACGGCCGTTTCCGTCGTCCGCGTCATCATGATCTTCATCGCCGGCCGCTACAAGCTGAAGAAGATCGACATCAAGCCGTTGCTGCCCTTCCATCTGATTCCGGACGGCACGCGCATCAACTTCATGAATGCGCGCTTCTTCGGCATCGGCCTCTCGGCCGTGCTGTCGATCACCTCGATCATCCTGTTCATCAAGCCGGGCCTCAATTACGGCGTCGACTTCCGCGGCGGCATCCAGATGGAAGTCGTGACGCAGCAGCCGGCGGATCTCGCAAAATTCCGCGCTGGCCTCGATGCGCTCGGTCTCGGGGAAGTCGCGCTCCAGGAGTTCGGCGACCCCAACCACATGCTCGTCCGCGTCGAACGCCAGCCCGGCGGCGAGGAAGCCCAGACGGCAGCCGTCGAACACCTTAAGGCCGAGGTCGCCCAGATCGACCCGTCCGCCAAGGTCGAGCGCACCGAAGTCGTCGGCCCGAAGGTCAGCGGCGAGCTGGCAATGGCCGGCGTGCTCTCTGTCGTGCTCGCCAGCCTGGCGATGCTCGCCTATATCTGGTGGCGCTTCGAATGGCCGTTCGCGGTCGGCGCCATCGCCACGCTGGTGCTGGACGTGACCAAGACCATCGGCTTCTTCGCGCTGACCGGCCTCGACTTCAACCTCACGGCGATTGCCGCATTGCTGACGCTGGTCGGTTATTCGGTGAACGACAAGGTGGTGGTCTATGACCGCATGCGCGAAAACATGCGCCTCTACAAGTCGATGCCGCTGCGCGAACTGATCGACCTGTCGATCAACGAAACGCTGGGCCGAAGCCTCTACACCTCCTCGACCGCCTTCCTCGCCATGCTGCCGATGGCAATCTGGGGCGGCAGCGCGGTGGAAAGCTTCGCGGTGCCGATGGTGTTCGGCATTTTCGTCGCTGCCTCGTCATCGGTGTTCATCGCCGCACCGATCCTGCTGTTCCTCGGCGACTGGCGCCGCTCGCGCGCCAAGCGCAGCAAGGAGGCGAACAACACGCCTGAAGAGGCGGCGGTTTAACCCTCGCACATGGCAGGGCCGGGAACAGTTCCGGCCCTGCCGCGTTCTTTCCCAGGATCGATGGCGCCCCCATGCGGGCGCTTATTCAGCAAAAGGAGGAACGATCTTGGCGCCCATTCGCATCCCCCGAAAATCCTGGATCATCGTCTGCGACGGCGCGAAAGCGCTCATCCTGCGCAACGAAGGCGATGCCGATCTCATGAACCTGCAGGTGATGGAAACCGTCACGCAGCCGGACGAAAAGACCAGAGAACTCGGCACCGACAGGCCGGGCCGCGCCAACAATCCGCCAGGCACCGCTCGCAGCGCCATGGAACAGACCGACTGGCATATGCTGGCGGAAGAGGATTTCCTGTCCGGGATCGCCGAAAGGATCGGCAGGATCGTCGAGGAACACCAGCCCGGCACCATGGTCCTCGTCGCACCGCCCCAGGCGCTCGGCTACCTGCGCAACGCTCTTCCCGCCAATGCCCGCAAGGCGATCACCGCCGAAATCGCCAAGGACTATACCCAGATGCCGGTGCCCGACATCGAGCGCAACCTGCTGAAGCTGGCGGCCTGACCGTCCGGGGCGTTTCCGGCCGAAACGTGATCGCTTCGGCCTCGGATAATGCGGCAAGGCAAGACGATGAAATGCTCTAGAATTTCGAATGCGCCAGCATGATTTCGCGCGCGAGCTGGTCCAGCGGCAGGATTCTCGCCACGCCGCCGCGCGCGATCGCCTCCTTCGGCATGCCGAAAACCACCGAACTCGACTCGTCCTGCGCCACCGTATAGGCGCCTGCCTGCCGCATCTCGTCCATGCCGCGGGCGCCGTCGTCGCCCATGCCGGTCATGATGATACCCATGGCATTCGAACCCGCCGCCCGCGCCGCCGAGCGGAACAGCACGTCCACCGAGGGACGGTGGCGGGAGACCAGCGGGCCGGTGCGGACCGAGACATGGTAACGCGCTCCCTGTCGCTCCAGCAGCATATGCCTGTCGCCGGGCGCGATCAGAACATGGCCGCGCAACACGGCATCGCCGTCCGCCGCTTCCTTCACCTCGACTTCACAAAGCGAATTCAGCCGCCGGGCAAAGGCGGCAGTGAACTTTTCCGGCATGTGCTGGACGATGACGATGCCGGGCGCATTGGCCGGCAGGGCTTCGAGAACCTCGCGCAACGCCTCCGTCCCGCCCGTCGATGCGCCGATGCAGACCACCATTTCCGTCGTCTTGGCCATCGCCCGGCCGGTCGGCGGCGGCAGCACCGCATCGGCGGTCAGCTTGGCCTGCGGGCGCACCTTGTCGCCAAGCACCGGAAGCCGGACATTCGACAACCGTGCCTTCGAGGCCGCCTTGACGGCATTGCGGATGCGCTCGGCGGATTCGGCCAGATGATCGGCCGCGCCGATCTTCGGCTTCAGGATGATGTCGACGGCGCCCGCCTCGAGCGCTTGCATCAATGTTTCGGACCCTTCCTCGGTCAGCGAAGAGCACATGACGACGGGGATCGGCTTCTGCGCCATCAGCTTGCGCAGGAAAGTGATGCCGTCCATACCCGGCATCTCCACGTCGAGGGTGATGACGTCGGGGATTTCCTCGCGAATCTTGCGCGCCGCCATGAACGGGTCGGTCGCGGCGGCAATGACCTCGATTTCCGGATCCTCCTCCAGCACCCGGGTCAGCGTCTGGCGGACACTGGCGGAATCGTCGATGATGAGGACACGGATTTTTTTCATGGCGTTTCTTCGCTACCGCTGGACAGTTTTGCGCGACATGCTCAGAGCCGCTGGAAGACCGTATTGCCGACCTGCCGGAGGGGCAAGTCTATACCGGTGATCGACTCGGAATGGCCGATGAACAGGAAGCCGCCCTTTTCCAGGCAGTCGCACAGCCGCTGCAGCACGCCCGTCTGGGTCTTCTTGTCGAAATAGATCAGCACGTTGCGGCAGAAGATCAGATGCATCTTGCTGCGGATCGGATAGGCCGGATCCATCAGGTTCATGCGCCCGAAGCCGACGCGGGCACGCAGGCCCGGCACGATGCGCACCTCGCGACGCGTCGCATCCAGCGCCGGCATCACATAGCGGTTGCGCAAGGGGGTGGGCACCGGCACGACCATGTCGGCGGTATAGATGCCGCGCCTTGCGACATCGAGGACTTCGGTGCTGAGATCGGTGGCTACGATGCCGTAGCTGAGGCCGGAGCGGCCATCGATGAAATCGTCCATTACCATCGCCATGGTATAGGGCTCGGCGCCGATGGAGCAGGCAGCACTCCAGGCGCGGATGTCATAGACGCCGTTGCCGACCAACTCCGGCAACGCCTGGTTCTTCATGAAGGCGAAGTGGTTTGGCTCGCGGAAGAAATCGGTCTTGTTGGTGGTGACCGCGTCGATCAGGTAGATCGCCTCGCTCTCCAGCCCGCCCTGCTGAAACAGGAAATGGCAATAATCGTCGAAGCTGGAATGGCCGGTCGCACGCAAGCGGCGGCGCAGCCGGCCCTCGAGCATGGTGATCTTCGCCGCCGGCATCTTTATGCCGCTGTAATTGTAGATGTATTCGGACAGCTTCTCGAAATTGCGCTTGCTGATCCGGTCGTCGGCGGATTGGAGAACGCGACTGACTGCACTCATGAACGCGGACGCTCCCTTGAAGCATCGACGGGCACGCGAAACCCTGTCCCGTCCATGCTGGAAAACAAAGAGGTGGCGCGCGTTTGCGCGCCATGAAGTCGGCTCAGGCCGCGCGGCGCGCGGCGAGGATCGCGGCATCCTCGCTCGACAGCAGCCGGGCGAGGTTGATGATGACGACGAAGCCGTCGTCGCGGCGCACGACGCCGTCGATGTAATCCGACTGCCAGCGCGCGCCGATATCCGGCGCCGGCTCGATCTTGTCACGCCGGAACGGCGTCACTTCGAACACCCGGTCGGCGACCATGCCGAGCGTCAAGGTGCGCTCGGCCAGCGGAATGTCGAGCACCAGCACCCGCGTGTGCGGCGTCGGCACCATGCGCGACAAGCCGAGCTTCAGGCGCAGGTCGATGGTCGGCACGCCCTGGCCGCGCACATCCCGCAGGCCCAGCAGGTAATCGGGACCGTTGGGAATCTTGAAGGCTTCCTCATGGTCGAGAATTTCCCGGACCACCTCGACCGGCACGGCGAAGACTTCGTCGCCGAGCGCAAAGGTCACGAACTGGGCTTCTGCGGAATTGTTGGCCATGGTTACATGCTTTCCCTGAAGGCGAGGTCATCCTCATCTGGGCCGCCCATGCTGAGATCGAGGGCGAAGCCCTTGACCCGCGCCTGCTGGGCGGCGACGGACTGCGTGGCGGCCGGGCGGGCCGCCGGCTTTGCGGCCGGGCGGATGGCACGGACATTGGCGGCAGCGGCAGCGCGTGGAACGGCACGAGCCGCCACTTTATTGCCACGCTGGTCCTCGACCTTGAAGAAGGCGATGGAGGTCTGCAGTTCCTCGGCCTGGGCGGCGAGTTCTTCCGAGGTCGCCGACATCTGCTCGGAGGCGCCGGCATTCTGCTGCGTGACCTTGTCGAGTTGCTGGATCGCCTCGTTGATCTGGGAGGCGCCGATATCCTGCTCGCGGCAGGCGGCGGTGATTTCCGAGACCAGTTCGGCCGTCTTGCGGATATCCGGAACCAGACGGGTCAGCATCTCGCCGGCTTCCTGGGCAGCCTTGACGGTATCGCCCGACATGGCGCTGATTTCGGCTGCGGCGGATTGCGAGCGTTCGGCGAGCTTACGCACTTCCGAAGCGACGACCGCGAAACCCTTGCCATGCTCACCGGCACGCGCAGCCTCGACGGCGGCGTTGAGGGCCAGCAGGTCGGTCTGGCGGGCGATTTCCTGGACGATGGAGATTTTTTCAGCAATCGTGCGCATGGCGGAGACGGCGCGGTTGACGGCATCGCCGGAGGCTTCGGCATCCTTGGCCGACTGGCGGGCGATCTTTTCCGTCTGGGCGGCGTTGTCGGCGTTCTGCTTGATGTTGGCGGCCATCTCTTCCATCGAGGCGGAAGCCTCTTCGGCCGATGCAGCCTGTTCGGTCGCGCCTTGGCTGACCTGCTCCGACGAAGCCGAAAGCTGCTGGCTGCCCGCGGAGACGTTTTCCGATGCCGAGATGGCGTCGGCGACGACGCCGCGCAGACGCTCGACCATGCTTTCCAGCGCCAAGCCCAGCGTATCCTTATCGGAGAGCGGCTTCGGCGTGATCATCAGGTCGCCGGCGGCGATCTTGTTGGCGACGTCGGCGGTGTTGCGCAGATTGCCGGTCATCGTCGTCATCGCTTTGACGAGATCGCGGATTTCATCATTGCTCTTGTGGGTGACGTCCTTGCTGAGATCGCCGATGGCCACCGCATCCGCCAGTTCGACAGCGCGGCGCAGGCCGCGCGAGATGTTGAGCACGATCCAGACGGCAAACGCGATCGAAATCACGGCGACGACACCGACCATGGTGAACAGCAGCAAGCGCGACTGGGCATATTGGGCGTCGGTCGCGGCATCGGTTTCCTTGACGTTGCCGGTCACCGTATCGTCCAGCTTGCCGAGAATGGCGACCAGTTCCGCGGTGATTTTCTGGCCTTCGCCCATGGAAAGCCGCGAAGCCTGCACATTCGAATCCGAGGTATTCTCGGTGGCGAGCGCGGCGATGCGATCCTGGATGGCGGTCCATTGCGGAAACAGTTCGCCAAATTTCACCATGAGATCGCGAACATCCGGATCGTCGGATTGGGCCAGTTGCTCCTGAACTGTCTTGATCGTGCCGCGCTGCTGCGAGATTTCGTCGATGTATTCGCCGATTCGCGCCGCTTCCGTATTCAGGATCGCGTTCTTCTCCGCCTGGATCGACGACGACACGGCGCTCGACAGGTCGCCCGATTGACGCAGGTTCGCCACCGGCCCCTGAACCATCACGGTGATCGCATTGTTGAGCGACGAGAGGTTGTAGATCGCCAGCCCTGCCATCGCGCACGTCATGAAGACGATAAAGGCGAAGACCAGTCCGAGTTTCATTTTAATGGTAAAGCGCATTGCTTCAGGTTCCCGTTTGTCCGTCAGTCGGGGCGATCGCCCGTGATCCGTTACAGCAAGGGTAGCGATGCATTCACGCCGTGCCGTCCGCTTGATTCGCGCATATCAGGCCGAACAAGCATCGTCCGGCAGTCGACGGCCGCAGATTGCGGCCGTCTGAATTCTGTTTGACGCTGCAGCCTTCAGGCGCTCTGGCGGAAGGCGTCGTCGTCTTCGTCGGGGCCACCCATGCTGAGATCGAGGGCGAAACCCTTGACCCGCGCTTGCTGGGCGGCGACCGTCTGGGCGGGGACTGCCCTTGCCTGCGGCTTGGCCATCTGCTTGATCGGGCGGACGGCGCCCTTGGCGGCGGCGGCTTTGCGCTGCGGCTTGGCGCTCGCGCCGCCGTCCTCGACCTTGAAGAAGGCGATGGAGGTCTGCAGTTCCTCGGCCTGGGCGGCGAGTTCTTCCGACGTCGCCGACATCTGCTCGGAGGCGCCGGCATTCTGCTGCGTCACCTTGTCGAGCTGCTGGATCGCCTCGTTGATCTGCGAAGCGCCGATATCCTGCTCGCGGCAGGCGGCGGTGATTTCCGAGACCAGTTCGGCCGTCTTGCGAATGTCAGGCACCAGACGCGTCAGCATCTCGCCGGCTTCCTGGGCAGCCTTGACGGTATCGCCCGACATGCCGCTGATTTCGGCAGCGGCGGATTGCTAGCGTTCGGCGAGCTTACGCACTTCCGAAGCAACAACCGCAAACCCCTTGCCATGTTCACCGGCACGCGCTGCCTCGACGGCGGCGTTGAGGGCCAGCAGGTCGGTCTGGCGGGCGATTTCCTGCACGATCGAAATCTTTTCGGCAATCGTGCGCATGGCGGAGACGGCGCGGTTGACGGCATCGCCGGAGGCTTCGGCATCCTTGGCCGACTGGCGGGCGATCTTTTCCGTCTGGGCGGCGTTGTCGGCGTTCTGCTTGATGTTGGCGGCCATTTCCTCCATCGAGGCGGAAGCCTCTTCGGCCGATGCAGCCTGCTCGGTCGCGCCTTGGCTGACCTGTTCGGACGAGGCCGAAAGCTGCTGGCTGCCCGCGGAGACGTTTTCCGATGCCGAGAGCGCATCGCCGACGACGCCGCGCAGGCGCTCGATCATCGAGTCGACATAAGAGAGCAGGTCGCCGATTTCATCCTGACCCTTGTGTTCAGGAGCGCGCGTCAGGTCGCCTTCGGCAACCGAACGCACGGCCTCGCTGGCGCGGCGTAGCCCGCGGGAGATTGACAGGATGATCCACAGCGCGGCGGCGGCGGCGATCAACGTCGAAGCGGCCAGCAGGCTCATCAGCGTCAGGCGGCTGTTCTCATAGGTGGTGATCGCGGCCTGGAGATCTTCCTTCTGCCGCTCACCGTTGAAGGCGACGAGATCCGACAGCGCCTTGACGGCGGTTTCGCGCGCTTCGCGCATCGGGCCGTTGGCCATCTGGATGGCGAGTGCATCGTTGTTCTGACGGGCAGCGGTCTGAAGATCGGCCATCTGGTTCCAGTAAAGTGGCCATTTCTGTTCGAAATCCTTCAGTATCGCCCGGCCGGCTTCGGTGGACAGCCTCGCGCGAACATCCTCGCTCGCCGTCACGATCCACCGGTTGTCCTCGGCCATCGACTTCGTCAATGCGTCGATTTCAGCCACATCGGAGCTGAGCAGCATCTGGCGCATGGTGTTGGAGATGCGGGTCGCCGCCGTCTGCATTTCGCTCAGTTCGATGCTGTTGGCCGCACGGAGATTGACGACGCGATCCATCTTGTCATTGAGGTCGGCGAGGCTTCCGACGGCGATGAACATGCTGACGCCGGATAGCGCGATGACTGCCGCGAAGGTGGTTACGAGTTTTGCTTTGATCGTGACGCGCATGGTCAAATTCCTTTTTTGTGGCTGCTCACAGTCCGGCTCTGTACTGACGTCACTTTTCGGCCTGGGTGGAAAAAATTACTTCAAGATCGGGAACAATGATGAAATCCGTGCCACGCTTGACGAGGCAGGAAATGAAGTCGGCCCGCCATTTCATGCCGACGCTGGGCGGAAGCTCGGACGCTGTTCTTGCCAGCGTCGTCACCTCGTTCACCTTGTCGGTGCGAATGCCGATCAGGTTGATTTCGCCGTCGAATTCCATTTCGATGACGATAATGCGGCTGTCGATGGTGGCCTTCACCGCCTCCATGCCGAAAGCAATGCGGATATCGGCGAGCGGAATGATCCGGCCGCGGAAATTGATGACCGATCCGACGAAATCCTTGGCGCCCGGCACCGGCGTTTCCGGCACGAGATCGAGGATTTCGCGGACGATGACCGCCTCCAGCGCAAAGGTTTCGCCGGCGATGTCGAAGGTCAGGACTTCGATTTCCTCGGCATCGCGCCACACGGCGTCGGGGACTTTTCTGAGCGGCTGGTTCATCCGGCGATACGCATCTGCGCCTCCTGCTGCTGGCCTGCCGCCACGAGGTGGACGACATCCAGAATGAGAGCGACGGAGCCATCGCCGAGGATGGTCGCACCGGAGAATGTCGCGACGTCATGGTGCAGTTTCGACATGGCCTTGATGACCGTCTGGTGATCGCCGATGATCTGGTCGACCACCAGGCCGACACGCTCGGCGCCGGTGGAGATGACCACGACTTTCTGGAACGGATCGGGCTTGGTGCCGGTGCGGAACAGATCCCGCAAGCGGATGAACGGCACAAGGCTGTCGCGCAGCGAGATGAAGGAACGGCCGCGCGAGCGCAGATCCTCTTCCAGCGACAATTCGAGGCATTCCTCGACCGCCGAGAGCGGAATGACATAACGGCCCCCGCCGACGCGCACCAGCAGGCCTTCGATGATGGCGAGCGTCAGCGGAATACGCAGCGAGATTTCCGAACCTTCGCCGGGCACGGTCGAGACGTCGATTGCGCCGCGTAGCGCATCGATGGTCTTCTTGACCACATCCATGCCGACGCCGCGGCCGGAGAGATTGGTGACCGCCTGCGCCGTCGAGAAGCCGGGCTGGAAGATCAATTGCAGCACTTCCTGGTCGCTGAGCACCGCATTCGCGGCGATAAGGCCGGAAGATTCCGCCTTGGCGCGCACCCGGTCGCGATCGATGCCGCGCCCGTCGTCCTTGATGGTGATGATGACTTCGCCGCTCGCCTGACGGGCCGAGAGCGTGACCCGGCCGGCCTGCGGCTTGCCGGAGGCCAAACGCTGCTCGGGGGTTTCCAGCCCGTGGTCGACGGAATTGCGCACCAGATGCACCAGCGGATCGGCAAGGCGCTCGATGACGGTCTTGTCGACCTCGGTGGTCTCGCCTTCGGTGACCAGCTCGATGACCTTGCCGGTCTCGCGGGCGAGATCGTGGACGAGGCGGCGAAAGCGGCCGAACAACGTGCCGACCGGCACCATGCGCAGCACCATCATCGTATCGCGCAGCTCGCCCGAGAGCCGTTCGATGTCCTCGGAGACGGCGCGCATCTGGATATCGGCATGGCCGGCGAGCTGCCGCAGGCGCGACTGGGCGATGACAAGTTCGCCGACGCGGTCCATCAGCTCGTCGAGACGTTCGGCCGGCACACGCACGCTCTCGGCGGCGCGGTTCTGCTTGGCATCGGCGGCAGCGGGTGCGGCATCTTTATGAACAGGCGCAGGCACAGCGGCGGGAACCGGGGCATTTTCCGTCAGTGTTGCACGTTCGGCGGCAACCGGCTGGGCCGCAACGGCCGGCTTTTCCGGCTGGATTGTGAAAGTTGCGGCCCGCAGCGGCGCGATATCCAGTTCCATATCGTCCATCACGAAGATGAACACGTCCTCGATCGCCGATTTCGGCTGGGCGGTGACGAGATCGACGGTCCAGGCGGCGTGGAGGTCGCTGGGGTCGAGCACGTCGAGCGAGGGAAGAGTGGGGAAATCGACCTTGATCGTCGCCGTGCCGAGGTCGCGCAATTCGTCGAGCAGGCCAAGCGGATTGGTGCCGTTGGCCATGGCGTTGCGCGGCAGGCTGAAGCGCACGCGCCAGGCGGCTTCCTTGGGCGCGGCCGGCGTGGCCGGCTCGCCATTCTTGACGGCCTCGACGGCGCGGTGCAGGTTGGCGAGGATCTTTGCCCCGACCGGCTCCAGCTCGTCGGAGGGGCGCTCGACCAGCAAGCGCATATGGTCCTTGGATTCGAGCACCACCGAGACGATCTCGACAGTGGCGGCGACCTCGCCCTTGCGCACCTTGTCGAAAACGGTCTCGCAATGATGGGTGAAGGCCGCCAGCGCCTCGAAGCCGAACATCGCGCCCGATCCCTTCAGCGTATGCAGGCTGCGAAAGACCGCGTCGATCTGATCCTTGTTGGACAGATCGTGCATGAGGTCGAGCAGGCCGATCTCGATCTGCTCGAGAAGCTCGGCCGCTTCGGTCCTGAACACTTGAATGGGATCGGGAAAACTCATTTTCCGAGGACCTTCCTGACGATCTTGACGAGATTTTCCGGGTCGAAGGGTTTGGTCAGCCAGCCGGTGGCGCCGGCGGCTTTCGCACGCGCCTTGAGGTCGGCATCCGATTCCGTGGTGAGGAAGATGATGGGCGTGCCCGTCAGGCTCGGCACCTTGCGGATTTCCTCGATCATGGTCAGGCCGTCCATGATCGGCATGTTGAGATCGGTGACGATCAGGTCGA
>Ga0209930_1005160_pt1 | contig 10908 bp, 7 predicted proteins | sample ThiBiot_500_biof_2_FD_183948 | JGI IMG/M metagenome (GOLD analysis project Ga0209930, IMG submission 183948) | Wastewater bioreactor microbial communities from Cape Town, South Africa - Thiocy_cont_500_biof (SPAdes) | ecosystem: Engineered > Bioreactor > Thiocyanate-remediating >... | reverse complement strand
CCAACGTATGAGAACGAAGAGGGCCCGCCTGGCTCGAGCGAGCGAGCGAGCGAGTGAGTACGTACGTGATACATGGCGTTGTGCGTGACCTCCATGGCAAAGTCGATGGCTCCGTAACCAAACACTCCACTCGGCGTGCGATCTTCAAACTCAACTTGCTTGCAGTACTCGTAGCTGACGCACAATAGCTCGTGAAAGGTCTTCCAGAGCTCGACCGGATCGGTGCCGATGATCTACACCAGGTGTCATCATCATCATCATCATCAAGTGAGTGATTGATTGATTGATTGACAGGAGAGAGCTCGCGATTCGGTGTGCAACTCATACTCGTTGGAGAAGCTTGAGCGAGAACTCTGGAACGCCGAGCAAGATCGCATGGTTGGGCAATGGCGTGATGCGCAGTCGCTCGAGCAAGACGTCGGGCAGCGTCGGCCACGGCGAGCACTCGAGCATGCACTGCGACAGTACGTCTCCCTCGGGCATGGCGCGAAAGTCCTTGAGGCTCGTGAACGGCATGAGCGACGTGCCGTCGATCGGGCCTTGAATGGCGAGCGACGGCGGATACTCGCGATACGACAGGAACGGGAAGAAGTGCGCGAGGTCGGGCGACGGCAGCAGCGGCCATGAAGGCTCCGAGAGGCCCCACACATACTTGTAGAGAAACAAGGTATTGTCGACTTGCTGTACGAGAGAATATTAGCGTGCACACGGCAGAGAATGAGAACGATAACGAGAACGACAATGATATTGAATGTGATGATAGATGCGGGGGATATTGGAAGTGATGAGCACATACCCAGTGATAGGTTTGGTGCTGGTGGCGCCACACGGCATCCGACGAGCACACCAAGAACAACGAGCGGTTCGTTGTAGAGAGGTTCAGAATGTCTTGCAGGCTGAGCAGGTTGATGATCGATACCAGCACCGAGTCAGGCAACAACTACACGCAACGAGTTCGCAGGATTGATTAACCGACCAATGCGACCAATGCGAGGGATTGATTTCATACGCCGAACAAGCCCATGGAGGATGGATCGACGGAAGACGAAGACGACGGCATGAAGTGGCAGTAGTGTGGTGGAGCTGTAGCCACATCGCCCTCGAGGCTGCTATCGAGCTCAAAGTGCTGGAGATGCTCGGCTGTCGCGAGATATTTCGCGAGCGAGAGTTTGAGTTTGAGATATTTAGAGCACGTTCCATGATGGTGAGAGAGAGAGAGAGAGAGAGAGAGACATACGTAATGGCGGGAGGCTCTTGGCGTTACCCATATCGTTCTAGTTGATTGATGATGCAGCGATAGCGATAGCGAGGTACGGGCAGCCAAGCCAACAAGCAGATCGAGATCGAGATCGAGAGATTGCTTCTGTTCTTCAGGAGGAGAAAAGCAGCAGCAGCAGCAGCAGCTTCTTTAGATGAGAAGCAGAGAAGCACCAGCATCTTCCTCGTTGCTGCCTCGCATACACCACACCACATCAATCTCCATCTCCAATCTCCAATCTCCAATCTCCCGTCTCCTCCCTCTCCGCCATGTATTACTACCGTGCGCAAGAGCAAGAAGAGCCGGTCGAGGACACGTACTCGGTTCTGCGCGAGATCAGTTGCGTGCTTGTTCGTCGTCTTCTTCGGCACGAGCTGGTGGTGGTACGTTACAGCTGTGGCGCTCGTGTGTGTGGCACGTGCGACGGGAGGCCGGCCTCTCACGCTCGCCTCTCGCGCTGCTTCTGCTGCTGCTGGTGCTGGTGCAACACAGGTTCTACGATGACTCGGATCGATCGGGAGGCGGCTCGCATGCGTGGTTCTGGGTGCTCGAGGTCATGGCGTGGATGATGCTGCTGATCGGGCTCGTGAGCCTCGTGTCGTACGCGTACCGCAAGCGAATGGCGTACGAGCAGCTCCCGGGCGGCTATGCCTACAACCAATACGGCCAGCCGATCGGCGGCGAGGGCGTCTACTACGGATCCTACACGGGAGCCGGCGGTAGCAGTAGCGGCGGCGGCGGCACCACCACGAGCGCCACGTCGCTGCGCTCGCAGCCGAACCTCGCAATGCCGGCGCTGCCGAACATGATGCCCGGCGGCTACCAGAACTTCCAGCCGACGGCGTACTACCATCCGTACTACTCGAGCTACGCGCATCCGGCCTACTATCCGTCGCAGGTCGTGCCCGGTGCTACGACGCAGTACACGTCGCGCCCGCCCAACATTGCCAACGTCTACGCGCCGGCGCCGTACTCGGTCGGCGGCTCGCTCGCCAACCCCACCACGAGCACGATGAATGCCGCCAGTGCGTCGTCGACCGGCAGCAGTACGACGACGGCGACGACGGCGGCGCGAAGTTAACCGCGCCACTCTCTCGGACAGCAATGTGCGCGAGTCGTGCTTCGCCGCAGTCTCGCACCAAAGACCGCTGTCCTTCTGCTACTGCTGCTGCTGCTGCTGTTGTTGCTGCTTAATTGTGAATACTATCAATGCCCCATGATCCATACGAGCCAATAACCGCTGTGATCTGCGACAATCGATAGATCGAGAGGAACCGTAAACTACGGAAGAGGGAACGGAAACTACGGAAGCGGGGCACGTACCCCTTAATCCCAAGGCCGCTAGCGGTCGCGCGGTGGAGGCTCAAGCGCATCGGTCGCTCAGCAGAGGAGGAGCGTGCGCGTTGCTCTGTGTGGTTGCGTTGGTTGATCTCGCTCGCTCGCTCGCTCATTCTCGCTCCTCCTGCCGTAGCGCGCTTCTTGCCTCTCTGGGCCGCTGCTGCTGCTCCTGCTCCGTCGCTCGCTTCTTGTCGCCACCGAGGTGCCCGTGTCTTTCTTCTCGCCTTGTCGAGGGCGCCTTCGTGGTCGTAGCAGCCGCTGGTGTGGCGCACTAGTGAAGGAGGAGAGGGAGGGTGAGTCGTTGTTGCGTTTGCAGCGTCGTACGCTTGTTCGTACGTCGTCGTCATCGTCATCGTCGTCGTCATCGGTGCCTTGGCGTTGTTGAAGCGCAACCATGGCCGAGGAGCGATTGATCAGCGAGTTGGTGAACCGCATCGCGCAGCAGGTACATGCCGCTCCTCGTCCTCGTGGTTAGTTAGGGTCATTGTTGCGCTCCTCTCGTGCTTGCCATTGTCGCGTCATTCGTCGCTGTGCGCCAACCGGCAATCGCGTGCTCGCAAGCGCACCTTGTGCCTATCGCTCGCTCGTTGCTATGGGCTCGCATCTGACGCGCCGTCTGCTCACTGCTCCTCGACGCGATATCCTTAGATCCCGTACCGCCGTGGCGCCAAGACTCAGGATGAGCTCGAGCAAGATGCATTGCGCGAGCAGAATGAGAACGCGCTCGCCGAGCTCAGTGCCTACAAGCTGAACGTCGTCGCCCACGGCCTGTGCAACCACATCGAACGCATGCTCAAGGTTGGTTTCGCTCTCCCCGCCGTGCTCGCCATCGGTGATGGCGTTCTCTCTCTCTCTCTCTCTCTCTCTCTCTCTCTCTCGATCTCGATCTCGATCTCTGTGACGCCGTCGCAGTGGACGTTACTGGTGGCGCACGCCATTCGCTGATCTTCCTTCCCCACCCTGCTAGGCGACCTATACCACCGAGGATGCTGCGGTCAATGGCGCCCGTGGCTTGTTGTACTTGTTGAACTTGCTTGGCCGTTGCCTCGCGCACCAATGGAATCACATCGTACGTATCAGTAACTCTTTTACGCTGCGATGCGAATCGACTCTCTTGGTATGGGATGTGGCTGACTCACCTCCCTCGTCCTCCCTGACAATAGAAAGGACAAATCAAGCACGTTCCTACGCTTGACGAAGAGGAGCGCATTCGTGTATGTTGCCATCGCCGCGAGCCGCAAACCGCGAGCCGCACGCATCGATCTCACAGACGGCGCACGCGCGCGCTCCGTCTCTCTCAATAGATCAAAGAGAAGGAGGAGCAAATTCTGCCGCCTTCGCTTGAAGATGCTGTCGCGGCGCAAATGTTCCGCCACGTGGCAATGCTGCTGACCAAGCAGCACCCCCACCTCCACAAGGAGATCACCGACGCATCGGCCTTTGTGCTCTTCCAACTCTCGGCCTCCAACTACGACACGCTCATCGGCAGCATCAACCAGATCTTTGCGAGCACGGCCTCGAGCAGCGAGGAGGACACGATCTCGCAGCTGAACCTCATCGAGCACCTCAATCTCAAGCGCGAGCGTCTGATGGATCTCTTGAGCAAGATCAACCGCGCCGCACCGAGCATCAAGAAGGCCGGCGTTCAGTTGGCGCTGGCTCGCGTGTTGCGCAAGGCGATCTGGAACTGGATCGACCAGTATCCCATGGAGTTTGTGCAGCTTTGCAGGGCCGGCGTCAAGTTGAGTCGTACGTGTCTCCGCCTCCGCCCATCCATCGCCACCTGCGCACTACGTTTCTTCTTTTCCCCCTCTCCACCGGTGCTTATTTGTTGCTTGCTTCGACAGCCGAACCCGACTCGTTGTTTGATATCTTTGATACGTGGGCCGGCACGTCGACCTCGAAGCGAAAGGAGATCTGGCCGATCCAGACCATGTTGTTGATTTTGTGCCCCGACATTATGCTTGCTATCGCACAAGAGACCAGTGACGCAAAGCAAAAGACCAAGGTACGACGGCGCCCTCCATAGCCGTGTAACGGCCACAATCACCGTCGCATCTCCTCTCTCGTTCGCTCACTCGTTCGACTACCAACAATAGGATAAGTTCCTCGATGCCCTGAAAAAGTCCCTCAAGAGCACCAAGCTTGCCGACGTCGCTGCCGTGTGCTGCGTCGATATCTGCAAGGCCTCGACCTTTGTGTCCAAGTCGGACATGTCGGCGCTTCGCTACATCGTGCCGGCCATCGAGGTCGAGCTCAAGGAGCGCCTCTTCAATCCCGCCCAGCCGTTCAAGGGCCCCGACGGCCAGATCGACGAGGACCTCATGGTCGACTGCCTCGTGTCGTCGTTCTATCTCAACGCGCGCAAGGTTTGCAATTCACTCTTTGCCGACTGCCTCAAGCCCACGACGCCCAAGCTCTTCAAGTTCGTCCTCGTGCGTTGCTTGTTGCGCGTGGCTACAGCCAGTACGTCTCTCTCTCTCTCTCTCTCTCTCTCGCAGTTGCTAACGCTCGTTTTTTTGCGACAGGCGGTAACTTGCCGTGGAACCCAACGATCTCGGATGTGTACGATGCGCATGCCGCCAACTTGCGCGCCCTGTTCCAAGAGTGCGCTACGAGCGTATCCAAGGTCACCGATCTCTCGGGTGCCTCGGACAAGAAGTCGCGCCAGTTGATCGAGGGTACCAAGGTCGACGTGGATATTCTCACGTGCTTGGCGACCTTGTATTCGGCTGATCCTTCGATTGCCTTGAAGCATTCGGTATGTGCTCTCTCTCTCTCTCTCTCTCTCTCTCGCGTTCTGGCTCTCATACTGGATTTTTGCCACTGGTCCTTTCAGAAAGCATCGGATGAAGAGGATATTCAAGAGATTCGCTCTCTCCTTACGGCGCTCGTCATGTGCGCTACGACGCTCGAGCTCACGCACGTGTTGACCATCGAGTCGAGCAAGGCTCTGCTCGAGCTGCACAAGGCCGAGAACATCTCGCGCTGGTGCTCGGAGGCCAGCCTGGTCAACGGCTTCTGGACCATCGGATCGTCGGTGACGATCTCGCTCGCCAACGTGCTGATCGAGCAGAAGGACCTGACGTCGAACCAGATCCAGGTGCTACTGACGCACCTCGAGGCCATCCTGCGCTCGCGCAACGAGTTCCTGCAACAAGCCAACATGACGCGCCAGCCCGACCCCACGAGCCGCGAGCTCCGCAGTGCCGCGAGCACCAAGCTCGAGATTGCGCTCTTGACGCACATTTGCAGTGGCAAGCCCGAGATCGGCTCGCTGTGCGCCTCGTGCTTCGGTCTGTTGTGTACCGAGGTCGAGTTGGTCGGCGACACGGGCGGTGACAATGCGATCGCCGCCAACTACTCGGCCTACAAGCAACTCGCCACCACGGGTCAGTTGGCCACCGGTCGTCAAGCGCAGCAGAAGGCCCTGCGTGGTACGCTCCGAAAGGTCGAGCAAAAGACACAAGGGTACGATAGCCATCCATCCATTCATTCATCCATTCAGCCATTCATTCGTTGGATATCACTCACTCACTCATTGTCCAACCACAATAATAGCAACTACTCTGCTTGGCTCGAGGTTCTTTCTCGATTCCGTAGCTATACCGAACGTGTCTTACAAGCAGCGGAAGGAGATGCTGCAACAGGAGCAGCTGGAGCCGGTGCTCGAGCCAAGAAAGCACCTCCTGTCAAAGGAGCTCAAGCTCCACCACCATTGGACAAGCGAGCTGCCGAGGTACGATGCTGAATGATCAATGCAATGGCTATGACAATGACAATGACAATCTCATTGACCTTCCTAATTCTTGATGATTTTGTTCCTTTGAATAGGTCCTCCAAGAATGGGTTAACTCTCTTGGTTTCTTGTTGGCTCTCTCGGCTGTAGCAGTGAACCAAGAGGTGACGGTCCAAGTGGCTGGAGCCAAGGGCAAGACTACCGAGCGGCAGATCATGGTGCTCGAAGAGTTGTTGGAGAACCTCCTGCACCTGTTGGTGTCGGACAACGTCAACGTGCGAGAGCCGATCAAGATGCTCCTCGGACAAGCGTTGAGTCCGGCGGCGTATCCGCTCTTCTTCCGCATGCTGCACGGCTCGGTGAAAAAGTACTTTGGCTCGGCCGGGCAGGTGTTGTTGACGGACGACGCGGTGCTGTGCTTCGACCAAGCGATCTCGATCTTGAAGTTGATTCTCGAGGCCGAGCACGACGCCGACGACTTTTCGCTGCTGACCGAGCTCGAGGACGTCGTGATGACGATGCTCAAGTTCGTGCGCCAACTGACGATCTCGGTCAGCAGTTTGCAGACGAAGCACAAGCTGTGCGGCTTGCTCGAGGCCATGATGAGCAAACGTGCGCAATTGTCGTTCCGCAACGAGCACAACTTTCGCACCGAGCTCGTCAACAACGTCATGGAGTGGACGAGCGAGTTCTCGAACAAGGAGTCGTCGGGCCAGCCGGGCAGCGGCGGTGGCAGCGGCAGCGGCGCGAGTGGCGCGAGCGGCTCGTCGACCGGCGAGGCGCAGGAGGGCGCGGCCAAGAAGCAGCTCGACAAGGTGGTGAAGGAGCTCGATCTTCAGGCGATGAACGCCATCGCGGCGCTGCTGCGCGGTCTGCCGCTGCAGGGCGACGACGACACGGCCAAGTCGCAGGCGTTCTCCAAGTTGTTTACGTTCTTTACGCGCTTGCTGACGCGATGCAAGAAGGAGCCGCACACGGTGCTGACGCCGCAGTTGCCCGAGGTGACGATTCTCGCCGTCTCGTACCTGGTGACGGCCAACATCCAGCACGGCCTCGAGTACTTTCGCATCATGGGCTACCACGAGGACGAGGAGACGCGCTCGGCCTTCCTGCGTGTGCTGAGCAACATTCTCAACCAAGGCGCCGAGTTCGACACGGGCGACGAGTCGGGCGACAAGTACTACAAGTTGCTCGAGATCGTGATGGACCGCGACCTGACGCTGGTGCTCATGTTGTCGGACGTGGTGCAAATCACCGAGGCCGACAAGGTGGCGCAGTTGCTGGTGCGCATCTTTGAGGCCAACGACAAGACGATGGATCTCTTGAAGGCGAGCATCTCGGCCGAGGTCGCCAAGACCGAGACCGCCAACACGCTCTTTCGGCGCAACTCGGTCGCCACCAAGTTGCTCGCGGCCTACTGCAAGTTGTGCGGCGCCGAGTACTTGCGCGAGGCGCTCGCGCCGCAGATTCGTCTGCTCATCACGCAGGGCACGTCGGTCGGCTACGAGCTCGACGAGACCAAGCTGCCGGCCGGGCAGACGCTCGACGAGAACCAGGCCAACGTGACGCGCGCGTGCATCGCCTTCCTCGAGGACATTCAGCGCTCGATTCCGCAGTGCCCGCGGCCGTTCCGCGAGATCTCGCGCTTCCTCAAGGAGACGGTCGGCGAGAAGTTTCCGGGCGCCGAGCACACGGCCGTCGCCGGCTTCATGTTCCTGCGCTTCTTGTGTCCGGCCATCATTGCGCCGGACGGCTTCGGCGTCATTCCGACGGCGGTGCAGGACCAGAACGTGCGACGCGCCTTGGTGCTCATCACCAAGGTGCTGCAGAACCTCGCGAACCGCGTGCAGTTCGCCAAGGAGCCGTTCATGCACTGCATGAACCCGTTCATCGAGCAGCGACTCAAGTGGATGGTCGAGTTGTTCGACGAGTACACGCTGATACCGGACGAGTCGCCGCTCGCGGCGCCGATCACCTTCTCGGACGAGCAGAAGGAGGACGACCTCGGCGAGTTGCACCTGTTGCTCAGCACGCATCTCGAGAAGCTCGCACGCATGGTGACGTCGCGCAACGACTCGGGCATGTCGGCGGCGCTCAATCGCCTGACGTCGGTCTTGTCGCAACTCGGGCCGCCGCCCGAGCCGAGCAGCAAGAAGACCGGCGCCGCGGTGCCGTTCTCGCGGCCGGTCGCGGCACCCAAGGGCCACAGCGACCACTTCTCCAAGTTCATGCAGGAGAAGGCCAACACCAACACCGAGCACCTCAAGGACTTTGGCATCTACTACCAAAAGGGCCACACGGCCAAGAGCAAGGCGCCGGTGTTCTACTACGTTGCGCGCAAGTACGCCGCCAACCTCGATCCCGACACGCTGCTGTACTACATCTTCAAGACCACGCAGCCGTTCTTCGACAAGCCGTGGGCGCTCGTCATCGACCTGACGCTCTTTGGCAAGGAGCACCAGCTGCCGTACGCCGCGTGCGTCAAGCTCGCCAAGTTCATGCCGTCGGTGGCGCAGGACAATCTCGAGCAGGTGCTGCTGCTGTACCCGAACCACTTCTTCAAAAAGTACGCCAAGAGCATCTCGAAGCTCACGGCGCGCATCAACAAGAAGATCGTCTTCGTGACGTCGTTGCAGCAACTCGGCGACATTGTGCCCGACTACGAGAAGGCGCTGCCGGCCACCACCGTGTCGGTCGAGCGCAACGTGCACGACACCTTCTCGCCCGTCACCAAGGTCACGCAGTACGGCAAGAAGCCGTGCGTCGTCAAGATCGGCACCGACATGCTGCACATCATCACCGTCAAGTCGCATCCGATCTTCAACCAGAGCACGGTGTTGATCGATCTCTTTCACATCTCGCGCATCACCGAGATTACGAAGCCGTCGGCCGACGACCAGGACTTTGTCGTCACGTACGACTGGGCCGGCCAGCGCTCCTTGTCGTTCCGCTCGCCGTCCGCCAGCCAGATCATCCAGCAGCTCACGGCCACCAAGGACCGCTTCAACCTCTCGCGCCCGCAGAACACCGTCTCGGGCACGCGCGCCTTCTCGCCCTCCGACGTGCCCGGCACGCTGCTCAACATGTCGCTCCTCAACATTACGGCCACCAACTCGACGCTGCGCGGCGCCGCCTACAACCTGCTCGCCGCACTCTGCAACACCTTCTCGTTCGGCCTGCGCAACTCGTTGCTCGAGGCCGACGATCTCGCCATTCCGCGCAACGTGCGCCACTTTGTGGTGCGCGTGTCGCGCGAGCTCGCCGCCAACGAGCCCAAGCTGACGCTCGAGTTCCTGCTCGAGTCGCTGCACGGCATCACCAAGACCATCACCAAGTCGAGCCCCAAGGCCGGCCAGCTCTTGGTGCTCGACTACATTCGTCCGTGGCTGCATAATCTCGTGTACTTTAGCTGCCTCACGGCCGAGCCCGACTCGGCCGCCTTGGTCGAGAAGACCAAGGAGGTCGTCAACTCACTCATCGCCCTCACGATCCGCGAGATCGGCGAGATGGGCCCCGCCATCATGACGCGCGTCTGGAAGACCATCGGCCGCGTGCCCGAGGCCATCGACATTGTGCTCGCGTGCATGCTCGAACGCGCCGTGCCGGCCACCTCCAAGAGCAGCCCCATCGGCAGCAAGAACATGCAGACGCTCGAGGACATTGCCATCACGCTCGCCGCCGAGAACCCGAGCTTCGTCTCCGGCAAGTTGGTCCACAACCTCCTGCGTCTGCTCGAGGACACGCGCCACGATCAGGCCGAGACGCTCGTCGACCACCGAAGCTGGATCGCCATCGAGATCTACCTCCGCTGGCTGCTCATGCTCTCGTTCGACAACCTGCTCGCCGTCGAGCTCTACCTGCCCGAGCTCTTCCACATTGTCATGATGGTCTTCTACACCGGCAACTCGCTCGTGCGCGCCACCACCCATCGGCTCTTCATCAACATTGTGCATTGCATCTACACGACGCACCTCTGCCACGAGTCCAAGCAACAGGCCTTGCGCTTCCACCTCTACGAGTACCAACAACTGCCGTTCCGTTTGCAGTTTGGTATCGGTGGCAAGAACATCTCGCCCTTCTCAAAGCCGAATCCCGAGGAGAAGCTCGATTCCATGCCAATCACCGTCGTCGAGAATGTTGCCAATGCTCTCTTGACCACCTTGTCGTGTTGTTATCAATCGGCTGCTTGTTTGGATACTGCTCGTCATGCTCGTTGGTTAAGGTAACCTCCTTGTTACGTCTTGTCTCTCTCATGATAATGCTGATGATGCTGATGATGATGATGCTGGTGCTGTGTTGTAGTTTGACCATCACCCAAGCCTTCACGCCGAATCCTGCATTGCAGCCACGTGCTGTTGCTACGCTTGGAGTCTTGTGCCAGAACAAGGACCTCGTTGCTGAGGAGTTGATCGTCTTGTTGTTGAACAAGCTCAAGAATGCTTTGCTTCGTTCTGTGACTGTACGATCTACTCTCTTACTCTTACTCCTCGCTCGCGCTTGCACGGCACTCACTCTCCTCCTTCTGCATAGACCAACATTGATGACTTGTCGGTCGCCATCATCGTGTGCTTGA
>Ga0209930_1005158_pt1 | contig 10912 bp, 12 predicted proteins | sample ThiBiot_500_biof_2_FD_183948 | JGI IMG/M metagenome (GOLD analysis project Ga0209930, IMG submission 183948) | Wastewater bioreactor microbial communities from Cape Town, South Africa - Thiocy_cont_500_biof (SPAdes) | ecosystem: Engineered > Bioreactor > Thiocyanate-remediating >... | reverse complement strand
TCGAGCTCGTCTCGCCCGAGCGCCTGCTTCTTTCGGAGCAGGTGGCCCAGGTGGTCGTGCCCGGCGCCGAGGGCGAGTTCACCGTCCTCAAGAACCACGCGCCCTTCATGTCGACGATCAAGCCGGGTGTGGTCACCGTGACCCCGGCCTCGGGTGCGCCGCAGCGCTATTTCGTCCGCGGCGGATTTGCCGATGTGAGCGAGAGCGGGCTGACGATCCTCGCCGAGCAGGCCGTCCCGGTGGACAGCCTCGACGGCGCGATGATCGCGCAGCAGATCCGCAATGCCGAGGAGGATCTCGCCGACGCGCGCGACGACGCCTCGCGCACTGCCGCGGCCACCAAGCTGGCGCAGCTCAGGGACGTCGCGGCCGCGCTCGGCCACTGACCTGTCCTCGATCGCAGAATCGAAAAGGCCGCCTCCGGGCGGCCTTTTTGTTTTCGGGCGGTGATGAGGGTCGTTGATCGAGAGGAAGGCCCTCACCCTATCCTCTCCCGGAGGGCGAGGGCGCGCCCTTCCGGAGACGATTTCTGGGCAATGAAAACCGGGGGCAGACGCGCCACGCTTCTCTTCCCCCTCTCCCCATGGGAGAGGGCTGGGGTGAGGGCCTTCGGCCTCTCCGCCAGCGCTCAGGCCGCCAGATGGCTGAAGGCGCGGACGACCTGCTCGTAGACCCTGCGCTTGAAGGGCACGATCAGCGCCGGCAACGCGTCCAGCCGCTCCCAGCGCCAGGTGATGAACTCGGCCTCGTGCTTGCCGCCGCCCGGCGCCAGCACGTCGATCTCGCTTTCCTCGCCCTCGAAGCGGAAGGCGAACCATTTCTGCCGCTGGCCGCGATACTTGCCCTTGAGCGCGATGCCGACGAGGTCTGCCGGCAGGTCATAGTCGAACCAGCCTTCGGCTTCCTCCAGCAGCGTCACCGAGCGGATGCTCGTCTCCTCATAGAGCTCCCGCAGCGCGGCCGGGAGCGGCGCCTCGCCCTCGTCGATGCCGCCCTGCGGCAGCTGCCAGACGGGATCGCCGGGCACCAGCTCGGCATTTGGCGCCCGCTCACCGATGAAGACGAGGCCGGCGCGGTTGAACACCACGGTGCCGACGCAGGGACGATAGGGCAGCGTTGCCGGATCGACCGGCTTCTTCTTCGACATGGGAATCTCCTTCGCCTCGGAGGCTAGGGCCGCGACTTGACACGAGCGCGACGGCGGCCGTCAGGGATCGCGGATGATGATCTCGCCATTCGGATCGTCGGGCGGCAGGTCGGACGGCGGCGGGTTCGCGTCGACCGCGGCGACCGGCGGCGGGGCAGGCGGCAGGTCGACGACCACGCTGGGCCGGCCGCCGCCGGGATCGGGCGACAGCACCGCCCAGAGCAGCAGCGCCACGACGAGCAGCAGGCTCGGGCCGAACAGGAACGGCCAGATCAGCAGGCCTCGCCGCGGCGGTCCGGACCGGTCGAGGCCGAGAGGGGCGCTGTAGTCGTCTTTCACGGGCGGACTCGGCGGCGGATGGGAGAACGGCGCCCGCGGGCGCCGTTCAGGGATGGTCTCAGTTCGGCACCGCCGCCTTGGGGTTCGGCGGGAAGGCGGCATTGGCGATCTTGCCATCGAGGAGGCCGATCGCCTCCTGCAGCTGCTTGTCGTCCTTCGCCTCCGGCGGGACATAGGCCTGCGAGCCCTTGCCCTCGTCGCCGCCGGCCTCGTTGGTCAGATGGCCCTTGAGCGAGGCTTCGCCCTGCGTCGAGGTCACCTGATCCTTCAGCTCCGGCGGCAGGTCCTGCACCACCTCGATATCCGGATCGATACCCTTGGCCTGGATCGAGCGCCCCGCCGGCGTGTAGTAGCGGGCCGTCGTCAGGCGGATGGCGCCGTTCGAGCCGAGCGGGATGATCGTCTGCACCGAGCCCTTGCCGAAGGAGCGCGTACCGAGGATCGTCGCGCGCTTCTGGTCCTGCAGGGCGCCGGCGACGATCTCGGACGCCGAGGCCGAGCCGCCATTGATGAGCACGATCACCGGCTTCCGGTCCGTCAGGTCGCCGTCGCGCGCGTCGTAACGGGCGTTCTGGTCGGAATGCCGGCCGCGGGTAGCAACGATCTCGCCCTGGTCGAGGAAGGCGTCGCCGACCGCAACCGCCTGGTCGAGCAGGCCGCCGGGATTGTTGCGCAGATCGAGGATGTAGCCCTTGATCTTGTCCGCGCCGATCTCCTTGTCGAGCTTGGCGATCGCGGCCTTGAGCCCATCGAAGGTCTGCTCGTTGAAGCTCGAGATGCGGATATAGCCGACATCGCCCTCGGCGCGCGACTTGACCGACTGGATGCGGATGACGTCGCGGACGACCTTGACGTCGAACGGCTTCGCCGTGCCCTTGCGCTCGATCTGCAGCGTGATCGGCGTGTTGACCGCGCCGCGCATCTTCTCGACCGCCTGGTTGAGCGTCAGGTTCTGCACCGGCTCGCCGTCGATCGCGACGATGAGATCGCCCGCCTGGATGCCCGCCTTGGCCGCCGGCGTGTCATCGATCGGCGACACGACCTTGACGACGCCGTCCTCCATGGTCACCTCGATCCCGAGCCCGCCGAACTCGCCGCGGGTCTGGACCTGCATGTCCTTGAAGTCTTTGGGATTCATGTAGCTCGAATGCGGATCGAGCGAGGTCAGCATGCCGTTGACGGCCGCCTCGATCAGCGCGGAATCATCCGGCTTCTCGACATAGTCGGCGCGGATGCGCTCGAACACGTCGCCAAACAGATTGAGCTGCCGATACGTATCGGATGCGGCGGCATAAGCCACGCCGGGGACCAGGCTGGGGACCTGGGAGACCGTGATGGCCGCCGTTGCGCCGATGATCGTACCGGCGAGGAGCAGGGAAGCATTGCGAATCATCCGCCAACCTTTTCGTCGCTGGACCGCGCCCACCATGGGGCCGGGTCGATCGAAGTTCCGTCTTTTCTGAATTCGACATAGAGCAGGGGCTGCTGGGCGCCTGTCCCCTCGGCGCCGACGCTCGCGAGCTGGCGGTTGCCCATGACGCCGACCGGCTCGCCCGCGAGAACGAATTGCCCCAGTTCGACGTTGATCCGCTCCATGCCTGCCAAGAGCACATGATACCCGCCCCCGGCATTGATGATCAAGAGTTGCCCGTAGGAGCGGAAGGGTCCGGCATAGACCACCCAGCCATCGCTGGGCGATGAAACGCCGGCGCCGCCGCGCGTCGCGATCTGGATGCCCGCCGTGGTGCCGCCGAGCCCGTCATCCTCGCCGAAGCCCTTCACCTCGGCGCCGTTGACCGGCCGCGGCAAGAGGCCCCTGGTATCGGCGAAGGCCACGGCCGGCTCGATGCGGTTCGCGGCGCCGAGATTGTCCGGCCGGCGCGGCGCGGTGCCGGAATCGACCGCCGCCTGGTTCTTCGCCTCGGCCGCCTTGGCAGCGGCGGCGGCGTCGGCCGACGCCGTCACCTGCTTCTCGAGCGTATCGATGAGATCCTGCAGGCTGGAGGCCTGCGCCGCCAGCGCCTCGGCGCGCTTCTGCTCCTCGGAGAGCTGCTGCTCGGACTCCGTCCGCGCCTTCTTCTTCTCCGCGACGAGAAGCTCGATGCGCGTCCGCTCCTCGGCGAGCGCCGTGGCATCGGCGCGCACGCGGTCGCGCTCGCGCGCCTTCTCTTCCTTGAGAGCCAGGAGATGCTTCAGGTCTTCCGAAAGCGCATCCGCCTCGGTGCGCAGCTCGGGAACGACGGCACCGAGCAGCATCGCGCTGCGCACGGCCGCCAGCGCATCCTCGGGCCGCACGACGATCGCCGGCGGCGGCTTGCGACCCATGCGCTGCAGCGCGGCGAGCACATTGGCGAGCACGTTGCGGCGGGTGGCGAGCGAGGCACGCACGCCGCTTTCCTCGTCGAGGAGCCCGCCCATCCGCGCCTCGGCCTCGTCGAGCTGCTTTTCGAGCGCCGCCGCCCGTTCGCCGGTCTCGACCATGCTTTGCGTCAGCGAGGCGCTGTCCTTGTCGAGCTTGTCGATCTCGGCCTTCAGCGCATCCTGCCGCTCGCGGGTGACCTCGATGTCATGGGTGATCGCGTCGAGCTCGGCGCGGCGCTTGCTGCGCTCGTCCTGCTCGGCCGAAGCCGTGGCGCTGATCGCCGCGGCCGCATCCGGCGCTTGCGACTGCGCGCGCAGCGGCGCAGGCCGGCTTGCGAGACCGGCAACCGTCAGGACGGCGACGAGCACGATGTGGAGCGGAAGCGGCAGCGTTCGGATCAAGAGAGGGCCGGGAAGCGGACACCGGGAACGGCGACACAGGCGCCGGAAACAGGTTGCATGCTGCGCGCCAATTGCGGCCGAAGCTGGACGCGGCCGACCGCGTCAGGCGCGGTGATAGGGGTGGCCGGAAAGAATGGTCGTCGCCCGGTAGACCTGCTCGGCGAGCAGGATGCGCACCAATTGATGCGGCCAGGTCATGGCGCCGAAGGCGAGAAGGCGATCGGCGCGGCTCCGCACCGCTGCGCCATGGCCGTCGGCGCCGCCGATCGCGAGCACGATCTCGCGCTGGCCAGCATCGCGCTCGCGGCCGAGCCAGGTAGCAAAGGCATCGCTCGTCATCGTGTCGCCGCGCTCGTCGAGGGCGAGCAGTCTCGCCCCGTCCGGCACGAGTTCGAGCAGAGCCGCTGCTTCCTGCGCCATGCGCTCGTCGGCGCGCTGCGCCCGGCTCTCGGCGAGCTCGCGCAGGCGCAGGGTCAGGCCGAGCGAGCGGCCGCTCTGGCCGGCGCGCTCGATATAGCGGTCGAAAAGCTCGCGCTCGGGACCGGCCTTGAGCCGGCCCACGGCGGCGATGGTGATCTGCATCGCTCTCCGGAGGCTCAGGCCTCCGGCGCCTCGCGCACGGGCTGCGGCGCCTTCATCAGCGCCGGACGGCCGCTCTCGCCTGCCTCGGCGGACCACATCTTCTCCAGATTGTAGAAGCTGCGGACTTCCGGGCGGAAGACATGCACGATCACGTCGCCCGCATCGATCAGCACCCAGTCGCAATGGGGCATGCCCTCGATGCTGCCGACACGACCGCCGGCCGCCACGATGTCACGGTCGAGATGATCCGCGATGGCGCCGACATGACGCTGCGAGCGGCCGGTGGCGACGACCATGAAGTCCGCCAGAGCCGATTTGCCCGCGATGTCGATCGATACGATGTCCTCGGCCTTCGAGTCGTCGAGGCTCTCGAGGATGGCTTTGAGAACGTCGTCCGCCGCAATCTGCCGGCGAACCGCCGCCTTTTGAGGCATGCGATCAGTCGCGGCCTCGGTTTGGATTGCCGTCGTCAGTGGTTGGTCCTTTCGCCAGATGGCGCGCCTGCCCCGATCATGGGCTGATACGGTCTCGCTCCCCGCGGCTCAGCAAGCCGCATGCATTCAAGATAGGCATGAGCGGGTGACGCTTTCAAGACTTCGTGCTTCCGCCGGCGCGGAGCGCGGTCGAGGAAAGCGACACCAGCGGCCCATGCAGAAACACCCAGGCGGGTGGCCTTGTTCCCGGCAAGAGCGCCGCATCGCGCTCGTCCAGCCGGTAGCGCGCCAATGCCCGCGCCGCCGGCGACGCGATGGCGCGAAGCGTGCTGCCCGGCCGGTCATACACGGCGAAGGGCATGGTCGCTGCGATGCGGCGCCAGTCGCGCCAGCGGTCGAACTGCACCAGATTGTCGGCGCCCATCAGCCAGACGAGGTCGACACCCGGCAGCCGCGCCGAGAGAAGCGACAGCGTGTCGGCGGTGTAGCGCGTGTGCAGCGCCGCCTCGACCGCCGTCACCACGATGCGCGGATCGCGCGCCATCGCCTTCGCCGCCGCGATCCGCCGCGCGAGCGCGCCTGGCTGATGGCCCTTCAGCGGATTGCCCGGTGTCACCAGCCACCAGACGGCGTCGAGCCGAAGCCGCGTCAGCGCCATCCGGCTCAGCATCAGATGGCCGCGATGCGGCGGATCGAAGGAGCCGCCGAAAAGGCCGATGCGCTGGCCGCGCATGGCAAAGGGCAGGCGGAGCGCCGAGGCCGGCAGTCGCTCCGCGATGTCAGCCTCGGTCACGGCCGCATCTGCCCGCGTCCATGCACCCGATATTTGAACGAGGTGAGCTGCTCCGTGCCGACCGGACCGCGGGCATGCATGCGGCCCGTGGCGATGCCGATCTCGCCGCCGAAGCCGAACTCGCCGCCATCGGCAAACTGCGTCGAAGCGTTATGCATCACGATCGCCGAGTCGACCTCGGCGAGGAAGCGCGCCGCGGCAGCCTCGTCCTCGGTCAGGATGCAGTCGGTATGATGCGAGCCGTAGCGCTCGATATGGTCGATCGCCTCATCGAGGCCGTTGACGATCCGGACCGCGATGATGCTGTCGAGATATTCCGTCGACCAGTCGGCTTCCGACGCCGGCTCGGCACCCGGCAGCAGCGCGCGCGCCTCGGCATCGGCGCGGAGCGTGCAGCCGGCGGCGACAAGCGCTTCGGCGATCGCCGGCAGGTAAGCAGGCGCGACGGCGCGGTCGACGAGCAGCGTCTCGGCGGCGCCGCAGACGCCGGTCCGCCGCATCTTGGCATTGACGATCAGCGGGATCGCCATGGAAAGCTCCGCCTTCTCATGCACATAGATGTGCACGATGCCCTCGAGATGCGCGAAGACCGGCACCCGCGCCTCATCCTGGACGCGGGCGACGAGGCTCTTGCCGCCGCGCGGCACGATGACGTCGATGGCGCCGGAAAGGCCGGAGAGCATGGCCCCGACGGCGGCGCGGTCGGCGGTCGGCACCATCTGGATGGCATCGGCCGGCAGGCCGGCCTCGGCGAGCCCGCGCTGCAGGGCGGCATGGATGGCGCGCGAGGAGCGGAAGGAATCCGAGCCGCCGCGCAGGATCGAGGCATTGCCGGCCTTCAGCGACAGCGCGCCGGCATCGGCGGTGACGTTCGGCCGGCTCTCATAGATGATGCCGATGACGCCGAGCGGCGTCGAGACGCGCTCCAGCCAGAGCCCGTTCGGCCGCTCCCAGCGCGCGCTGACGACGCCGACGGGATCGGCGAGCGCCGCGATCTCCTCGATGCCGGCCGCCATCGCCTCGATGCGCTTTTGATCGAGCGTCAGCCGGTCGACGAAGGAGGGCAGCGCGCCGGACACCTTCACATCGGCGACATCGAGCGCATTGACCGCCAGGATCGACGCCGCATCGGCACGCAGCGCCGCAGCCATCGCCATCAGCGCGGCGTTCTTCTGCTCCGGCGGGGCGAGGGCGAGGCGGCGGGCGGCGGCGCGGGCGCGCCGTCCGAGATCGTTCATCATCGCCGGCACGTCCTCGGCCTGCTCGTCGCCGGACACTGCCCTCTCGATCGCCGTCACGCTCATCATCGGCTCCTGCCGTCTTCGCTATTCGCCCCGGAGGACCATGTCGTCGCGATGCACCATCGCGGCGCGCCCGGCATAGCCGAGGATCGCCTCGATGGCGCTCGAATTGCGGCCTGCGATCCGCTCCGCATCGGCCGCGTCATAGGCGACGAGGCCGCGGCCGATCTCCTCGCCCGCCGGGCCGAGGATCACGATCGTGTCGCCGCGCTGGAAGCGGCCCTCGACGCGCCGCACCCCGGCCGGCAGCAGGCTCTTGCCCGCCCTGAGCGCCCGCACCGCGCCTTCGTCGATGGCAAGCGTGCCGCGCGGCTCCAGATGGCCGGAAATCCATTTCTTGCGCGCCGTGACGGGATTGGCCTCGGCGAGGAACCAGGTGGCGGGGGCACCCTCGCTGATCCGCTTCAAGGGGTTCTGCGGCTTGCCGAGCGAGATCACCATGGTGCAGCCCGCGACGGTCGCGATCTTGCCGGCCTCGACCTTGGTGCGCATGCCGCCGCGAGAATATTCCGACGCCGCGCCGCCGGCCATCGCCTCGATCTCCGGCGTGATCCGCTCGACGACCGGGATCAGCCGCGCCGACGGATCGGTGTGCGGCGGCGCGGTGTAGAGCCCGTCTATGTCGGAAAGCAGCACCAGGAGATCGGCGCTCATCATGGAGGCGACGCGCGCCGCGAGGCGGTCATTGTCGCCATAGCGGATCTCGCTGGTCGCCACCGTGTCGTTCTCGTTGATGACCGGGATGGCGCCCATGCGCAGCAGCGTGGTGATCGTCGAGCGGGCGTTCAGATAGCGGCGCCGCTCCTCGGTATCGCCGAGCGTGAGCAGGATCTGGCCGGCGGTGATGCCATGCGCGCCGAGCATTTCGGAATAGGCGCGGGCGAGCGCGATCTGGCCGACCGCCGCCGCCGCCTGGCTCTCCTCGAGCTTCAGCACGCCGGCGGGGAGCCCGAGCACGCCGCGACCGAGCGCGATGGCGCCCGACGAGACGATCAGCACCTCGCGGCCACCTGAAGCGAGCGCCGCGACATCGTCGACGAAGGCGGCGAGCCAGTCCTGCCGCAGCGCACCCTTCGCGCGGTCGACAAGCAGCGCCGAGCCGATCTTGATGACGATGCAACGGAAATTCTCTGGCCGCAGCATCGACCGCCCGTCGGCGCCCGTCAGCGCGGCGGTGAGAGGCAGTTCGGGCTCACGGATCGTGGCGGTCATGGCGGCGACGCTTCTAGCGGACGGTCAATCGGAGAACGGCGAGGGTCAGGGATGCCAGGCGTCCGGGCGCGGCGACGGCACATCGTTCGGATCGGCGATACGCCCCTCGTCGATGACGCGGCCGAGCGCCCGGAGCGCGCTGTCGACGCCCTGGCGGGTCGCCGCCGAAAGGACGAGCGGCACCTGTCCGCAGACCCGCTGCAAAGCCTTGCGCTTGCCCTCGAGTTCCTCCTCGGGAATGGCATCGGCCTTGGACAGTGCAACGATCTCGCGCTTCTCGGGGAGGCCGGCGCCATAGGCGTCGAGCTCGCCGCGCACGATGCGATAGGCCTCGGCGGGATCGTCCTGCGTGCCGTCCACGAGATGCAGCAACACGCGGCAGCGCTCGACATGGCCGAGGAAGCGGTCGCCGAGGCCGACGCCTTCATGCGCGCCCTCGATCAGGCCCGGAATGTCCGCGAGCACGAATTCGCGCCCGTCGCTGCGCACGACGCCGAGGCCGGGATGCAGCGTGGTGAAGGGATAGTCGGCGATCTTGGGCTTCGCGGCCGTCACCGTCGCGAGGAAGGTCGACTTGCCGGCATTGGGGAGGCCGACGAGGCCGGCATCGGCGATCAGCTTCAACCGGAGCCAGATCCAGCGTTCGAGACCCTCGAGGCCGGGATTGGCGCGGCGCGGCGCCTGGTTGGTCGAGGTCTTGAAATGAGCGTTGCCGAAGCCGCCATTGCCGCCCTTGGCGAGCAGGATCCGCTCGCCGACCCGCGTCAGGTCGGCGATCATCGTCTCGCCATCCTCGTCCAGGATCTGCGTGCCGACGGGAACCTTCAGCGTGACGTCGTCGCCCTTGCCGCCGGCCATGTTGCGGCCCATGCCATGCGTACCGGTCTTGGCCTTGAAATGCTGCTGGTAGCGATAGTCGATGAGCGTGTTCAGCCCCTCGACGCATTCGACCCAGACATCGCCACCGCGGCCGCCATCGCCGCCGTCCGGCCCGCCGAACTCGATGAACTTCTCGCGCCGGAACGAGACGCAGCCCGCTCCGCCGTCGCCCGAGCGGATATAGACCTTGGCCTCGTCGAGGAATTTCATCGCTTTTGCTCTTTGTGACGCGCGCGCGTCAGATGGGTGTCGATATGCGCAAGATCGCGGCCGAGCGCAAGGTTATGCACAATGGAACGGCCCGAAACGACGAAGCCGTAGCGCCTCTGGATGGCCAGCGACCGCTCGTTGCCCTCGAAGACGCCGGACCGGACGCCGCTGACCAGCGGATCGGCGAAGGCGATGTCGAGGATCGGGCCGACCGCCTCGGTCATCAGCCCCTTGCCCCAGTGGCGCCGCGCCAGCCAGTAGCCGAGCACCGGCTCGCCGGCGCGGCCGCGCAGCGAGACGATGCCCGCGAGGTCGCCGTCATGCTCGATCGCGACCACGCGTTCCTCGCCCTCGTGGCGGACGCTGCGCTCCCAGACGATGAAGCGCCGAGCCTCGGCAAGCGTATAGGGAAAGGGAACGCGCGACAGCCATCGCGCGACCTCGAAATCGCCGAGCCCGGCAACCAGCGCCGGAGCGTCGCGATCCTCGACGGTCCGCAGCGTCAGCCGCGCCGTCCGCATCTGGCCGTCAGGCAGCATCGCTCGTCTGTCCCTCCACGCCGGCAGCCTCACGGCCCGGATTGTCGCGTCCCCAGGCCTTGAGGCTGGTCCAGACCCGCCGCTCCAGCACGAAGCGCTCGACCGGAACGGTGCCGCGCGTCGCGAGGGAGCGGACGAGGCCCGTATCGCGGAACTGGAAGCCGCACTTCTCCGCCACCCGCCGCGCCGGCCCCGAGGTGACGCGGATGGCGCACCAGAGCCGCTCCGCCCCGCCGCGCTCGAAGGCGTCGTCGATGACGGCATGCGCGATCTCGGTGCCGAAGCCGCGGCCCCAGAACGGCTCCGCGACCCAGAAGGAGAGTTCGAAGCCGTCCGGCCAGGCATCGCTCGGCCGGTGGAAACCCGCGCCGACCAGCGCCGCGTCGCAATGGCGGAAGGCGACAAGCGTCGTGCCGGGCGAGCGGCTCGGCACCCGCGCCCGCTCGATCCACCCTTCCGCATCGGCATGGCCATAGGGATAGGGCACGTCGAAAAGGCTCATCGCGACGCGGGGGTTGCCGACCGCGATCGCCAGCGCCGCCGCATCGCGCTGCCGCGGCATCCGCAATGCCAGCCGGCCGGTCATGTGAACCGGCCTCTCGTCTTCGCTCGTCTCGTCCGCTTCAAGCATCGGTGCCTCCCGATCAGGCAAAGAAAAAGGGGAGATGGTGTCCCATCTCCCCCTCGTTCTCTGACCGTTCACGGTCCACCGG
>Ga0209930_1005156_pt1 | contig 10914 bp, 7 predicted proteins | sample ThiBiot_500_biof_2_FD_183948 | JGI IMG/M metagenome (GOLD analysis project Ga0209930, IMG submission 183948) | Wastewater bioreactor microbial communities from Cape Town, South Africa - Thiocy_cont_500_biof (SPAdes) | ecosystem: Engineered > Bioreactor > Thiocyanate-remediating >... | reverse complement strand
ACGAACAAAACAAATCAATCAAAGTTTACATTCGTTTCTTTCGTTTTTCATCAAAAAAGTTCATTTTTGGTTTCAGATCAAATTCTTTATTTGTAAATCAACATCGAATTAAATCTTCCAATTAAATAAATAAATAAATAAAAAGCAAAACTTTTTCTTTTATGAGACCTTCATTCTAATGTTTGTCAACGAGAAATCGTTGAATTCGTTGATTGTTACAATCGGAAACATAAAGATTGTTTTCATCATCAAATGCTAAAGCTCTTGGAAAATTCAATTGATTTGATTGTTTTCCTCGTCCGGTTCCACCGGCAATAAGCCGACCTTCGTTTGATCCTAATGACCAATACATGATTCGATGATTCTTTCTATCGGTCATATAAACATCACCGAATTGATTGACTAGTAATCCTTGAGGAGAAGATAATTCTTTCAAAGAATTTCCTCTTCCGTATCCACCAGCAACAACAATACCTTCACTTGCACCTTTGAGCCATTTCATGACACGATGATTCTTACAATCAGAGACATAAACAGTATCTTCTCGATCGATGAAGATACATCCTGGAGAATTGAATTGATTGAGACGATCTCCACGACCATTTCCACCAGAAACAATAGTTCCTTGTTGTTCTCGTTTTCCTAAGTGATCTTTTGTCCATCGTTTGACAGCATGATTCTCCAAATCAGAAACAAATAAATCTCTATTTCCATTCATCTTTAGTCCGAAACATTCAATGTTCTCAATGAGAATTTGTTTATCATTTGGATTTTGTAAAGACCATCGAACAACTCTTCTATTTCCTTGATCAGAAATAATCAGAGATTTGCTGTTTTCATCGATAATGACATCAGTTGGATGATTCAATTGATCGATTCGATTTCCTTGACCGTTTCCTCCTGCAACAACCCGTCCTTTCTGTTGACCGAATTGCCATTGAAGAATACAATGATTGTAGTGATCAGCAATATAAATGTGTTGTTGTTGTTGATCGACACAGATTCCATAAGGATACGCGAATTGATTTAATTTGTATCCTTCTCCGTTTCCTCCAGCAATCGTTTGTGCATTTGGTTGAACAAGAATCGATAATTGTTGTTGAAATTGTTCTAATTCTTTTTGTAATTTGACTAGAGTCATTTCACTGAACATGTTGAATTTCGTTCGAATTGTTGAAAAATTTTCTTGATTATTAAGTTTTTGAAGAAATAAATTTGTTCGATATTCAAGCTCATAAAACTGTTTTTCGAGCTTTTCTCGATGTTCGGTTAAATGATCAAAACAAAAACGTTTCGAACAACCATGACAACAATACGTTGTCGTTTGTTGTTGACATATCAAACATTTGGATGAAAACATAATTTCTATCTACAAAACTAACTTTTGATTTCAATCATAGATAAAATTGATTTAACTGCCTTTTTATCGGATTTGTTAAGATGTATTTCAGTGCACTATTGCAGATTGTTTGAAATCGAACAACCAAATCAGTGAGATTTATCGGAATATAACTGTTCGATTTCGTCTCAATAAGTTTTAATGGGAAAAAATCGATGAAAATTGAAATGACTCCCATGTTTGTCTTAGATTCTACTGGAAAAAGTTCTCTATCTACGCTCATTTTTGATTGAAATAGTTCCTTGCGAGGGAAAAGGAAAGACGAACCTTAGAAATATTTCTGGTAAAAATGAATACGATTTTGCAACTATCACTCTCGAACACTTACTTTCAAACAATTTCAAAATATTTGAACAAATCCGATAAAAAGACAGCTGAATCATTTTTCAATTACACAAAATACACGAAGAAATTTGATGAATATACGGTGGCAGTCAACATTATGCGATCGCCTGTATTTTTACATCTGATCTCATAATGAAGATTCTTCCTTCGCCTCGTCTCTCATTTGCTTGTATTTCTCTTTCTATCGAAAATGAATATTACCCGACAAGGTAAAAACTGTAATATTCTCTCTCTCTTATTCATTTTTTTCTTTTTCTTTCGATCGGGCAATAAAGATACTTTCGAATCCGACGTACCGTCTCTCATATTCCTTTTCAGAAGATTCTTTGCTACCATCACAAGAACACACATATACAAATAGACAAAATAGTTACAATTCTAATAATAATACGCCAAATTGAAATCTTTTGATAAATTATCGACATTCCGTGTTTGGGAATAAACCTCTTTATGATGATTAATTTTCATACGACAAATCGAAATAATTCATACAGTGTGAGTGGGTGAAAGAATAATTTTCGTGTAACATTAATTATATGACTCGATCGGAAATAATCGAAATGTGACAGTGACCTCTTTTGTGTTGATATTCGGTTGATAAATCGACATTGGTTAACATCTTTGTCTTGTACAAATAAATAAAGAAAAAAAACAAACGTCAAACTGTTTTTCGAACGAATTTCAATTGAAAAGAAAGAAAGAATGAGCTCCGAATCGGCAAAAGAAAAAGAAAAAATCTTTCCAACCTATACAGAATTACGAATTTATCCATCGTTTGCAGAAATTCGTGAAAAATTCAATGCACCACAAGTATTTTTCAATATATTTTTTTGAATGTTTCCTTTGTAAGAAATTGTCTTTTGCAGAATTTTAAAATTTATTTTCCTCGCGAAGTTTACGATCAAATAGTGAATGGAAGTTTAAGTGTCGAAGGAATCGAAGTTCTAAGTCAAAATAGTGTAACAAAAGCGAATAATTTAGAAAATCAAACAGTTTTCATTCGTCGTGCAAAAGGCGATCCAATTGAATGTGAAGTTGTTCGTGCGAGTGATTTATTATTAAAAGAAAAAGCCACCGGTCGATTTATTCGAGGTGCCAATCACGAATTAGAATATGTTTCAATTCCTGAAGAAGAAGGTCAAGAAATCACGTTTGCATTGAAGCAATCTGGCAACGCCACATTATCTTATTTAATTAACGGAATTCAATGGTCACCAAGATACAATTTGAATGTTTCACCTGATGATCATGGATTCGAAGCTTGGGCTGATATGATTAATCGAACAAAACGAGATTATCAAATAAAACACACTGAATTATTCGGTGGCGATGTTCAACTTCGACAATCAACGAATCAATTTCGTTCGTTTGCTAAACGTTGTTGTATTCAAGAATGTTGTTGTTGTTGTGATTCATCATCAGCTCCACCTCAAATCGAAGCTCAAGGTGAATTAGCTGGTCTCTATTTCTATTCGATTGATCAACCATTCGTCTTAACTCAACAATCGACATTTTCATTACCTTTCGTCAAACCAATTCTCAAATTAGACAAATATTCAGGTTTAACGAATCATTTTCAAGAACAAAATCAAAAAGGGAAATTGAATCGAATGTATCGAATCGAATCCGATCGATTTCTTCCCAAAGGATCAATTACAATTAGAGAAGATGGAAGAGTCGTCGGACAAACTGAATTCAACGATCTCTCACAAGGAGAAACACAAGATTTAGATGCAGGAAATGATCCTGATGTTTCCTTCGTTCGACAAGTTCAAATTCTTTCTCAACAAAGACAATCAGCTTCGTATCTTGTCAATTTAACGATTTCAAATGCAAAATCAAAATCAATTAAATTTCAATACAAAGAAATCATTTCTTCAGCTAAATTTACTCTTATTAATACAAATCAAGACGAACAATTAGACAATTTTTTTAAAACGAATGCACAAGATTTTACTATTCAAAATGACAATTTACAATCAAATCAACAACAAACATTTTCTTTTGAAATTGCACTCGAATACAGAGATAATAATAATTGTCCATCACAATATTAATTTATCAATTTTTCTATTTTACTCTCGCTTATTCAATTGACATTAATTAGAATACTTTTTCAACAACACATTTTGTTCCTTTTGCTTTTGATTATATTTTAAATAAATATACGTATTTAAATAACAAAAAAGAAGTTTCTTCGAAAGTCTTCGATGAGATACGGCAGTAAATTGTGTAAAATGACCGTATGCGCTATCGTTTTGTACTGTTACGGAGACCGTATTGATTGTCCTGGGAACGTCGAAAAGACTACGGAGAAGATGCTGTGAAAATGACTATGTACACATTCGCTCAATGAAAAGCTTGAGGGTGAGGGTGAGGGTGTTTAGGGTGAAAAATGACTGAAGAAAGGCTTTCGAAGAGTTTTATTTCACCTCTTTTTATGCATATTTTTAACGATACACTGAAGACTTTTCAGATTTAATGACAGATGAAAAACTATTCTTCTTTATATTGTTATATATATGATTCGATTTTTAAAGAATTATTTTTTTCTCTGCTTCTTTCGTATTTGCTTTACTTTTCATCCTTTTAGTATGAATACTAACCAAGTTATTGTTACTACTTCAAACCCTGAGATATATTTGTTATCGCTCTCAACAAAAAATCTCTCAATTATCACACGTTCTTGCATGACTTGAGTAATTTTAAAGAAATTCCGTTTTTGTTGGATTTCTCTCTCTCTCTCTCTATTTCCTCGTATTGTTGAATAAAAATTTTGACGTTTAGAATAATCCTGTAGTTACCGACCCTCCTCAATTGTGGACGTCCAGAACCCAGATGAAATTAGCACGGCCGTAAACTATGTAAAATGGTCGTATACGCTATCGTTTTGTATCGTTACGACGACCGTATTGATCGCTCCGGGAACAATTGTTTAGATCCTTCTATCGAACATTCAGGACTGTTGGTTTACCAGATAATTTGATGCTGATCAAAGTTATATCATTCGAAGAATAAAAGAACGCCCATCAACATTCCTCACCCTCAATCAAAATTTAACAAATAAAACTTGTTTATCAACACATGCAAAGCAAATCTATGTTCGTTTCAATTGAAGAAAACAGAGAAAAATTGAATTTAAAAAGAGCAGACGTAGAAGATGAACTAATAATAAACTCATGTTTTATATGATCGCTGTTTTATTTAAAATAATTCGACGTTTTTTCCGATAAGATAAGAATAAAAGAGAAACAGTTCTTATCGTTCATGCATAACAATATCGAAACAAAGCTAAAACGACAGAGACCTCTTTTTTCATCATATTCGATTCATAACACGATATTGGTTACTTGCTGTCAACGGTTGAATTCTTCGAAGAAACAAAGAAAACAAATGTAGACATATATCAATCTGCAATTCTTTTGACGCAAATATCATTTAGACAACAATCCCAAACAAGCGATGACATTAGATTCAACCAAAGAAAAGGAGAAAATCTTCCCGAGTTACACCGAATTACGAATTTATCCATCATTTTCTGAGATTCGTGAAAAATTCAATGCACCACAAGTATTTTCATTTGTAAATCTCAAAAGTCGATTTATCTTTGTTTTGAAATAGAATTTTAAAATATATTTTCCTCGCGAAGTTTACGATCAAATAGTGAATGGAAGTTTAAGTGTCGAAGGAATCGAAGTTCTAAGTCAAAATAGTGTAACAAAAGCGAATAATTTAGAAAATCAAACAGTTTTCATTCGTCGTGCAAAAGGCGATCCAATTGAATGTGAAGTTGTTCGTGCGAGTGATTTATTATTAAAAGAAAAAGCCACCGGTCGATTTATTCGAGGTGCCAATCACGAATTAGAATATGTTTCAATTCCTGAAGAAGAAGGTCAAGAAATCACGTTTGCATTGAAGCAATCTGGCAACGCCACATTATCTTATTTAATTAACGGAATTCAATGGTCACCAAGATACAATTTGAATGTTTCACCTGATGATCATGGATTCGAAGCTTGGGCTGATATGATTAATCGAACAAAACGAGATTATCAAATAAAACACACTGAATTATTCGGTGGCGATGTTCAACTTCGACAATCAACGAATCAATTTCGTTCGTTTGCTAAACGTTGTTGTATTCAAGAATGTTGTTGTTGTTGTGATTCATCATCAGCTCCACCTCAAATCGAAGCTCAAGGTGAATTAGCTGGTCTCTATTTCTATTCGATTGATCAACCATTCGTCTTAACTCAACAATCGACATTTTCATTACCTTTCGTCAAACCAATTCTCAAATTAGATAAATATTCAGGTTTAACGAATCATTTTCAAGAACAAAATCAAAAAGGGAAATTGAATCGAATGTATCGAATCGAATCCGATCGATTTCTTCCTAAAGGCACAGTGACAATTCGCGAAGACGGTCGAGTTGTTGGTCAATCGCAACTGAACGATCTTAGTCAAGGTGAAAGTCAAGAGTTAAGTGCTGGTCAAGATCCCGATGTTTCCTTCGTTCGACAAGTCAAAATTTTATCTCAACAAAGACAATCAGCTTCATATCTTGTTCAATTGACAATTTCAAATTCAAAATCCAAATCAATAAAATATCAATACAAGGAAATCATTTCATCGGCTAAATTTACTTTTATTCATAAAAATGAAAATGAACAATTGGATCGATTCGTTGAATTAACTCCACAAAATTTTACAATTCGAAATCAAGATTTACAATCAAATCAACAACAAACATTTACATTTGAACTTGCACTTGAATACAAAGACAATTATCAACAATATTAAATCTTTTGCTTTGCTTTGCTTTGCTTTGCTTTCCCCTTCGCTTGTTTTTCTCTGAAATTGATAATCCAAATGTGAAATCAATGTTTTTGCTAATAAAAACAAACGAACTCTGTGTTGCAATAAAATGTCGATAACACAAGAGCGACATCTGTAAGTAATTATCTGTCTATGTTCGGATCTAATTCGTTGTTAGTCGAGAGAGAAATGCGAGTTCGAACAGTATTAGTTTTTCTTTTCTTTTTGATATTTATTTGGCAAATAAGTTTAATTATTTTCAATATTCGTGAAGTGTTAATTGGCATTGAAATCACAAAAAATGAACTCGAATTCAATCGAGATAATAAAAGTACGACGATTCCTCGATTGATTCATCAAATGTGGAAAACAACTGATCTGTCGAGTTATCCAATTAATAATTCAAATTCTCGTTGGAAATTATTTTATCCAACTTATCGAATTCAATTGTGGACTGACAAAGAAATCGACGAATTATTCCAATTGAAACATTCAAAAGATCTTTATTTAGTTTATCAATCGTATTTCTACGCCATTCAACGATCTGATTTAGCTCGTTTAGTGATTCTCTATCATTATGGAGGCATTTATGCCGATTTAGATGTGTTTCCATCGTATGATAATATTGAAGATTTTATTTTGAGAAATGTTTCGTTTGTTATCGGTCGATCGTCGAATGACAATTGTTTGGTGAATCATTTTTTAATCAGTGAACAATCGTCGCCAATTCTTCGATATATTTTAAATCGAATCGAAATCAAATCTGTTCTACAACGAATTTATTTTCTTCCTTATTTAGAAGTTTTTTCTACAGGCTCAATCTTTTTAACGAAAACAATTCGACAACGAATGCAACATGTTTATTCTCAAAGTGATCGTTTAGTTATTTTATCGAAACAACGTTTATCTCGATATATTTCTCATCGAGTCGGTCGATCTTGGCATTTATTCGACGGATTTATTCTCAATTTTATTGTCGAACATCCTTTTCAATTTCTCAGTTGTCTTTTCTTCATTTTTCTCATTTTGTTTTTTATGAAAAAGAAAAGATTTTTTATATGAATTTACTTTTTATTTCGAAAAAAAAAGAGTATTGAGGTTATAAAGTATTTACACGATGTTTAATGTTCATAAAGCAAAGTATCATATCAACTTGCTTAAGGACCTGGAGCAAGTAATGCGTATATGCATACTGAAGGACAAACTGGACATCCAGTTCCAACTGACACCACACAACAAGTTGCAAGACAAGCCGCATAAGCTGCTGGACCAGCAACAGCTATTCTTGATAAATAACTCATAATTAACAAAATAATAATTAAGTTTCGAATGATATTCGACATATTTCGATGGTTGTATACGTACGTATATCCTATCTATAGAATATTATATCAAAGTATTTGTTATGCACACACTTACTTACTTGTATCAATGATATTTTTGTTTTGATATTTATGATACACAATTATATTTATACTCATGAAACCAAATAGATCTTGGAAGATTTTCTTTCCAACTTGAAATTCTAATCGCAATTGCGTCAGAAAAAATGAGCATCTTCTATTTTGTGTATGTATATAATGGAAACGAATAAAACATTCGAATTTAACATCTCATTACAGAAAAAAAAATGAAATCGTTTTTTTCGGGTAGTTTAAAATATGATAGATTTCGTTTTACTAATGATAATTAGAATTCATGGTCTCTGAAGTTCTCATTGTATTATATGTTGGAAAAAACCAGTTACTTGTAAAAATATTTGCGTCGTAAGTATACAGGTGTTAGGAGAACGAATGTTGTCCTTTTGTTCTCTCTATGACGTCATTTACGACTGTAAATCGAGACCGTGTTGGTCGCCTTTCGTTTGCACATTTATCCAAGTAAGTCAATGAGAAGATCAAATTAATAACATTCCGATACTCATTTAATCAATTCTTCTTTTATGGAAAATAATCAATGGCACATTTAGTCTGGTGTAATTTCGCACCTTCATCAGTTTTTTCTGGTTGATCTGTATAATTAGAACGTCAAAATGGCAGTGATCAAGAGTTTCGTTCAAGTTCTGTTTAATAAAGCTCATCCGTCTACTTCGAAATGTTGAGTCGATCAGTTAACAATAATTATTGCTGAAGTCTCTCAAGAACCACCACATAAGAAATATACAAGTGTACGTGTACGTGCGCTGTCAATAATGAACCATTAGCAATTTCAAAAACGGATATGTTAATAATTGGAGTTATATCTATTCTTTGTCCTTTTGATTTCTAGACTTTAATTAGCTATTCATTCTGTTATTATTAATTTCGATTGAAATTAAAGTACGTTATATAAGTTTTACCACTTGTCAATCTGACGTTCTGATTGTTTTTGCCAAAGTTTTGTTTGAATATGAAAATATTGTTCATCGTATTGATAGTCGTCACTAGATGAATTTATTGACATTGTTGACTTTGTTCTTTGTTGATTTCTATTGATTTCATTTCGATTGTCGATATCTTCTTGGTTCGAAACATTCAAAGCTTGTTGTCGTTGTTTTTCTCTTCGTAATTCATCTTGACGACGTTTTTCTTCAGCTAATCGTTGATTTTGATGAGGATTCCATGCTGGAGAATGTTGATAGAGGCAATTGGATTTAACGCATAAATCTCCTTGACGACACTGATGCCTGACCAGTTCCATTTGTCGTTGTTCGAGAGCAATTCGTTGTTGACGTTGCTTTTCTTGAATTTTGCGTAGATTTGCATCAATGTTTCTACTATCGGGATGCTTGAATGTACAACTACGACGAGCACAATTTTCGCCAAAACCACATTCAATGGTTTCTTTATTTTTCTTACGAATCGACATTTACAAAAGAAACTTTGAGATTGATGAAGAATCTTTAGTTGAAAAATGGCTGAATTCAATTCATTGAGTCACTTTTTTTCATTTTCAGTCACGTGGTCGGAAGAAGAAAAAAGATATTTCGAAATAATAAATTCTATTTGTCAGTTAATATTAATATGTTCTACAAAGAGTTAACATCTCAAGCCACCCTCAATTTTTAATATTTGCATGACGCAATGAGCGTAATACTGATAACTACGATTCTCATATAAACGGAAATTGATATATTGAACATTGGAGAAATAAATATAAGTTGTATTTATTAATTCATCAATCCGAGAATGTTGATCAATATCTAATCGTTGAATTCGTTGATTTAATATTTGAGTTAATTGATTATTAGTTGAAGGTAAATGAATAGATGATAAAATCAAATGTTTTAAATTTGATATTTGATGAATTAACCAATCTTGTCTGTCTTCCATTGGTATACCATCAAATTGAATAGTGGTTACATAATTGAAAATTTGTTTTGTTGGATCATCGTTCAAATGGCCATCAAAATCTAGCCAAGAGTTAGTAAATTTAATAAATTTTAATTTAGGCATTTTGTGATTCAATTGATAAAAAAAATGTTGATCATATTTGGCCATATGATTTAATTCAATAGTTTGAATATTAAACCATATATGATGATTATTTGTAAATATTTGATTCATTGTCGATTTCATATCATTGAATGTTCCATGACATTCATGAAGATAATCATAATGAAATGGTAAAGTATAAAAACAATTCTTGTGCATTCCAAATATCCAATTATGATCAAACCAATAGTCACTTTCAAATCGAGATAAAATCTCTTCATTATCTTCTTCTTCTTCTTCTTCTCTGTAAAATGGTAATCGAGCATAAACATGAAATTGTTTGGTAAAGAAATGATTAATGATTTTAAATTTGAAAGCGAATCCAATGAAAATGATGAATCAATTTCTTTCAAATTTAAATTTTCGATTTTTGAGCCAATTACTCCACAGATCTTTTCCCACATATCAAAATTTGTTTTTGACAATTCGAAACACGATAAATAATTAAATATCATTAAAACAATTTCATTAGGAAAATAATCCAACCAATTATCTTCACATTGTTCTTCCATATCATTTCACATTTTTATTTATCTTGATAAGATTTATTTTCTGTTTATGAGAGATAACAAAAAAAAAACGATGCTCATCATTTTCGATTTATTTATTTTTATTGTTTTGTTCGAAATAAAATATGTGAAAATGTTTGTAATACTGTGGTTAAAGAACGCAATCAGACTAAACTATATAGCTGAATGAAGTGAACGGTTAATATCGAGATTTATAGAAGATTGTTTGTCTTAATTGATTTACACCATCAAGAAGTGTTTGTCGATGTTTGGGATTATGAACTCCGAATTCAATGAGAACTTTGTCATTAATAAAATTACAAAGACGAAAACCATCGGTATGATCTTGTCGAAAACTATGAGCATAATT
>Ga0209930_1005154_pt1 | contig 10919 bp, 24 predicted proteins | sample ThiBiot_500_biof_2_FD_183948 | JGI IMG/M metagenome (GOLD analysis project Ga0209930, IMG submission 183948) | Wastewater bioreactor microbial communities from Cape Town, South Africa - Thiocy_cont_500_biof (SPAdes) | ecosystem: Engineered > Bioreactor > Thiocyanate-remediating >... | reverse complement strand
TCTCGCCTGCTACCGCTCATGTCGCCGCCTCCATCGCCTCCTCGTGCCAGTGGCCCTGCCAACCATGACGCCCTGCCGCTCGACCAAGCACCGCCGCCACCGCTGCCACCGCAAGATGCTCCTCGCACTCACTCGCTCCCGTCGCCGCTTGATCACCGCGCCGTCGAGTCGATCCACGGTCTGCTCGAGGCCAAGCCCTTGTCGTGCTCGGCTCGCGAGGACTTCAGCTCAACGCGCAGCTTCACGCTCATCCACCAACGAGCTGCCACTCTGCTGGCACTGCTGATCTCCAACACTGGTGCGACTCTGCACGTTCGATCAGCACGTACGTGCCTGCGGCGCGCTAACTGCCCGCATACCTTCACGTGCCTGCTCGCGAATGTAGGTACATCAATGGCGAGCAGCTCCGAGAGAGAAGCATACTTGATGTCGCTCGTGGCGTTGCTTGGTATCGAGACGGCACTCGAGCCCGAACTGCAGTTCGCGGCATTGAATCTGTGGATCGCGTTGCTGCAGCTCGACCAGCTGCAACTACAACAGCAGCAACAGCAAGAGCAGTCATCATATCTCACTACCGAGAGCGACTTTCGCTTGCTCTTCGATACCGACCGTGCATCGGGCGAAGAGGATTCGCAGGGAGCGGCTCACGTTGCAGCCACTGCTGCGGGTCTGCCATCTTCGATGTCGGCTTTCGTGCAAAGAACGATGGAGGCCTTGCTCGAGCTGCTGCGTGCCGCCATCGCCACTCAGTCGCTGGCACTCATCGACAAAACGCTGCAAGTGCTGCAGCTCATGTGCCTTGGTGGTACGATGCCTTTACGCCTTTGCAGTTGAATGTGGTCGAGAATGCTGACACTTGATGGCAATGGAATGTGCATGGGTCACAAGCAGCCAATAACGACGTGATGGAGTTCGTGACGCAGCATACCACTCCATGGCTCTTGCAACTATTACAAGCAGGTGGTGAGGCGACACAGCAAGGCCGAGCTGCTACGCAACAGAGGCTCTCGTTGCGCAGGGGAGCGTCAGCCGGCGTCACGGATCTGATACGCTTGGGCTGGGTGCCGCTTGTGTTCGACTCACTCAAGGACCGCCGCGAAACAACGACCGACGCCTCTGGCTTCCCTACGGCCACCAGCGATGGCGTACCTGCTCCAAGCACCTTACCTCAAGGCCTCGCACAATCGGCTGCCTCGTCCGTGAGCATCACGTTTCGAGTGTGCGACATTCTTCGATTGCTCGCGACCGATGCCACACGCGCTCTGCTGCTGCTGCAGTCGTTCGATACCTTTCAGCATCTCGTAAGCCTCTTTCGTGCCACGGCCAAGAATGCCGCGCCACACTCGGACACGATCCTCGCTGCCAGTGAGGCGCTCATTTGTCTCGCGGCCAACGAAGCCGCGCAACAATCGGTCGACCAGCAGGTGCTGTTGTCCTTGTACAGCGCCTTGATCGTATCTCGTGATGCCGTGTCACAGAGGCTCGCTCTCGAGGCCCTACTCGGCTTCGTGCGTGTTCGTACGTGCATTCTCGCTCGCCTCCTCTCGGCAAGCCCCACCGTCCTCGACACTGACAACAGCTCGCACGCCAATAGCCATCAATCTCGTATCGAACTACTTGCGAGCAGTGCCCCAAAGCGAACTGCTCTTTGAAATGATAACTTCGAGCGACTTTGAATGCCAGCTGCTCGCTGTCTCGATCCTGTACACCGTCGCTGAGACGCACGTCGAGCAAGGTATGACGCTCTCGAATGCCTCATTCATCACACGTCTCTTATTCGCATCTGTATGTAGCATCCGATTGGCCACTGTTGCAGTCGCACATTGGAACGTTGATCACAATCTTACGGCAGCCAAACTGCGCTCCCGACTTGCAACGCACTACGTTGCAACTTCTTGCTGCGCTCTCCCATCACGGTACTGAGCGATGCTCCCTCCCTTCCTTCCTTCGTTCCTTGCTTGCTTGCATGTTTGCTTGCTTGCTTGCTCGTCTGATGCTTGGCTTTGTTGGCTGTCTGCCAGAGTGCTATCGATCTGCCATCATCCAGGCCGGAGCGCTGGAACTCTTGTTATCGATGCTATCGTCCGAGTCACTGCAGGTGCCTGCGATGGAGACGATCAATCGCCTCGCCCATGATGGTAGGTGCACTTCGTGGTTGGTCATTTGCTCATAGAACGTCATCAAGCATTCTCACGCACGTGTGCCGCTCTGAATCGAACCTAGATCAACATTGCAAGTACATTGCGCGCTCGTCAGTCGTGTTGTCCAAGCTGCTCTCGTTCACCAAAGGCGAGAAGGACCACATGGCTATGACGGCGCTTCGGACGATTCAGAGTCTAGGCATGCAAGGTACGATCACCGTGCACGATCGATGAACACTGGAGAAACTCACCAGTGAGTGATACGTGATGGTGCTTGCGACAGAGGATACCAAGCTCAAGCTCGTACAAGGTGGCATGATCGAGCCGATTATCGCCCTTGGCCTCACGGACCTTACGCCGCAAGAATGCTATGGCCTGCTGATGGCACTTGGGACCTCGAACAACGTACAAGTTCATGCTGCGACAGCCATCGCTCTCCGTAGCCTTGCCAAACAACGTGCGTTTCCAAGACCTCAAGCCAAACGGCAAGCAGGCGAGCGAGCGTGGCATTGGAGTGACTGACTAGGAGCTTGCTTAAACAGGAACTTACGGTGCCAAGATGATAGCTTGCAATGTCTTGGAGCCAATCCACTGCTTGCTACGATCGAGCTACTCTGATGCTCGATGGCACGCTTGCGGGGCCTTGATTCGTCTTTGTGCCATCGATGGTACGTCGTTCTGTCGCAAACAAGCATGCAAACAAGCACGCTGAGCATGTTGGGGTGGAGTGTAGATGCTGCCAAGGCGCAGGCTGTGGAGAATGGCATCTTGCAAACGCTCGTTGCGGCACTCGATGAGACGCAAGACAATCGGCTGTACAGCGAAGCGGTCGCTGCCGTTGGATGCATTGCCATGCACAAGGACGAGCGAGTACATCAAGCGATTCTCGGGCTAGGCATCGTTGCATATGCCGTTCGGTTGATGCGCAGCCCCGATGTCCTACTCGTCAGCCGATGCTCGCTGCTACTGCGTATCCTTGCATGCAAAGGTACGGCCTGCCCATGCGGCACTCGTGTGCTCGATTGACACTAACGCTCGTGTGGGCGACTAGACGATGTGAGAATGGCGATCGTGCAGCAGGATGGGGCATTGAACGCGATCGCCCGCTTGCGCAGTGCAGCCAACGACACGGTCCGATCAGAGTTGCTCGAGCTAGTAGCGACGCTCTCGCTTGCAAGCGATGCTAAGCGACTGCTCGAGCAAGCCCATATCATTTGAAGGAACTGTAGCAGCTGTCGTTACTGTTATTGTTGTTCTTGTTTGTACCATACCTATCTGAGTGTCACATATCATCTACCATCCACCTATCCATCGTCGTCGCCGTCGTCGTCGACGTGTCATCTTGTAAATGTCAACATGGAGTATGTATTCAAGCATCAAGATGGTGAGAGATCAGGCAGTACGAGCATATATGGTCGACGACAATGACGTGGCGCACATCATCGTCCATTGGCACGTGAACCACATCTACTGATCCCACAAGCGACACTCCTTGCCAGTCTTCTTGACCGCAGCAATCATCTCATCGGTCGATGCCGTGCCAGTGACGACGACGCGCTTCTGCTCCACGTCAGTCTCGACGTTCTCGACGCCTATCTCCGATGCAAACGGCGACGTATCGCGCACACACAGGGACCACGCGAGCCATCATCGAGGATACACATGAGCTACCGTGTGATCATTTGATAGAGGAGAGCAGCGAGATTGGGCAGCTCGCTGATCGACGAGACAATGGTATTAGAGCTCCACGGCACGTACCAGGCACTCGCTTGAGCATGCCAGTGATGGCCTTCGAGCAACCGCCGCACATCATATCGGCCCACAAGACAGTCGTCTGCAGAAGGTAGAGAGGGAGCGAGCACATGAACATATCAGACCGGCTCAAGCTCTCATGGTGCATCGTTCCATCAACCTACCGTCGACATGATTGATAGATGGATGGATGAATGAATGAATAGGTGGGTGGATAGATGGATAGGTGGGTGTGGACGCGAGCCGAGCAGCAAGACAATGAGGTTGCGACATCGAGATCGAGATCGATCTCATTCGCTTGGTGTCCTCGCATCGCTCGCAACATCATCAGCAACATCCTCACCAACCACCATGGGTAAGAAGAGCTCCTCTCAACCAGGTCGAGCACTCTTTAAAGCTCGCAATCGTCAACGCGGTCAACGCAAGCGTGGTAACGATGCCGCCGGCGAGTTCGTACACACGACCGCGATCGAGGAGGACGACGCACCGGCCATGGGCTCGGTAACCGAACGCAACGACCTCGAGGAGTTCCTCGCCACGGCGCAGCTGGCCGAGGCCGAGTTCCTGGTCGAGAAGGAGCGCACGGTGGTGCTCGCGAACACATCCTTCAATATGCCGACTCGTACGCAAGCTACGCCCGAGCAGGTTCGTTGTACTAGCGAGAGCGAGAGATCGATCGAGATAGATCGAGATAGATTGAGATATTGATCGAGGTATTGATCGTGTATGTAGTTGGCAGCGCAAGTGGCCAACTCCGAGTCGTTGCGTATACCTCGTCGTCCTGAATGGAACGAGAACATGACTCGATCGGAGCTCGATGTCGCTGAACGCGAGTCGTTCCTCGAGTGGCGTCGCAAGATCGTCGAGTACGTACCACACATGGCTCACGATCGCTCGATCAATCGCTCGCTCGCTGATACTCCCCCGTTCTACGAGCCAGTATCGAGCAGAATGAGAACCTGGTCGTGACGCCGTTCGAGAAGAACATCGAGGTCTGGCGTCAACTATGGCGCGTGACCGAGATGAGCGACATCATCGTTCAGATCGTCGACTCGCGCAACCCGCTGTTGTTCTGGTGCAAGGATCTGCCGGACTACACCAAGGAGCTCGTGGCGCGTGCGGAGCGTCGAGGTCACATGCAGCAGAAGCGCGTACTGATGCTCATGAACAAGGCCGACCTCTTGAACGAAACCCAACGGTATCGATCATGCATTGCTATCGAACGATTGATCGATCGATCGCTCGTGCTCTCTCGATCGATCGTACTAACACTACCTTGTGCCATTGCAGTCAAGCATGGGTCGAGCACTTTCATACGCTCGGCATCTCGTTCTTGTTCTTCTCGGCCGTCAACGAGCGAGAGGCACAGGAGGCGCAAGACAGAGCGATCGCCGAGGGCGCACCGGTTCCCGAGCCACGGAGCACCGAGGAGATCACGGCGACCGCGGCCGCCAAGTTCGGCACGGCTCAGCTGCTCACGATCGACGAGTTGATCCAGCAGCTGACGACCATGGGCTCGATGATTCCGGCCGAGAACCGCGCCGATCCCAATCGCCGCAAGATCACGATCGGCATGGTGGGCTACCCCAACGTCGGCAAGAGCACCACGATCAACGTGCTGTGTCGCGCCAAGCGTGTCGCCGAATCGGCGACGCCCGGCAAGACCAAGCACTTTCAGACCATCCACATCAACGAGGATCTCGTGCTGTGCGACTGCCCGGGCCTCGTGTTCCCGTCGTTCCTCACCACCAAGGCCGACATGCTGACCAACGGCATCATGCCCATCGACCAGATGCGCGACTACATCTCGCCCACGTCGCTCGTGTGCCAGCGAATCCCGCGCGTCACGCTCGAGGACACGTACGGCATCATTCTCCCGCCACCGGCCGAGCACGAACCCGACCAAAACCGAGCGCCTACTGCCTCCGAGCTGCTGTCGGCCTACGCTGGTACGCGCTCAGCAGCGTAGTTGTTGCCATCTGCATTGATTGACCCGCTCTCGATGGTATGGTATGGTATCTGGATGATGAACAGCGATTCGAGGCTTCCGAACGGCGCATGGATCGCCTGACGAGTCGCGTGCAGCGCGTATCGTTCTCAAGAACTACGTGGCTGGCAAGCTGCTGTACTGCTTCCCTCCGCCAGGCATCGAGGACTCGGTATTCAACGAGTGGGACAAGCTGCCTGCTCGTGCTCCCAAAGGTTCGCCTGTTGTCTCCACCAGCATACAAGGATCGACCCCAACTCACAGCCGCCGCCGCTCGCTACAGAACACAAGGTCGTGACACAAAAGAACCTCTTGATGACTGGCCCGCAAGTCGTGCAAGCGCACGTTGCTGGCAAGCGACGCAAGGGAGCCAAGAAGGTTCGCGGACCACCAACGGGCTTGATGAACGATGAGCAGTTCTTCTCGTACCAATCGAACATTGTCGTACGTTGAGCACCAGACTGCGTGCGAGCGTCGTACTCCTACTCATCTTCGCCCTCGTCATTGGCCAGGCGCATACCAAGGACCGCAAAGGCCTGCAACAAGCCAAGTCCTTCACGCGAGCCGTGAGTCCGCATCACCAAGCCGTGCCGCAACGCTCGAAGCCCGGTGCAAAGTCCACGTCAACCTCGACATCAAGCAGCTCTGGACCGAGCTCCGTAGCCACTGCTACTTCCACGACGGCCACCACCACGACCACGACGACAACGTCATCATTGCCATCGTCCATTGATAGTTAAGTCGCCCATCGTCGAGTAAGGAGCACGCATCAATTTTGAGAGCCAGTCTTGCGTTGCTCGCAAGAGAGCATATGAGTTCGATAAATGCCTCTCGATTCGAGAATCGTGTTCGATCGAACCTCACATCACAAAGCAATCCATCTATCTATCTATCTATCTATCTATCGATACTATATCAATCCTACTATTTCAACGCCTCGTAAGCAGCAGTGGCAAGCGGTGGCTGCTACTGCGGAGGCGTGCGCTGTACAACTTGATGCAAGCAATCACATGACGCGATGGTACGCGCACGCGACTGACGGTGGGTAAGGGTATCAGAGGCGGCAGCAGCGCTCTCCCCGGCTGAGCCGAGTTCAAGAGTGTGTGCCCTTCTTACGGTCCTTGAGTGCCGCTGTGCATTCAGCACACATCCACTTGCCCTTGGGCGGTGCCGTCAAGCCCACGCACTCAAAGTGAAACCACTCGACTTTGCACTGGGAGCAGGTATCGAGCAAACACAGGTGAGCGTGAGTGACTCGAGTCTCAAGCTCGAGGAGCGTCTCGACGTACGTCAGGGTTATCGCATCCGACCATCTCACCGAACGAGACACGGTTGCAGTAGCAGTAGGTCGGTTCGTTGGGATCGATCGGCATATCGAGATCGACATTCAACACACGAGCATCCGGCAGAATGGCGCTCGCCAGCGTCGCCACAGACGACCCTCTATCTCGCATCGGTCAGAGTGGAGCCAGCGCCCCAATAACACATGATAGCACAAGGAGAGATTGCGAGGGTGCTCGTACTTTTTGCGATTGGCAGAGTTGGTGGGTGTTGCAGAGCTCGAGCTCGATGAGCTGCTGCTGCCGCTGCTGCTGGCTGCAACAGGCGACGGCACCGTGCTCGCGGCAGGTACCACCGAGCCACGACCCTTGCCGTCGGCCTTCTTGGGCTTCTTACCGCGTTGTTGAAGAGTCTCTCCCTTACGTTCTACTCCCAATCGAACGAGATAGATATCGATCGATCACGATAGCACATGAGTTAGAGCTCGAGCTCGATCGTGTGAGCGATGCATCGTGGTCGTCATCGTACTCTGACCGACCCGCTCCTCGGTCTCCTCCGATTGCTGTGCTTGTATCAGCTCCTGTTCGAACTTGCGCAGGTCTTGATCGAGCTTACGGATATGCTTATCGACCTATCGATCACGCACACGCTCACCCACACGATCACCATCATGATCGCGATGGACTCGCGAGATATCAATGCCGCATACCATCTCGTAGGTCTGCATAGCGAGTCCCACTTTCTCGTCGGCATACTCTAGACACGTAGCAAAGTCCTTTCGAACCGCAGCAAGGTCGGGGTCGGTGTTGTTGACGTCGGCGCCGTCGACGGCAGCGCTCTTGGTCTTGCCCTGTCGTCGGACCTTGGCGAGGTACTTCTTGGAGTTGCGCTCGATTCGCTCTTGTGTCTCTGTGTGGATTACGAGGCCCCACAAACACGAGAGCGACATCTAGTTGGTGCGCGCGCAAGAGAGTGGGGGCCGCCCCGAGTCGTGGTGGTGGCTGTACCTTTGGAGCGTGCGTCGAGCTCGCGTATCAACGTGAAGTTGCGCTTGAGCTCGGACGGCAACGTCGAGACGCTCTCAATGTACGACTCCAAGTAACTACCGAGCTGATACATGGTCTCTCGCTGGTATTCAATAGATTGGTGAGGCGGCTATGTGTATGTGGGTGTGGACGTGGAGCGTAGCAAGCCTCGCTCCACTCTCATGCGCACGAGCAACGAAGCAACTACGACCTCGAGCACGATGCTGCTGATCGAGTACCACACGCGAAAGCGTCTTTATATCTCGAACTCGAACCCAACCAACCAACCAATCGACCAATCGACTATCTAACTCAAGCAGGTCGTAGTCGGCGGCGTCGGTGTCGTTGGTCTCTTAGGCGAGGTACTTGTTGAAGAAGGCGAAGGTACGCTCGTACGCGAGAGCCGCCGCGTCGGCGTTGTACACCTCGGGTCGCGTGGCATTCGTGAAGGCATGCTGACACTCGGCGTAGTGGTAGAACTCGACCGTGTCGGCTGCCGGCGAGGCCTTGAGCTCCTGCTCGAGCTTGTTGGCGGCCTAGAGAGAGAGATGTACATACACCACAGCATACGAACCGAGAGCCATCGTCAGTCGAATGCGGCCACTCGGTCGCTCGCTCTATCGCTCAATGATGTCGCGGTACCGTGATGTCCGAGAAGCCCACGAGCGCGTCCTTATCACCAAAGTGAGCCTGGAACGGGATCTACACGACGCGCGATCATAGACGTTGATCGGTCAGCTGCCATTCCATATGCAACCATATGCGACTTCGATGGAGTCTCGCGGCATCGTGCGCACCTTCATCGAGCTGCCATCGAAGCCGCCCGGGATGCCGTAGAAGGCCGAGCCTATCCACAATCCAATCCAATCCCATCCAATCAATCGATCCCGATAGCCACCAACTCGTACGAGCTGATCCGATGCGTACCAGCGTCGATGACGTCGCCGCCCCAGCGCTGCGAGCTCAGGCACGTGAGCGCGCCGCCCATGCACCAACCGACCACTCCGACCTTGGTGCATCCGAGCGAGCGGAGATGCAACGCCGCACCGCGAATGTCGTTCACGGCGCCCTCCCAGTCGAGGCCCGACATGAGGTGGCCTGCAGTCTCGTGGTCGACCGCCACCTTGCCGCGGTACCTGGTGCGGTGCAGACACGGTGAGCGCCGCCGTGCGGGCGTTGCTCGCGAGATGCCGCGCGATGCCGCATCACGACGTACAGGTCAGGGCACACGGCAGCAAAGCCGTGCGCGGCGAACTTGTCCGTGGTGTTCACCATGTGCTGGTTGAGGCCCCACCACTCCTGTTGAGCGCATCGTCGTCGTCGTCGTTGTTAGCAGCGTTAGCAGCGGCAGGCAACGCGAGCGTCTGCGAGCCTCCGCACCTGGATGACGACGACGCCCTTGGTGGCGCCCGCCGGCACGGCCAAATAACCCGGGCACGCATCTCCAGCCCTTCCAGCGAACGACGTATTGGTAGTGGCCATCAAGGTGAGCAAGGCGCGCAGTGATCGCAGCATCCAACGCAAGCACAGCGGGTAGGGGGAGGAGGCGGACGAGCGAGTGGGCTCGAGCTCGACTCCTTCGCCTGTCGGTGCCTCTCTCTGTTGTGTGCTGAGCCGGGCTTTCGTGTTCCGGTTCAATCCACTGTGGAATCAAGCTCGCGCTCTCAGTGGTCCGCGACGAACGTGGGATTGTCGTTTCGGCCGTGCTGCTTGTTGGTCAGCCAGACCGTTCGGCAGTGGCATCGCTATGGGGCTGTAAAGGCTGATAAACTCCCTCCGCTCGAATGCCCAGCATGACCTCGCCATTGTTCTCCAAGTGCACGGTGTGACTGGGAGGCGGGCATGGCAAGGGACGCTCTGCGGTTGGGACAAATAGCCAGCGGTCTGGTTAGCCTGCCAGCTGGTCTTGCGCTAGGCGAGCTTCGGGGCTGCTCGGAGGCCGGGAACCGAGTGGCTCGGCATGAGGGCCACGTTTCCCGCGCTTTCGCTGTTCCACTGCTCAACGGATCGCTGCGCTCTCGGTGCAAGGACGCGCGCTGCCGCGCTCTCGTCGCGCCATTCTCTTCGTTGCTCGCTGTTGTGTCTGTGCTCCGTTGCGGTGAAGGTGGTCGTTGGCGGCGGTCGACATGGAAGACGATAGCATTGTGTCGGATGGCTTCGACGACGACGAGGCGATCGAATGCAGCGTGGACGAGGTGGATGCGGGCGACAACGAGGAGGACGACACCCGAGGCGAGGATATCGAGTTCTCAGAAGAGGACGACGAAGACGAGGAGCTCGAGGACGACGAGGAGGACGAGTACGAGGTCGACAGCTTCATCGACGATACCGAGCAGCCGTCCGTGGAGTACTACGATGACGACGATGACGACGATGAGTATGACGAGGCGGACGTCGAGGTCGTGTTGCCCCCGACGCCCGCGAGCAGCAAGCGTCGCCGTGGACGGCCCTCCATCGTCCACACGAAGCTCCTCGATTCTCTCGACAGCGCCCGCGCCTCAATCTATGTGACCGACGACGACGATGATGATGATGACGATGAGCAGGAGCAGAAAGAGGACCGCTCGGTAACGACGACGACGACGACGAGGCCCACCGAGATGGTCACGCCCAAGCCATCGTCCAACGCTCGCACCGCGACCTCGTCGTCGTCCTCCTCTTCCTCGCGCTTGGCCGTGCCTCGGCGGTTCGAGGTACCTGACGAACGCGACGTCTCTCCGCACAACCTGCTGC
>Ga0209930_1005153_pt1 | contig 10923 bp, 8 predicted proteins | sample ThiBiot_500_biof_2_FD_183948 | JGI IMG/M metagenome (GOLD analysis project Ga0209930, IMG submission 183948) | Wastewater bioreactor microbial communities from Cape Town, South Africa - Thiocy_cont_500_biof (SPAdes) | ecosystem: Engineered > Bioreactor > Thiocyanate-remediating >... | reverse complement strand
TTGGGAAGCCAATTTGCCGCCTGATAGGATTCAAATCCCCGCGTCAGTGGTTTCGGTTTGGCATTTTCGGCTACGTCTGTAATGTACAGATGCTGGAACGTGATGTCGGGTTCGGTCGTGGCTTCACCCTGAAAATTGAGCCGATTAATGACTTTGGCTTTTTTATCTTCTACGTCCTTTGCCAGATAGGCCCGAATTTCGGCCAATGAACCATCTGGGTTGGGCTTTATTTTCTTATCGACCTTTACGAAATCGTTATTGGCAAAACCAGGCTTTTCCAACGACCAGGATGGCCCGCCTTTATCGGGGTTTAGCAGCGAATCGGTGAGCATCTGGTTCATGGTTACGCCCCCTGTAAACACAATTCGTTTACCATCCGGCGACCACAGCGGATTAGATGCGCCGTAGTTGCTATTGGTCAGTTGCCAGGCTTCACCCCCATCTAGCGGCATAATAAAAATCTGGCTTTTGCCTTTCACCGTCCGAACAAACGCCAGTCGCTTACCGTCGGGTGCCCAAACCGCCTGACGAGCTGATTCGGCTCCATGCGTTAGGGCACGGCTGTCGCCGGGTTTCAGGCTGGTCAGATAGATATGGGTCTTGTAGTCGTATTCTTCCGGGCGAGCATCCGCTTTCTGATCGGAGTTCGGCTCAATGGTCGTGATCGTGTAAACGGCCTGTTTGCCATCGGGCGATAATTCAATGCCACCCACCTGTTTGATGCGGGTCAGGTCGGTAACGGTAACCTTCGATTTTGTTTGGGCAACAGCAATCTGCGCCGAAATGGCGGTAAAGAGGAGGATTCGTTTTAACATAGTTTGTTTATGAAAGGAGCGGTAAATAGCGTTCGCGGATAATGTTGACGTGGTGTTTCGCATGGCCGACCAGCACGAACCCCAGCGCTACTACGGATATGGTCCGGTGAAAGCAAACACCCGTTCTCAGAAGCATTTCATTGTCGAAACTCTTGAAGAGAGCAATACTCGACTGTCGCACCAAGGCATATTCTTCATACAAATCGGCAATGGTCCGGTGGCTGGCGTTGGCGGTTTGCCCAAACAGCTCTTCGTCGTAACCAGGCAGTTCGGTCTTGTCATTGCGGGCAAAGCGAAGCGCTCGGTAGGTCATAATGCGTTCGTTGTCGATGATGTGTTGCAGGATATCGGTGACCATCCACTTGCCCGGTGCATACCGACGGTCACCAAGCGCTTCGAGCTTATAAGCCGGAATCAGACTTTCAAACGAAGCCGACTGGGTAAGGGCATCAATAAGAAAAACGTTATCGGCCAGGTTGATATACCGATCAAAAAAATCGGGCATTACCGGAATTTCAGACTTAGTCATAATCAGGTTGGAACGGTTAAAACACAAACTCCCCGAAAGTACTAAACTTTCGGGGAGTTTACATGGCTGAGTTTACGTTACCATCAATGGTACGACCCCGATGGGGCCGAATGTCTATAGAAACAATTACCGCTATAAACCTTCGACCCCATCGGGGTCGCACATAACCGTTTCCTATATCTTTTCAGCTATGACACCAAGAAGCTTTATTTCTTTTTGGCCGTTGCTGGTTTAGGGGGTACGGCCGTGCCTGCTAATTCGCTTACTAAACGGTCGGCTTTGTAGATGTATTTAAGGGCAGCAACGATGCCTCCCGTATGTACGGAAATGGTCCGGTTAGCGTCGGGAACGAAAATAAACTCACCCGGTAAGCTTTCCATATTGCCATCGAATGCCAGGCCAACTGCTTCCCGATTTTTATTGATCATCGGGCTACCAGAATTACCACCAATAATATCGTTTGTCGAAATAAAGCACATGGGCTGTTTGAGCAACTCCATCGGTGGGGTTTTCCAGCGGGCAGGCAAATCCCAGGGCGCTTTGTCGGCAAACGAATAGTTTCGGTCGTATAGCCCGGCAAAGGTGGTCATAATTGGGGCTTTGGTGCCGTTGTAATTATAGGATTTAACCACCCCGTCGTTGATCCGAAGCGAAAACGTAGCATCGGGAGGTACAGCCGTTCCGTACACATCATACAACATTCGACCCAACTGGCCCCGCAACACTTCCTGACGCTGACTGATTTGCCGGGCCTGAAGGGCGGCTGTCCGGTAACGTGGGAAGCCAATCTTTGCCAATGCCAGCATGGGGTCGTTCGAAGCCGCAGCTGCATTCGGACGCGTCGCTAACTCACTAATAAAAGCCGGGTCAAGCAGTTTTGTGTTTTTGAACAGGTAAGCGGCTGCTTCCTTCGGTGTTCGGGATTTACCATCGGAGCCGGTCAAGGCCAATTTCACATACGGATCATCGTTACCCAGGGCCTGTTGCGCTTCTGAAAGATGAGCCGCCAGATACGCCTGGTCCAGCGTCAGATTTTTTATCGTCGGGACAACCATCAACGGTCTTGCCCGTTCGGCGTCCTGCGGCCTCGTTGCCAGAATCTCGCTGAATTGAGTTACCAGATTGGCAAAGGTCATCAGTTCACCCATGGTCTGTTCGCTAGGGCCGAGATAGCTGGCATCCTTGAATACACTTCGAAGCTGGGCCGTATTCGACGCGATCTCATCCCAGGTTTTCAGTTGGTCGGCCGGAAGGTTTTTGGCTTTTGCGGCTGCCTTAAACTGATTTTCGAATACCGCCTTCCGACCGAGAAGGCTCGCATCCTGTAAGCCTTTCGTTCAGTACGCTATCACTCTTGGCCGTTGCATTATAAGCCTGCAACGCGGCCGAACGATTACGGAGTAGTTGAATTGTAGCCGGGGTCTGTAAGTCGCGGTCAAATTCGAGTTCAGCAACGGTTTTGAGTCGTTCGGTATGACCGGGGTTCCCAATCACAAAAATAGGTTCACCATCCCGGACGCCGTTGGGGTTAAACTTAAAGTAATGCGCGGTTTGCAGGGGCTTACCATTATCATATACCCGGAAAAACGAACAGTCGAGGGCATAGCGAGGATACGTAAAGTTGTCGTAATCGCCACCGAAAAAGCCAAGCTGCAATTCGGGCATGAACACCAGCCGGACGTCTGTATACCGTTTGAACCCGTAGAGCGAATACCGGCCGCCGTTGTAGAACGTAATGGTTTGCAGCTCCAGCCCTTTCCAGCCTTCTTTCTGATTGTACTCCTGCTTAATGTCGGAAAAGACCTGTTCACGAGCCTGCAACTGTGCCTGCTCCGAATTGGCAGTATTCATCGCGTCTTGCACCCGTTTGGTGATGTCCTCAATTTTCACCAACTGATCGACGAACAAACCGTCTACTTTTCGCTCTTCGGCTGCTGTTTTTGCCCAGAATCCGGTCGCATTCAGGTCTTCGCCTTTACGCGTAACGCCCGTTCCCGACTCGCGGGCACAGTGGTGATTGGTCATGACCAGACCATTGGCCGATACAAACGAGGCCGAGCAGTAATCGGCAAATCGCAGCGAAGCAAGTCGGGCTTCATCGAACCATTGCTGATCGGCTTTGAAGTTGTAGGTTTTCTGAAAAAAGTCGGAGGGTGGATTGTCAAACGTCCACATCTTGCCCAAATCGAGCGGCCCTCCTTTAGTGGTGTCAGATATGGATTGGGCAGGCAACGAAGCCGCCAGAAAAACCAGGGCATTTGCCAGTACAAAGGTTCGTAATAAGGTCAGATAGCGCATGGACGTAAATGTCAAACGATTAATTACAAAACGCGAATATGCGACAAACGTTTGGTTATCGACGTTAATCTGTATGGGCCCGGCAACTTTAACCGAAGATTAATGAAGAGACCTTAATCGATTGTATCAGCACATGATCTAACCAATGATTTTACACAAAAAGGATGTAAAGCTATGAAAACGTTAAAATGGTTTGGATACGTAACAGCGTGTGTACTGGCTCTGGCGGTCAGTAGCTGCACCACTTATTATAGTCGGCCAAATTATAGTTACGGCCGTCCGTATGGCTACCACCGCCATCATGCCCCTCCTCCACCACCCCGACCCTACGGTGGTAACTATGGGTATGGACGCCCTGGGTGGTAATTTGACTAGTTTGTGCGGTATAAATGAAAAGGTAGTCACTGATCAATGTGGCTACCTTTTCATTTATAGATGTTTAGGGAACTTTATAGGGGCAATACGTCTTTTGTATCATGTGTTTCCTACTAACGTCTAGGTAACCGCCATTCACTATACCGTAATTGTACTTCATGGACCTTAAAGTTCTACTGTCTGGTATTGTCTTTTGTTGCTGGCTGCAACCTGTTTTCGCTCAAACGTTACCTCCCCAAAATACAGTTAAGCTTGGCAAAATGCGAGGTAGCCTTTACTTCACCTGGGGTTATAATCGTGAATCGTATTCCCGTAGCACCATCCACTTTCGCAATACGACCACCGATAATTACGATTTTACATTTATAAAAGCCAGCGCACACGACCGGGCCGATATGAAAGACTTTTACCGGCTTGATAACCTGACGGTTCCCCAGTACGACATGAACCTCGGCTATTTTTTTAACGACAAACACGACCTGGGCATTGAACTAAGCTGGGACCACCTGAAATACATCGTGACCGACAATCAGGTTATCCATGTGCAGGGTCAGATACGTGGCCATCAGATCGATAAAGACACGCTCGTTACGCCCGATTTTGTGCATTTACAACACACCAACGGCAACAATTACCTGATGCTCAACCTGGTAAAACGTCATAAACTCTGGCAGAGTAAACATCTTCAACTGAGTGCGATCGGTAAGGTCGGTGGTGGAGCCCTTATTTCGTACACCATTTCGACCATACTGGGCAATCAGCAGGAAGGGCCGTTTCATTTTCATGGCGTCGTAGCGGCCATGAGTGGTGGTTTAAAACTGGATATCTTCCGGTATTTTTTCCTGCAAACCGACGTTCAGGGGGCCTGGGCCGACTATACCAATACCCGGCTGGGTGCAGATCAGCAGGGATTGGCCACGCATCATTTCTATTCGTTGCAATACAAATATGCCTTTGGATTCAATTTCCCGCTCGGTAAACGGTAGTGTCTAACGTTCGTCAAAATATGTGCTGAGCCACGATTGTATTGCGGACCAGCACATAAAAATAGCCTTTAGCTCATTTCGTTGTGTGCCATTATTTCCTGTCCTACTTTATCGTCTTTCCGGACAAACGGGCGGATAATGATACGCGTACCTCGTTGGTACGTGAATAATCGGTATATCCAATTGCTGAATACAATCAATTTGCTGCGGAATCCGACCAGATACCAGATATGCACGAACAACCAGGCCATCCAGGCAATAAACCCACCCAGGTGTAGCTTACCAGGCAAATCGGCTACAGCCCGACTACGACCCACAATGGCCAGTGAGCCTTTGTCGAAGTATTCGAAAGGTGTCGTTGGCTCGTTTTTCATCAGGTGTTTTAGGTTTTTAGCCAAGTGTTTGCCCTGTTGAATGGCTGGCTGCGCTACGCCAGGATGCCCTTTTGGGTAGTCGTTCAACTTCATAAAGGCAATATCGCCAATAGCAAATACATCGGTCAGCCCCTGAACCCGGTTGATCGGATCGACCAGAATACGGCCTTTCTCAATCGAATCGGCCGGAATCCCATCCATGAGCGCCCCAGTAACACCAGCCGCCCAAACGAGCGTTTGCGTCTTGATTTGTTCGCCACTTTTAAACGTTACCGTTTCCCCATCGTACGAATCAACCAGCGTATTCAGCTTGACAATAACACCCAAATCTTCCAGATAGCGCTGTGCTTTTTGCCCGGCTTCGTCCGACATGGGAGGTAACACTTTACCAAGCCCTTCGACCACAATGATGTTCATCTCACTGAAATCCAGACCCGGATAATCGCAAGGAAGTACATGTTTACGCATCTCGGCCAGAGAACCAGCCATTTCAACTCCCGTTGGTCCAGCCCCCGCAATGACAAAGGTTAACAAACTTCTCCGTTCTTCGGGGTCGGTAGTGACGCTGGCCTGTTCAAAACATTGTAAAAACTGACTTCGAACGTTGAGGGCTTCGGGGATGGTTTTTAGCGGAAACGAATATTTCTGAATCTGCTCGTTGCCGAAAAAATTCGACTTGGCCCCTGTCGCAATGACCAGATAATCGTAATGCAGGTCGCCAATGAGAGTGGTTATGGTTTTTGTAGTAGGATCAATTTTGCTGACCCGTACCATCCGATAATGAAAGTCGTCGTAGCCGTCAAACATCTTTCGGAATGGTTCGGCAATGGCATCGGGCTCCAGACCGGCCGTAGCTACCTGATACAGCAATGGCCAGAAACCGTTGTAATTCTGTTTGTCGAACAGCACCACCTGCACGTCGGCATCGCGCAGCGCTTTGGCTAAGTTCATACCGCCAAAGCCGCCCCCAATGATGACAACGCGCGGTTTTGACGTATCGGGTATATTGAGCGAAAGTTTATCAAACGTAAGCATAGCTATTCAGGTGTTTACACGACAGGTGCCGCCGGTTGTATTACCGTTCTTACCGTTCTTTTGTTTAGTAATCGACTAAAAAACAGCCGTATGGATTCTCTCGAAGCACCTGTTCTTTCTCACTTGTATAACATAATTTAGCCATATAAACGTTTTACATTTTACAGACTCAGCGCTCGTTAGCTCATTTTGTTTGCTTTACTCATTTAGTCGTTTGGTCAATGCCCATACGTTTCCAAAGTCTGCTTATTCTTTTCCTGTTCCCCTGTCATTTATTCGCTCAGTCGGGCAATCGATTTACGGTTAGCGGCTATGTGCGTGAGTCGGGCAGTCTGGAGGCCCTGATCGGTGTTAATGTGTATTTGCCAGGCACAACCACAGGCACTACAACCAACACCTACGGCTTTTACTCACTGACATTACCCGCTCAGGATAGCATACGTCTGGCTTACTCCTTTGTCGGCTACGAAACAGTGGCCTATACGATCAGTCTACGAACAAACAAAACACAGAATATTCTGCTGGCACCCGGCCAGGCACTGTCGGAGGTGAATGTGAAAGCAAGTAGCACCGTAGAGAAAGTAAGCGAAAGCCCGCGCATGAGCACCATCGACGTTCCCGTAGCTCAAATCAAGAAAATACCCGCTTTCCTGGGCGAGAAAGATGTACTCAAAGTACTTCAGTTGATGCCCGGTGTACAGAAAGGTTCTGAAGGGCAAACCGGCATTTATGTGCGCGGGGGCGGTCCCGATCAAAACCTGATCATCCTGGACGATGCGGTTGTATACAATGCCAACCACCTGTTCGGTTTCTTTTCCGTTTTCAATGGCGATGCGATCAAAAGTGTTGAATTGATAAAAGGCGGGTTTCCGGCCCGGTATGGCGGTCGTCTTTCATCGGTGATCGATCTGAATATGAAAGATGGAAACCGCGAGAAATTGCACGGTGAGGGCGGCATTGGCCTCATTGCCTCACGACTGGTTCTGGAAGGGCCGCTGACAAAAAATAGAAAGCCGGGCCAGCGTTCTGGTTCTTTTCTGGTCTCAGGCCGACGAACGTATCTTGATTTTGTAGGTGCTCCCGTCATCAATGCCCAGACCAACGGTCAGTTGAATGCCGGGTATTACTTCTATGACCTGAACGCCAAAGCCAACTACGATCTGACGCCCAAAGACAAAATCTACCTCAGTGGTTATTTCGGCCGCGATCGTTTTTACGCCAACGATAAAGTACTGAATACGGATACGGGCCTACGCTGGGGCAATGCAACCGGCACCCTACGCTGGAATCATTTATTCAATCAGAAGCTGTTTTCGAATCTATCGCTCATCTTTAGCGATTACAAATTCCAGATTTCGTCGGTTGAAAAAAGTACGCAGGATACGGCGGTTTACTCACTGTTCTACAATTCGGGCATCCGGGATTTATCACTCAAGTACGATTTCGATTTTTACCCAACCCCTCAGCACTCGATCCGGGCAGGCATTCAGGGCATTTACCATCGCTTTACACCCAGCGCCGTTGTTCTTCAAAACACCACCATCCGCCAGTCGATCGATAACGCAACGAATATTGATGTGCTGGAATCAGGTGTGTATGTGGAGGATACCTGGCGCCCATCGACCCGCTGGCGGCTAAATGGTGGTGTCCGGCTGAGTTATTTTTCGGGCCAGAACATCAGCTACCTCCGGCCTGAACCTCGTATCTCAGCCGCCTATACGCTAAAACCGGATCTGTCGATCAAAGCGTCGTATGCCCTGATGAATCAATACGTTCACCTGCTGTCGAATACCGGCATTGGTCTGCCTACCGATCTATGGGTACCCACCACCGACCGGGTAAAACCCCAGCAGTCGCAACAGGTAGCCGCTGGTATTGCCAAAGATTTTACCAATAGTGGGCTAACGCTGACCATTGAAGGGTATTACAAGCAGATGAATAACATCATCAACTATAAGGAAGGTGCCAGCTTCCTGCTGATCAACGACCCTACGAATGCCAACAGTGTACGGTGGGAAGATAATGTGACGGCAGGACGAGGCTGGTCGTACGGAGCCGAATTTTTGCTGCAAAAGAAAACAGGGCGTTTTTCGGGCTGGGCGGGCTATACCCTTTCGTGGACCCAATGGCAGTTTGCCGAATTGAATGGAGGACAGCCATATTACCCGCGCTACGACCGCCGACACGATATTTCACTGGTCGGGATTTATGAGCTAAACAAACGAATTACGGTATCGGCCCTATGGGTATACGGTACCGGCAATGCCCTGACCATACCCGTTGGGCGTTATGATACCTATCGGCTCGATAACTCGCTCATTTATACGCCCCGCACTTCGGACGATTATGGTAACCAGAAAAACACCTTCCGAGCCGAACCCTATCATCGGTTTGATGTGAGCATACAATTTCACAAACGGAAAAAGCACCATGAACGAACCTGGGAATTCAGCGCCTACAACCTGTATAACCGCCGGAACCCGTTCTTCTACCGACTCGAATCCGTAGCCGCCACAGCAACGACCCCTTCCCGGACTGCCCTGTTCCGCTACTCCGTCTTCCCGATTGTTCCGGCAATTAGTTATAATTTCAAATTCTGATGGCTCTGCTCATTCGTTTATATAACCCATTTCCGGTACTCATTATCGGCCTGATGAGTCTGTTTCTATTTAACAGCTGCACTGGCCTGCGAAACGAAGTAGACCCAGGTGAGTTAGGTGTCGATCCGCCCAAACTGGTCGTAAGTTGCTTTCTGTCGCCACAGGACGTTGCTTTAACGGCAAACGTAACCCGCTCCCGAACCGTAGTAGGCGACAGTATCAGTCAGTATTTGTCAGGCACATCGGTCTCCGATGCTACCGTCATGCTATCGGAAGGCGGCCGATCGGTACAGCTTCTTTACAAGAACGTACTTTTCCCCGGCGATTCTGTCCGTTTTTATTACAGCGCCGATGCCAAATTGCTGCCTATTATTGCGGGGCATACCTATAAACTGACCGTAACGACGGCCGACGGACAGAAAGCTTCCAGCACCTGTACCATTCCGTATGCGGTCAAGCCCACGTCTGTTAAGCTGGATTCTAACGCCAACGCTATTCTTAATCGGAATCAGAACCAGCGGTATTTTGTACGAGCAAGCTGGCAGGACCCTGCTGGTCAGACGAACTTCTATCAGGTATCCGGAAATTTCCAGTATGTGCTCAATTGTAGCAGTTGTAGCCGAACAGATGGCAATAGCAACCTGTCGTTTGATGATGACAACCGAGGGCTTTTTTCGGACGAAGGCGTCGACGGTACTACTGTAGTGTCGGGAAGGGCGTATTTAACATCCAATCAACCGTCGGGCAATCAGGACCTTGATTTCTACCACCGCTATCGTATAGCCTCCGTATCGGTCAATTTAATGACCGTTGATCAATCATATTATCGGTATCGGGAAGCAATCATCCGACAGAATCGCTCCCGTAACAACCCGTTTGCTGAACCGGTTCTTATACCCAGCAACATCGACGGTGGTTTAGGTTGCTTTGCGGGGTATAACAACTCGGTACTCTCTTTAAGACTCAGGTAAAAAGCTTGGTCAGTAAAAAAGGTAGACTCGTATAGCCAGGATAATCACCTGTTATACGAGTCTACCTTTTTTACTGATTATACCTATCTTACTACGCGCTTTGTGCGGTGTTATGGATGATTTCGGTCTGCTTCCGGATCGACTCCATGTGGATAATCTTGTAGATTTCTTCCACCAGTTCAGGATACAGGCCTAATTTCTTGCCTAATTCGGTACGCGTTTTCAGAATTTCTTTCCACCGCTCAGGCTGGAACAGCGTCACGTTATTGTCACGCTTGTATTCGGCCAGCCGCTCAACCAGCGCCATACGGGCAGCCAGCATTTCGACAATCTGACGGTCTACGTTATCGATGCTCCGACGCGACTGTTCGGTAAAGCTCTGAAACTCCAGGTTCTGCGATTCAACCTGACGGATTTCCAGATGATCGAGCATGTCACCAAAAGCGGCTGGGGTCAACTGCTGGGCAGCATCACTCCACGCCTTGTCGGGGTCAATGTGCGATTCAACAATCAGACCATCGTAGTTGAGGTCCATAGCCATCTGAGCCAGTTCGTTCAGATATGCCCGCTTACCCGCCATGTGGCTTGGATCACCGATAATCGGTAATTGTGGGAAAATGGATTTCAGTTCGATTGCCATCTGCCACATCGGTACGTTCCTGTATTTGCTGGATTCGCCCGTTGCAAAGCCCCGGTGAATGGCAGCCAGTTTCTTGATACCTGCTCCGGCAATCCGCTCAAAGGCGCCAACCCACAGAGCCAGATCGGGGTTTACCGGGTTCTTGATCAACACGGGTACATCAACCCCCCGAAGTGCATCAGCAATTTCCTGTACATTAAATGGATTGACGGTGGTACGAGCACCAATCCACAAAATATCGACACCATATTTCAGCGCCAGTTCGATATGTTCGGGAGTCGCTACCTCTACGGCAACTGG